>Ga0070660_100001594_pt1 | contig 15580 bp, 10 predicted proteins | sample KBSC33metaG_FD_64670 | JGI IMG/M metagenome (GOLD analysis project Ga0070660, IMG submission 64670) | Corn rhizosphere microbial communities from Kellogg Biological Station, Michigan, USA - KBS C3-3 metaG | ecosystem: Host-associated > Plants > Roots > Rhizosphere > Soil ... | reverse complement strand
GTGGCGGGTCCTCGTGAAGGTTTGGGGCCGGCGGGTCCTTTTCCTGACGCGTCTCTTCGAAACGTCTTCGACCGCCGCTGGCTTCACTACGCCTTTTTGTCTCGAGACGGGCGTCACGGCATGGTGGCGAACGCCGCCTGGCTGGGCCCAGGCGACGATGAAGACCCGCCGCGCGAGCGTTTCACCACCATTCTGCTGCTCCACGATCGCGGCGAGCCGTGGCGGGGGAGCCAGTTCAACGCCGACATCGGCGAGGAGCCGTGGTCGGCCTTCCGGCTGCCGCATCCGCACGGTGTGCCGCGCCCGCTGCGGATCGCCGCCACCGCCGGAGCGCCATCGGTGGATCTCGACCTCACCCGCACCAGCCGCCCCTGCACCAGCCAGTGCGCCTTCTTCGCAGGCGACCAGCATCTGCGCTGGCAGTCGGAGACCGGCGTGCGCGGCACCGGTCTTTGGAACACGCGCGGGAAGCCGGAGAGGATCGACCTGGTCGGCTATCACGAGCGGGTCCGCGGCCACTGGCGCTGGCCGGACCTTGGCGAGTGGGTGTTCGGCTTCGCCAACGACCTGTCCGGCGATCCGTCGCGCCCGCCCGCCTGGGCCGGCGTCTTCACCTTCATTCGTCCGGCCACCGACCCTGCCGCCGCGACGGCTTCGTTCATGCTCTGGAAGGACGGCCGCATGCGCCGCCACTTCCCCCGCCGGAACGTGAGCTTCGCCGTGCGCGGGGAGCTGGACCGCGATCGGGTGACCATGGTTCCCCCGCTCGCCTCGCTGCTCGGCGTGCCGCCCATGGCTTCGGTGCCGCGCCGCCTCGCGATCGTCGGGCGGATCGGCGACGACGAGGTGGTGCTCGATTTCGACGCCGACACGGCAGCGCGGATCGTCATTCCGAGCGAGAACAGCATCCGCCCGTTCAGCGTCCACGAAGTGATCGGCGATTGCCAGCTCGCCGGCCGGATCGGCGGCGAGCGCTTCGCCATCCAGACCCGCGGCATCGTCGAGTTCGCCGGAGGCGCCGGTGGCGACTGACGCGGCCGGCGTGCTGATCGGCACCGTCGACGCCCTGTCGCGGCGCGCGCCGGCCATCGTCGCCTCGGCGGCGCGGGAGCTCGGCGCGATCCGCCTCGGCCTGCGCTTCGGCGACGGCAGCGCGGGGATGCTGGTTGCCGAGCACAGCCGGCTCATCGCCCGCCCGCGCCGCAAGGGCGAGGCGGCCGAGGTCGAGGTCTATTTCGACGATCGGGCGCTCGCGCGGCTCTTCGACGGCTCAGGTCGCCCCGCCGCCGAGGCGCTCGAGCGCAGCCTCGACATGCGCGGCGAAAGGGAGGACCTGCTCGCCGCCTGGCGCTGCTTCGCGACCCTGTCGCAGCGGGCCTCGGGCCTGCGCGCCGTCCAGGCCATCTGGATGGACTATCGCGCCGCGCGGGGCGAGCCGGCTTGGGAGCCGCCGCCGTCGCGGCAGGCGCCGCCTCCGCGCGGCGGCGAGGCGTTCTGGGGCGCCTGTTCGTGGCCTGCGCTGGAATGGCTGGACCGGCGCCACCCGGCCGGCGTCGAACTCATCGCGCGCGACGAGCCGGTGCTCGCGCCCGCCCGCTCGCTGTGGGACGGCCGCCGGTCCGGAAGCTGGCAGGAAACGCCGGCCATCTTCGACAACGACCTTGAAGACATGATGGCCCGCTGCCGCGCCATCGTCGTGCGGGAGATGCTCGACCTCCTCCCCGAACGCGAGCCGCAGGCGCAGCTCTACGACCTGATGCGCGACTATCTGACCCGCGAGGGCAAGGGGCTGCGCATCCTCCTCGTCATCGCCACCTGCCTCGCCCTCGGGGGGCGGATGGAGGATGCGGTGCGGGCGGCGGCGGCGCTGGAGATGTTCCACAACGGCTTCCTCGTCCACGACGACATCGCCGACGAATCCACCCATCGCCGCGGCCGGCCGACCCTGCACATGCTCCACGGCATCGGCCTCGCCGTGAACGCCGGCGACGCGATGCACCTGTTCGCGGTCGACCTCGTCCTGTCGAACCTCGCCTCGCTCGGCCTCGCCCGCACGCTCGGGCTGATCCACGAGATCCTCCACATGTGCCGCGAGACGGTCGAGGGGCAGGCCATCGAACTCGGCTGGATCCACGATAATATCGTGCCCCCGGGCGACGACGATTACGGCCACATGAGCACCAAGAAGACCGGCTGGTACACCTGCATCAGCCCGTGCCGGGTCGGCGCGGTGGCGGCCGGCGTCACAGATCCGGAGATACTCGACCGCTTCAACGAAGCCTTTCGCCTCACCGGCATCGCCTTCCAGACGCAGGACGACATCCTCAACCTGGTCGGCGAGACCGCCTTGTACGGGAAGGAGGCGCTCGGCGACCTGCTCGAGGGCAAGCGGACGATCATGATGATCCACCTCTTCCGCAACGCCCCGTCGGCGACGGTGGCGCGGATGCGCGAGATCAACGCCATGCCGCGCCTCGCCAAGCCCCAGGCGCTCGCCGAGGAGATGCTGGCGGCGATGCGGCAGGCCGGCTCGATCGACTATGGCATCCGCTATGCGGACCGGCTCGCCAACGAAGGTGTCGCGCGTTTCGAGCGGGACCTCGCCTTCCTGCCCGAGAACCCCGGCAAGGCGGTGCTGCGCCAGGTTGCGAACTACGTGACGACGCGGCCGCTCTGATGCGTCTCGCCCCCTCCCCACCGGCAGGCCTCGGGCGGGCGCTTCGCCACGGGCTCGCTGGCGGGGCGGTTCTGCTCCTGTCCGCCAGCGCGCCGACGGCGCCGGTGCGGCAATGGTGCGCCTACGGCCCCGGCGGAATGCTCACCTGCACGACCATCGTCGAGGACAGGCGGCCGCCGCCGGAGACGATCGAGATCGTCGAGGCGCCGAGGCCGGCGCCGCATCGTCCCCACCCCCGCCCCAACCGCCCCGTCCGCCCGCCGTCGCCCTACGCCTGCCGCGGCGCGGACTGCCCCGGGCCCGGGCCGAAGCCGGTTCCGGACCCGTACCCGCCGGTGGTTCCCCCCGGACCGCAGCCGGTTCCGGACCCGTACCCACCGGTGGTTCCCCCCGGACCGAAGCCGGTGCCGCCCCCATACCCGGCTCCGGACCCACGGCCCAATCCACCCTATCCGCCGACGCCGGCCCCGCGCCCCTGCGCCGCCGGCCCGGCCTGCCACGGTCCGATCGAGCCGGTCCGGCCGCTCTGGATCCTGCTCGGCCTCGGCGGGCTCCTCCCCCTGCTGCTGCTCCTGCCGCTGCTCTGGGGCCTTTCCCGCCGCCGCCCCGCGCCCCGGCCCTCTCCCGCCCCGACGCCGGGGGACCCCTACCCGCTTCCCGTCCTGCTCCCGACGGGACATGACGGCTGCGATCCCGCCGCCGATGCCGCCCTCACGGCCGGGGACCGCGGCCTCCTCGCCTTCCTCGCCGCAAGGGACGACGAGTTGCGCCGCATCCTGTGCACCTTGGCGCGGATGGGAGTCGCGTGGTCGCGGGCCGAGCCGGACCGCTCCCGCGCCTGGCTCCGGCAGCTCGAGACCCACCCCTTCTACAAGGGCGGCCAGGTGCTGTTCGACCTCCTGGAGTGGGAGGATTTCATGCTCGACGGACCGGCCGCGCGGGCCGACCCCGCCGCTCTCCACCGCGTCCTCGCCGCCGCCGCGAGCGCGCTCGGCCTGCCGCCCCCGAACCCGGCCGTGACCCTGCATCTCCCGCCGCTCGAGCCCGGCTTCTACCTCTATCGGCAGGTCGTTCTCGGACTCGTCGCCGCGGCCGTCGCCGCCTTGCCCGACGGGGAGGAGAAGGCGCCGAGCGCCCCTTAGGCCACCCTAGGGTCGGTTGCGGCGCCCGTCGATCAGGCTGTCGACGAGACTCGGGTCGGCGAGGGTCGAGGTGTCGCCTAGACTTCCGAAATCGTTCTCGGCGATCTTGCGAAGGATCCGCCGCATGATCTTGCCGCTGCGCGTCTTGGGCAGCGCCGGCGTGAAGTGGATGAGGTCGGGCGAGGCGATGGGGCTGATCTCGGTGCGGACGTGCTGGCGCAGCTCCCTCTCGAGCTCCTCGTTCCCCTCCTCGCCTTCCATCAAGGTGACGTAGACGTAGATGCCGGTCCCCTTGATGTCGTGCGGGTAGCCGACCACCGCAGCCTCCGCGACGAGCGGGTGGCTGACCAGCGCGCTCTCGATTTCCGCGGTGCCGAGGCGGTGGCCGGAAATGTTGAGGACATCATCGACCCGGCCCGTGATCCAGTAATAGCCGTCTTCGTCGCGGCGGCAGCCGTCGCCGGTGAAATATTTGCCGCGATAGGTCGAGAAATAGGTCTGCACGAACCGCTCATGGTCGCCGTAGACGGTGCGCATCTGGCCCGGCCAGGAGCGGGCGATGCAGAGGTTGCCCGAGGCTGCGCCGTCCAGCACCTTGCCGTCGGCGTCCACCAGTTCAGGCACCACGCCGAAGAAGGGGCGCCCCGCCGAGCCGGGCTTCATCGCATGGGCGCCGGGCAGCGTCGTGATCATGATCCCGCCAGTCTCGGTCTGCCACCAGGTGTCGACGATCGGACAGCGGCCGTCGCCGACGACGCGGTGGTACCACAGCCAGGCCTCCGGGTTGATCGGCTCGCCGACGCTGCCGAGCAGCCGGATCGACGCGCGGCTATGCTTCTTCACCGGCGCCTCGCCCTCGCGCATCAGGGCGCGGATGGCGGTGGGGGCGGTGTAGAAGATGTTGACCTTGTGGCGTTCCACCACGTCCCAGAAGCGGCTGAAGTCCGGATAGTTCGGCACGCCCTCGAAGACGAGGCTGGTCGCGCCGTTGGCGAGCGGGCCGTAGACGACGTAGCTGTGCCCGGTCACCCAGCCGACGTCGGCCGTGCACCAGAACAGCTCGCCCGGCTTGTAGTCGAAGACGTAGTGGAAGGTCGTCGCCGTCCAGACCGCATAGCCGCCGGTGGTGTGGAGCACGCCCTTGGGCTTTCCGGTCGAGCCGGAGGTGTAGAGGATGAAAAGGGGGTCCTCGGCGTCCATCGGCTCGCACGGGCACTCGTCGGGCAGCGCCTCGCGGAGCCTGTCGAACCAGTGGTCGCGTCCTTCGGTCCAGGCGATGTCGTTGCCGAGGTGGCGGACGACGAGGACGGCGTCGACCTCGCTCCCCTTTGCGAGCGCCGCATCCACATTGGCCTTGAGGGGTACCAGCTTCCCGCCGCGCATGCCGCCGTCGGCGGTGACGACGATGCGGCTCGCGCAATCCTCGATGCGGCCGTGCAGCGCCTCGGGCGAGAAGCCGCCGAACACGACGGAGTGCACCGCGCCGATCCGCGCGCAGGCGAGCATCGCCACCGCGGCTTCCGGGATCATCGGCATGTAGAGAGTGACGCGGTCGCCCTTCGCGGCGCCGAGCGCCTTCAGCGCGTTCGCCATGGCGACGACCTCGCGGTAGAGCTCCCCATAGCTCACCGTCCGCCCCTGCCCCGGCTCGTCGCCTTCGAAAATCAGGGCCGGCTGGTCCGCCCGCGTCGCCAGATGCCGGTCGACGCAATTGTGGCAGAGGTTGAGGACGCCGTCCTCAAACCATTTGATGTCGACGGGATCGTAGGACCAGTCCGCGATCCGCGTCGGCATCCGGAACCAGTCGATCCGCCGCGCCTGCTCCGCCCAGAAGCCGTCCGGATCCTCGAGCGAGCGCGCACACATCGCCTCATAGTCGGCGAGGTTCGCATGCGCGCTCGCGACCGTCGCTTCGGGGGGCAGGACACGATCAGCCATTCGCGCTCTCCGGGCGTTTCTCTCGGCACGTCTTAGGCGGGGAGGCGGAGGCGAAGGAAGGCGAAATCTCGCGCAGCGCCACCGCCAGTCACAGTCCGCAACTAACCCACATCATCATCTTCATGGCGGAACTCGGCCCTGTTTCCGGGGGTTTAGCTGGATCATGTCGCCTCCGAACCAGTCGCCGTTCGCGCCGGATCGAGTGGAGGCCTCCAGCAGCGAAACGATACGGGGGACACGAATGCTATTCGGCGCCACGACCGACAGCGGCACCGCCCTCCTCACCGCCCCGATGGCGGTGAGGGAAGTCGGCGTCTATCGCGGGCCCCATCTCTACAGCCACACGCCGATGGTCCGCATTCAGCTCGACCTCGGGCGGATGGAGCAATTCCCGACCAACCTCATCCCCGGCTTCACCGAGGCCTTGCTCGACTTGCTGCCAGGCGTGGGACGCCACCGCTGCTCCCTCAAGGTGCGCGGCGGCTTCGAGCGACGGCTGAAGGAAGGGACCTGGCTCGGCCACGTCGCCGAGCATGTCGCGCTCGAGCTGCAGACGCTGGCAGGCTCGCGCGCGGTACGCGGCAAGACCCGCTCGGTGAAGGGCAAGCCCGGGATCTACAACGTCATGTTCGCCTACAACGAGGAGAAGGTCGGGCTGATGGCCGGGCGGGTGGCGCTCGAGCTGGTCGATTCGCTGCTGCCGAAGGATCTGCAGGGGATCGCCGGCCTCGACCGGGTCTACCCGCTCAAGGGCGCGTTCGATTTCGGCGCCAGCATGGCGGCACTGAAGCGGATGGTGCGGCGCAGCGCGCTGGGGCCGACCACCAAGGCTTTGGTCGACGAGGCGGCACGCCGCGACATCCCGGTGATGCGGCTCGACGAGAAGAGCCTGATCCAGCTCGGCCACGGCAAGTACCAGCAGAAGATCCGCGCCTCGATCACCGGCCGTACCGGGCTGGTCGCGGCGGACACGGCGAGCGACAAGAACCTCACCAAGAAGCTGCTCGACGAGGCGGGCGTGCCGGTGCCGCGCGGCGTCGTCGTCCGCGACGAGGACGAGGCGGTGCGCGAGGGCAAGCGGCTGCGCTACCCCCTGGTCGTGAAGCCGCTGGACGGCAATCACGGCCGCGGGGTCACCATCGGCGTCACCGGGGACGACCAATTGCGCTTCGGCTTCCGCGAGGCGCAGGGCCAGTCCAAGGGCGGCAGCGTCATCGTCGAGCAATTCTATCCCGGCAACGACCACCGCATCCTCGTCGTCGGCGGCAAGATGGTCGCGGTCGCCGAGCGCATCCCGGCGCGCGTCGTCGGCGACGGCGTCTCGACGATCCACCAGCTCGTCGAGGAGGTGAACCGCGATCCCCGCCGCGGCGAGGGGCATGAGAATGTCATGACGCGGATCAGGATCGACGCCCTGGTCGAGGAGTATATCGCCCGCACCGGCCTGACGCCCGACAGCATCCCGGAGGCCGAGCAGATCGTCCCGCTGCGCGCTACCGCCAACCTTTCGACCGGCGGCACCGCCGTCGATCGCACCAACGAGATCCACCCCGACAATGCCGAGATTGCCCGGCGCGCGGCCCTGATCGTCGGGCTCGACGTCGCCGGCGTCGACTTCGTCTGCCCGGACATCGCCCGCTCGGTCCGCGAGACCGGCGGCGGCGTCATCGAGGTCAATGCCGCGCCGGGTCTCAGGATGCACATCGAGCCGTCCGAAGGCCCGCCGCGGGACGTGGCCCGGCCGATCATCGAGATGCTGTTCCCGCGCGGCAGCCGCAGCCGCGTGCCGATCCTCGCCATCACCGGCACCAACGGCAAGTCGACTGTCGGCCGCATGATCAAGCACATCCTGCGGTACACCGGCTGCACCGTCGGACTCACGTCCACCACCGGCGTCTACATCAACGACATCCTGACCCACGAAGGCGACGCGACGGGGCCGAGGAGCGCGCGCATGGTGCTGCGCGACCCGACCGTCGAGGTGGCGGTGCTCGAGACCGCGCGCGGCGGCCTGCTGCGCGAAGGCCTCGCCTACCGGGAGGCGGACATCGCCGCCTGCTTGAACGTCACCGCCGACCATCTCGGCCTCAAGGGGATCGAGACGGTGGAGGATCTCGCCAACGTCAAGTCGGTGGTCGTGGAGGCGGTGCGCCGCGACGGCTTCTCCGTGCTCAACGCCGACGACCCGCATTGCGTGAAGATGGCGCGACGCGCTGGCGGCCGGATCATCTGGTTCACCTTGAACGGCGGCGCCGAGACTCCGCCGCTGGTGCGCGACCATATCGACCATGGGGGCATGGCGGTGGTGCGCGAACCAGGCGAGGAAGGCGGCACCATCGCCCTCTACGACGACGGCCGTCGCGAGACGGTGATGAAGGCCGGCGACATTCCGGCGACCCTCCACGGCATGGCCGAGTTCAACGTCGCCAACGCGCTCGCCGCCGCCGCGATGGCGCTGGCGCACGGCGTGCCGATCCTCACCATCCGTTCGGCCTTGAGCCAGTTCCATTCGAACTTCGACCAGAATCCGGGCCGCCTCAACGTCCACGACGCGCACGGCTTCCGCGTCATTATCGACTACGCCCACAATGCGGCCGGGCTGGAGGCATTGGGCCGGGTCGTGCGCGGCCTCTCCCACCGCTACAAGCGCACCATCGGCGTAGTCTCGATGGCTGGGGACCGGCGCGACGAGGACATCCGCCAGCTCGGCTGCATCGCCGCCGGTCTGTTCGACGAGCTGATCTTCCGCGAGGATCCCGCCACGCGCGGCCGTCCGCGCGGCGAGGTGATGGGGCTCCTCAAGGAAGGGGCGCTGGAGGCGGGGCGGGTGGACGAGCATATCCACCTCATCGCCGGCGAAGCGGCCTCGCTTGCCGCCGCGCTCGCCATGGGCCGGCCGGGCGACCTCATCGTCGCCACCCCCACTGACGTCCGCGGCGCCTGGGCGCAGGTGAACGAGTTCAAGCCCGCCGCCGTCCGCTCGGCGACGCGGGCGCCGCTCGTCCCCGCGGAGTAGCCCATGACCATTACGAAGGAGGGCTATTGGGCCCTCATCGTCCATGGCGGGGCGAAGCCCTACCATGCGGACGAGGACCGGGAGAATCGCGACGGCGTCGCCCAGGCCCTCGATGCGGGCCGACGCATTCTCACGGATGGCGGCGAAGCGCTCGATGCCGTCGAAGCGGCCGTGCGGGTACTGGAGACGCTCCCCCTCTTCAACGCCGGCCGCGGAGCCGCGCTCAACGAACGCGGCGAGATCGAGATGTCGGCCGGGATCATGGACGGCCGCGACCTCCGCATCGGCGCGATCGGCTATGTCAGCACGCTGAAGCATCCGGTCAGCGTCGCGAAGATGCTGCTGCCGGAGAAATGGGTGCTGCTCGTCGGCGAGGGGGCGGTGAAGTTCGCCCGTGAGAAGGGCGCCGAGTTCACCGCCATGGAGAGTCTCATCACCGAGCGGAACAGGGACGAGCTCAAGGCGTCGCGCGACACAGTCGGCGCGGTGGCGCTCGACCAGGGCGGCAACATCGCCGTCGCGAGCGGCACGGGCGGCCTCACCGGCGCGGCCGTCGGGCGGATCAGCGACACGGCGATGCCGGGCTGCGGCTATTATGCGGACAACCATATCGGCGCCGTCGCCTTCTCCGGCGACGGCGAGACGATCGCCCGCCTCGCCCTCGCCAGCCGGGTGATGGCGTCGCTCGAGCAGGGCGAGGCGCCCGAAGCGGCGCTTGAGAAGGTGCTCGACAAGCTCCCCGGAACCGGCGGCGCCGAGGCCGACGGCGGCGGCATCTGCATCGCCAAGGACGGGACCCTTGGCTGGTGGCACAACAGCCCCATGTTCGCGATCGCCTACTTAACGAGCGAGCAGGACGCGCCGCGCGTCTTCCTCAAGAAGGACGAAGAGAAGAGTGGCTGACAACGACCGCCCCAAGGGCTGCCTCATCATCATCGGCGGGCACGAGGACCGCGATCCGCAAGGCGAGCGGGCGATCCTGCGCGAGGTCGCGCGGCACGTGCGCGGCGGCAAGCTCGTCCTCGCCACCGTCGCCAGCCACCAGCCGGAGGGCTATTTCACCGAGTATCAGAAAGCCTTCGCGGATCTGGACGTCGGCGAGCTGGTCGAGCTCTACGTCGAGGAGCGCGCCGAGGCGCACGACCGCGCCAAGCTCTCGGTGCTCGACGACGCCGCGGGCGTGTTCTTCTCGGGCGGCGACCAATTGAGGATCACCAGCCAGATCGGCGATACGGGCATCGAAGCGAAGGTCCGGCGGCTCTACGAGCGCGGCGGCGTCGTCGCCGGCACCTCGGCGGGCGCGTCGGTGATGAGCGAGACGATGCTCATCAAGGGCACCAGCCGCGAGACCCACCGGATCGGCGACCTCCACATGGCGCCGGGAATGGGCCTCATCCGCGATGTCATCATCGACCAGCATTTCGCCGAGCGCGGCCGCTTCGGGCGGCTGATCGGCGCGGTGGCGCACAACCCTCGGGTACTCGGCCTTGGGCTGGACGAGGACACCGCAGCGGTAGTCGAAGGCGACAGCTTTCGGGTGATCGGTTCGGGCGCGGTCTATGTCGTCGATGGCGCCGATGTGTCCTATTGCAACGTCGCCGAAGCCCGCGCCGAATGCGCCCTTTCGATGCACGACGTGCGCGTCCACGTCCTCTCCGACGACGACATGTTCGACCTCAAGACGCGGCGGCCCAGCAAGCCCAGGCGCTGAGGCCTTTCGCAGGTCGCGGGGCACGGCTAGGGCCGCGCCATGAACGAAGCGGACTTCCTCGTCATCGGCGGCGGCGTCGCCGGCCTGTCCGCCGCGGCACGACTGGCCGGGCACGGTAGAGTGATCGTCCTCGAGGCGGAGGAGGCGCTCGGCTATCACAGCTCGGGCCGGAGCGTGTCGTTCAGCCATTTCGGCATCGGCAACGCGGTGGTGCGGGGGCTGACCGCATGGAGCCGGCCCTTCTTCGAGGCGCCGCCCGAAGGGTTCAGCGAGACTCCGGTCGCGCGGTCCATGGCGACCATCTACAGCGCGCGCGAGGCGGAGCTGGCGGCGCTCGATGCGCTCGCCGCCGACATGGCGACCTACACAGACCGGGTCGAGCGGATCGGGACCGAGGGGCTCCGCGACCTCTGCCCGATCCTGCGCACGGGCGGCGAGGATGCGGTCGCCGGGCTCTACGACCCGACCGGCCTCAAGCTAGAGGCGGCGGCGCTGCTGCAGGGCTATGCGCGCATCATCCGCGCGGCGGGCGGAGCCGTGCTCAACGGCCGCCGCGTCGCCGCCATCGCCCGTGAAGGCGAGGGTTGGACGGTCGCGACCGAAGGCGGCGAGCGCTTCTGCGCGCCGATCCTGGTCAACGCCGCCGGCGCCTGGTGCGACGCGATCGCTTCGCTCGCGGGCGTGGCGCCGATCGGGCTGCAGCCCAAGCGCCGCACCATCATCGTCGTCGATCCGCCGGCCGGAATGGCGGTGGCGGGCTGGCCCTTCGTGCACAGCATCGCCGGCGACTTCTACATGCTTCCCGAAGCGGGGCAGCTGCTCGTCTCGCCGGTCGACGAAGTCGACGACGTGCCGTCCGACGCGGCGCCCGAAGAGTATGACGCGGCGCTCGCGGCCTACCAGCTCGAGCAGTACACGACCCTCTCCGTCACCCGCATCGCCCATCGCTGGGCCGGGCTGCGCTCGTTCGTCGCCGACCGGACGCCGACGGCGGGCTTCGATCCCGACGCGCCGGGCTTCTTCTGGCTGGTGGGACAAGGCGGCTACGGCCTCCAGACGGCGCCGGCAATGGCGGCGATCGTCGAGGCGCTGGTGACGGGAGGCGCCTGGCCTGAGGGGCTCGAAGCCCTCGGCGTCACGGCGGAGCGGGTGGGCCTGGCGCGCTTGCGCGGCCTCTTTTCATAACCCGAGGCAACCTGATTCCCGCCGGCTCGTTTCCCGGCTATCAAGAGGGGATGCGCGTGGATCAGTCCGCCCAGTGGCGAATGCCTGGCGACCAGCCGGACCCGGCCTTTCCGGGACAGACCCCTCCCCCCGGTTTTCCCGGCGGCGGGCCGCCGCAGCCGCCGCGTTCCTGGTGGCGCCGCTTCGCCCGGGTCAAGCTGCGCCATGTGCTGCTCGGCGTGCTGGCCGTGTTCATGCTCATCGTCGCCTGGCTGGCGATCACCGCGCCGCTCTCCAAGTCCCTCCAGCCGATCGCCGCGCCCAGCCTCACCCTCCTGTCGGTCGAGGGCGATCCGATCGCCCGGCGCGGCGCCGACATCCGCGCTCCCGTCGAGGTTGCCAAGCTCCCCAAGTACGTTCCGGCCGCCTTCGTTTCGATCGAGGATCGCGGCTTCTACAGCCATTGGGGAATCAGCCTGCGCGGCATCGGCCGGGCGCTGTGGCGCAACGTGCGCGGCGGCGGCGTGCGCGAGGGCGGGTCGACGATCACCCAGCAGCTCGCCAAGACCAGCTTTCTGTCGCCGCAGCGCACCGTCGGGCGCAAGCTCCAGGAAGTGCTGATCGCCTTCTGGCTCGAGGCATGGCTGACCAAGCAGCAGATCCTCGAGCGCTACCTCTCCAACGTCTATTTCGGCGACAACGTCTACGGGCTGCGCGCGGCGGCCGAGCATTACTTCTCGGTGCCGCCGGAGAAGCTGTCGATCGCCCAGGCAGCGATGCTCGCCGGCATGGTGAAGGCGCCGACGCGGCTCGCGCCCACGCAGCATCTTCGGCTGGCCCGCGAGCGCGCCGCGGTGGTGATCGGCGCGATGGCGCGGGACCATGTCATCACCGCCGCGCAGGCCAAGGGGCTCCGCCCCGCCTCGGTGAACGAGGAAGATGACGACGAAGAGGTGCCGACCGGCACCTATTTCGCCGATTGGGTCCTGCCCTCCGCCCGCGCCTCGGACGAAGGCGAAGCCTATGGCGCCCGCGAGATCCAGACCACGCTGTCGAGCCGCCTCCAGCAGCTCGCCCTCCAGACGGTGCGCGGCGCCGGTCTCGGCAAGGCGCAGGTCGCGCTCGTGGCGATGCGGCCGGACGGCCAAGTCGTCGCGATGGTCGGCGGCAAGGACTATTCGAGGAGCCCGTTCAACCGCGCGACCCAGGCACGGCGCCAGCCGGGCTCGACCTTCAAGCTGTTCGTCTACCTCGCCGCGATGCGCTCGGGGATGCGGCCGGACGACACGATCCAGGACGCGCCGCTGCGCATCGGCCAGTGGCAACCCAAGAACTATGGCGACTCGTACCGCGGCACGCTGACGCTGCGCGACGCCTTCGCCTATTCGAGCAACGTCGCGGCGGTGCGCCTGTCGGAGAAGGTCGGCCGGGCCAAGGTCATCCAGGCCGCGCGCGACCTTGGCGTCACCAGCCCGCTCAACGACAATCCCAGCCTGCCGCTCGGCACGTCGGGCGTGACCTTGCTGGAGATGACGCAGGCCTATGCGGCGGTCGCGGCGGGCGCCTATCCGGTGCGGGCGCACGGCATCGAGGATCCGGGCAAGAGCTGGTGGCAGCGCATGTGGCATTCCTATGCCGGCACCACCTCCGACCGCGCCTTCGGCGACATGCGCGACCTGCTCTCGGCGGTGGTGCAGAAGGGCACCGGCCGCGCCGCCTCGCTGCAGGTCCCGGTCTACGGCAAGACGGGCACCAGCCAGGACTATCGCGACGCCCTGTTCATCGGCTTCACCCAGGACCTGGTGGTCGGCATATGGGTCGGCAACGACGACAACACGCCGCTCGGCAAGGTGGCGGGCGGCGGGCTGCCGGCGCAGATCTTCCGCACCTTCGTCTCGGCCGCCACCGGCGCCGCCCCGGCCGCCGCGGCGCCGCCGCCGGTCGAGGAAGCGCCGCCGATCGAGACGGGCGACGCCAACTTCGCCATCCCGATCGGCGACAGCGGAGTCGATGCGGGTGTGCAAGTGAAGGGCGGCGACGTCAGCGTCACGCTCCAGCCCTCGCCCCCCGGCGGCCCCGACCGCGGCCCGCCGCCTCCCGGCGAGCGGCGCGAGCCGCCGCTCGTCAACGTCCCCCCGCCCCCGCAAGGCGGCCGCGACCGCCCGCCCCCGCCGGACGAGGACGACGAGCCGCAGGAGTGATCGTGCCTCCCCCGGGGAGGCAGAGGGTCAGGCGCGAGCGCGCCGCTGGTCCCAGAGCTTCTTGGCGACCCAGCCGGCGCCGAGGGTCAGCGCGAGGGCCGGCGTCGCACGCTTGGCGATGGCCGGGGCGAGCAAGCCGATGAGGGTGCCCCTCCCCTCCTCGTTGCGGCCCGCCAGCTTGCGGCCCACGGCCGCGCCCAGGATCTTGCCGATCATATGCTTCAACTCCTGAATGAGGTTCGGCGGCAGAGCGCGGCTGGGGGTGCGATTGTTCCCCTCCCTGGAAGGGAGGGGACAGGGGTGGGTCCGCCGCAGGCGGCCATGGTCCGACCCAGGAGGAAGTCTCGCTACGCTCGCCTACCCACCCCCTACCCCCCCTTCCAGGGAGGGGAGCCACAGGAACAGCTCGGCGGCGGCCTCCACAACGGCGTCCACGTCGAGGCGATATTCGCGGTAGAGGTCGGGGAGGCTGCCGGTCTGGCCGAAGCGCTCGAGGCCCAATGGGCTCACCTTGTGACCGAGCACGCCGCCGAGCCACGAGAGCGAAGCGGGGGCGGCGTCGATGAGGGTGACGAGGCCGGCAGTGGGCGCGAGCGGAGCGAGCAGCGTCTCGATGTGCGAGGCGCCGGCACTCTTCCCGTCCCAGCGGCCGCGCTGCCGCTCCGTCCAGCCCCTGTGCAGCAGGTCCGGCGACGTGACGGCCAGGAGGCCGAGGCCGGGCACATCGTCCTTCAGCGCTTCCCAGGCGGCGAGGGCTTCGGGAGCGACGGCGCCGCTGTACACCAGGGCGGCTTCGGCGCCTGCGGCAGGCTCCCGAAGCCAGTAGCCGCCGGCGAGGGTCCCGGCCTTCCACCTGTCGTCGCCGCGCTCGACCTGCGGGATGCTGCGGGTGGTGAGGCGGAGGTAGACGCTCTCGCCGTCCGGCGACTGGATCAGGCGGAAGGCCTCTTCCATCAAGAGCGCCAGCTCGTCGGCGAAGGCGGGCTCGTAATGCCTGAGGCCCGGCTGGCCGAGCGCGATCAGCGGCGGATTGATCGACTGATGGGCGCCCCCTTCCGGCCCCAGAGTGACGCCCGATGGCGTCGCGACGAGGAGGAAGCGGGCGTCCTGGTAGCAGGCGTAGTTGAGCGCATCGAGGCCGCGGGCGATGAACGGGTCGTAGACGGTGCCGATCGGGAACAGGCGGGTCCCGAACAGGTCGCCGGCAAGGCCGAGCGCGGCGAGCATGAGGAAGAGATTGTTCTCGGCAATGCCGAGCTCGATGTGCTGGCCGGCCTCGTGGCCGCCCCATTTCTGCGCGGACGGGATCTTGGCCGCGGCGAAGACGTCGGCCAGCTCCTGGCGGCGGAACAGGCCGCGCTGGTTCACCCAGGCGCCTAGGTTCGTCGAGACGGTGACGTCGGGCGAGGTGGTGACGATGCGGTCGGCGAGCGTGCCGCCGGCGCGGCTCAGATCGAGGAGTATCCGCCCGAACGCCGCCTGGGTCGACTGCTCCTCGCCCGCCGGGACCGGCACCGCCGGCACCTCGGCCTGGTTCCACGGCCGCTCCCGTTTCGCCCGGGCGATGCGGCTGTTCTCGGCGACCGCGCGCACCGCCTCGGCGCTGTTGCCGCCGAGGCCGGCCCAAGGCGCCCACTCCTCTCCTTCCGCGACCCCCATCTTCTCGCGCAACGCCGCGATCTGGCCGGGGTTCATGAGCCCGGCATGGTTGTCCTTGTGACCCGCGAAGGG
>Ga0070660_100001589_pt1 | contig 15629 bp, 17 predicted proteins | sample KBSC33metaG_FD_64670 | JGI IMG/M metagenome (GOLD analysis project Ga0070660, IMG submission 64670) | Corn rhizosphere microbial communities from Kellogg Biological Station, Michigan, USA - KBS C3-3 metaG | ecosystem: Host-associated > Plants > Roots > Rhizosphere > Soil ... | reverse complement strand
GGGCGGTTGGTGGCGGCGATCAGGATGATGTTGTCCTTCATCTCGAAGCCGTCCATCTCGACCAGCAGCTGGTTCAGCGTCTGCTCGCGCTCGTCGTGACCGCCGCCCATGCCGGCGCCGCGATGGCGGCCGACGGCGTCGATCTCGTCCATGAAGATGATGCACGGGCAGTTCTGCTTGGCCTGCTCGAACAGGTCGCGCACGCGGCTGGCGCCGACGCCGACGAACATCTCGACGAAGTCCGAGCCCGAGATCGAGAAGAACGGCACGCCGGCCTCGCCCGCCACGGCTCGCGCCAGCAGCGTCTTGCCGGTGCCAGGAGGACCGAACAGCAGCACGCCCTTGGGGATGCGCGCGCCCAGCGCCTGGAACTTCTTCGGGTTCTCGAGGAACTCCTTGATCTCGTGCAGCTCCTCGACCGCCTCGTCCACGCCGGCCACGTCCTTGAACGTGATCTTGGGCGAGTCGACCGACATCCGCTTGGCGCGGCTCTTGCCGAAGCTCATGACCTTGCTGCCGCCGCCCTGCATCTGGTTCATCAGGAAGATCCAGAAGGCGAAGAACAGCACGAAGGGCAGGATCGTGACCAGGATGCTCCACCACGGCGAGCCCGAGGTGGGCGTGCCGTCGACCACGACGTTCTGGTTGCTGGCCTCGGCCTGCGAGATCGCCTGATCCATCAGCGAGGTGCTGGGGATGCCGATCGTGACCGTCTGGCTGCCGTCAGACTTGGTGACGCTGTACTTGAGGCTGTTGTCCCCGAGGTTGGTCTTCAGGTACTGGACCTTGCCGCTGGCGGCGGCCTGTGTGAACTCGTTCCAGGTGTTCGCCTGCTTGCTGCTGGAGTTGTCGATGATCATCTTCTGGGCGAAAAACGCCAGCACGACGACCACGACGATCGGGAAAGCTGCGCTCTTGAAAAACCTGCTCACGGGTTGCTTCGCCTACCTGCCTGGGGAACTGAGCTGAACGATATCACGGAGGTTTTCCGGCTCATTGGCGCCTGACGTTCGAACCACCTCCTGTGATACGCCGCCGGCACGACGATCGGATGTTCTCTCGCATTGGTCTATCGGCAGCCGCCGGTGGCGACTTGAAACGCCCGGTCAGATCAGGTCCTCGGGCAGGCGCGACTCGTCCAGGGCGGCCACGTAGGGCAGGCTGCGGTAGCGCTCGCCGTAGTCGAGCCCATAGCCGATCGCGAACCGGTTGGGGATTTCGAAGCCGACGTAGCGGCAGGTGATGTCGGTCTGCCGGCGCTCGGGCTTGGTCAGGAGCGCGCACACCTCCAGCGTGGCCGGCGAGCGCGCCTGCAGGTTCCGCACCAGGTAGGACAGCGTCAGCCCGGAGTCGACGATGTCCTCGATGATGACAACGTGACGGCCCTCGATGTTGGCGTCCAGGTCCTTCAGGATCCGCACCACCCCCGACGAATCCGTGCCGCTGCCGTAGCTGGAGACGGCCATGAAGTCCATCTCGCAGGGCACCGTGACCCGCCGCACCAAGTCGGCCATGAAGAACACCGCGCCCTTCAGCACGCCCACCAGCAACGGCTCGAGACCCTCATAGTCGCGCGAGATCTGCTCGCCGAGCTCGGAGATGCGCGCCTGCAGCGCATCCTCCTCGACCAGCGTCTCCGCGATCAGGTGCTCCGGATCGAGAGCGTTGAGGTACGAGCTCATCTAGGCATCTCGGCCCAGCTTACAACGAAGGCGCGGTAAAGCTGAGGTGCGTGCGATCGCGCACCGCCTCGAGATCGGCGGCCAGCGACAGCCGCTCCACCCCGCCGCGTCGCTCCGCCAGCTGCTCGAGCCGTCCTGTTAGCTGTCTGGGCAGCCGCAGCGGCCGCCCGGCAGCGCGCTCCGCGGCCTCGCGCAGCACCAGCACGCGCAGCGCGCGCGGCAGCTCGGCCACCTGATCGAGATCGATCACGTCGCTGACGTGATCGCCCGCCAGCTCCGACACCAGATCATCGAGCTCGGCCAGCAGCTCGGCGCTGCGCGCCAGGTTCAGCTCCGCTCCGGGATGCACCCGCAGCAGCGCCGGCATCACCTCGTGCCGGATCAGGTTGCGGCGGAATGCGGGGTTGGCGTTGGTCTCGTCGTCGCGCGGCTCGAGCCCCTGCGCGGCGCACCAGGCCCGCGTCTCGGCCGCCGTCACGCACAGCAGCGGCCGCACCACCCCATCGGCCGCCGGCCGCATCGCGCTGATCGCGCGCGGGCCGGACGACGAAGCGAGCCGGTAGACCACCGTCTCGGCCTGGTCGCTGAGCGTGTGGCCGGTGGCGATCGGCCGGTCGCCGGCCTGCTCGCGGGCGGCTCCGTAGCGGGCCTCCCGCGCGCGCGCCTCGAGGTTCCCACCCGGCTCGAGGTCGACCGGCACGACGCTCGCGCCCAGCGCGGCGCAGTAGGCAGCGTCGTCGAGGCCGCGGCTGCCGCGCAGGCCATGCTCGACGTGCAGCGCCTCCACCGGATGACCCAGCGCTCGCAACACGCCCCACAGGCAGAGCGAGTCGGCGCCTCCGGAGACGAGCGTCAGCAGCGGCTGCTCGGGCTCGAGCAGCTCATGCTCCGCGATGAACTCGGCGACCCGATCTGCGAGATCAGGCGGCGGGCTCATGGGAGCGCACGAAGCGACGCACGTAGGTGGTGCCGAGCTCGATGTAGCGGGCGTGGGCGGCCTCGGCGGCGTCGCTGTCGCCGGCGGCGGTGGCACGCTCCACCTCGGCCTGCAGGGCGGCCAGCTTGTCCTCGAGCCGCAGCCGCAGCACATCCTCCTTGGCCAGCTCCTGCTCACGCCCCATCAGCACCAGCGCCCGCGGCCGCCACACCTCGCGCAGCTCGGCCAGCGCCGGAGTGGCCTCGAGCGCGGCCCACCCGCGAGCGGCCGGGTCGCGGATGGCGTCCGGGTCGAAGCGCGCCGTCCCCGCCGGGCCGGCGCCCGCGCCGGGGGCGAAACGCCCGCCGCACTCGCAGGACGCCAGCACGGCCGCCAGCTCGGGCTCGATGCCGGCGCCGCCGAGCTGGAATCCGTCGCCGCCACGCGTGGCCAGGCGCACCAGGCCGACCTCGATCGAGCAGCCGGCCAGGTCGATCTGCGAGCCGCAGGTCCCGCAGCTCCAGGGGTCAGGTGCGGCCATGCACGAAGCCTACAGCCAACCGTCCAGCGCCCGGCGGAAGCTGAACGGCACCTCCAGCATCGGCATGTGGCCGACGCCCGCCAGCGCCAGCCGCTCGCCCCCGAGCGCCGCGGCCAGCGCATCACCGTTGCCTGCATGGGCATCGCGCTCGCCCCAGACCACCAGCGAGGGGCAGTCCGCACCTCTCGCGACGTCGGCCAGATCGGTGCGGCCCAGCTCCGGCATCACGCCCTCAAGCGCGGGCCACGCGGCCGCGGCATCGCGGATCATGCGCTGCCCCAGCGCCGGCCGCACCAGCTGCGGCGCGGCCATGCCCACGAACCACCCGAACACCAGCCGCCGTCCGGCCGCGCTCCCCGCGAGCAGCGGGGCGGCCAGGCGAGCGGCCGCCGCGGCGACGGGTGCGGCGGGCAGCAGCGCCTTCGCCACCGCCACGTCCAGCTCGAGCATGCCCACAGGCGACGCCGCCACCAGCCCGCGCAGCGGGTGCCGGGCAGCCCAGTGCACGGCCAGCGTCGCCCCCAGCGAGTGACCCATCAGCGCCGGGCGTGCAGCGCCGGCCGCCGACATCGCCGCCGCCAGGTGGTCGGCGGCCCGCTCGAAGGTGAACGGCTCGAGCGGCGGGCTGCCGGCGTGACCGGGCAGTGCCGGGATCAGTACGCGCCGTCCGGGCGCCGCCAGTGAGCGGCCGAGGGCGGCCAGGTAGGCGGGGGATCCGAGCAGCCCGTGCAGCAGCACCACTGGCGGGCCGGCGCCGACCTCGTAGAAGTTGACGCGGCCGCCGAGACCAGCGACGCTCTGGCAATGCACGATCCGGAAGCTACCAGCGGACCGCCGAGCCCGGAGACGATGTGGGACGCGGCCGCCCGTGGCTGGGAGCGGCGCCGCGACCGCATGTGGGAGTCCTCCCATGCCGTCGGCGAGGGGCTGGTCGAGATGGCGGCCCCCGCGCCCGGTGAGTCGGTGCTGGAGATCGCCGCCGGCCCCGGGGACACCGGATTCCTGGCCGCGGACCTGATCGGGGAGGGCGGGCGGCTGGTGACGACCGATATCTCCACCCGGATGCTGGCCGCAGCCGAGCGCCGGGCCGCCGAGCTGGGGCTGCGGAACGTGGCGTTCAGGCAGGTCGATGCGCAGGCGATGGATCTCGAGAGCGCCAGCTTCGACGTGGCCCTGTGCCGCTGGGGGCTGATGCTGATGCCCGACCCGGCCGCGGCCCTGGCCGAGACGCGGCGCGTCCTTCGCCCCGGCGGCCGCCTGGCGCTGGCGGTATGGGGGCCGCGCGAGGCGAATCCGTGGAACACGACCATCCAGGGTGCGTTCGGTGACCACGGCCTGCTGCCGCCGCCGCCCGACCCGAACGAGCCGGGCATGTTCCGGCTGGCCGACAGCGGCGAGCTGAGCGGCCTCGTGGCCGCGGCCGGGTTCGGCGCCGTCGAGCTGCGCGATCTGCCGGTGCACTGGCGCTTCCGGGAGATCGACGAGTACTGGGGCGTGATCACCGAGATCTCGCCGTCGCTGGGCGGCGTCATCGCGACGCTGGACGACGCCCAGGTCGATGCGGTCAAGCGCGACTTCGCCGAGCGGTGCGAGCCCTACCGCGACGGCGAGGGCTACGACCTGCCGGGCCTGTCGATCGGCCTGCTGGCGCGCTGACGGTAAGCTGGGCGGCCATGCCGATCCACCTGCGAGCCGAGATGGGCGACTACGCACCCGCCGTGCTGCTCCCCGGAGACCCGCTGCGGGCGCGCCGCGTGGCCGAGGAGTTCCTCGAGGACGCCCGGCAGGTGAACGGCGAGCGCGGCATGCTCGGCTACACCGGCAGCTACGAGGGCCGGCCGGTGTCAGTGCAGGCCACGGGCATGGGGTGTCCCAGCGCGGCAATCGTGATCGAGGAACTCGTGCAGCTGGGGGCGGAGCGCCTAATCAGGATCGGCACCTGCGGCGGGCTCCAGCCCGACCTGGTGCTCGGCGACACCGTGATCGCCCTGTCGGCGGTGCCCGCCGACGCAACCTCACGGCACTACACCGGCGGCGAGCCGCACGCCCCCACGGCGCACTTCGGCCTCACGCACGGAGCCATCCACGCCGCCAAGGGGCTCGGCATCCAGCCGCACGTCGGCGCGATCGCCTCGTCGGATACGTTCTATGACCCCGACCCGGAGCGCCACCTGCGCTGGGCTGAGCGAGGCGTGCTGGCGGTCGAGATGGAGGCTGCCGTGCTGTTCACGATCGGTGCGCTGCGGTCGGTAAAGACGGCCTGCATACTGACCGTCTCCGATCTGGTCGGGAGCACCCAGCTGGTGCGCATCGCCGACGACGAGCTGGCCCTGGGAGTCGAGCGGATGACGCGGCTGGCACTGGCGGCAGCGGTGGACGCCAAGGCGTGACCGCAACAGCGATGATCGTCAACCCGGCGGCGGCCAACGGCCGCACCGCCCGGCAGTGGCCCGATATCGCGCGGCGTGCCGAGGCGCACGGCCTCGACGTCGACGTGCGACTGACCGAACGGCGCGGGCACGCGACCGAGCTGGCGGCGACCGCCGTGGCCGAGGGGGCGGAGCTGGTGGTGGCGGTCGGCGGCGACGGCACCGTCTCGGAGGTCGCAAACGGCATGGCGGGAGCGGCCGCGACCGATCTCGCGGTGGTGCAGCGGGGCTCCGGATGCGACTTCATCCGCACGTTCGGCATCTCGAAGGACGCCGACCGCGCGCTGGAGGTGGCGGCGCATGCGCCCACTCGCACCATCGACCTGGGCCGCCTCAGCTACGCGGGGCGGGACGGGTCGCCCGAGAGCCGTCACTTCGTGAACGTGGCCAGCGCCGGCCTGACCGGGGTCGTCGCCGACCGGGTCAACCGCAGCGGCAAGCCGCTGGGCGCGACCGCCGCATTCGCCTGGGGGGCGATTGCGACCTTCGCCGGCTACCGCAACTCCCCGTTCACGGTCGAGATCGACGACGAGCGCATCGACCAGGTCTGCAACAACGCGATCGTCGCCAACTGCCGCTACTTCGCAGGGGGGATGAAGATCGCGCCGGATGCCGATCCCTCAGACGGGCTGCTGGACGTGCTGGTGTGGGGCGACGTGTCCAGGCTCGACCTGGCCCGCAACCTGCACAAGCTCTATCGCGGTACGCACACGACCCATCCCAAGGCAACGATCCGTCGTGGCCGCCGGGTGGTGGTGACGCCGCGCTCGCCGCTGCCCCTCGAGGCCGACGGAGAACAGCCGGGTCTCACCCCGGCCACGTTCGAGGTGGTGCCGTCAGCCCTCCGGCTTCGCGCTCCCGGTTGAGGCGGCGCGGCGCTTGGGCTTGGCCGCCTCGACCCGGTCGGCCAGCTCGGCGAGAGCCGCCTCGATGCGGTCGAGCTGGTCGGTCAGCCGTGCCATGTCCTCGCGGGTTGCGGGCAGCTGCGAGCGGGCGGCGCGCGAGGCCTTCTTCGCGTGATCGCGCGTGGCCGACACGACCGGCTTGCCGACATCGCCGGTGGCGCTGGTGACGCGGTCGATCAGACTCTTCTGCTCATTCATGTGAACCCCTTTCACAGGCGGCGCTACGGCGGATTCACCGTATCATGCGCGCTCATGACGGAGCCCCGCCGCACCTTCACGGCACACCTGCGCGTGCGCTTCGGCGAGACCGACGCGATGGGCGTCGCCAACAATGCGGCCTACCTGCAGTACTTCGAGATCGGCCGCATCGAGTTCCTGCGAGCCGCCGGCCACAGCTACGCCGAGGTGCACAACGGAGGCATCGACATGGTCGTGGCCGAGGCCGGCATCCGCTACCTGCGGCCACTCTGGTTCGACGACGAGTTCGGCGTCGCCTGCAGCCTCACCGACCTTGCGCGGGCCTCCTTCACCTTCACGTACGAGCTGACGCGCGGCGGCGAGATCGTGGCAACCGGGTTCACGCGCCACGCCTGTGTCGACCGCGCCAGCATGCGCCCGGTGCGCGTGCCGGAGTGGCTCACTCACCTGTAGTCGGCCAGGTCTCGCCGCCGTCGACGGAGCGCAGCAGCTCGCGCCCAACCGCGGCGTATGCCAGCCGGTCGTTTCGGGGGTCGTAGGCCACGGCGTCCACCCGCCGGTCGAGCACCGGCATGAAGGTGCGCCCGTAGTCCTGGCTGAGGTAGACCTTGTCGCCCGCCACCAGCACCTGGCTCTGCTCGTCGGTCGTCATCGCAACCCCGTAGGCCACCGCCGGCGCCGGCATGTGCGTGAAGGTGGCGCCGTCATCCAGCGAACGCCACAGGCCGCGTGCGCCGCAGGCCACATAGATCACATCCGGCTTGGTGACGTCGCCGCGAACCGCCGAGATCGAGACGGCCGTGTTCGGCAGCCCGGCCGCCCGCAGCTGCAGCCAGTGCCGGCCCGCGTCAACCGACACCCAGGCGTGGCCGAAGACGTCCAGCGCGTAGAGCCGGTCGGTGCGATGGTAGGGGGTTGTCAGCGATACGAACGGCTGCGGTGTCTGGCGCGCGGGCGTCAGGCCGATGCCGCCGTAGTCGGCGCGCTGCTCGCCGTGCGGCCCGACCACCTCCCCGCCCTGCTCCGAGAAGGCGACCGCGAGGCCGCCGCCGGGTCCGTGCACGCGCTTCCAGCTGAGGCCGCCGTCGTGCGATCGCCATGCGCGGCGACCGGTCGTCTCCCACAGCGTTCCGGCGAAGTCCGGAGCCACCGCCAGCGCCCGTGCCGCAGCCGGGAGCGCCACCGCGGTGGGCTGTGCGCCATCGCTGCAGCCGGCGAGCGAGAGCGCCAGCACCGCCGCCGGCAGAGCTGTCCATTCAAGACGGAGCTGCATCGACCCGACAAACGGTAGAAGATCCACCACGTACCCTTGCGCAATGGCCTCCGACGATCTCGACACTCTGGCACGGCTGCGCGGCCTCCTGGACGTTTCCCGCGTGGTGCGCGATGACGAGTCGCTGCCCGAGGTACTGAACGCGATCGCCGGCACCATCGCCGACTCGCTCGGCTACAAGGCGGTCGTGGTCAACCTCTACCGGCCGGCCTGGGACGACTTCGAGGTGACCACGGTGCGCGACTACAACCAGGAGGCGGTCGCACAGCTGCTCGGCACCCGCGGCGGCTGGAACGCGTGGGCGCCGCTGCTGGACGACCGGTTCAAGCGCGGCGGCGTCTACTTCGTCCCGGCCGGGGAGTACGACTGGCAGAACGACATGCTGTCGATCACCCCGGACATCCCGGTCAGCGACGATCCCAACGCCTGGCACCCCGAGGATGCGCTGTTCGTGCCGCTGACGCGAAACGACGGGCACCTGCTGGGGATCCTCTCCGTGGACGAGCCCGTGTCCGGGCTGCGTCCCTCCGACGAGGAGCTGGAGGTGCTGGTGGCGCTGGCCGAGCATGTGGCTCTGGCGCTCGAGAGCGCGCAGGAGGGCACCCGTGCGAACCGCTATCGCAGCGCCCTCGAGCGGCTGCTGCTGGTGTCGTCGCGTCTGACGGAGACGCTTTCGATCGATGCCGTGCTGCATTCGGTGGCCGAAGGCATCTCGGACGCGCTCGGCTTCGCGAAGGTCAGCATCGAGCTGCCCGACCCCGACACGGGCGTCCTGACCCCGCGGTCGGCCGTGGGCTGGAGCCTCAGCGACCTCGCCGAGAACGCGCCGCTCACGCTCGAGCTGGTCGAGCCGCTGTTGGTGTCCGAGTGCGAGATCGAGGGCTGCTACCTGCTGACCCAGACACAGGCCCGGGAGCGCCTGCCGGAGCGCTATCACTCCTACGCGTCGGTGTTCAACGGCGAAGGGCCGCATGCATGGTCGCACCACTGGCTGCTGGTGCCACTGTACGACCGCGACGGCGGCCTGATGGGCGTTATCTGGGTGGACGACCCGATCGACCGGTTGCTGCCGTCGAGGGAGCTGCTGCAGGCGCTGCGCGTGTTTGCGAACCAGGCGACAGCCGCGCTGGACTCGGCGACGCACTTCGAGGAGGTGCGGTTCCTGGCCGAGCACGACCCGTTGACGCGGCTGTTCAACCGGCGCGCCTTCACCCGCCGGCTGGCGATCGAAACAGCCCGGTCGGGCCGCTATCACCGCCCGTTCGCTCTGGTCACGTGCGACCTGGACGCGTTCAAGGCGCTGAACGACCGCCACGGCCATCTGGCCGGCGACCTCGCGCTTGAGCGCATGGGCAAGCTGCTGATGCAGGCCCTGCGCCAGACCGATGCCGCGTTCCGGACCGGCGGGGACGAGTTCGCGATGCTGCTGCCCGAGACCGAAGAGCAGGAGGTGCGGGCGGTGATCGACCGGATCAGCGCCGGCCTGGTGAAGGACGACGACCCCCGCTTCGAGGACCTGCGGGCCAGCTTCGGCGTGGCGGTGTATCCGCGCGACGGCGACGATCCCGAGACGCTGTTCCACGCGGCGGACGAGGCCATGTACGCGGCCAAGCGGTCGGGCGAGCGCACGCACTTCGCCGCCTGACCGGCGCCTCGGCAGCCATCTCCCCCGGGTTGGGGTGGATTCGCAGCGCCATACCTGCCAGAGTGGGAGGTGCTCACCCCGACCCACGGAGCGTGCGTGGACCCCCAGCACCTGTCAGCCTTTTCGCGACTGCGTGGCCTGCTGGAGGTGACCCGGCTCGTCCGCAGCGACGAGGACCTCGATCACCTGCTGGCGGCGATCGCCCGTACCACCGCCGATTCGCTCGGATTCGGGACCGTGGTCCTGAACCTGTACCGGCGCGCATGGGACGACTTCTGCACGACCACGGTGCACGGCTCCGAGCACGCCCGCGAGACGCTGCTGGGCGACGCCCGCGGCTGGGACGTGTGGGGCAAGGTGCTCGACGACCGCTTCCTGCGCAGGGGCGCGTACCTGGTCCCGCACGGCACCTTCGACTGGGACGAGCTGGCGCCGCGGTCATACGTCCCCGAGCTGCCACGCGACGCCACGCAGGACGCCTGGCACCCGGAGGATGCGTTGATGGTGCCGTTGCACCACTCGGACGGGCCGCTGCTGGGGATCATGTCGGTCGACGAGCCGGTGTCCGGCCGCCAGCCAACCGACGAGGAGCTGGACGTGCTGGTGGCGCTGGCGTCGCACGCCGCCCTGGCGATCCAGAGCGCTCAGGAGTCGGCCGAGTCGTCGCGGCACCGAAACGCGCTCGAGCAGCTGCTGCGGGTGTCCTCGCGGCTGACCGAGACGTTCGCAATCGACGCCATCCTGCAAGCGGTCTGCGACGGCATCCACCACGCGCTGGGGTTCGAGACGGTCTCGGTTGACCTGCCCGACCCCGACACCGGCAACCTCGAGCCGCGCGCCGCCTACGGGTGGGAGCTCGACGACCCGGCCGTCCACAGCAGCTTCACGCTGGCGGAGATCGCGGTGCTGCTGGTACCGGAGTTCGAGACGCAGGGCTGCTACCTGCTGACCAGCGAACAGGCCCGCGCCCGGGTGCGGCCCGAGGCCGACACGTACAGCTCGCAACGCTGCGGCAAGGGCCCACACGCCTGGAACGACCACTGGCTGATCGTGCCACTGTACGGGCGCAGCGGTGAGCTGATCGGACTGATCTGGGCAGATGACCCGGTCGACCTGCTGGTGCCATCGCCGGCGCGCCTGCAGGCCCTGCGCGTGTTCGCCAACCAGGCGACAACCGCACTGGACGCCGCCGCGCAGTTCGAGGAGATGGAGTTCCTGGCCGACCATGACCCGCTCACGCGGCTGCGGAACCGGCGCAGCTTCGTGCGCCAGCTCGAGCTCGAGACATCCCGCTCAGATCGCTACGGACGGCGGTTCGCGCTGCTCGTCGGCGACGTCAACGGGTTCAAGCAGGTCAACGACCGGCGCGGCCACCCCGCGGGCGACCGCGCGCTGGAGTCGCTGGGCAGGGTGCTGATGGACGGCCGCCGCGAGGTGGACGGGGTCTACCGGATCGGCGGCGACGAGTTCGCGCTGATCCTGCCCGAGGTCGGCAGCGACGAGGCGCGGGCCGTGGCCGAGCGGATCCACGACGCCATGCTGAGCAGCGGCGACGAGCTGCTGATCCAGCTCACGATCAGCTTCGGCTTCGCCGTCTACCCCGAGCAGGGCACCGACCCGGAGTCGCTGTTCCGGGCAGCAGACGAGTCAATGTACAGCGCCAAGCGGGAGCCGGGCGGCCGGCTGCCCTCGGCCAGCTGACGCGTGGAAGCATGGTCACGGCCTAGGATCTAGCCGATTTGCCGAAAGCTTCCAAGGAGTGGTCTTGAACCTCGATCTGACCGACGAGCAGCTCGCGATCCAGGAGACGGTGCGCGAGTTCGTGGATCGCCGCATCATGCCGGTCGCGCAGGAGAACGACATCAACCACCACCTCGACATGGGCATCATCGAGGGCATGGCCGAGCTGGGACTGCTGGGCCCGGTGATCCCGACCGAGTACGGCGGCTCCGGGCTTGACTACGTCTCCGAGGCGCTGATCTGTGAGGAGATCGAGCGCGGCGAGTCGGCCTTCCGCACGCTGATCTCGGTGCACGTCGGGTTGAACTCGCTGTCGCTCTATAGGTTCGGGACTGAGGAGCAGAAGCAGCGCTACCTGGTGCCGATGGCCAAGGGCGAGAAGCTCGGCTGCTTTGGGCTGACCGAGCCGGCGGCCGGCTCGGACGTGGCGGCGATGCTGACCACCGCGATCAAGCAGGACGACGGCACCTACCTGCTGAACGGCCAGAAGAGCTGGATCAGCTACGCGACCGAGGCGGCCTACTGCCTGGTGTTCGCGAAGACCGACCCGGCCGCGGCCCACAAGGGCATCTCGGCGTTCATCATCGAGCTGGACTGGGACGGCATCGAGGCCCGGCAGATCCCGAACAAGCTGGGAATCTGGGCCGGATCGACCGGCGAGCTGTTCTTCGACAACGTGCAGGTGCCCGCCGAGAGCCTGGTGGGCGCCCAGGGCGAGGGCTTCAAGATCGCCATGCACTCGCTCGACCAGGGCCGGTTCACGGTGGCAGCCGGCGCCGTCGGGGTCGTCCGCGCGTGCCTGGAGGCGTCGGTCAAGTACGCGAACGAGCGCAAGACGTTCGGCCAGGAGATCGGCAAGTACCAGTTCGTGCAGGACATGATCGCCGACATGGTGATGGGCTACGAGACCAGCCGGCTGCTGGTGATGCAGGCGGCGCACCTCAAGAACAAGGGCGTCCGCAACACGCGCGAGACGTCGCTGGCCAAGTGGCAGGCCACCGAGAGCGCCTTCAAGGCCGCCCATCTGGCGATCCAGGTGCACGGGGCCTACGGCTACTCCGCGGAGTACCCGGTCGAGCGCTACTTCCGCAACTCGCGCGCCCCGATCATCTACGAGGGCACGACCCAGATCCACAAGATGATGCAGGCCGAGCACGCACTCGGGTACCGGAAGCTGAATGGCTGAGGCCACGCAGCGGCTGGTCGAGCTGGACGACGGCGTCTCGCTGAACATCGCCGAGGTCGGCAGCGGGCATCCGCTGATCCTGCTGCACGGCGGGCCGGGGCTCGATCACCACGAGCTGCACCCGTGGCTGGATCCGCTGGCAGGAGCCGGCTTCCGGATGATCTACGTGGACATGCGCGGCCAGGGCGGGTCGGAGCGGGTCGACCCGCAGTCGCTCACGATCCAGGTGTTCGCGCAGGACGTCGACCGGCTGGCGCGGGCGCTGGAGCTCGAGGAGTTCTCCCTGTACGGGTTTTCGTTTGGTGCCATCGTGTCGCTGGCGCACGCGCTCGAGCGCGGCACGGCCGGCCAGTACGTGATCTCGAGCGGCGCCGCGTCCAGCGAGGCGCTGGCGGCCGACGTCGAGCGCGAGATCGACCGGTTCGAGCCGGCCGCGATGCGCGAGCAGATCAAGCGGTCGTGGGACGCCGAGCCGAACGTGTCGACGGTGGCCGAGTTCCGCGACATCATGATGTCGCAGATGCCGTTCCACTTCTGGGAGATGGGCGACGCCTACCGCACGTTCACCGAGAAGGACGAGACCGTCTACTCACCGGAGGTGCTGGCGCACTTCGCGAAGAATGGCTACGGCGGCTTCGAGTGGGTCGACCACCTGCGCTGGATCTCCAAGCCGATGCTCGTGGTGACGGGCCGCTACGACCGCACGTGCACGGTGGCGCGCTCCCAGGAGATCCACGACGAGGTGGCCGGCTCGCGGCTGGTGGTGATCGAGAAGGCGGCGCACATGACGCACATCGAGCAGCCCAAGGCGCTGATGGACGCGGTCCGCAAGTGGTTCACCGACCAGGGCGTGATCGGCCAGGAAGAGCCGGAGGCAACGGCCTAGCCAGAGGTCAGACCTCTACCAGGCGTACCTGGCAGGGCGACCAGCCCTCGGGCGAAACGGCATCGCGATAGGCCCTGGCAGCCGCGCGCAGCGCGGTGCGGCGGTGGCTGAGAGTGGCCAGCGTGACCCAGTCCGAGTGCGGGTAGCGAACCTGCACCGCGAACAGGCACCGCGGCGGCGCGACCACGACCTCGGGTTCAGCAGGGGGAGCGTTGACAACGGCGGTGCGCATGGCTGCTGCCAGGATTCGTCACCATCTACGCGCCTCCTTCATATGGCGCGAAAGCCGTATCGGCGACCGTGTAGGCATCGGGCCGGCGGTGGTCGAGCGCCGGCAGCGTGCTGCGCGTGGCGCGCTGCGCGGCCAGGTCGAGCTCTGCCACGATCACGCCGTCGCCGGTGGGCCCCGCCTGGGCTATGACGGTGCCCCAGGGGTCGATGATCATGCTGTGGCCAAAGCGCGGCATGCCGTAGCCGCCGGGGTCGCTGTGCTGGTTCGCGGCCAGCACGAACGCCTGGTTCTCGATCGCGCGGGCGCGCAGCAGCGGCTCCCAGTGGGCCATGCCGGTGACCAGGGTGAAGGCGGCCGGCACCGTCAGCACCAGCGCGCCGGCCTGCTCGAGAGCGCGGTACATCTCGGGGAAACGCAGGTCGTAACAGACCGAGAGGCCGACCGGCAGGCCGGACATGCTCGCCATCACCAGCTCGCCCCCGGGGGCGGTGCCGTCGGACTCGCGATAGCTGATGCCGCCCACGTCGACGTCGAACAGGTGGATCTTGGTGTAGGCGGCGACGCGCTCGCCGTCGGGAGAGTAGGCGATCGAGACGTTGCCAACGCGGTCACCGTCGGCGATCGCGATCGAGCCACAGATCAGGTCGAGCTGCAGGCGGCGCGCCCATTCTGACAAGGCGTCGAGGGTGTCACCGCCGTCCTCGAGCGATTCGGCGTACGCGAGCAGCTCGCGGCCGTCGGCGATGGCGTTCCACTTCTCGGGCAGCAGCACCAGGCGTGCACCGCGAGCGGCGGCCTCCTCGACCAGCGTGGCCATGCGGGCGATGTTCTCGGCCTTGTCGCGCGAGGCCGAGAACTGGACGCAGGCGGCGGTGATGCGATCCATCAGGCGGAATCTAGATGATCCACGGGTCGGGCCGGCGCTCGTCGTCGGCGAGCAGCTGGTAGAAGGTGAGGCTGAAGACCACGAACAGGATCACGCTCTGCTCCACAGCCATCAGGATGCCGCCGAGCTGCTGGTCGTCGCGGGGGGACAGCCCGAACAGGTGGGGCGTGGTGTCGTAGTAGTGGTAGATGGTGTTGGAGGCGAGGGCGATCAGGAGCGCGACTGGGGCGGCGAGGAAGAAGGCGGCGGCCAGGTAGACGAGCTTGGGCATCGGCTGCATGCGCTCGGGGACGAGCACCGGCCACCAGAAGGCGAGGCCGGCGGTCAAGAACAGCAGGTGCTCGATGCCGAGCGCCCAGCGGTGGTCGAGGCCGTAGCCGTAGACGGCCGGGATGTGGACGATGTACCAGACCGCCAGCCAGTAGGGCAGCGCGAACGCCGGGTGCGTGGCCGCGCGCAGCCAGGCGCGGCGCTCGGCTGTGGCGGCCATGGCCGGGGTGAGCCCGAGCACCAGCAGCGGCGGCGCCCAGTCGGCGAGCATCACGTTCTGGAGCAGGTGGAAGGACAGCATCGCGTCGAGGGCGACGTGCTCGATCGGCGAGAGCAGGGCCAGCGCGACCAGCAGCAGGCCGCATAGGAAGCAGGCGCGGCGCCAGAGCGGCGCTGACATCACGTGCGCGGCCCACAGGTACCCGGCGCCGAACAGGAGCACGGCCAGCATCCACTCGGGGTCGAACACGAACCGCCACGCGTCGAACTGCCCGGCGAGCAGGGTCACCCGGATTGCGTCAGCGGCGCCATCGTCAGCCCGAAGCCCATCAGCTGCTCCCAGTAGTGCTCGGCCTGTTCCAGCTGGCCCTGCCAGACGATCGCCTGGCCGGCGTTGTGGATGCGGTCGGCGAGCCGCATGCCGCCCTCGAACGTGAGGCCGGGAATGGTGCGGGCAAGGGCGAAGGCGACGCCGTCGAAGGTGTTGTGATTGTCGTTCTTGACAACGACCAGCCAGGGGCGATCGCTGCCGGAGCCGGGGCCGGTCGTGCGCGGCTTCTGCTTCCGCACGGGCGGGGCGACCGTGGACATGATTGCGAGTGTACCGGTGGCTGCTGGTAG
>Ga0070660_100001582_pt1 | contig 15657 bp, 15 predicted proteins | sample KBSC33metaG_FD_64670 | JGI IMG/M metagenome (GOLD analysis project Ga0070660, IMG submission 64670) | Corn rhizosphere microbial communities from Kellogg Biological Station, Michigan, USA - KBS C3-3 metaG | ecosystem: Host-associated > Plants > Roots > Rhizosphere > Soil ... | reverse complement strand
GGCCGCATCGGCAAGGCGATCGCGAAGCGCGTCGAGGCGATGGGCATGCGCGTCGCCTACACCGGCCGCAAGCCGCAGGACGTGCCGTATCGCTACGTGAGCGACCTCGCCGCGCTCGCCGCCGACGTCGACTTCCTGGTCATCGCCTGTCCGGGGGGTCCCGCGACGAGGCACCTGATCGACGCACGCATTCTCGACGCGCTCGGCAAGGACGGCACGCTCGTCAACATCGCGCGCGGCTCCATCGTCGACGAAGCGGCGCTCGTCGATGCGCTTTCTCATGGCAAGCTGAAATCCGCCGGCCTCGACGTGTTCGAGAACGAGCCGCACGTGCCGCAGCCGTTGCTCACGATGGACAACGTCGTGCTGCTGCCGCACGTCGGCAGCGCGACGCGGGAAACGCGGCAGGCGATGGCCGATCTCTGCCGCGCGAACGTCGACGCGTGGTTCTCGGAGCGCCGCACGCTCACGCTCGTCCCCGAGCTCGCGTAGCGGCGCCGGCGGTCGCCTCAGGAGCCGCCGTGTGCCGGCGGGAGCACCCTGCGCCGTCCGCGCGCGACCGGCTGGAACATGACCGAGAACAGACCGCCCAGCACGAGTGCGAGTGCGATCCATTCCTGCACGCCGGGCCGCTCGCCGAGCACGATCATCCCCGAAATGACGCCGACGACGGGAACGGGGAGCGAGGAGAGCGACGACACCGCGACCGGCATCGAGCGCGCGAGCATGAACCACGCGAGGTTCGCGAGCGTGCCGGCGAGGAAGACGTTGTAGAGAAGGGAAAACCAGCCTCTCGCCGAAAGGCTCGCGAGTTCGGCGCCGAGCGGTTGCGAGTCGAAAAATGGCGCGATCAGCGCGATCGGCACCCAGCCGAGCAGGAGCATCCAGCCGGACAGCGCGTTCTGCGGCATGGTCGGCCGCCATTGGCGCAACAGCACCGTGCCGTACGCCCACGAAATCGCGGCGAGGAGGATCATGATCGCGCCGAACGGCGCCGCGCGCACGGCGACGATCTGGTCGCCGAGCAGGACCGCCATTCCGGCAGCGCCGAGGGCGAGACCGACGAGCTTGCGTCGCGAGACGCGCTCGTGCAGTACGAGCGCTGCGATCGCCGTCGCCCAGATCGGCATCGTGTAGGCGAGGATCGAGCTGCGGCCGGCGGGCAGTTGCTGCACGCCGAAGATCACGAAGCCGTTCCACAGCGTGATGTTGAAAAGCGAAAGGCCGAGGAGGTGCGGCCAGAACGCGCGCGGAACCCGAATCTCGTCGCCGACCAGACGCGCGACGCCGAGCATGCCGAGCGCGGCCAATGGCAGCGTCAGCGTGCGAAACGTCAGTGGCGCCATTTCACTGACGCCCATCTTCAGCACCGGCCAGTTGCAGCCCCACACCAGCGCGATGACGACGATCGCGAGCGCCGCGCGACCGGCGCTCACGTACCCGTTCCGTACTTCGCGGCGTGCAGCGACCGGGCCTGCGTCACCCAGCCGTCGCGGCGGACGCGTCCCGGAAATTCGGCGAGCCTCGCCTCGATCGCGTCGATGTCGCGCTCGGTCAGGCGCGCGATCTGCCGGTACGTGCCGATGCCCATCTGATGCAGCAGCCGCTCGATCGCCGGCCCGATGCCGACGACGAGCTTGAGATCGTCGGGGGTGCCCGGAGCGTCGAGCAGCGGCGGCGGGGCGTTGCGCTCGATGTCGACGACGACTTGCCGGTAGCGCGCGGTTTCGGTACGCGCGTCGGCGAGGGCGCGAAACAGCGAAGCGCGATCGTCGTCGAGCGCGCGCGCCTCCGCTTGCGCCGCGCAGCGATGCGAAACGGTGCTCATCGTTGTCGCGTCGATCGCGGGACTCGCCGGCGCGGCGGCGTCGTCCCGACGCGCGACGCCGGGCGTCGCACTTCGCCGCGCTGCGCGCTCGCGTCGCGTTCCGACCGCATAGCCGACGCCGAGCGCGACGGCAACGAGGACGAGCAACACGACGGCGTTCAGGAACATCGGGATCGTCGAAGGACGGTGCGACGCCGGGGTGGCGCCGTCGGTGCGAGCGCATTGTATGTGACGCGCAGGTGGGCGGCCACCTCGACATCGGCATGGAATATGCGGCTGGTAGAATCGCGGCCCCATCATGGAGACGACTGCCGACGCGAAGCAGGAGGTCCCGGCCTCGACGCCGAGCGCCCCCGCCGTGGCGCAGCGCGACGTGCGTGCTCGCGCGGCACTTCGCACGTTGTGGGTCGTCGTCGTGCTCGCGATCCTCGGCGCCGCGTACGCCTGGTATCTGCAGAACCGGGACTCGCAGGCGTTGCGCGCGGAGATCGCGCAGCGGCTCGCGAACGCCGATGCGCAGGCCGTGCAGGCCAAGGCGCGCGATTCGGATCTCGCGAACGAGCTGCGCGACGCGCAGGCGAAGCTCGCGCTCCTCGACGCGCGCCTCGCCGAGTTCCAGTCGCAGCAGGCGGCGCTCGAAGCGCTCTATCGCGATCTCGCGCCGTCGCGCGACGAGCTCACGGTGTCGGAGGTCGAGCAAATCCTCGTGCTCGCGAGCCAGCAGCTCTCGCTCGGCGGCAACGTGCAGGCGGCGCTCACCGCGTTGCAGGTCGCCGACGCCAAGCTCGCGCGGCTCGACCGGCCGGCGCTCGGTCCGCTGCGCCGGGCGCTCGCGCGCGACATGGATCGCCTGAAGGCCGTTCCGTACGTCGACGTCGCGGGCATTTCGATTCGGCTCGATCAAATGATCGAAGGCATCGACGCGCTGCCGCTCGCGAAGGACGAGCGCGTGCGGCCGCCACCGAAGTCGCCTGAACCCGCCGACGAATCGGCGTGGGTGCGCTTTCTGCACGATGCGTGGAACGACCTGCGCAGCCTGATCCGCATCGAGGTGACCGACCGGCCGCCGGCCCCGCTCGTCACGCCGGAACAGTCGTTCTTCCTGCGCGAGAACCTGCGGCTGCGGCTCCTCGCGGCGCGACTCGCGCTGCTCGCGCGCGACGAGCGCTCGTTCAAGGCGGACCTCGCGGCCGCGCGCGCATGGACGATGCAGTACTTCGATCGCGGCAACGCAGCGGTGCAATCGGTGCTGTCGACGCTCGCGCAGCTCGCGTCGATCCCGATGCCGACCGAGGTTCCCGACCTCACCGCGTCGCTCGACGCCGTGCGCAATCTCAAGGCGTCGCTCGAGCGCGGGCAGGCGTCGAGCGCGCCGCGCTAGGTCGCGCGCACGACGCGATGACGGTTCGCGCGCTGATCGCGTTCATCCTCGTTGCGGCGGCCGCCGTGACGCTCGCGCTGCTCTTTCGCGTCAATACCGGTTACGTGCTGTTCGTCGCGCCGCCGTATCGCATCGAACTGTCGCAGAACGCCTTCATCATCCTGCTCATCCTGCTGTTCCTCGCGCTCTACGCGGTGATCCGTGCGGGGGTGCGCCTCGCGAAGCTGCCGGCGCAGGTGCGAGAAGGGCGGCACCGTCGCCAGCTCGAGCGCTTTCGCAACCGGCAGGACGCGGCGGTCGTCGCGCTGCTCGAAGGGCGTCACGGCAAGGCGCGGCAGTTCGCGCAGGAGGCACTCGCGATTCCGCAATCGACCCCGGTGGCGGCGCTCGTCGGAGCGCGCGCCGCGATCGAGATGCGCGACTTCCAGGGCGCGGCGGCGATGCTCGAGCGGCCCGACACGCACGCGACGAACCTCGCGGTCCCGCGGCTCATGCTCGAGGCCGAGCTCGCGCTCGAGCGCGGCCAGCCGGCGGAGGCGCTCGCGCGTCTCGCCGAGTTGCGTCGGGAGGCGGGCCTGCATACGGCGGCGCAGCGGCTCGAGTTGCGCGCATTGACCGCCGCGGGACGGCCGGCCGAGGTGCCCGCGCTCGTCGACCAGCTGGTCAAGCGCAAGGTGTACGACGCGAAGCAGGGCGAGCTGCTGCGCGGCAGCGCGCACGCCGACGCGCTCGCGGGCTTCGCGCACGACGCGTCGGGCTTGCGCAGCTACTGGGCGCGCATTCCCGAAAGCGATCGCCTGCAGTCGAAGGTCGCACGCGCCGCGGCGCGCAGCTTTCTTTCGGCGGGCGCGGATCGCGAGGCCGCCGACCTTCTCGCGCGAAGCCTCGATCGCCATTGGGATCCGCGGCTCGTGCTGCTCTACGCGGACTGCCGTCCGCCCGATGCGAAGCGCCAACTCGAAATCGCGGAGCGCTGGCTCGTCACGCACAATCAGGATGCGGTGCTGCTCCACGCGCTCGGTCGGCTCTGCGAGCGCAGCGAGCTTTGGGGCAAGGCGCAGACGTACCTCGAAGCGAGCCTCGCGCTCGACAACCATTGGCGCACGCACGTCGCGCTCGGCGAGCTCTTCACGAAGCTCGGTCGCCGCGACGAGGCGCAGGCGCACCTGGGAGCGGCGTTGCGCCTGGCGCTGGATGCGTTGACGCGGGACGAGGATCGAGGATCGAGCGTTTAGGATCCGGGCTCGGGGATCGCGTGCGATCCCGCATCCTGGATCCTTGTCTCACTTTCCGCTGCGTAGACGAAGCTGTCCGCGAAGAACTCGTTTTCGGGCAATCCGCGCAGCATCGTGAAATCGCGCCGCGCCGCATCGATCATCGGCGGCGCGCCGCACGCATAGACCTGATAGCCCGAGAGGTCCCTGAAGTCGTCCATCACCGCGCGATGCACGAGGCCCGCGCGGCCGGGCCATGCGTCGTCGGCGGCGGGGTCGGACAGCACCGGAATGAACGTGAAGTTCGCGTGCTGCTGCTGCCAGTTGCCGGGCACTTCCGGCATGTAGAGATCGCGCTTCGCGCGTGCGCCCCAGTACAGCACGATCTCGCGGGCCATGCGGTTGAAGAACATGTGCTCGATGATCGCCTTGATCGGCGCGAATCCCGTGCCGCCGGCGACGAAGATCACCGGCTTGTCCGTTTCCTCGCGCAGGTAGAACGTGCCGAGCGGACCCTCGAAGCGCAGGATCTCGCGGCCCTTGTACGTCGTGAACAACGGATCGGTGAAGAAGCCGCCCGGTGTGTGGCGAACGTGCAGCTCGAGCAGCTCGTCGGCGTGCGGCGGCGTGGCGATCGAGAAGCTCCGCCGGTGCCCGTCCTTCAGCAGGAAGTCGACGTACTGCCCGGCGAGGTATTGCAGACGCTCGTTGACGGGCAGCTTGAGCTTGACGATCGCGACGTCAGGTGCGCGCTTGTCGATCGACTCGATGCGGCACGGCAGCCGCCTGATCCGGATGTCGCCCGCCTTGCGCACTTCGCGTACTTCGATGACGAGATCCGTTTTCGGCTTCGCGACGCAGAAGAGCGCGAGCCCGCGCCGCTTCTCGTCGTCGGTGAGCGTGGACGGCTGGTGCGGGCCGAAATCGACCTCGCCTTCGAGGATGCGTCCCTTGCACGTGCCGCACGCGCCGTTGCGGCAGCCGTAGGGGATCATCAGGTCGGCGCGCATCGCCGCCTGCAGCACCGTTTCGTCGTCCTCGGCGGGGAACGCGTGATCGCTCGGGCGTATGCTAATCTGCAACGTCATGGTGCAGCGGGTGTTGCTCGTGGGATGCGGCGACGTGGCGTTGCGCGTCGCCGACCTGCTGCGCGATCGCGTGCGGCTCGTGGGCGTCACTCGAAGGCGCGACGACGTGCGGAAGTTGCGACAGCGCGGCATCGTGCCGATCGAAGGCGATCTCGACGATCGCCGCACGCTCGCGCGGCTCGACCTCGGCGCATTCGCCGTCGTGCATTGCGCGCCGCCACCTTCCGAGGGCAAGGACGACCCGCGCACGCGCAACCTGCTCGCGGCGTTGTCGAGCGCGCGGATTATACCGCGACGCTTCGTCTATCTCTCGACCTCGGGCGTGTACGGCGACTGCGCGGGCGCGCGCGTCGCGGAGACGCGGCCCACGCGTGCGCACACGCCGCGCGCCCGCCGCCGTCTCGCGGCGGAGCGACGGTTGCGGCACTGGGCCGCGCAGCATCGGGTCGCGCTTTCGATCCTGCGCGTGCCGGGCATCTACGCGCCGACGCGCCTGCCGCTCGAACGCCTTCGGCACGGCACGCCGGCGCTCGTGCCCGACGAGGACGTGTTCACCAACCACATCCACGCCGACGACCTCGCGCGCGCGATCGTCGCGGCGCTCTTTCTGGCGCGCCCGAATCGCGCGTACAACATCGCCGACGACAGCGAGATGAAAATGGGCGCGTGGTTCGACGCCGTGGCGGACGCATTCCGCTTGCCGCGGCCGCCGCGGGTCTCGTGGGACGACGCCGAGCGCCTGATCGCGCCGATGCTCCTGTCGTTCATGAGCGAATCGCGGCGCCTCGTCAACGCGCGGATGAAGCGTGAATTGCGCGTGACGTTGCGCCATCCGACGCCGCACGACGTGCTGAAGGAAGCCGCGCCGCGCGCGCTGCGCCGCCAGCTTTCCCTTCCCATCGCATGACCGACGCAGTCGCGCCCGCGGCGCCACGCAAGCTGACGCTCGTCGAGCGGCTCGATGCGTACGAGCGGCTGATGCGGCTCGACAAGCCGATCGGCACGCTGCTCCTGTTGTGGCCGACGCTCTGCGCGCTGTGGTTCGCCGCCGGCGGCCGGCCGCGCGGCTCGCTGGTGCTGATCTTCGTCGTCGGCACGCTCGTCACACGCTCGGCCGGTTGCGCGATGAACGACTGGGCCGACCGCGATTACGACGCGCACGTCGCGCGCACCGCGAAGCGGCCGCTCGCCACGCGCGAGATCGCGCCGTGGGAAGCGCTCATGGTGGCAGGCGTCGGCGGGTTGCTCGCGTTCCTGCTCGTGCTCTTCACGAACCGCGCGACGATGCTGTGGTCGGTCCCCGCGCTCGCGATCGCCATCGCGTACCCGTTCGTCAAGCGCGTCTTCGCGCTGCCGCAGGCGTTTCTCGGCATCGCGTTCTCGTTCGGCATTCCGATGGCGTACGCCGCGGTGCTGAACCGCGTTCCGGCGATCGCATGGGCCTACCTCGTCGTCAATCTGTTCTGGGTCATCGCGTACGACACCGAGTACGCGATGGTCGATCGCGCCGACGACTCGAAGATCGGCATTCGCACGTCCGCGCTCACGTTCGGCCGCTTCGACGTGCTCGCGGTCGCCATCTGCTATCTCGCCTATCTCGCCGGCATGGCGTGGCTCGGTCGCGTGGCCGGACAGGGCATCGTGTATTACATCGCGCTGGCCGTCGCCGCGGCGCAAGCCGCGTGGCATGTGGGGATCATCCGCACGCGCGATCCCGCGGCGTGCTTTCGCGCGTTCCTCGGCAATCACTGGCTCGGCATGACGGTATTCGTGGGTATCGTCGCCGACGATGCGCTGCGCGGCCGCTGGCCGATGCATTGGTGAGTGGGGCGCCTGCGCGTCGTCTGCGCGGCCTCGCACCCGTCGTCGCGTCCGGCGCGCGCGTGCTGATCCTCGGCAGCTTTCCGTCCGAAGCATCGCTCGCCGCCAGGCAGTACTACGCGCATCCGCGCAATCATTTCTGGCGGATCCTCGGCGCGGTGCTGCACGAGCCGCTCGCGGAGCTTCCTTATGCGGAACGTCTCGAGCGCGTGAAGGCGCACCGCGTCGCCATCTGGGACACGATCGTCGCATGCGAGCGCCCGGGGAGCCTCGACGCATCGATCCGCAATGCCGAGCGCGGCGAGGTCCGGCGGATTCGTCGCGTCGCGCCGGACCTTCGTGGCGTCTGCTTCAACGGACAGACAGCGGCCCGCGCACGGCCCGTATGGGACGAGGCGGGCTACGAGACGATCGTGATGCCGTCGACGAGCCCGGCGTACACGCTGCCGATCGAACGCAAGCTCGCAGCGTGGCAGGCGCTCGCGCGGATGCTGGAAGAGCCCTCATCACCGGTGAAGCGCCCGGTGTGATGCCGCCTCTCGACGGCCGCGACGTTTCCATCGGCATCGGCGGCATCGCCTGTTTCCTCGCGATCACACGATGCCGAACGCGTAATAAGCGCCGATAACGACCCCGACGGCGAGCGTCTTGATGCACGTGATCGCGAAGACGTCACCGTACGACTGCCGATGGGTGAGACCGGTCACGGCGAGCAGCGTGATGACCGCGCCGTTGTGAGGGAGCGTATCCATGCCCCCGCTCGCCATCGACGCGACACGGTGCAGAACTTCGAGCGGGATGTTCGCGGCGTTGGCGGCCTGAACGAAGGAATCGGCCATGGCCGCCAGCGCGATGCTCATGCCGCCCGACGCCGACCCGGTGATGCCGGCAAGCGCCGTCACGGCAATCGCTTCGTTGAGGAGCGGATTCGGGATCGAGCGCAGTGCATCGGCCACGACGAGGAATCCCGGCAGGGCGGCGATCACGCCGCCGAACCCGTATTCCGACGCGGTGTTCATCGATGCGAGCAACGAGCCGGCGACGGCCGTTTTCGTCCCGTCGGCGAACTTCGACATGACGGTCCTGAATCGGAACGCGATCACCGACAGGATGCCGACGAGCAATGCGCCTTCGACCGCCCAGATCGCCGCCAGCGGCGTCACCTGCACGATCACCGGATGCTCGGGCACGGGTATCGTGAAACTGCTGCCGAACGCGACGGGAATGGCGGCGGTGAAGACCTTGTTCAGCACGCCGACGAGGATCAGCGGAATGATCGACACGACGGGATTCGGGAGTTCCGCTTCCGCCACCGGATCCGGCTCGTTCTGATGACCGGTGCCGTAGCCCTCGTTCCTCGCCGCCGCACGTCGCCTGCGCCATTCCAGGTAGGCGAGGCCTGCGGCGAGGATGAAGGCGGCGCCGATGATGCCGAGCCACGGCGCCGCGTAGGCGGTCGTGTTGAAGAACGTCGTCGGGATGATGTTCTGGATTTGCGGCGTACCGGGGAGCGCGTCCATCGTGAACGTGAATGCGCCGAGCGCGATCGTGCCCGGGATCAGCCGTTTCGGTATGTCGCTCTGCCGGAACATCTCCGCGGCGAACGGATACACGGCGAACACGACGACGAACAGCGATACGCCTCCGTACGTCAGGATCGCGCACACGATGACGATCGACAGCATGGCGCGGCCGCGCCCGACGATCCCGATCACCGCCGAGACGATCGACTGCGAGAAGCCGGACAGCTCGATGACCTTGCCGAAGATGGCGCCGAGCATGAATACCGGAAAGTAGAGCTTCACGAAGCCGACCATCTTGTCCATGAAGATGCCGCTGAACATCGGCAGCACCCATGCCGGGTCGGTGAGCAGGACGGCGAGGAGGGCGGCGATCGGCGCGAAGAGGATCACGCTGTATCCGCGATACGCGACGAACATCAGGAAGACGAGCGCGGCCAGAACGATCACGAAGCTCATCGATTCCTCCTTCGATCCGATACGCGGCGTCCGGCCGGAGACCGCGTCCTGCGCATCAATCGCTCAATAGGTCGAGCCGCCCAACATCATCCTCATTCGCTCGAACTCGAGATCCTTGATCACGCGCTCGTGATGCGCGACGATCTCGCGCAGCAGGTCGCGAACCGACAGGACGCCGATCACGTCGCGCCCCGCGACCACCGGCAGGTGCCGAATACCCCTGTCGTGCATCAGCTTCATGCACCGGGGCAGCGTGTCGTCCTCGGTGGTGGTGACGACATCGCGCGTCATGATGTCGCGCACCGCGGTGTCGCTCGACGCTCGTCGCTTCAGGATGACGTCTCGCGCGCAGTCGCGCTCCGAGAGCACGCCTACCAGCCTTTGCTGCTCGAGCACGACGAGGAAGCCGACGTCGCGCGTGGCCATCTCGGTCACTGCCGCGTAGACCGAATCGCCGGCGCCGACCGAGTAAACCGCGGTTCCCTTCTCGGCGAGGATCTGGCGCAGCGGCCGGTACTTCAGGAGCTCTTCGGGCGTCTTGATGCGTGCTTCCATGCTTCCCTTCCCCATGCGCGCGCGGGCAGGCGGAAAGTATGAGCGGACGGCACGCCGTGGCGTCTTCACAGATCGCGACAATGGCGGTCGGCAGCTTCCGCGAAGCGATCGGCCACGGCATGCGAAGCGCGTCGTCGATCTCGACGGTACCCGGAACCGGGTTTCCGCGCCCGGGCACGATCCTGCAGGCATCGTGCTCGGCGCCGGCGTTGGGATGGCGCGGACGCGCCGTGGCCGGCCCGTATCATGGCGCGGTCGCTCTCCGATCGCCGCGCCGATGGCCTACGCCGACCTTCGCGATTTCCTCGCGCAACTCGAACGCGCCGGCGATCTTCGCCGTGTGCGCGACGTCGTCGATCCGAACCTCGAGATGACCGCGCTCTGCGATCGCGCGTTGCGTGCAGGCGGTCCCGCATTGCTCTTCGAGCATCCCGCCGGCGAGCGGCGCGGGCCGAGTGGCGATGTCATTCCCGTGCTCGGCAACCTGTTCGGCACGCCGCAACGCGTCGCCAAGGCCATGGGCGTCGACGACGATGATTGGCGCGGCGCGCTGCGCGACGTCGGCCGCCTGCTCGGCTTCCTCAAGGAACCCGAGCCGCCCAAGGGCCTCGTCGATGCGTGGCGCAACACGCGGCCGATGCTGATGAAGGTGATGGACATGGCGCCGAAGGAGCGCCCGAGCGCGCCGTGCCAGGACGTCGTGTGGGACGGCAGCGACGTCGATCTTGCGCGGCTGCCGATCCAGACGTGCTGGCCGGGCGACGCGGGACCGCTGATCACGTGGGGGTTGACCGTGACGCGCGGGCCGCACAAGAAGCGCCAGAACCTCGGCATCTATCGGCAGCAGGTCATCGCGCGCGACAAGGTGATCATGCGCTGGCTGGCGCATCGCGGTGGCGCGCTCGACTTTCGCGACCATGCGCTCGCGGCGAAAGGCGCACCGTTTCCGATCGCGGTCGCTCTTGGCGCCGATCCGGCAACGATTCTCGGCGCGGTCACGCCGGTGCCGGACACGCTGTCCGAATATCAATTCGCCGGATTGCTGCGCGGCAGCCGCACCGGGATCGTGAAGTGCATCACGCACGATCTCCAGGTGCCGGCGAGCGCCGAGCTGGTGCTCGAAGGGTTCATCCGTCCGGATGCGAGCGATCGGAGCGGCTACGAGACGGCGCTCGAAGGTCCGTTCGGCGATCATACCGGCTACTACAACGAAGTCGAGCGCTTCCCGGTGCTCACGATCGAGCGCATCACGCTACGCCGCGACCCGATCTATCACTCGACGTACACCGGCAAGCCGCCCGACGAGCCGGCGATGCTCGGCGTCGCGCTGAACGAAGTCTTCGTGCCGCTATTGCAGAAGCAATATCCGGAGATCGTCGACTTCCACCTGCCGCCCGAAGGATGCAGCTATCGGCTCGCCGTCGTTTCGATGAAGAAGCAGTACCCCGGCCACGCGAAGCGCGTGATGTTCGGCGTCTGGAGCTTCCTGCGCCAGTTCATGTATACGAAGATGATCGTCGTCACCGACGACGACGTCGACATCCGCGACTGGAAGGAGGTGGTGTGGGCGTTGACGACGCGCGTCGACCCGGCGCGCGACACGCTGATGGTGCCGAACACGCCGATCGACTACCTCGACTTCGCCTCGCCGGTCCCCGGGCTCGGCAGCAAGCTCGGCTTCGACGCGACGAACAAGTGGCCGGCGGAAACGACACGCGCGTGGGGACGGCCGATCGCGATGGATCCGGCGGTTACCGCGCGCGTCGAGCGAATCTGGCAATCGATCGCCGAAAGGGAAACGTAGCGTCAGGCGCCACTTCGGACGAAGGTGGAATCCGGCCCATTCTCGTGCGACGCTGCGTTCCCTACCTTCGATTGACGAGCAGGCCGAGCACGAAGCCGGTCGCCGCCGCGACGCCGATCGAGACCCATGGATTGTCGTGGACGTAGTCGTCGGTGTAGCGGGCCGCCTGCTTCGCCCGATCCATCGCCTCGCCTTCGAGCTCCTGCAGCCGCAGCTTCGCCGCGAGAAGCTTCGCCTCGACCTGCGCGCGCAGGTCCTTCGCGCGCTCGCCCGTCTCGTTGCCGGCGCGCCGCAGCAGATCCTCCGCTTCGGTCAGCATTGCGGAGAAGTCGTCGAGTAGCGATTCCCGGGAGATTTCCATCGTCGGCTCCTTGTCGTTGGCGTCGTCGGGCGCCGCGAAGGGGGTGGCGGGCGCCGGCGCGGCGAGCCATTATACGGGCGCTGCCGAGTGCGCGGCGCCGCCCACCGAGGCGCATCGAACGAGAACGAGGATCATGCGAAACCTTCGCCTGCCGGCCCTCGAGCCCGCCAGCGTTCCCGAACGTCGCGGCTCGGGTTATCCCGAACCCTTTCGCTCGCGCATGGGAGATCGCGCCAAGCGGCGCCTCGGCGACGCGTGCGGCCTCACGCGCTTTGGCGTCAACCTCGTGACGCTCCCACCGGGCGGGCAATCCGCGCTGCGCCATTGGCATACCGCGGAGGACGAGTTCGTCTACGTGCTCGAAGGCGAAGTGACGCTGGTGACCGACGGCGGCGAACAGCTGTTGCGCGCCGGCGATTGCGCCGGCTACCCTGCGGGCAAGGCGGACGCGCATCATTTCATCAACCGCAGCGACGCGCCGGCACGCTACCTCGAGATCGGCAATCGCGATCCGCAAGACCGCGCGCACTATCCGGACGACGACCTGGCGATGGCCGGCGAACGGCAGGACGTCCGCTATGTGCACAAGGACGGGAGCACATACTAGGCCGCGATCACCGCATCTCGCGCCCGTCGTCGTGCAATCCGTCGCACGCGTCTTGAGCCGCCGGTGTGCACCCCCCATCTTGCTCGACGGGCCCACGAACGCGATGGGCAGGTGTCATCGGAAGAACGGAGATCGCCATGGCCGACTATCCCGCTCCAGTGGTCGAATCCCGGCAGCCGCCGGTCAACGCGACGCTGATCGTCTACGCGCTCTTCGCGATCGCGGCGATCGTCGGCATCGTCGGCCACGGCTTTCTCGTCGGTGCGCCGCTGTTCACGATCCTCGGCGTCATCGGCGTCGTCATCGCCTACGTGTCACGCGGCGACGCGCGCGGCACGTGGCTCGAGTCGCACGTGGGCTGGCTGATCCGCACGTTCTGGTGGTCGCTGTTCTGGAACTGTCTCGGCTGGCTGATTTTCTGGACGCTGGTGTGGATCCTCATCGGCGCGCCGATCGCGTGGGCGATCTGGATCGCCACGACGATCTGGGTGCTCTACCGCGTCGTGAAGGGCTACCTGCGCTTCCATCAGAGCCAGCCGGTCAGCGGCCTCTGACACTCCTCCGACACTCCTCCGACACTCCTCCGACACTCCTCCGACACGTGTCGGAGGAGCGTCAACGCCGGCGCGCCGGATCCCACGTCGCGCCGTTCTCGTAGACCCACTGCACGAGAAAGTCGAGTGCCGGCCGCGCACGCGCGGCGTCGGCGTCATTGACGATCGCGACGACGGTGAAGCGCCGGCCGGCCGCGTCGACCACGTAGCCGGCGATCGAGCGCACGCCCTCGAGCGAGCCGGTTTTGAGCAGCGCCTGTCCGGCGACCGCAACGTCTTGAAAGCGATGCTCCACGGTGCCGTCGAACGCGGCGACGGCGAGCGAGCGCTCGAACTCCTCGCGCACCGCACTGCGGTCGGCGGCGATCAGCAGGTTGTTGAGGCCGGCCGCGCTGGCGCGCTCGCGTCGCGACAAGCCCGACCCGTTCTCGATCACGAGTCCCGGCACCGCAATCCTGCGCGCGGCGAGCCAGCGGGCGACCGCCTTCGTCGCCTTCTCCGGCGTCGCCGGCAGCGGCGCGCTCGCGGTCGCGAGCGTGAGGAACACCTGTCGCGCCATCACGTTGTTCGACCGCTTGTTGACGTCGCGCACGATGTCGGCGAGCGGCGGCGACTCGAGCGTGGCGAACGGCGCCGCGCCCGGCGGAGCGCGGCCCTCCGCGAGAGCGCCGTCGAAGCGGCCGCCCAGCGCTCGAAAGTACGTCGCGAACATCGCGTGCACGTAGTGCGCGTGATCGAGCGCGGCGAGCCACCATTCGCGCTCGCCGCAACTCACCGGATAACTTCCGAGGAACGCGACATCGGCGTGATCGCCGCGATCGCGGATCGACGGCAGCGTCGTCGCGAGCCAATCGCCGCACGCACCGTTCGACGCGCGTGGCGCCATCAGCGCGACCGCATCGAGCGGCGGGTCGGCGTGGACCGCGACCGCGCCGACGGCATCGGGCGCGAGCGTCAGCTTCAGCGACTTGAAGTTGACGAGCAGTGCGTCGGGACCGACGTTGTACGGTTTCTCGGGCGATCCATCGAACGCCGCGGCGTCGTACGCCGGCAGCGCGAAGCGGCTGCGATCGAGCACGAGCTCGCCGTCGATCGCGTGCAGACCTTTCGCATAGAGGTCGTCGATGAATGCCTGCCACTGCTCGACCGTGATCTTCGGGTCGCCGTAGCCCTTGAGGATCAGGTTGCCGTGCAGCGTGCCGTCGACGAGCGGCCCGTCGAGATACGCCTCCGTTTTCCACCGGTAGTCGGGCCCGAGCAGTTCGAGCGCCGCGAACGTCGTGACGAGCTTCATCACCGAGGCGGGACTGCGCGAGCGGTTGGCGTCGTACGCAAAGAGCGGCCGCAGTTTCCGCGTGTCCTGCACGACGATCGCGACGTGGTCGAGGCGGATGCCGGCGTCGAGGAACGCGCGGCCGATCGCGCGCGGCAACGCGGCCTGCGCGCTCAATGCGACGCAACCCGCCAGTGCGACGAGAACGCGCAGGACGCTAGAGCGCATCGAGCGTTTCGATGGTGCGCCCGACGAGCCACGCGAACTCGTCGTCGGTCACGATGTACGGCGGCATGAAATAGACCGTCGACCCGATCGGCCGCAGCGCGACGCCGCGCGCGAGCGCCGCCACGGTGAACCGCTGACCGAAGCGTGCGTCGGCGTCTGCGACGTCGAACGCGACGATCATTCCGCAGTGGCGAAACGACTGCACGCGCGGATGCGCGACGAGCGGCTCGCATGCTCGGCGCCAGCGGATGGACTTGTCGCGATTGCGCACGACGACGTCGTCGTCGCGAAGGATGTCGAGCACGGCGAGCGCCGCGCGGCACGCGAGCGCATTGCCGGAGTACGAATGCGAATGCAGGAAGCCGCGCGCGACGTCGTCGTCGTAGAACGCCGCGAACACGTCGTCGGTCGTGAGCACGCACGACAGCGGCAGGTAGCCGCCGGTGATCCCCTTCGACAGGCAGAGGAAATCCGGCGCGATGGCCGCCTGCTCGCACGCGAACATCGTCCCCGTGCGCCCGAAGCCGGTCATGATCTCGTCGGCGATCAGGTGCACGTCGTGTGCACGTGTCAGCTCGCGCGCTGCCGCGAGATAGCGCGGCGCATACATCGCCATGCCGCGCGCGCCCTGCACGAGCGGCTCGACGATCAGCGCCGACGTCGACTCGGCATGTTCGGCGAGGAAACGCGCGAGCGCGTCGATCGCCTTGTCGCAGGCTGCTTCCGAGCTTCGCATGTCGTGGACGGCGGGCGAGGGCAGCAGCGGATGCGGCCGCAGGAGCGGCGCGTACGCGTCGCGAAAGAGCGCGACGTCGGTCACCGACAGCGCGCCAACCGTCTCCCCGTGATAGCCGCCGGCCAATCGCGCGTACCGGTCCTTGCCGCGCGCGCCGCACTGGCGCCAGTGATGGAAGCTCATCTTGAGCGCGATCTCGGTCGCGGATGCGCCATCCGAACCATAGAA
>Ga0070660_100001581_pt1 | contig 15659 bp, 10 predicted proteins | sample KBSC33metaG_FD_64670 | JGI IMG/M metagenome (GOLD analysis project Ga0070660, IMG submission 64670) | Corn rhizosphere microbial communities from Kellogg Biological Station, Michigan, USA - KBS C3-3 metaG | ecosystem: Host-associated > Plants > Roots > Rhizosphere > Soil ... | reverse complement strand
ACGAACAAGCGGTGCGCGCCAAGCAACTGGACGAAGAGATCCGAATCAGCGCCGACCTGGAACTGGAGCGTCTGCTGCAAGCCCTGGCAGGCCGCTACATTCCCTCCGGTCCCAGCGCCGATCTGCTGCGCAACCCCGCTGCATTGCCCACCGGCCGCAATTTCTTCGGCCTCGATCCGTCGCGCATTCCCAGCCGCGCCACCTATGAGCAAGGCGCGAAGCTGGCACAGCAATTGGTGGAGGATTACCGCAGCCGCCACGGTGCTTATCCCGACAAGTTGACCATCAATTTGTGGGGCGTGGAAACTTCGCGCCATGAAGGCATCATGGAATCGCAGGTGCTGGCTTTGCTGGGCGTGCGTCCTGTATGGGACGAGCGCGGCCGCGTAACCGGCGTGGAAGCGATGTCGCGCCAGCAGCTTGGACGCCCGCGAGTCGATGTGACCATGGTCTCTTCCGGCCTGTTTCGCGACTTGTTTTCCAATGTGCTGAAACTGCTGGACGATGCCACACAACTCGCACAGCGCCAAGACGACAGTGACAATCCCCTGCAAGCCCACACCCGCGCTCTTGCCAAGCGCTTGCAGCAGCGTGGTCTGTCCGAGCAGGAAGCGCAACGCTTGGCCGGCACGCGGATCTTCGGCTTGCCCTCGGGCGCCTACGGCACCAACATCGAGAAGCTGATCCCGCTCTCCAACGCATGGCAGAACGAACGTCAGGTTGCCGACGTGTTCATCAACCGGATGAGCCATCCCTTCGGACAAGGCAATTGGGGAGGCGACAACGGCACGGAAGAAATCAACCCCGATCTGCGCCGCGAATTATTCAGGCAAGCACTGTCGGGCAGCAAGATCGCCTTGCACAGCCGTTCCAGCAATCTCTTCGCCACGCTCGACAACGACGACTTCTTTCAATACCTCGGTGGCACTGCCATGGCCATTCGCAGCGTGGACGGCAAGACGCCTGAAGTGATGGTGACTGATCTCTCCAATCCTCGCCGCCCCGCGCATGCGACGCTGGAGAAATACATGGGGCAGGAACTGCAAAGCCGCTACCTGAATCCGCGCTGGGCCGACAGCATGCTGCGCGAAGGCTACGCAGGCGCGCGCTTCATCAACCGCACTGTCGATTATCTATGGGCATGGCAAGTGACCGTGCCGGAAGTCGTCGATGCGGGCAAATGGCAGCGCATGTATGAGACCTATGTCGCGGACCGTCATGGCCTGCATGTGCGGGAACGTTTTGCGCAGGCCGGCAATCTGCGCGCCTTCCAGTCAATTACCGACCGCATGCTCAGTGCAATCGAACGCGGTTACTGGCAGCCGTCGGAGGACGTCCGCCAACACCTGCAGCAGGAGAATGCCAAGGCGATCGCCGATGCCGGTGTGTCATGTAGTGCCGAATCATGCAGTCGTGCCACCCTACGTGTGGCGCCCCGGCTTGCCGCACAAAGCGCTGAAAATGTTGCGCCAGACGCAGCGCCTGGCCCAGCCATGGCAACGCCGCCTGCTGCTTTGCCGACACCTGCCTCTGCCAAGCCGGTGACAAACACCGTGAAAACGCCCTCCCCGGCGAAAGGCAATGGCGAAGCTGGACAAGTTTCCGGGTTCGAGATGCAGTCGTTGTCAACCATGACCCCGGCACAGAAAACCATCGGTACGCTGGCATTGCTGGCTATGGCGGTTGCCTTTGTCGGCGTCGGTTACTGGCGGCGTAGCGCTCGGCGGAAATGAGATGAGTCGATGACTCAAAGCACGCACTGACTGACTCCCTCTCTCTAAAAGGGGGAAGGAGTCGCGCCACTCTGTCTTGCCAGCCTCGCGCAAGAAAATGAAAGTCGCAGTATATTCGGCAAGCCAAACAAGATCGGCACTGAGAAACTTCCTATCATTTCCGCAAAAGGCTTCCAATGAACGATCTTTCCGCTTTCCCGATCACAAGGAAATGGCCTGCCAGCCATCCCGAGCGTATCCAGCTCTATTCCCTGCCCACGCCCAACGGTGTCAAAGTCTCGATCATGCTGGAAGAAACCGGCCTGCCTTACGAGCCGCATCTGGTCCGCTTCGATGTCAATGAGCAGATGTCGCCGGAATTTCTGTCTCTTAATCCAAACAACAAAATCCCGGCCATCATCGATCCGAATGGTCCCGGCGGCAAACCGCTTCCCCTGTTCGAATCCGGGGCGATTCTGCTCTACCTTGCCGACAAGACCGGACTGTTCATCCCGCAAGACCCGGCGCGCCGCTACGAAACCATCCAGTGGCTGATGTTCCAGATGGGCGGTATCGGACCGATGTTCGGGCAGGTCGGTTTTTTCCATAAATTCGCAGGCAAGGAATACGAAGACAAGCGCCCGCGCGACCGTTACGTCGATGAGTCGAAACGCTTGCTCAATGTGCTCAATCAGCGGCTTGCAGACCGTACCTGGATCATGGGTGACGACTACACAATCGCCGATATCGCCACCTTCCCCTGGATACGCAACCTGATCGTCTTCTATGCGGCAGGCGACCTGGTGGGAATCGCAGACTTCCCGCATGTCACGCGCGCGCTCGATGCCTTCCTTGCGCGGCCTGCAGTCTTAAAAGGCTTGGACATCCCCAAACGAGATCCAGACTAAGGTGATCTCCAGGAATGAAATCCCATTAGCGTGGTGCGGGCGGGATGCGATGCAAGGCGCGACGAGTGCCGTGTGGCGAGCCACACAAACGAGGAGCAACGCAGCAGCGCGCCCGGCCGTGCCGCGAAAATGGGATATTCATTCCTGGAGATCACCTAAGACGGCGTTGTCATGCCTTTCAATTCCTGCCGCCAACGCTGCCTCATCATTTCCTGGAAGGCAGGCTGCCGTTGCAACAGTTCATCAACGGTGCCCATATCCTGAATCTGACCGTTTGCCATTAACACTACCCGATGAAAGTGATGCAGGAGGCTCATCCGGTGAACGGAAGCCACAATGCAGGAGTCCGGCAATGCCGCCGCGATCCGTTCGAATACGATTTCCTCGGTGATCGGGTCAAGTGCGCTGGTCGGTTCGTCCAGAAAAACGAGGGAATGCCCTCGCGCAGCAAGCAGTCCTCGTGCAAGGCATAACCGCTGCCGTTGCCCGCCTGAGAGATTGCAGCCGCGCTCCGACAAGGGCGTCTCCAATCCGAATGCCATGTCGGCCATCACAGAGTCGAAGGCGCTCACATGGACGGCTGCACTGATCTCGCTGTCGCTGTGCTCGCCCGAGAGCGACAGATTCTCCCGGATGGTGGCATCGAACACATCCGCCTCCTGCGGAATGAAGGTGGCGATACTGCCGAGATGAAAGGTGTCCGGATAGCGCTTGCCGTCGATTTCCATCCTTACTTCGCTCGGGCTGTACTGTCCGCTCAACACACGCATCAAGGTACTTTTCCCTGCGCCGCTGGGACCGACAAGAGCGATGCGCTCTCCACGTTCAAGCGCCATGTCAATTTTCTTCAAGCCGGACCCTGCATGCGTGGTGTTGCTCTTCTCGTTAGCAGTATTGTGGTCGTAGCACAAACCGCTCACGTCGATGCGCTGCCAATTCTCCGGAATCGGAGGGCCGGATTCGGGCTGCTCGGCTGCAACCCAGATCTCCTCGGCACTTGCCAGATCGGTGCGGACACGCGCTACCGTCTGGAACTTGTCTGCCAAGGCGAGAACGACTGTCCTTGCCTGTTGCGCATATTGATGAACAAGGAATATCCCGCCAATCAGAATTGCTCCATTGCGCCTGCTCATCCACAAGGCTGCGGCGACAAGTCCCCAGGTGAGCGCGAGGCTGGCCAGCTCGGCGATACACCATTTAACCTCGACCAATGTGATGCTACTGCGTGCCGGTACGAAGACTTTGCCAAGCGTTTCCTCTACCAGGCGGCTCGAACTTCCCTGCATGCGGAAAGCCATGACGGTGGAAACATTGCCGAGAAAATCCAGCAGCTTGGACTGGAATTTCCGCTCCGCGGCATTTTCTTCCTTGGCAAGACGCATCAAGGTAACGTCAAACCGGATCATCATCATGCCCACCAGGCTGTATCCGACCACGGCGAACACTCCCAGGATCGGTGAGAAAAGCAGGAGCGCGATGGCTGCTCCGAGGAAGTGGACAATCGCTTTAATGTATTGGAATTGATTTTGCGTGTAGCTGTGCAAGGCAAGCGATGCCTGGCTGATGCGCTGTTGCACCTCGCCTGAATGGCGGCTGTCGTGCCATGCCAAGGGAAGGCGCATCAATTTTGCATACAGGGCATTGGTGAAGTTCTTGCGAACGAGCAGCGCGATCCTGCGCTCGATGACCCTGCCGGGACCATGCAATAACCAGGCAATCACTGCAGTAGCCAGAATAGCCGCTCCGTAATACGCGGCGGTCGAGAGTGCCTGTGTTCCGTTCTTCTGCAGCGCATCAAGGGCCTGTGCACCCAGCCATGGAGATAGCAACTCCGTCAAGGCGGCGCCCACCAGCATCAGCCATGACATCCCCAGCTTGAGCCGTGCTCCGGCGGCATAACGCCACATGTTGAAATAGAGGCCGCCCAGTTTAGGCGTGGTGGCATTAAGAGCGCGGGCAGGATTGCGTTCGTACGCTGGCTTGGCACGGGCGAACGACATCAATTTGAAAAGCATAAATAAGTTATCGGGCGCTCAGGCTTGGCACGCCGCTCTTGGCTACAGAAAAGAAGCGAAATGAAAGGGATGCGTTAATGATATTTCCTGCCTCCAACATTATCAGCAGGAAATGATGCTTATTCAGGAAGATGTAGCGGTTTTGTAACGCGGGATGGCTTGCAGTAAGTCAACCGTCTTCAGCAATTGACCTTTCTTTGTACAACCGAAACCACAAATGCCGCCATTTGAGGGGCGGGAGTGCTAATATTTCCCTCTGGAAATATCAACCCCCTCGCTGCTTGTCATCACTCAGATTGCAACCTCATGGGCAAATCGGGAAACGAGAATATCGACACGAATCCTCTCGGGCAGCGCCTGTTGGCCTCTATTTTGATGTGCAGTACTTGTCTTGCGTTATTGGCAACCGGCCTGCAATTGTTGGTCGATTATCGTCATGGCGTCTCGGTAGTCGAATTGCGCATGAATGAAATCGAGCGCGTGTATATCGACAGTATCGGCGCCTCGCTATGGACAATGGACGAACAGCAGACCCGCAAGCAGATTGATGGCATTGCAAAGCTACCGGACATCGTCGCGGTGCGGCTGCACGACCCCGCCGGAAAATTCCTGATGAGCGCAGGTAGCGTTGGAAGCAAGGGTGCGACCATGCGGCGGGTTATTCCGATCAAGGCCGCTGAAGACAATACATCCGGCAACAAGATCCCGGTCGGCTCACTGGAAGTAACCGCGAGTCTGGAAAACCTGTATCGCGACCTGCAGGACAAGGCTTTGGTAATCCTGGTCACTCAAACCGCCAAGGCCACCATCGTTGCGACCTTCATCCTGTTTATCTTCCGCCGTATGGTCAGCCGGCACTTGTCGGCAATCGCCGCCTATGCGCGTCGGCTCGACCTTAAGAATCTTGGCGAGACGCTTGTCTTGCAGCGCCCCCAGAACAGTCAAACCGATGAACTCGATGTCGTGGTGTCGGCCTTCAACGACATGACCACCTCGATCAAACGCGACATCGAAGAACTCGCGCACTATCGAAACGGCCTGGAGCAATTAGTGGAACGCCGTACCGAAGAGCTGGCGCAGAAGGTGCATGAAAAGCAAGAAGCGATCGAGAAGCTGAACCGGGAAATGGCGGAGCGCGCCTTGGCCGAACAGGCCGCGCGCGAGAACGAAGAGCGCTACCGGCAAGTGGTGGAAATGTCGCCGGACGCGATCATGATCGAGCGCGATGGCCGCATCGTGTTCGTCAACCGTGGCACGCTCACCCTGCTGGGCGCATCAGAGGCGGCACAGATCATGGCAATGCCTTTGCTGGACCTGGTTGCTTCTGAATGGCGCGAACGCATGCGGGAAAAGCTCGATACGCTGATCGACAGCAATGAACTCAGCGCATTCGAAGGAAAACTGGTGCGCTTGGACGGCGCTGAAATTGATGTCGAAATCCGGCGCGCGGTGTTTCAGTATGAAGGCGCACCTGCGGTCCAGACTGTAATGCGCGACATTACGCGGCGCAAAGACTACGAAGATCAGTTGCGCCGGCAGGCGCTGTACGATTCGCTGACCGGCCTGCCCAACCGCACCTTGCTGATGGACCGTCTGGAGCAAGCAATCGCGCTGGCGCAGCGGCAGCGCAACGCGGTGTTCGTGCTGTTCTTCGACCTCGACCGTTTCAAATATGTGAATGACACGCTCGGCCATATTGCGGGCGACGAACTGCTGCGCGTGATCACCTCGCGCATGAGCGAGTGCGTGCGCAAGTGCGATACGCTGGCGCGCTTAGGTGGCGACGAATTCGTGATGCTGCTCGAAGGCCTCAAAGACGAGCAGGGGATTCCTGTACTGCTGCAGCGGCTAATGGCCGCGATTTGCGAACCGGTGATGCTCTCCGGCCAAGAGGTCTCGCTTACCTGCAGCGTCGGCATCAGCGCCTACCCGCACGACGCACACGATGCGCACACGCTGCTTAAATATGCCGATACGGCGATGTACCACGCGAAGGAAAAGGGACGCAATACGAGCGAACGCTATGTGGCCGAGATGCACAGTCGCGTCAACGAACACCTCGTACTGGAATCGCAGTTGCGGCGTGCATTGGAGCGCGACGAATTCCTGTTGTATTACCAGCCGTTGGTGGACTTGCACAGCGGTCGCATCGCCGGTGCCGAAGCGCTGGTGCGCTGGCAGCATCCGGAACTCGGCATGGTGCCGCCGGCGCGTTTCATTCCCTTGGCCGAAGAAGCCGGGCTGATTATCGGCATCGGTGAATGGGTGCTACGCACCGCCTGCCGGCAAGCCAAGGCATGGCATGACGCCGGCTACAAGGACTTGCGGATCGCCGTCAACCTCTCGGTGCAGCAGTTGGTGCGTACGCATTTCGACAGTGAAGTGGCCGCCGCACTGAACGATTCGGGACTGCCGCCGCAATGCCTGGAACTGGAGCTGACCGAAAGCATGTCGATGAAACACCCGGAACGCACTGTCACGCTGCTGGCCCGGCTCAAAGCGATGGGTGTGTCGATTGCGATCGACGACTTCGGCACCGGTTATTCGAACCTGTCCTACCTCAAGCGCTTCCCGGTGGACAAGCTCAAACTCGACCGCTCGTTCGTATCCGGCATCACCACCAACGTCGAGGATTCCGAACTCGCGCAGGCGATCGTTGCCATGGCGCGCAGCCTGCGCCTGACGGTAGTCGCCGAAGGCGTGGAGGAGGCGCAACAGGTCCCGCTCTTACGCTCTTATGGCTGCGATCAGTTGCAGGGTTATTACTTCAGTCCGCCAGTGGCCGCGGATGCGTTCACCGAGGTGCTGCGATCCGGCCGCTCGCTCGATGTGCGTACCGCTGCATGACAAACTGGCTTCATTCACATAGGAGGAATTCATGGATAAAAACAAAGTTGTCTGCTTCGCCGCATCTCTTCGCAAGGCTGTTGCCACCGTCTGCCTGCTGACAGCGGCCGCGTTCGGCCACGCGCAGTCTCTCGACGATCTGACCTTTATCACAGAGGAATTCCCGCCATTTAATTTCGAACGCGACGGCAAACGCCAAGGCATCGCGGTGGATGCGCTGGTTGAAATGCTCGCTGCCAATGGCGCCAAGAAGACGCGCGCCGACATCAAGATATGGCCGTGGGCGCGTGGTTACGAGACCGCGATGAAGGAAAAGAATATCGTGCTGTTTTCAACCACGCGCACTGCGGCACGCGAAAAACTGTTCAAATGGGTCGGGCCTATCATGCCGGCGCGTATCGTACTGGCTGCAAAAAAGAATCGTGGCATCAAGATCCGCACGATCGACGAACTGAACCAGATGAATCTCAAGATTGGCGTGGTGCGCGAAGATGTCGGCGAGCAGTTGCTCGCCAAAATGGGCGTGAACAAAGACAAGGTTCTGCAGGCGAATTCGGGTGTCAGTGTGGCGAAGATGCTGCAGGCAGAACGGGTCGATCTGTGGGCCTACGGCGCACCGGTGATCATGTGGAACTTGAAGGAATTAGGCTATAACACCAGCGAGTACGAAGAGGTATTTACGCTGACAGAGTCCGATCAGTACTACTTTGCACTGAACAAGGACACCGACGACAAACTGGTTGCAAAGCTGCAGGCGGCCCTGGATCAACTCAAGGCGAATGGCAAATTTAATGAAATTGTTGCGCGGTATCGCTAAAGGGTATTAGGGTCTGCGCCGGAATAAATTGCACAATTTTTCTGGTCGTAGCCGGCGCGCTGCTACATTGCGCGTCGCACGCCTTGCATCGCATCCGGCTACGCCCGCCAAATTGCACAATTTATTCCTGCACAGACCCTTAGTGGTCTATCACGCTTCGATTTTCTGATTGCGCTTGAACCGAGCTTTGCATGTTTCCTTCCCCTTTGCAGGGGGAAGGAAACTGACAGCAGAAAAATACACCTCGCCCCGATATAGGGCCTTTTGATTCCCGTGCAATTTGCGACGCTAGCCATCCCTAACATTCATGCGGGTTCCCGCCGCATCGCCCTCACAAATACCTTGTAAACCAAGCACTTGCCGTCTCATCCTTTTACCTCGCATTTTCCGCTTTTATAGATCGCAGCCTCACCGGACAAGATGGAACTATTTTTGCTGCATTTCCACTTATCTAAAAATCCATGTGGATTCGTAAAAAGGCTATCAACTACGGTGATGATCATGACAAACCCTATTCGCCTGCTTTTCTCCGGTTGTTTCCGCTCACCGGAAGCAACCAATAATAGGGGGAACCAACCCCAATCGACCTCCAATCCGCCGGCAGAAGGTCATTTGGTACAAACTGAGCCAACAAGGCATTCAGAACCGAGAATACACCAGCGCAGTGCTATGCAAATAGTGCTTCTCGAGCAAACGTCTTCTCGTCCTGAAATCAGGCGGGTGGCATCAGGCGGTTCCCATCCTGGGCCGCTGCCTCCGAATCAAGATGTGCCTGGTACGTCCAGTCCACATTCTTCGGATAATCAGATCCCTGAACGATTGCAAACCAAACTCAAGCGCGCGGAAGCCGAGGACTCGCCGGAGCAGAGGTTGAATCACTATGCCGAAGCCGCATGCCGTCTTGTCAGGGGCAATGTCCAACCTGATTATGATATGACTCAACTCGACATCGAGAACTTGCCTACGCTGATTGCTACCGAAAACAGCCGTCATCCTGAGCTCAAACTTCGGCAGTACACACACCCGAACCAACTACTTGATGATCTGGCGACAATGCCCCCTGGGTCGTTTCGCGCATTGACCCCACTTGTCACGCATGACGGCAGATTAGCGCAGCACCATGTCATGGTCAGCGTCAACAAAGCCCCTGGCAAGGCTCCTACAGTTGTTATTCTAGAGCCTTCCGGAACGAACGAGATTACTCTTAAACTTCTCTGCTCGCTGGTTAATCTAACCAAAGCGCGTGGAATGGACCTTTCCCGTTTTGCGATTGTCGAGGTTGGAGCACAGGCTTCACAGAACGATTGCGTGATGTTCTGCCTGAATTTTGCGCTGAAAAGCTTGAAGCACGAAGCTGTCTTTGAAAAAATGCATCGCAACATCGCTAAGGGGCGTGGTCCCACGCCAAACATCAACCTCAAAACGCATCTCAAACAAGGAAAATGCTGGGGGAGCGCGGTTTCCGTATATGGTACAGACTCTGTGAAACTGTTTTTCGACAAAATGGGATACGCGTCGGGCCCCATGGCCTTGCCGCCGGAGTTTTACAAGCATACTAGTTCCGCTACTGTCGCCCGGCACGTATTGGCGGCAGCTGCGGATTTTGCCGCTCCGGCAAGGACGCACGTCAATAGCGATCGTCATCCTCTACCGGAGTCTCTCACCGAGCGCGTTGAGGCATTTCGTGTCACCCGTCGAGCATCTGACTCTGAAGAACCCGAGTCCTACAGCGCCTCAATAGAAGGCTTCCGCTTGCAGGAAATTCGTCGTGCCAAGGCCATGATCGGCACACAATTACATTCTGCGGAAGAGTAAAGAGAGGTGATTCAGGCATCGAGCGTGCGACCGGCCATGCGCACGAAACCGAGATGGATGGCCAGCATCGTAAATTGCGCGGAAATCAAAATCCCCCGATAACGTAGTGGATAGTCAGTCTGGTTTTTAAATATTAAGCATCGGCTTTGCCCAATAAAATAAAGGTCGATTTGCGAATGATCGATTTAAAAATCAAACTGACTGACCAGTAGATTATTTACGCGAGTATTCAAAACGCGGAAGTGCTTTGAGTGAAGCCTTCGTCGCTCCCGGCAGAATCAGTTGCTTGTTATTGTCTATCTTGAGTTGCTCCATCGGTATGGCCACATCGTGTTTACCAACGCCGAGAAATCCGCCGGCGCCGATAATAGCGTATGAAGCAGATGGAAGTTTCCCGTCAGCAGACGGAGTGATGATCAAGTCGTCGATTGTCCCGATCTTCTCCTTTTGATCGTTCATCACCGCCTTGTTGAGCAAATCTCTTTTCGCACTCCGTCCGAGAATGACGGACTCCATTTCCACTACGGTGACGCCAAGGGGTGCTCTGCCTGCAACCGGCTGGCTTGCGGTGTCGGATGCGCCGGATGAACCTTGCGTACCGGACTTGGTCTGGGTTGACTGATTCTGTTGAGCCGCTGCGACACCGAAAAGCATGTACAAGATACCGGTTGCTGTAATAACGATAAAACGATTCATGCCGATTCCCTTCACGATAGTTTTTCCTGTCGAATAAGAGGGAAGCCTCTACGCAAGCAGGCGAATAAGCCTCCCATCAGATAAAACATTCTTCATCGCTTGCCCTGCCGTTGCCAGCAAAACTTCCACGCAGCCATTACGGAAACAGCAACGATAAGAAGACGAGCAATTCGCATGCCTCGTAAAGAAGCGCTACGTGCTGCAGTGGGATAGGTTTTCGGCATCCCCACAATAGCAAAAATTGCAAAAATATAGGCAAGTCTTACAGATGAGAGCACCGTGGCTGCAGGTTCAATCATGTATTAACGAAAATATAAGCCATGACAATATTTACATCCTGTCGGCAACGCATGACCGGTCATTCCATTCCTTCCGTATTCCTCTTGCGAGATTTCGACAGATTTCATTATTGAAAATCTTGTTTCAAGAAAGTTTTACTTTTATTTCGATTGCCTGGGAACCATGAATGCGTTGATTCCACAGATATAAGGAGAATTTATTTCAAGGCTGTGTTGAATAAGTTCTCTTCTCCGCCCGCCAACCGGCATGGCACCGGGAGCATCTCTGAAAATAAAGAATTTGTTCAGTGTAGTTTCAACAACGCCCAAGGAGGGGCATCATGCATGTTCAAAGGAATTCTTTCTATTCTTCGACATCAGTTTGTCCTAGTCATCAGGGAGCATCATGGTCAGGGAGCACGCCTGCTACTGACACGTCCAGTGATGACGAGGACATTGACGGCATTGACGGCCCAAAGTCCAGAAAAAAGCGTCTCGATAAAATTCGCCTCGATAAAATTCGCCTTGATAAAAAGCATCATTCGTTTCATGCTCAGAATACGGGAGATATCGGGGACCATCATGGCAAGACACACTATCATTCGAAGCATCCGGGATCCCCTACCCAATCTACCCAAAATAGCGTTCTCTCAAGCTTCATGACGAAGCTGGGAACATTATTCGGCAGCGGATCAAATCCATTTCAGTCGCCGTTGCCTCAGAAGTAAATCAACCACGTTCGTAGAACGTGGTTTTGCCTTACGCCCCCCAAAGGGGGGTACACGAGCGGCCCCTTTGTAGAAGGCCCGCTAACGTACCCTCAATTCCAGTTGCTGTTGATGTAACCCTTCCTTTTCCTCAAACTTCACGTGCTTTTGGATCATCTCGCTGTCAAGACCAACCGTATCCACGCAATAACCCTTCGCCCTAAAATGATTGCCCCCAGTACGGCTTCTTCCTCATTTGGGGAAACACGTTGAAAAGCCTGATTGCAGTACGCCCTTTCAGGACAAGTTATTGCAAGTCTTACAGACGAGCGGCCCGTGTCTGTCAGTTCCAATCATGTATTGGCGAAAACATAATCCATGACAATATTCGCAACCTGTCGGTAACACATGACTGGTCATTCCATTCCTTCCACATTCCTCCGGCAAGATTTCGGCAAGTTTCATTACTGACAATCTTGATTCAACAGAGTTTTACTCCATTTTGATTGCCTTAGGGAACTATGAGTGCATTGATTCCACAGATATGGAGAGAATTCATTTCAAAGTTATGTTGAATAAGTTCTCTTCTCCGCCCGCCAACCCGCATGGCGCCGGGAGCATCTCTAAAAACCAAGTATTTGTTCAGTGTGGTTTCAACAACGCGCAAGGAGGAGCATCATGGCTGTTCAAAGGAATTCTTTCCATTCTTCGCCACCAGTTTGCCCTAGCCATCAGGGAGCGGCACCGTCAGGGAACAAGCCTGCTACTGATAGGTCCAGCCATCACGAGGACATTCACGGCATTGACGGCCCACAGGCCGGCAAAAAGCATCACGGTAAAACGCATCACGACAATAAGCATCATTCGGCTCATGCCAAGAATGCGGGAGATATCGGAGGCCATCATGGCAAGACACACCATGGTTCGAAGCATCAGCCCCCCCCTGCCCAATCGAGCAAAATTAAAGATTTTTCAAGCAAGGTGAAGCAGAAGCTGAGCACGATGTTCAATAAAGGACCACATTCTCAGAATCAGACCTCATCTTCCCCTCAGAAGACACCCTCGCCTACCGCAGCTGGCAATACCAAGTCTCCCGCTCCGGTTGCACGGGGACAGGGGGCTAATAACCTGGATCAAGCTGCGTCCAACACGCATATCAAGTTCTCGCCGGTTGTCCGCGGCGATGAAGCCAGCGAGGACGCGAAAATTACTGACCAGGCATCCTTTGCCAGGGCCGTTGATAAAACCGCTAAGGAGTATGGCCTTGACCCGAACCAGTTCCGTGCCCAGCTTCAAAAAGAGTCAGGCGCAATGACTGATTACAAGAAAGCAATGCACTTGGAAGGAGATCTAGGCCGTCGTTCGGAAAATAATACCTCCATCGGCATCGGCCAGATTTCAAGAAAATACCTGGACGGACGCGATTGGTCCGATGGCGGGCCGAACAATTCGCGTGTCGGAGGGAAAACCGTAACGACCCAGATGTATAACAACAGCCCCACCCTTCAACTGCGTGTGGCGGCAAGCAATCTGGCAATGCGCATACAGGATCACGGTGGCGGCGACTTGAAAAAAGGTTTGAATTTTTACGTCAGCGGCCACACGCAAACGGATTCGGGCAATGTTGACTACACCAGAAGCATTAATGAAATTATGCAAAACAAGGAATTGATGAATCTCGGTCGTTAGTTAGTATCCTGGTTTGTTGATTGCATTTTGCGGAAGATAAATCACCCCGGTTTACCGGGGTGATTTGTTTTTTGCTTGAGATTGCACCGGAATCAAATCGCACCTATCCGGTTGCCCATAAGCTGTTTGGACTTTATCCTTGAGCGAACCTTTGGTTTTGCTCCCCTAAAATTCCAGATGAGTCATTTCATGGCAGCCACTATTCCATCCGCCAGTTCAACGCCCATTCACCTTCGCATCGCACGCCCGGTGAGCAATCTAAGCCGCACCAGTTCAATGTACTGCGCCGGGTTAGGTTTGCGTGTGCTCGGAGCTTTCGAAAATCACGAAGACTTCGATGGCGTGATGCTCGGCAAGGCTGGCATGCAATACCACTTCGAGTTTACTTATTGCCGAACTCATCCTGTATTACCCAGCCCGACAGCGGAAGACTTGGTGGTTTTCTATCTGCCGAATGCCGATGAATGGCAAGCCGCATGCAACGCCATGCAAGTTGCGGGATTCGTCGAAGTACGCTCGCTTAATCCGTATTGGGATCTGCATGGCAAGACTTTCCAGGATCACGACGGCTACCGCATCGTTTTGCAACATGCTGCATGGACGAATACTGAAGCTGACCTATAAGGGGCTGCTTGATGTCTTGTCTGCTCGGGCTGACGTCAAACGACGCGCGATGATTCTCAAGTCAGGCCCAAGCTGTTGAACGCTGTGAAATTCGAGCGACAAGCCATCTTCCAGCCGAGCAAGCGGATCAAGCGCGGCCAGTTCACGGCCCGGCCCTAGAATCAACGGTGCGACGTAGTATAGAAATTCGTCCACCAGTCCGGCACTCACAAAGGCTCCGTTCAAGTCCTGGCCTGCTTCAATATGAAGCTCGTTGATGCCGCGCCGTCCCAAATCGAGTAGCACAGCAGACAAGTCAAGTCGTCTGTTTGCCTCTGGCAGTTGCGCCACTTCCGCTCCCATTGCTTCAAGCGCGGCACGACGCTCGGCGTCAGGCCGGGTGCAATAGATGAGCGCTCGTCCAGGCGGTTTCAGGATCGCTGCATCGGGTGGCGTGCGTAGCTGCGAATCGAGAATCACACGCAACGGCTGATGAGGCGTGCTGACGTGCCGCACGTCAAGGCGCGGATCATCGCCCAGTACCGTTCCTATCCCGGTGAGCACGGCACCAGCCCGCTTGCGCCATGCATGACCATCGATCCGCGCGGCTTCGCCTGTGATCCATTGGCTGACGCCGTTTTGCAATGCAGTCTTGCCATCAAGCGAAACGGCAGCCTTCAAGCGCACCCAGGGACGGCCTCGCTGCATGCGTGAGAAGAATCCGATGTTCAATTCATACGCTGCTGTCGGCAAAGGGCCAGGCGGCAATTCAATCACCTCAATGCCGGCTTGACGCAAACGCGCCGCTCCCTGGCCCGCTACCTGGGGATTGTTATCGGACAGTGCGATCACGACACGTCCGACCTTGGCATTCACCAGCGCATCGCAGCAAGGCGGTGTGCGCCCATAGTGGGCGCAGGGCTCAAGCGTGACATAGGCGGTGGCGCCGACTACCGATTCGCCACGCGCAGCGGCATCGCGCAGCGCCATCACTTCGGCATGCGGGCCGCCCGCCTGCTGTGTATGACCGCTGCCGATGACGCGTCCCGTGGCATCAGTGATCACGCAGCCCACACGCGGGTTGGGATCGGTCAGACCGATCGCGCTTGTCGCCAACGCGAGTGCTTGCCCCATAAAAATGTCTATCGCATCGGTAGTAAGTTCTGCAGGCTTCATATCGGAGACGTTAATCAGGACTGACAGCGAGGCCGCTTGTTTCTGCGGCATGTGTCTTCGGCGCGGGCAACAACGGGACCGCAATCGCCATCAGGGTAAAGAAACCGGCCCAAGCCAGCCAGCCCCATGCAGGTCCGGTTGAGGTAAAGGCCACCAGCGGCGGACCAATGACGGTAGCGAAGGCAAAGCCAAGGTTGAAGGCCGCCAGATAAGTGGGCCGCTGACCGTCAGGAATATGCAGCAAGGCCGCGCCTTCCGCGCCAGCCACGATGTACAGCTCGGCCAGCGTGAACAACACCACGACACTGAGGATGATGAGCACATCGGCCAGCATCCCCCAGGTCGCTCCCAGCACTACCAAACCACTGGCAAGCGCAGCAGCCAAGCTGCCGCGCT
>Ga0070660_100001580_pt1 | contig 15665 bp, 12 predicted proteins | sample KBSC33metaG_FD_64670 | JGI IMG/M metagenome (GOLD analysis project Ga0070660, IMG submission 64670) | Corn rhizosphere microbial communities from Kellogg Biological Station, Michigan, USA - KBS C3-3 metaG | ecosystem: Host-associated > Plants > Roots > Rhizosphere > Soil ... | reverse complement strand
TCCTCCTGCGCGAGGTGCTCGACGCCGTCGACCCCGGGCACCGCGAGGTTGATCGTCTCGCCGGAGGCATCGGCGAGACGGTGCAGGCTCGGCGCCGCGAGCTCGACGAGCGTCGCCGAGACGTCGCGGTTCGCGTAACGCAGGAGCACCGGCCCCGCGGTGAGCCGGCCGCGCTCGCCGAGCCGCTGCACGAGCCCCTGGCGCTCGAGCGCCGAGACGAGCCGCGAGGTCGTCGACTTGGGCAGGCCGGCGCGGTCCGCGAGCTCGCCGACCGACGGCGGCTGCGCGGCTTCGACGACGCGCACGAGCAGCTGGGCCGCGCGGTCGATCGCCTGGGTGCCGGTCGCCTCCGCCATCTCACATCGTGGAACGCGTGTTCCACCGGAGATTGTGGCGACGCCGGCACCCGGCGTCAACTCCCTAGGCCGACTGGAGCGCGGCCAGGTTCTCCGCGACGACCGCCATCGTCTGCCGGTACGCGTCCGTCGGGCTGAACTCGACGATCTCCGTCCCGGCCGAGACGACCGGAACGTGGCCCGGCGGGGCGTAATAGGCGTCGCCCGTCTCGTAGACCTCCTCGCGGTCGGAGTAGACGAACTTGACGCTGCCCTCGACGACGTAGCCCCAGTGCGGGCTCTGGCAGCGATCGTCCGGGAGACCCTTGAAGAGCGGCGTCGCGTCCGCGTCCTCCCGGAAGTGCTCGAAGCCGACGGTGTAGCCGTCGAGCTCGCCGTAATGGCCGACGAGCACGCCCATGTCCTCGGTGTGCGGTGCGCTCGCCTTCGACACCTTGGGCACCTTGCTCCTCCTCTCGATGGACACTCTGTCTGGACACGGTGTCCAGATCCAGCTCGGGCGACTCTAGCGCTATCCGGACGCTGTGTCTAGACTCTCTGTCCATGTATGTCGCGCGTAGCCGTTCGCCTCGCTCGCCTCGCTCGGATGCGACGCGGGCGCGGATCGTCACCGCCGTCCGCGATCTCCTCGGCGAGGGGACGTTCCACGAGTCGACCGTCGAGCAGGTCGCCGCGCGCGCCGGTGTGTCGCGCGCGACGCTCTACCAGCACTTCGGCACGCGCGTCGGCCTCGTCGACGCGATGTGCGAGAGGTTCGACGCCAACCCGGCGCTCGTCGCCCTGCGCAGCGTGACGGACCTGGAGGAGTTCGTCGCGCGGGTCGTCGACTTCTGGGCGAGCGAGGAAAAGGTGCTGATGCAGCTCTACGGTGCTGCGGCCGTCGACCCTGCCGCCCGGGCGCTCGTCGAGCGCCAGACGCGGGACCGGCACCGCGAGCTGCGGCGGGTGCTCCGCTCGACGGGCTCCGACGACGGCGCGGCCTTCGCGTCGCTCGCGATCCTCACGAGCTTCGAGACCTTCGTCGAGCTCCGCCGCCGCGTGCGACTGCCCGTGCGCGAGGTGACGCGGACGCTCACGGAGGCCGCGCGCGGACTGGTCTAGAGCCGAGCGTCGCGCGACGCCGCGACCTCGAGCCGGAACCCGTCCGGGTCGAGGAGGAACGCGGCGTAGTACTCCGGGTGGTAGACGGGCCAGAGCCTCGGCCCGTGCAGCACCTCTCCGCCGGCGGCAACCGCCGCCGCGTGGGCCGCATCGACGTCGGCCCGCGAATCGACGGCGAGCGCGAGGTGGTGCAGCCCGGGGGCGTAGAGCTCGAACGGTGCGTCGTGCTGCGCCTGCCTCAGCCCGAGCGAGCCCGAGCCGGGCTGCGGGAAGCGCAGGTAGTGGATCTGCTCGCCGCGTTCGCCCTCCACGACGAACGGCGGCTCGAGGCCGAGGGGCCCGAAGACGGCGGCGTAGAACGCGAGCGAGCGGTCGAGGTCCCGGCACACGAGGTCGACGTGGCCCAAGCCAACGATCACGGCCCGACGATCACGGCCCGATCATGTGTCGAGCGCCTCGGCAAGCAGTGTCGACACGTCTGCGACGCGCATCTCCGAGCCGGCCTCGCGGACGCCGTCGCCGAGCATCACGGTGCAGAACGGGCACGCGACCGCGAGCGTCTCCGCCCCCGTAGCGACCGCCTCGGTCGCCCGCTCGACGTTGATCGGCGTCCCCGTCTCCTCCATCCACATGTGCGCCCCGCCGGCGCCGCAGCAGAAGGTCTGCTTGCCGCTGCGCTTCATCTCGATCGGCTGCCCGACGGCCTCGACGAGCTTCCGCGGCTGGAGCAGCACGTCGTTGTGGCGGGCGAGATAGCAGCTGTCGTGGTAGGTGATCGGCGTCGAGCTCGCGGCGGGCTGCAGCCGGCCGTCCTCGACGAGCTGCGCCAGCAGCTCCGTGTGGTGCAGCACCTCGTAGTTGCCGCCGAAGTCGCCGTATTCGTTCGCGAGCGTGTTGAAGCAGTGCGGGCAGCTCGCGACGATCTTCGTCACGCCCTGCCCGTTCAGCGTGCCGACGTTCTGCTCCGCGTACGACTGGAACACGTACTCGTTTCCCATCCGCCGAGCCGGATCGCCCGTGCATGCCTCGCGCGGGCCGAGGATCGCGAAGTCGACGCCCGCCTTCTGCAGCAGCTTTGCGGTCGACTCCGCGGATTTCTTCGCGCGCTCGTCGAACGATGCGGCGCAGCCGACCCAGTAGAGGTACTCCGGCGCACGGTCGCCGGGTTCGAGCACGCGAACCCCGAGCTCCTCCGCCCACGCGGCACGCTCGGTCTGCGGCTTGCCCCACGGGTTCCCGGCGCGCTCGACGTCGCGCAGCATCGGCTCCGCCTCGGCCGGAAACGACGAGTCGACCATGACGCGGCTCCGCCGCAGGTCGACGATGTGGTCGATGTGCTCGATCGACACCGGGCACGCCTCGACGCAGGCCCCGCACGTGACGCAGTCCCAGATCATCTGCTCCGGCACGCCGTTGCCGACGATCGGCGCCTCGCTCTGAGCGAACACCTGGTCGCGCACGCCCATGATCAGGAGCTTCGGCGAGAGCACCTTGCCCGTCGCCCACGCAGGGCACGCGTCCTGGCAACGGCCGCACTCGGTGCACGAGAAGCCGTCCATCACCTCTTTGCGCGTCAGGTCGAAGATCGTGGCGGCGCCGAAGCGCAGCTCGTCGTCGGGCAGGTCGAAGCGCAGCGGCTCGAGCCGCCCGCGCGACTCGGTTCGCGCGAGCCACACGTTCCCCGCAGCGGTCGCGATGTGCAGGTGCTTCGAGGTCGGGAGGTAGCGCAGGAACGCGAGCACGAAGCCGAGATGCGCCCAGACGAAGATGCGCTCGGCATGGCCGCTCGCCGGGAACGCCCTCGCAGCGAGCGCCGAGAGCGGGCCGACGTGCGCGTTCAATCCCTGCGCGTGCGCCGCCGCGTGCCAGAAGAGCAGCGTCGTGACGACGCCCGCGATCATGAAGAGGATCACGTCGGCGTCCCGCGCGTGCGAGCCGAGGAAGCGCGGCGGGCGCACGACCTTGCGGATGTACACGGCCGCGAGCACGCCGACGAGCACGAGCACGACGAAGAGGTCGACCATCCAGCCGAACCACGTCTGCCGGCCGAGCCAGGGCAGCTCGCCACGCTTGTCGACCGCGGCGATCATCGCCATCACGATCGTCGGGAAGAGGACGAGAAAGCCCCAGAAGATGAAGGCGTGCATCAGCCCGGGAACGAGGCGCTGGAGCAGCTTGCGCTGGCCGAGCACGAGCGAGACCTCCTGCCGCACCCGCCTGGGCACGTCCGCGCGCCGGTCGTTCGGCCGGGCCCGGCGGACCTGCTCGACGAGGAACTTCCCGCGGCGCCACGTGCTTGCGCCGACGAGGAGCAGCAGCAGCGCGAGGACGAGACCGCCTATGTCCCCCGCACCCTTCGCAGCTCGGCGCTGATCGCGGGCACGATCTCGTGCAGGTCGCCGATCACGCCGTAGTCGGCGGTCGCGAAGATCGGCGCCTCGGGATCGCTGTTGATCGCCAGGATCTTCTTCGCGCCCTTCGCGCCCGCGATGTGCTGCGTCGCGCCGCTGATCCCGCAGGCGACGTACAGGTCGGCGGAGATCTTCGTGCCGGTTTGCCCCACCTGGTCGGCGTGAGGCCGCCAGCCGGCAGACGTGACGACGCGCGAGCATCCGACCGCACCGCCGAGCAGGCCCGCGAGCTCTTCGATGACCGCGAACGCCTCCGACGAGCCGACGCCCCGCCCGCCGCTGACGACGACCTTCGCGTCGCGAAGCGAGATGCCGCCGGCCGAGTCCGAGATCGTCTCGAGCACGCGCGGCGAGCCGTCCTCGGGCGCGGGCAGCGTCTCGACCGGCACCCCTGCTGCCGCCGCGTGCGTGTGCGGCGCGACCGTGAGGAGCTTCGGCGCGCCGTGTAGCCGAGCCTCCTCGATGAGCGAGCCGCCCCACCGCACACGGGTGACGACGTCGCCGTCGAGCGCCGTGACGTTGGCGGCGAACGGCTGGTCGAGCCGCGCCGCGACGTGCGCGAGCAGCTCGTTGCCACGATCGGAGCCCGCTGCGACGATCGCGCCGGCATCGCCGGCAGCACCGACGAGCGCCGCCGCCCAGGCCGAGGGCGCGTACGGGCCGTCGAACGCGACCGCACGGACGTCGCCGAGGCTTTGCGCGAACGAGAGCGCCTGCAGCGAGAGCTCGTCGGCCGGCTCGACGAGCGCGAGGACGTTCACGCGACACCCAGCCTCTGCATGACCTCGACCACCTTCGGTGCCGCGTCCGCGCCGCTGCCGAGGATCTCGGCCTGCTTGCCCTGGCCTTCGGGCACGACGAGCCGGAGCTTCTCGAGCTTCGACTCCGGGCGGGCAGGCTCGAGCACCGCGAGCGGCTTCGACTTCGCCCGCAGGCGCCCCGGCACCGACGGGTAGCGCGGCAGGTTGAGGCCCTCGAGCACGGTCAGGACCGCGGGCAGCGGCACCTCGTACACGTCGCGGGCGCCGCCGACGTCGCGCTCGCAGCGCGCGCGACCGGCGAGAAGCTCGATCTTCTTCAGCCCCGTGACGACGGGCAGCCCGAGCGCGTAGGCGACACGGATCCCGACCTGATAGTTCGCCGCGTCCGCCGACTCGTTGCCGAAGAGAAGGAGGTCGAACGACTCGCCGTCGATCGCCTCGACGATCGCGGCGGCGGTCGCCTGCGCGTCCCACTCCGAGCCGTCGGTCTTCACGTGGACGCCGCGGTCGGCGCCGATCGCCATGCAGTCGCGCAGCTGCTCCTCCGCCTCGGCCGGCCCGAGCGTCAGCGCGACGACCTCTCCCCCGTCGCGTTCGACGATCCGCACGGCTTCCTCGACGGCGCACTCCTCGTGCGGGCTGATCGTGAAGCCGAGATGCTTCGTCTCGAGCGCCTCGGCGTCGGCAGTCAGCACCATCCGCCCGCCCGTGATCGGCACCCGCTTGACGCAGCAGAGGATCTTCACGACCTGATCCGCTCGTTCTCGGGATCGAACGGCGGCCGCGAGCCGACGATCTCGACCGTGGCCGGCAGGAGCTCCGTCATGTACTCGACTGCGAGCTTCGTGCCCTCGCTCGCGTGCTCGGGCGGCAGGTACGACATGACGATGTGCTTGCCGATCGACGGCCCCGCGCCGGTCGAGGTCACGTAGGAGCGCCGGCCGTGGGCGTCGGTCAGCGGCGTGCCGTCGCGGAGCGTCACCGGCTCGCGCCCGAGCGGGTAGCGCTTCAGGCCGCCGGACGTCGTGTGGTCGTCGATCGTCAACGTGCAGAGCCTCGCCGCCGGCTCGGCCTCGCGGTGCGCGACATGCGCCTCCTTGCCGACGAAGTCCTCGGCCTTCACCTTCCACCACGCCATGTCGGCCTCGACCACCGTGTAGTCCGCGTCGAGCTCGAAGCCGAAGGCGCGGTACGCCTTCTCGAGCCGTCCGGTCGTGCCGTAGACGCCGATCCCCGCCGGGACGACACCGTGCGCACGGCCGGCTTCCCACACGGCGTCCCAAAGCTTCGCGCCGTCCTCGACCGGCGCGTAGAGCTCCCAGCCGAGATCGCCGACGTACGAGATGCGCGACGCGACGACTTCCGACCCGTCGACCGTCAGCGTCTGCCACGTGCTGAACGGGAACGCCTCGTTCGAGACGTCGTCACTTGTGATGGAAGCGAGGACGTCGCGCGCACGCGGACCCCACAGGCCCACCGTGCACGTCGTCGACGTGTGATCCTCGATCCGCGCGCTCCCCACGAGGTTGTCGGCGAACCACTTCTTGTCGGCCATCCCGTGCGCGCCACCCGTGACCACGCGGAAGCGATCGTCTGCCATCTTCATGATCGTCAGATCCGACCGGAAGCCGCCGCTCGGCGTCAGCACAGGCGTGTAGACGACGCGGCCGTTCGGCACGTTCATCTGCCGGGCGGCGACGCGCTGCACCGACTCGAGCGCATCCGTCCCGACGACGTCGAACACCGAGAAGGCCGTGAGGTCGAACATCGCGGCGCGGTCGCGCATCGCGAGATGCTCGGCGTTGATGATCGGCGACCACCAGCGCGCGTCCCACTCGTGCTCTCTGGGTCGCACGTCGTATTCCTCGACGAGCGGAGCGTTCGACTCGTACCAGTGCGGGCGCTCCCAGGCCGCAGCCTCGTAGAAGACGGCGCCGAGCGCCTGCTCGCGGTCGTAGAACGGCGACATGCGCACGCGCCGGTTCGACTCCCACTGCTCCGACGGGTGCACGATCCCGTACGTCTTGTTGAAGCCCTCCGACGTGCGGCTCTCGATGTTCTCGGGCGTCCGCTGCTCGTCGTAGAAGCGCGCGATGTCCGACGACTGGAGGTCGATCTCCGGCTCGCCGCGGACCAGCCACTCCGCGAGCGCGCGGCCCACGCCGGGACCCTCCTTCACCCAGACGGCGGCGGCGGACCAGAGGCCGCGCACCTCCGGGGTCTCGCCGAGGAGCGGCAGGCCGTCGGGCGTGAGCGAGAGCAGGCCGTTGATCGCGTATTTGATCCCGACCGACTCGTCGCCCAGCACCTCCGGGACGAGCTGCAAGGCGTGCTCGAGCTGCACCTCGAAGTCCTCCTGCGTGAACGGCAGCTCGGTCGGCGTCAGCGACGACTCCTCGATCGACGGGATCTCGTCGGGGTCGTGGAGGATCGGCCGGTGCGCGTACGAGCCGACCTCGAGCCCCTGCCCGTCCTGGCGCTCGTACATGTTCGTGTCCATGTCGCGGACGATGGGGTAATCGACGGCCGTCTTCGACGTGAGGAAGCGCGGCACCGGCCCGACGTCGATCATCTGGTGCACGGCCGGCGTGAGTGGGATCGAGGCGCCCGCCATGCGTGCGATCCGCGGCGACCACACCCCGCAGGCGATCACGGCGATCTCCGTCTCGATCGCTCCGCGAGACGTGCGCACGCGACGCACTCGCCCGTCCTCGACGTCGATGCCGAGCACCTCGGTGTTCGCGAACACCCGCGCGCCCTTCGCCTGCGCCCGCTCGCGCATCACGGTGCCGAAGCGCAGCGAGTCGACGACCGCCACCGACGGCGTGTAGAAGCCGCCGAGCAGGATGGACTCGTCGACGAACGGCACCAGCTCCTTGATCTCCGCCGGCGTGACGAGGCGGCAGCCGTCGACGCCCCACGACTTGGCCGACGCCATTCGCCGGCGCAGCTCCTCCAGCCGCTCCTCGGTCCGCGCGACCTCGATGCCGCCGCACTCGTGGAGCGTTCCCGCCTCGCGGTACTGCCGCATCGAGTCGAGCGTGAGCTGCGTCATCTCCTTCGAGTGGTCGACCGGGAAGATGAAGTTCGACGCATGGCCGGTCGAGCCGCCCGGGTTCGGGAAGGGCCCCTTGTCGAGCTGGACGAGCTCGGTCCAGCCGAGCTCGGCGAGCCAGCCGAGGAGCGAGTTGCCCACGATGCCGCCGCCGATCACGACCGCCTTCGCACTGCTGGGAACGACACTGCTCGGAACGTCACTGCCCGGAACGTCAGCCATCAGCCCTCACACGGTCAGGAGCACGCGGTGCATCGCTTGCTCGAAGTTCTCGACATGGGCGCGCATCGTCGCGGCGGCGCGCTCGCCGTCTCCGTCGTGGATCGCCTCGAGGAGCGCGCGGTGGGCCTCGACCGCCTCCTCGAGCTCGCGAGCCCGATCGAGGGCGATCGACCAGATCCGAAGCGCGAGCACGTAGTACTGCTCGAGCGTCGCCTCGAGGAGGTCGTTGTGCGCGGCCCGGTAGACGGCGCGGTGGATGCGCTCGTCGAGGTCGATCAGCTCGCCGGCTCCCGCGTCGAGCTCCGAGAGCAGAAGCGCGAGCTCGGCGCGGTCGGCGTCGGTCGCGCGCTCGGCGGCGAGCCGCGCCGCCTCGGGCTCGAGCACCGCGCGGACCTCCGAGAGCCGCGCGAGCTCGCGAACGTCGACCCCGGTCACGAACATCCCGCGCCGCGGATAGACCTCGACGAGCCGCTCCTGGGCGAGCCGCCGGAGCGCCTCGCGCACCGGCGTTCGCCCGATCTCGAGCCGCCCGATCAGCTCCCGCTCGTCGATCACGGCCCCGGGCGCGAGCTCGAGCGAGACGATCAGCCCGCGGATCTCGTGATAGGCCTTGTCCGCAAGCGATTGCACGAAGAGATATTTTAGTCATATTCTCTCCGTCTATCAGGCGAGAGGAGAACCCGAACTTGGCCACACAGCTGCCGACGTCGCTCGAGATCGCCCAGGAGGCGCGTCTCCGCCCCATCTCCGAGATCGCAGCCGCCGCGGGCCTCGAGCCCGACGAGATCGACCTCTACGGCCGGTTCAAGGGCAAGGTGCACCTGTCGGTGCTCGACCGCCTCGCCGACCGTGCCGACGCGAAGCTCGTCTGCGTCACGGCGATCACGCCGACGAAGGCCGGCGAGGGCAAGACCACGACGTCCGTCTCGCTCACGCAGGGCCTCGGCCACATCGGCCGCAAGCCGGTGCTCTGCATCCGCGAGGCGTCGCTCGGACCCGTCTTCGGGATCAAGGGCGGCGCCGCCGGCGCCGGCTACGCGCAGGTGGTGCCGATGGAGGACATGAATCTGCACTTCACCGGCGACATCCATGCGATCGGCGCCGCGAACAACCTGCTCGCCGCGATGCTCGAGGCGCACCTGCTGCACGGCAACGCGCTGCGCATCGATCCCCTCTCGATCAGCTGGCGCCGGTGCGTCGACATCAACGACCGCGCGCTCCGCGACATCGCAGTCGGCCTCGGCGGCAGGGCGAACGGCTACGTGCGCCAGACCGGCTTCGACATCACCGCCGCGTCGGAGGTGATGGCGATCGTCGCGGTCGCGCGCGATCTCTTCGACCTGCGCGAGCGCCTCGGCCGCATCACCGTCGGCTCCACGTTCGAGGGCGAGCCCGTGACCGCCGAGCAGCTTCGCGCGGCCGGCGCGATGACGGTGCTGTTGAAGGAGACGATCAAGCCGAACCTCGTGCAGACCCTCGAGGGCCAGCCCGCCTTCGTCCACTGCGGCCCCTTCGCGAACATCGCCCACGGCAACAACTCGCTCGTCGCCGACCGGGTGGCCCTGAAGCTCGGCGACATCGTCGTGACCGAATCGGGCTTCGGCTCGGACATGGGCATGGAGAAGTTCATGGACATCGTCGCGCGCGTCGGGAACCTGACGCCGAGCGCCGTCGTCCTCGTCGCGACGATCAAGGCGCTCAAGCATCACGGCGGCGACCCCGACGGCGACGCGGAGACGATTCGCGAGGGCGCCGCGAACATGATCCGGCACCTCGGCATCGTCCGGGAGTTCGGGCTGAACGCGGTCGTCGCGGTCAACCGGTTTCCCGACGACACCGACGAGGACGTCGAGCTCGTCCGCGAGATCGCGCTTGCGAACGGGGCGTTCGCGGCCGAGGCGAACGAGGCGGTCACGCGGGGCGGCGAGGGAGCCGCCGCGCTCGCCGAGGCGGTCGTCGCGGCCACCGAGCAGCCGTCGAGCTTCGCGCCGATCTATCCCCTCGACGACCCGATCGAGGCGAAGATCGAGGCGATCGCGACCCGCGTCTACGGCGCCGACGGCATCTTCCTGCTGAAGACGGCGCGCGAGAAGATCAAGCAGTTCACGAAGGCGGGCTTCGACCACCTGCCGATCTGCATGGCGAAGACGCATCTGTCCCTCGCCCACGACGCGACGCTCACGAACGCGCCGAGCGGCTTCACGGTCACGGTCCGCGACATCCGCGCGTACACCGGGGCCGGGTGGCTCGTGGCCCTGCTCGGCGACATGCAGACGATGCCGGGGCTCGGCTCGAAGCCGGCTGCGTTCGACGTCGACATCGACGACGAGGGGCGCACCGTAGGCCTGTTTTGAACAGTGTTCTTTTGAACTTGGAATCGGCCGGGCGTCGGAGTACGGTGTAGCCGTGGCAGCGGTCGCCGAACCGGCCGGCGGTTCATTCGGGCACGAGATCGACCGCACGGCCGAACCGCTCATCCGTGCACGCGGGGTCTGGAAGATCTTCGGCCGGGCTGCGGACAGGATCGTCGGTACTCCCGACGCCGAGCTGTCGCGCGCCGACCTCCGGGCGAAGCACGACTGCGTCGCCGCCGTCCGCGACGTCTCGTTCGAGGTCTGGCCGCGCGAGGTCTTCGTCGTCATGGGGCTCTCGGGCTCCGGGAAGTCCACGCTCGTCCGCACGCTCATCCGTCTGATCGAGCCGACGGCCGGAGAGATCGAGATCGACGGCCGCGACGTCACGGCCGCGTCGCAGACGGAGCTCCGGGAGCTCCGCAGGCACACGTCGTCGATGGTCTTCCAGCACTTCGGCCTCCTCGCCCACCGGCGCGTGATCGACAACGTCGCGTTCGGGCTCGAGATCCAGGGCGTGCCGAAAGCCGAGCGGCTGCGGCGCGCCGAGGAGGTGCTCACGCTCGTCGGCCTGGACGACGTCGGCGACTCGTTCCCCGACCAGCTCTCGGGCGGCATGCAGCAGCGCGTCGGCCTTGCGCGCGCGTTCGCCGTGGAACCGAAGGTGATGCTCTACGACGAGCCCTTCAGCGCCCTCGACCCACTCATTCGCCGCGACATGCAGGACGAGGTCATCCGCCTGCAGCACGAGACCGGCAAGACGATGGTCTTCATCACCCACGACCTCCCCGAGGCCCTCAGGCTCGGCGACCGCATCGCGATCATGCGCGACGGCGCGATCGTGCAGCTCGGGACGCCGGAGGACCTCGTGGGCTCGCCGGCCGACGAGTACGTCGAGAACTTCGTGCGCGACATCCCGCGGAGCCATGTTCTGACGCTCCGCTGGATCATGCGCGAGCCGCATACAGGCGAGGAGGACGGGCCGCGGCTCGACGTCCGCACGACCGTCCGGCGCGCCGTGCCGGTGATCGCCGGCAGCGAGCGCCCGGTCTGCGCGGTCGAGGACGACCGCGTCGTCGGCGTCGTCGACAAGCAGGCCGTTCTCACGGCGATCGCCGGCGAGAGCGACTGATGGCCGTCGTCGAGGCCGCGGGGCGGATCGCGACACCGGCCCGGCGGCCGTGGTGGCGGAGCCGCACCGGCCTCGCGCTCGCGATCGTCGCCGGCATGGCGATCGCGTTCTTCGGCTGGCGCAACCAGGTCGTCTGGCCGGGATCGCTCACCTGGAACGCACTCGCCCACCATCTCGACAAGTTCCAGATCTGGCTCTCCGACCACCGGAACGTGCCGCACCCGAGCGTCTTCTTCCGTGCGTTCAACGAGCTCGCGACGTTCCTCGACAACATCGTCGGCTGGCTGACGAGCCTCTTCTTCAAGCTCACATGGGCGGGCACGACCGCGCTCGGCGTGCTCGTCGTCCTGCGCTTCGGCGGCCGCCGTGCGGCGCTCGGGACGCTCGGAGCGTTCGCATCATTCGCGCTGATGGGTCTCTGGGAGTCGAGCATGCGCACGTTCGCGCTGACGATCGCCTCCGTGTCGCTCTCGCTCGCAATCGGGCTTCCGCTCGGCGTCCTCGCCGGCCGCTCCGACCGCTTCCAGCGGGCGATCACACCGGTCCTCGACGCGATGCAGATCGTGCCGGCCTTCGCCTACCTGATGCCGATCGTGCTGCTCTTCTCGGTCGGTCCCGGCGCCGCGGTCGTCACGACCCTCATCTACGCCGTGCCGCCGGCGATCCGCATCACCTCGCTCGGGATCCGCGGTGTGCCGACGAACACCGTCGAAGCCGCATCGGCGCTCGGCGCGACACGCCGGCAGACGCTCGCGAAGGTGCAGCTGCCGCTGGCGCGGCGGATGCTGCTGCTCGCCGTCAACCAGACGATCCTCTTCGCCCTCTCGATGGTCGTCATCGCCGGCCTGATCGGCGGCCAGGGCCTCGGCGACGTCGTCACGAGCGGGCTCTACTCGAATCCGGCGCTCGCCATGCTCGCGGGAGCGGCGATCGTGATCATGGCGATCGCGCTCGACCGCGCGACCGAGGCGATGGCGAACCGCACCGATCCCGCGCACCGTCATCTCACCGAGGGCAAGCAGAAGCGCCTGCGCCTCTTCACGCTTGCGTGCGCTGCTGCGGTCGGTCTCGCGGCCGGACTGGGCCACGCCCTCGACGCGGGCAGCGTCTGGGCGCGCTGGACGGGGCAGCCGTGGCTGCTCCGGCAGGTGCAAAGCGCCCTCGACTACGTGCAGAACCCGAGCACGTTCATCTTCCACATCACGAACCCGATCGGCAACTTCATCGTCGAGTACGGCCTCGGTCCGCTGCGGAGCTTCTTCGTCGAGATGCCTTGGCCGGCGATGACCTTCGGCCTCGCGCTCCTCGCCTTCCTGCTCTCCGGGCTTCGGCCGGCGATCGTGACGCTCGTCATGCTCACCGTGATCGGCCTCACGAACGAGTGGACGCCCGCGATGGACACGCTCTCGCAAGTGCTCGTCGCCACGGTGCTGACGATGCTCGTCGGCATCCCGCTCGGCGTGTGGGCGGCCGAGAGCCGCTGGACGCGCCGGGTGCTGCGACCCATCCTCGACGTGCTGCAGACGCTGCCGCAGCTCGTCTACATCATCCCGTTCATCTACCTGATGCCGGTGTCGATCGTCCCTGGTGTGATCGCGGGCGTCCTCTACGCCTCGCCCGTCGTCATCCGCCTCGTCGAGGCGGGAGTGCGCGAGGTGTCGCCGCACTCGGTCGAGGCCGCCGGCGCGTTCGGTGCGACGCGGCTCCAGACGCTCGTGAAGGTGAAGATTCCGCTGGCGCGCGAGGCGATCATGCTCGGCGTGAACCAGGGGATGATCATGGTGCTCGCCGTCGTCGTCATCGGCGGCCTCGTCGGCTCCGGCGCGCTCGGCTACGACGTCGCGCAGGGGCTGCAGCAGAGCTTGTTCGGACAAGGCGTGCTCGCGTCGGTCGCGATCCTGGCACTCGGGATCGCACTCGACCGGGTCACGCAGGGGCGCCGGCGCAAACGCGTCGGAGACTTGGTGTGACACGCAAAGGAGGCAGCATGAAGGCACGGGTCGGAGGGTTGCTCGTCGCGGCGTTGGTCGTCGCGGCTGCGCTTGCAGGCGGAAGCGCGGCCGCGAAGGCGTCGTGCGGGACCGTCACGCTGAACGAGCAGGCGTGGGCGGGCTCGACCGCCAACACGTACGTCGTGAAGAACGTCCTCGAGCAGTCGCTCAAGTGCAAGGTGAACATCACGAAGGTCGCCGAGGTGCCGGTCTACCAGGCGATGGCGGACGGCAAGACCGACGCGATCCTCGAGGACTGGGGCCACGTCCCGCAGTGGGCCCAGTACGTCACGAAGCAGAAGACGGTCGTGCGCGCGGGCGCCAACGGCGTCAAGGGCGTCATCGGCTGGTACGTGCCGACGTATCTGATGAAGCAGCACCCCGAGCTCAAGACGTGGACCGGGCTGAAGAAGGACGCGACGCTCTTCAAGAGCCCGGAGTCGGGCTCGCAGGGAATGTTCCTGGGCGGCGACCCGTCGTACCAGCAGAAGGACCAGACGCTGATCAAGGCCCTCGGCCTGAACCTGAAGTTCGTGAGCGTCGGCGCCGAGCCCGCGCAGGTCGCCCGCTGGGAGCAGCTCTACAAGCAGAAGAAGCCGGTGCTCTTCTACTGGTACGACCCGCAGTACCTGAACGCGACCTATCAGCTCTCGCAGATCCAGCTGCCCAAGCGGTTCAAGGGCTGCCTGGACGACGAGAAGCAGGGCGGCAACCCGAAGAAGTACGCGTGTGCGTACCCGAGCTACACGCTGCTCAAGTTCATGAGCAAGAAGTTCGCGACGAGCGGCTCTCCCGCCGTCGGCGTCGTGAAGCGCTTCTCCTGGTCGAACGCCGACCAGAACACCGTCGCCAAGATGATCGCCGGGGACCACATGGATCCCGACAAGGCGGCGCAGAAGTGGATCGCGGCCAACAAGGCCAAGGTCAACAAGTGGCTCGGCAAGTAACGCCGGCCGCCTAGATCGATGACGGGAGGGGACGGCGCGAGCCGTCCCCTCGCCGCTTCGCAGCGCCGGTGCTCTGGAAGCGCCCGAGAGCTACGAAAGAGTGCGTCGCAGCGCGTCGTGCCAGCCGCTGCGGTCGACAGGGCGTCCTGGCTCGAAGCGCTCGCCCGGAGGCGACGGCCGCCGCTCGCCGAGCGCCAGGAGCGCTGCGCCGAGCGCGGTCTGCTCCGGCTCGCGTGCCGTCTCGACCGGGATGCCGAGCACGTCCGCCTGGAACTGCATCAGCCAGCGATTCCGCGTCATGCCGCCGTCGGCACGGAGGAGCGCGAGCGGCGGCATCGTGTCGAGGACGTCGGCGGTCTGATAGGCGGCCGCCTCGAGCGCCGCGCGCACGAGATGCGCTCCAGTCGTGCCCCGCGCGAGGCCGGAGATCGTCCCGCGTACGTCCGGGCGCCAGTGCGGCGAGCCGAGGCCGGCGAGTGCGGGCACGAAGTAGATGCCGCCGTTGTCGGCGAGCGACGCCGCGAGCGCCTCCGTCTCCCCCGCGTCGGCGATCAGCTCGAGCCCGTCCCGGAGCCATTGCACGGCGGCGCCGGTGACGAACACGGCGCCCTCGTGCGCGTGGCGCGGCTCCTCGTCCGGGAGCCGTGCCGCCGCGGTTCGCAGCACGCCGTCCGGCGCCGGCTCGTCGGTCTCGACGAGAACGAACGAGCCCGTGCCGTACGTCGCCTTTGCCCCGCCCGCGGCAAAGAGGGCTGCCTGCTGGTCGCCGGCGATGCCCTCGATCGGCAGCGTGCGCCCGAGCAGCTCGGCCTCGCCGTAGTGCGCACCCGACGGCCTGATCTCGGGCAGCACCTCGAGCGGCACGCCGAAGAGCGCGAGCAGCTCGTCGTCCCACTCCAGTGTCTCGAGATTGCAGAGCATCGTGCGCGACGCGTTCGTCTCGTCGGTGGCGTGCACGCGGCCACCGGTGAGCTTCCACACGAGCCACGTGTCGACCGTGCCGCAGGCGAGACCCGACGGGTCGTGCCCTCGTAGGAGCCACTCGAGCTTCGTGCCGGAGAAGTACGGATCGGGCACGAGGCCCGTGCGCTCGCGGATCAGCTCGGCCGGCAGCTCCGCGCACCGGCCGGCGGTCCGCCGGTCCTGCCACACGATCGCGGGCGCCACCGGGCGTCCCGAGCGCCGGTCCCAGAGGACGGTGGTCTCCCGTTGGTTGGTGATCCCCACGCCCGCCACGTCGGCGGCCGAGAGCCCCGCCTTGGCGAGCGCCTGGGAGGCCACGTCGCGCTGGGTGCGCCAGATCTCCTCGGCGTCGTGCTCCACCCAGCCCGGCTGGGG
>Ga0070660_100001575_pt1 | contig 15678 bp, 16 predicted proteins | sample KBSC33metaG_FD_64670 | JGI IMG/M metagenome (GOLD analysis project Ga0070660, IMG submission 64670) | Corn rhizosphere microbial communities from Kellogg Biological Station, Michigan, USA - KBS C3-3 metaG | ecosystem: Host-associated > Plants > Roots > Rhizosphere > Soil ... | reverse complement strand
CTCGTCTTCGTGCTGCTCGTCTTCTTCCTGCGCCGCGGCATCATCGGGGGTCTCGTCGACCTCGCGAAATGGGGCTGGGGACGGTTCTCCCCGTCGGCCGCCTCGCCGGCGCCCGCCGCCGCGATCCCGGTCGCCTCGGCCGCCGCCGACCTGCCACCGCAGCCGCGCCCCGTGCCCGCTGCCGCGCTGGCATCCAGGCCGACCGTCGCCGGCGCCACCGGCCACATCCTCAGCACCGAGGGGCTGACGAAGCGCTATGGCGGCATCATCTCCAACAACAATATCGACTTCATCGTCAAACGCGGCGAACTGCGCGGCATCATCGGCCCGAACGGCGCCGGCAAGACCACCTTCTTCCGCATGCTGACCTGCGAGGTGGCGCCGAGCGCCGGGCGCATCGTCTTCGAGGGCCAGGACATCGCCGGCATGACCGTCACCGATGTCTGCCAGCGCGGCCTGACCAAGAGCTACCAGGTCAACCAGCTGTTCACCCGGCTGACGGTGCGCGAGAACATCACCATCGCCGCCCTTGCCGCGCTGCGCGGCAAGTTCCGGCTCGACCTGCTGCGCCAGCCCCGCCGGGTGCCGGGGCTGCAGGAGCGGCTCGAGCATACGGCCGAACTGGTTCACCTCACCGATCGCCTCGATATCCCGGTTTCCGCCCTCGCCTACGGCGAAAAGCGCCGCCTCGAGATCGGGCTGGCACTGACTTCCATGCCGAGCCTGCTGCTGCTCGATGAGCCGCTCGCCGGCATGAGCCCGTCCGAGCGGGTCGAAACCGTGCAACTGCTCAAATCCATCCGACAGGACCGCACGATGATCATCGTCGACCACGACATGGAGGCCATGTTCGAACTGGCCGAGCGGGTGACCGTGCTCAACGAGGGGGTGGTGCTGGCCGAGGGCACGCCGGCGGAAATCCAGGCGAGCGATGCGGTGCAGGAAGCCTATCTCGGCGGGGTGCACGCCTGATGAGCTATTTCGAGGTCAACGGCATCAACAGTTTCTACGGCGACTCGCACGTCCTGTTCGATGTCTCCATGCGGCTTGAACAGGGCGAGGTCATCGCTCTGCTCGGGCGCAATGGCGCCGGCAAGAGCACCACGCTCAAATCCCTCAGCGGGCTGGTCGAGACGAAATCGGGCAGCATCACGCTGGAAGGCCGCGAACTGCGCGGCGCCGCTCCGCACCGCGCCGCCAATGCCGGCATCCAGCTGGTACCCGAGGATCGGCGCATCTTCGGCGCCCTCAGCGTCGAGGAAAACATCCTGCTCGCCGGCCTGACGGCAAAGCCATCCTGGCCGCTGCAGCAGGTCTACGAGATGTTTCCCCGCCTTCAGGAGCGCCGCGCCAGCCGCGGCACCGACCTGTCGGGCGGCGAACAGCAGATGCTGGCCATCGCCCGTGCCCTGACCCGCAATCCGAAACTGCTGCTGCTCGACGAGCCGTTCGAAGGCCTCGCCCCGATCATCGTCCGCGACCTGCTGGCGGTCTGCAAGGGGCTGGCCGAGGCCGGCCAGACCATCATCATCGTCGAACAGAACCTCGCCGCCGCGCTCTCCATCGCCAGCCGCGCCTATATCCTCAATAACGGCCACGTGGTGTTCGACGGCACCAGCGCCGAGCTCAAGGAATCGCCGCAGATCCTCAGCCGCTATATCGGCGTGTAGGCTCTGTCACGAAAGCTGGCGCCGCTCAGCCGGCCGCCGGCGTGCCGGCGTTGATCGCCAGTTGCGCCGCGAAGGCCCGCTGGTAGGCGGGCCGCGTTTCGCCGCGCCCCACATAGGCGAACAGGTTCGGGTATTCGTCCAGCAGGCCCGAGGCGCGCAACCGCGCCAGCACGTGCACCATCATCAGATCACCGGCGCTGAAGGCGCCGTCGAGCCAGTCGGCCTCGCCCAGGCGACGGGCAAGCTGGCCCAGCCGCTCGCGGATGCGCGCCTCGACCAGCGGCATGCGCTGCGCCCGCCAGGGCTTGTCGCCCTCGTAAACCCTGGCGGTCACGAGCTCGAGAATTGGCGGCTCCACCGTGCTGACCGCCGCGAACATCCAGGCGATGGCGCGGGCCCGGGCATTGGCCTCGTCGGGCAGCAGGCCCGCATGGTGCGTCGCGAGATGGAACACGATCGCGCCCGTCTCGAACAGCACGAGATCGCCTTCCTCGTAGGTCGGGATCTGCCCGAAGGGATGGCGCGCCAGATGGGCGGCCTGCTTCATCGCCCCGAACGACACCAGGCGAACCTCGTAGGGCTGCCCGACCTCTTCCAGCGCCCAGCGAACGCGCGTGTCGCGCGCCAGGCCCTTGCCGCCATCGGGGGATCGTTCAAAGGCGGTAATGGTGGGGATCATCTCAACGCTCCGGACAATTTCCGGCCACCGTCGCACGGGACGGCATGATCGCGAAGGGGGCGCTCACCTCGCCGAAGATGACAGCGCTGACACCGCCCGTCGCGGCGGGCCGACCGTGGCCGGATGCCGCGGGGCGAAATGCTAACATGTTAGCGGATTGACCAGCCAATACCATTATGTCACCGTCAAAACACGAACCGCCATCGCCAGGTCGATGGACAGGGGCGAACCTCAGGGAGGATTGCAGAAATGAAGAAAGTTCTCGTACTCGGCGCGCTCGTCGCCGCCCTCGGCGCCAGCACGGCTTATGCCGACACGTCCGCCGCGCGCATCGCCTTCTCGAACAATTACGCCGGCAATTCGTGGCGCCAGGCCATGCTCAAGAGCTATGACCTCGTCACCAAGAAGGCCGTTGCCGACAAGATCGTCGCGGCCGCCGACGTATTCACCACCGCCGATCAGGAAGTGCCGACCCAGGCCGCCCAGATCCAGAACCTGATCCTGCAGGGCTACAACGCCATCGTCATCGACGCCGGTTCGCCCGACGCCCTCAACGGCGCCATCAAGCAGGCCTGCGATGCCGGCATCATCGTCGTTTCCTTCGACGGCATCGTTACCGAGCCCTGCGCCTACCGCGTCGTCATCGACTACGAGGGCATGGGCAAGGAACAGATCGAGCAGATGGCCAAGTTCCAGCCCAAGGGCGGCAATCTCCTCGAGATCCGCGGCCTCGCCGGTACCTCGATCGATGACGCCATCCACAAGGGCATCGTCGAAGGCGTCGCCGCCCATCCCGAGTTCAAGATCGCCAATTCGGTGACCGGCAACTGGGATGAAACCACTGCCCAGAAGGCCGTGGCGACGGTACTGCCCTCGCTGCCCGACATCATCGGCGTGGTCGACCAGGGTGGCGACGGCTATGGCGCTGCGCAGGCCTTCGCCGCGGCCGGCAAGGCGCGGCCCACCATCATCATGGGTAACCGCCAGGACGAACTGGCCTGGTGGAAGCAGCAGAAGGACAAGGACGGCTATCAGACCTGGTCGGCGTCCGTTGCGCCGGGCCTGTCGACCCTCGCCTTCTGGGTCGCCCAGCAGGTGCTCGATGGCCGCAAGGACATTCCGCACGACCTGACGGTGCCCTATCTCGCCTTCGACCAGTCCAATTTCGAAGCCGAGTTGCCGAAGATTCCGGAAGGCGGCGTCGCCAGCACCGAATATTCGCAGGCCGACGCCATCGCGGCCATCAAGTCGAACATCAAGTAGGTCCGGCCGGGCGCGCCTCATCCGGCGCGCCCGCCACCCTCCACAACCACCGACGGCCGCCGCCAGCGTGCTCGCCAAAGACACACACCTCTCGGGCGTCAGGACTGGGCTTGACCCGGCCACCCAGCAGGCGATGCCAAATCAGCAGGCGCGGCAAGGGGTTGCTCGCCCGCACCACCGGTTTGGCGGAGCGTCCGGCTGGATGGCCGGGTCAGGCCCGGCCCTGACGATGGAGAACAAGGCGATTCCATCCGAAGGCCAATTGTTCTAGGCGTGGTCCGGGAGAAGCTCCCGCTTCGCGCCCGCCACCAACCGATACTCCAGCCGCCCGAGTCTCCACTATGCCGGCAGCCGACACCATCATCGAACTGCAGGACGTCGCCAAGCATTATGGCGCGGTGCGCGCGCTTGACGGCGTGACTTTCACGGTCAGCGCCGGCGAATGCATCGGCCTTGTCGGCCATAACGGCGCCGGCAAGTCGACCCTGATGCATGTCCTTGCCGGCACCGGCATCCCGGACCAGGGCAGCATCACCATCAACGGGACGCTGCAGAGCGGCTATTCGGTGCAGACGGCGCACCGGTTGGGCGTGCGCTGCGTGTTCCAGGAATTGTCGCTCTGCCCCAACCTCACGGTGGCCGAGAACACCCGCATCAGCCATGCCGAGCTCAAGGGCTGGGGCTGGAGCCGCCGCGCCGCCGCCCTGATCATGGGCAAGCTCGACGAAATCTTTCCCGGACACGGCATCGACGCCAACGACGTGGTCGGCGATCTCGCCATCGGCAAGCGGCAGATGGTCGAGGTGGCGCGCGCCTTCACCCTGACCGATGCACCGCTGCAACTGGTGATCCTCGACGAGCCGACCTCCTCGCTCGATGCCCACACGGCCGCCCAGCTCCTCGCTTATGTCCGCCGGAGCGTCGCCGGCGGCCTGAGCTGCATCCTCATTTCGCACCTGTTGGGCGAGATCCTCGAGACCGCCAACCGCATCGTGGTGATGCGCGACGGCAAGGTGGTGGCGAGCGAGGCGGTGTCCGCCTTCGATCGCGCCCGGCTGGTCGCCACCATGGGCGGCGCGGCGGCGCGCGAGCGGGCCGCTCCCGCCGCTCTGGCCGGCGACCAGCAGTCGGCCCCCGTGATGGTCAGTGCCCGGGCGGCGGATGGCGACGGTGCCGCCGAGCTCGTCGCCCATGCGGGCGAGATCATCGGCCTTGCCGGCCTCGCCGGCCACGGCCAGACCCGGCTGCTGCTCGAAATCTTCGAGACGCCCCCCGGCCGCGGCGGCAATCTCAGCGTCGCGGCGCCCGTGGCGCTGGTCGCCGGCGACCGCCAGACCGACGGCATTTTCCCCCTCTGGTCGATCGCCGACAATATTGGCATCCGCTCGCTTGCGAGACTCCGCCGCGGCCTGTTGCTGTCGCGCGAGCTCGAAACCGGCATGGCCGCGGATTGGCAAAAGCGCATCGGCATCCGCACTCCCGACCTCGACAACAACATCCTGTCGCTCTCGGGCGGCAACCAGCAAAAGGCGCTCTTCGCCCGCGCCCTCGGCTCGGATGCGAAAATCATCCTGATGGACGATCCGATGCGCGGCGTCGACATCGGCACCAAGCTCGAAGTCTACGAACTGATCCGCGAGGAGGCCCGGCGCGGCCGCACCTTCCTCTGGTACACCACGGAAACCGAAGAGCTCGGCAATTGCGACCGCGCCTACGTCTTCCGCAACGGCCGCATCGTCGCGGCCCTCGACCGCAGTGAACTGACCGAGGAGAAGATCATCCAGTCCTCCTTCGCGGAGGCGGCATCGTGACCGCCGCCTCGCTGCCCCGCGCCGCCGCACCGGTTCGCCTGATGAACCTCAAGCGCCTGCTGCGTACCGTGCTGCCGGCGCTGTCGCTGATCCTCATCCTGCTCGCCATCGCCTGGCTCAATCCGCGCGCCATCTCCTATTTCGGCTTCAACCTGATGCTGAACCTCGCCATCCCGATCGCGCTCGCGACGCTGGCGCAGATGTTCGTCATCACCATCAACGAGCTCGACCTGTCGATCGGCACCTTCGTCGGCTTCGTCGGCTGCGTCACCGCCACCTGGCTGCGCGAAGAGCCGCTGCTCGGCATCGCCGTGCTGGCGGGCGGCATTGCCGTCTATGCCGGCCTCGGGGCGCTGATCCATTTGCGGAACCTGCCTTCCATCGTGGTGACGCTCGGCATGAGCTTCGTCTGGCAGGGCCTCGCCATCCTGACGCTGCCCAAGCCGGGCGGCAAGGCGCCGGACTGGCTGCTCACCATGATGGGCCTGAAGCCGCCCTTCGTGCCGTTCCCGATCATCGCCGCCGTGCTGATCGCCGTCGTCGTGCATTTCGGCCTGATGCGCAGTTCCTACGGCGCGGTGTTGCGCGGTGCCGGCGGCAACGGGCAGGCCATCGGGCGGGCCGGCTGGTCGCTGCTCAAAACCAAGATCATCATGTTCGGCCTCGCCGGTGTGTTCGGTGTGCTGTCGGGCATGGCGCTGATCGGCATCACCACCTCGGCCGATGCCAATATCGGCAATGGCTATACCCTGCTCTCCATCGCCGGAGTGATCCTCGGCGGCGGCGAGTTCGTCGGCGGCCGGGTATCGCCCATCGGCGCGGTGATCGGCGCCCTGACGCTGGCCCTCGCCGCCTCGCCGCTCCTCACCTTCATGCACATACCGCCCGACTGGCAGGTTGGTGCCAACGGTATCATCCTCATCGTCGTCTTGGCCGCGCGCGCTCTGCTCGGTCGCCGGGGGGCTTGAGCATGGATCGCGTGAAGAAGCTCCTCGCCACCCCCTGGATCTGGTCGTTCGTCGGGGCGCTGCTGGTGTGGGTCGCCGCCATCGTCTTCACCCGCGGCTATGGCGCGGGCGGCATGCTGACCGCCGGGCTGTCGCTCGCCGTGTTCATGGTTATCGTCGGCATCGGGCAGATGTTCGTCATCACGCTCGGCCCGGGCAATGTCGATCTGTCGCTGCCGGCCAATATCGGCCTCGCCAGCGCCGTCGCCATGAAGGTGATGGGCGGCAATGACTCGATGATCGCCGTCGGTCTCGTCGCGGCACTGGCCAGCGGCATCGCCATCGGGGTGGCCAATTACGGCCTGATCCGGCTGCTGCGCATTCCCCCCATCATCGCCACCCTGTCGTCGAGCTTCATCATCCTCTCCATCGACATCAGCTACGGCCGCGGCCTGCAGATCAAGCCGCCGCCGGGCTTTGCCAGTTTCACCAACATCCAGATCTTCGGCCTGCCGATCCTCGCCATTCTCGGCGTGATCTTCGCCCTCATTTGCGGCATCGTGCTGCAGCGCATGATCTATGGCCGCTCGGTCCTCGCCATCGGGCAGAACATGCGCGCCGCCCGCCTCGCCGGCATTCCGGTGGAGCGGGTCAGGCTCATCACCTACGCCCTGTCGGGTGCCCTCGGCGGTGTCGACGGCGCACTGCTCGCCGGCTATTTCCGCGGCGCCAGCGTCGACATCGGCAACGAATACCTGCTGAGCTCGATCGCCGTCGTGGTCATCGGCGGCACCTCAGTCGCCGGCGGCAAGGCGAACGTGCCGGGCATCTGGGGCGCCTCGCTGTTCCTCGTGCTGCTGCTCACCATGCTGAATACCTTCGGCGTCAGCGCCGGCGTCCGCCTGCTGCTGACCGGGCTCATCATCGTCGGCGTCATCACCGCCGCCGGCGGACAACAAGTCACGCGTTGAGCGTGAAATTTCATGGAGGATTCACATGCCGTTCGTGAACATCAGACTGGTGCGCGAGGTCATCGCCGACGATCCCGCCGGCAAGAAGCAGAAGATCGCCAATGGCGTCGTCAAGTCGATCACCGAGACCACCGGCCTCAGCCATGACGACGTCTGGGTGGTGTTCGAGGAGGTCGCCGCCAAGGACTGGTACGTCGGGGAAACCAACGTCGAGGCGCGTCGCAAGGCCGCCGGCAAGTGAGCGCCGAAATCCGTGACCCCCGCTTCGGCGCGGTGGTCGGTACCACGATCGAGCTGCAGCAGCTCGGCACCGGTTACGGGTTCACCGAAGGTCCGGTCTGGCACCCCTATGAGCGCCACCTAATTTTCTCGGACATGCCCGGCAATGTGATGCGCCGCTGGACCGCTGGCGGCGGCGTGGTGACCTTCCGCCAGCCCTCCGACATGGCCAACGGCAATACCTACGACGCCGAGGGCCGGCTGCTGACCTGCGAACACGCGACCAGCCGGGTCACCCGTACCGGGCTCGACGGCGCGATAGAAGTGCTCGCCACCCACTACGACGGCCATGAGCTCAACAGTCCGAACGACATCGTGGTGAAGTCCGACGGCAGCATCTATTTCACCGACCCCGGTTTCGGCCGCATGCCATATTACGGCATCGAACGCCCGCAGGAACTGGGCTTCCAGGGCGTCTATCGCCTCGCGCGGGACGGCGGTGACCCGAGATTGCTCGTCGACGATTTCGGCCAGCCCAACGGCCTCTGCTTCTCGCTCGACGAGCGGCAATTATTCATCAACGATACCGCACACGGCCATATCCGCGTCTTCGACGTGACAGAGGACGGCGGCCTCGCCAATGGCCGCCTGTGGGCGAGCCTGCACGGGACAGGGGAGGGCGGTGCCGACGGCATGAAGCTCGACGTCGCCGGCAATCTCTATTGCTGCGGCCCCGGGGGCGTGCACGTCTACGGCCCCGATGCCTGCTCGCTCGGCGTCATCCGCACGCCCGAGCCGGTGGCCAATTTCACCTGGGGGGAGGATGACCTCAAGAGCCTGTTCGTCACGGCCTCGAGCTCGCTCTACCGCTTGCGCACCAACACGCCCGGCCGCAAACTGTTCTGACCGGAAAGCCGGTCCCGACCTGTCGGAGGCACGATGATCCCATGGGTGCGGCTTGATGTCGCGGCCGTACCGGGTGGCGGCGAACTGCGCCTGATGCGGCGCGGCGACGAATTTTCGATCATGCTGGGCACGAACCCGCTGATGAACAGCCGCATGAGCGGTTCCGAGCAGGCCCTTGCCAACCTCACCTGTGCGCGGCTGGCCGGGCGACCGCGGCCGCATTTGCTGATCGGCGGGCTCGGCATGGGCTTCACCCTGCGCGCCGCACTGGCCGCATTGCCCGGCGCGGCGACAGTGGTCGTCGCCGAACTTGTGCCCGCCGTCATCGCCTGGGCCCATGGGCCGATGGCGGACCTGTTCGGCACCAGCCTCGCCGATCCGCGCGTGACGCTGCGCGAGGCTGACGTGGCAGCGCTCATCGCGAAGCCCGATACAGCCTACGACGCCATCCTGCTGGATGTCGACAATGGGCCGGACGGGCTGACGCAGCGCGGCAACGACCGGCTCTACAGCGCCGCTGGCCTCGCCGCGGCGCGCGCGGCACTCCGGCCGGGCGGCGTGCTGGCGGTGTGGTCGGTGGCGCCCGATGCGCCCTTCGCCCAGCGCCTGTCACAGGCCGGCTTTGCCGTCGAGGAGACACGGGTGCACGCCCATGGCAGGACCGGCCCGCGCCATACCATCTGGCTGGCGACCCGGCGCTGAGCCGGACCGGAAAGAACTCAGCGCTTGCGCTGCTTGCGCGCCGCGTAGCGGCGGTCGCGCTCCGCCTTCTGCGCCGCCTGCAGCGCGATGAGGCGATCCGCCTCGGCAGCTTCCGCGGCGGCCTTCTCCGCGGCTTCGGCTTCGGCGCGCGCCGCGGCTTCCACCTTTTCGCGTTCCGCCTTTTCACGCCTCTCGCGCTCGCGTTCGGCTCGCCGGGCCTCGCGCGCCGCGCCAAGTGCGGCTCGCTCCGCCCGCTTGGCCTGCGCCTCGGGCGTATCGGCCTTGATCGCCGGTTCGAGCTTCTTGAGGAGTTTGAGTTTAGCCTCGGTCGACGCTTTGCGGCGCTCCGCGAAGCCCATATCGATCGGCTGCTTCATGAGATTCGGCCCTTTTGGCGCGTCCTACCATCGCAGGCGCCGCAAAGTCCATCGCTTTGCGCAGATGCGTGGCCGGAAAATGCCTGATCGCCGCCTTGCCCGTGCCGCCCGCGGCGCCGGAATCGCCCCGGCGGCAAGTCGCCGGCCCCACGGCGACCGGCAGCCATCGCCGCCGCCTGCCTCACGCCCCCGAGAGCGCTGACATTAATGAACATTTCGTTGACTCTGCAAAGCGCTCATCGCTACCCTGAAGCGACCCGCCGATGCACCGGTTCTGCTGAACTCGTCGGCGCGCACGTCAGGGAGAGACATTGCAATGGCCTACCTTAAAAAGATTGTCACTATTGCCGCACTGGCCGGCATCGGCGCCTTCGCCTCCGTCTCGATCGCGGCGGCTCAATCCGCAGATACTTCGGGGCTGACCGTCGATAACCTCACTTCGGGCGGTCCGGCCGCCATCCTCGGCCAGCTCGAAAAGCTCAAGGCGGCAGCTACTGCCGGCAAGGGCAAGATCGCCGTGCTGCTGCCCGACACCCGCTCCAGCGCGCGCTGGGCGACCGTCGACGCCCCCGGGTTCGACGCGGCGTTCAAGGCCATGGGCCTGACCGCCGACGACTATATCATCGACAACGCCCAGGGCTCGCCGGCCACCCAGCAGACGCAGGCCGAGCAGGCGATCACCAATGGCGCCAGCGTCCTGCTGATCGTCAACCTGGACTCCGGCAGTGCCGCCGCCATCCAGGCCAAGGCCAAGGCGCAGGGCATTCCCTCGATCGACTACGATCGACTGACGCTGGGTGGTTCCGCCTCCTACTACGTCAGCTTCGATGGCGAGGCCGTCGGCAAGCTGCAGGGCACCGCGCTCCTCCAGGCCATCAAGGACATGAAGGTCGACAAGCCGCAGATCTTCGAGCTCGGCGGCTCGCCGACCGACAACAACGCCACGCTGTTCGAGAACGGCTACGACTCGGTACTGAACCCGGCCTATGACGCCAAGCAGGCCACTCTCGTCAGCCGCATCCGCGTGCCGAACTGGGACAACCAGGTCGGCCAGACGATGTTCGAGCAGGCCATGCAGGCCCATCCCGAAATCAACGCCGTGCTGGCCGCCAATGACGGCCTCGCGCAGTCGGCGATCTCGGTGCTGAAGAATGCCAAGGTGCCGGCCAACACGGTCCCGGTAACGGGCCAGGACGCCACCCTGCAGGGGGCGCAGAACATCCTCGCCGGCTACCAGTACATGACCGTCTACAAGCCGATCTATGAGGAAGTGGCCGCCGCGGCCGCCATCGCCGTGATCGTCCGGGCCGGGCAGACTCCTGCCGCGGCCCTGCTGAATGGCGAAGTCGATGCCCAGGGCCACAAGGTTCCCTCGGTTCTGCTGACGCCGCAGTCGGTGACCAAGGCCAACATGGCCTCGACCGTCATCGCCGATAAGTTCATCGACGCCAAGGAACTGTGCAGCGGCGATTTCGCTGCCGCCTGCACCGAAGCCGGCATCAAGTAAGATCCCAAATTTGCGCGCCCGGCCCCTGCGAGGGCCGGGCGCGTCTTTTAGTTTCTTCAGCGTCGTGCCGTCCTTGCGAAGGCGCGTCGATTTATTGTTTGATCGCGCCATCGGAACGACGGGACTTAGCGTCCGTGTCGATGACCCGGTGGGGGAAATGCGAGGTTGCCATGGCCGATAGCCTGCTGCTCGAACTGCGGGACGTGCAGAAGCATTTCGCTGCCATCCAGGTGCTCCGGGGCGTCAGCATGAAGGTGCGGGCGGGTGCCGTGACGGCGCTGGTCGGCGACAACGGCGCCGGCAAGTCCACCCTGATCAAGTGCCTCGCCGGCATCTACCAGTTCGACGGCGGCTCGATCGTCTGGGAGGGCAAGGAAGTGACGATCCAGAGCCCCAAGGCGGCGGCCGAGATCGGCATCGAGTTCGTCTACCAGGACCTGGCTCTCTGCAACAATCTCGACATCGTGCAGAACATGTTCCTCGGGCGCGAGCGCAAGCGCGGCCTGTTCCTCGACGACGAGTCGATGGAAGAGAGCGCGCGCGACACGCTGGCCGGTCTGTCGGTCACTACCGTCAGTTCGGTGCGCCAGAAGGTCGCCGGGCTGTCCGGCGGGCAACGCCAGTCGGTGGCGGTGGCCAAGGCCGTCATGTGGAATTCCAAGCTCGTCGTGCTCGACGAACCGACGGCCGCCCTGGGCGTCGCGCAGACCGCGCAGGTGCTGGCGCTGGTGCGCCGCCTCGCCGATCGCGGCCTCGGCGTGCTGCTGATCTCGCACAATCTCGAGGACGTGATGAAGGTTGCCGACAGCATCGCGGTGCTGCGCCTGGGGGTGTTGATCGCTCAGCCCGACAAGACCGACGTCAACAGCCAGGAACTGGTGGAGCTGATCACCACCGGTCGCTCCGGCACAAGATTTCCGGGCGCCGCGCCGGTACCGGCGCACGCTTAGGGTTGCCGCATGTTCGAACCAGGAAGGCACGCCGGCCTCTCTTGAACATGCGCTTGGTAGGGAGCCGGCCGCTCCGGCGGTGCGGCAGACGAGAAGGCGCCCTGGCGCTCGTGCGGCGGCGTCCAGGGGTCGGTTTGGCAGGGATAGAAGAAGATGAGCGAAGTCACCACAGTCCCGACGCCGGACCCGCATGAGCCGCCCGCGCCGCGCTTGCCGGTTAGCCTGAACAGCGCCAAGACGCTGGGGGAATATCTTCACAACTGGAGCGTCAGGGTGCGGGCCGGCGATACCGGCGTGCTGCCGGTGCTGTGCGGGCTCATCATTCTCGCCGTCATCTTCCAGAGCCTCAATGCCAATTTCCTGACCGCCGGCAATCTGGTGAACCTGATGGTGCAGGGCGCCGTCTACATGCTGTTCGCCATGGGCATGATCTTCGTGCTGCTGATCGGGGAAATCGACCTGTCGATCGGCTTCATCGGTGGCGTGGCGGGGGTCGTCGCCGCCGAGATGGTCTTCGGCGACGCCGGCTATCCGTGGTGGCTGGCGATCCTTGCGGCACTGGCGACCGGCGCCGCCATCGGGCTGCTGCATGGCCTCATCATCACCTTCATCGGCCTGCCCTCCTTCATCGTCACGCTGGCCGGCCTGCTGGCCTGGAACGGCGTGATGCTGATCATCCTCGGCAATGGCGGCACCGTGCCGATCAACAACGACATGATCAACAACCTCGCCAATGGCCTGCTGGATCCGATCGCCGGCTGGGTGGTGATGGTGGTGCTGGTGGCGCTTTACCTCGCCGACATGCTGATGGCGGAAGCACGCCGCCGGCGGCGCGGCAACAACGCCGCCCCGATCAGTGTCACGGTGCTGAAGATCGTCGGCATCATCGCCGCCGGCATCATCGTGGTGCTGATCTGCAACGCCAATCGCGGCCGGCTGGTACCGATCCAGGGTGTGCCGTGGGTGCTGCTGATCGTGCTGTTCTTTGTCACGGTGTGGAACATCCTGCTGTCGCGCACCGCCTTCGGCACCTATGTTTATGCGATCGGCGGCAACGCCGAGGCGACGCGCCGCGCCGGTGTCGCGGTCAACCGTATCCGCATCCTGGTATTCGTCATCGCCGGCTTCATGGGCGGCGTCGCCGGGCTGATCTACGCCTCGCGGCTGCGGTCGGTATCGACCAACCTCGATGGCGGTACCCTGGTGCTCTACTGCATCGCCGCCTCGGTCATCGGGGGAACCAGCCTGTTCGGCGGCCGCGGCAAGGCGGTGCATGCCATCCTCGGCGGGTTGGTGATCGCCTCGATCGACAACGGCATGGGCCTGCTGGGCTTGTCGGCGGCAACGCGCTACGTCGTCACCGGTATCGTGCTGCTGGCCGCCGTCAGCCTCGACGCCCTTGCCAGCCGCGGTCGCGCCTCGTCCGGCCTGAGCTGAGGCCGGAAGCTCCCGCCGATCCGACGCAATCGCCTGCCGGACCCCCGCGTCCGGCGGGCGTTCGAAGTCAGTTATGGAGAGAACCGATGGCTCAGGCAGACCTGATGCAGCCCGATTTTGCCCGCAACATGCGCCTCCTGTCGCATTGCGATCAGGGTGGCCGAGCCGACGGCGTGCAGATCATGGTGGTCGATGGCTTTGCCTATATCGGCCACCAGTTCTCCGACGGGTTTTCGGTGGTCGACGTGCGCGACCCCTACAATCCCAGGACGGTCAACTACATCCCCAGCCCGCCCAACACCTGGAGCATCCATCTACAGGCGGCGGGCGATCTGCTGCTGGTCATCAACTGCCTCAATTTCTACCGCGAGGAGCACCTGACGAACGAGGCAGTCTATTATTCCGGCTCCATGGCGGAAAAGACCGAGGCCTCCCGCGGCTACAGTGCCGGCGTGCGGGTGTTCGATATCTCTGACCGCCCCAACCCGCGCGAAATCGGCTTCATGCCGATCGACGGCGTCGGCGTGCATCGCATCTGGTACACTGGCGGTCGCTGGGCCTACGCCTCGGCGCTGCTGGACGGCTTTATCGACGCGGTGATGATCACCATCGACATGGCCGATCCGACCCATCCGGTCATCGCCGGCCGCAACTGGATTCCCGGCATGCACAAGGCAGCGGGCGAGGTGCCGGGCTGGGACCCGAAGCTGCGCTATTCCTGCCATCACCCGATCGTCGCCGGCGACACCGCCTACGTCACCTGGCGCGACGGCGGCTTGACGCTGGTCGATGTCACGGATCGCTTCAACCCCACGACCATTTCGCACCGCACCTGGGCCCCGCCCTATGGCGGGGGCACCCACAACGCTCTGCCGCTGCCTGACCGCAACCTCGTGGTGGTGGTCGACGAGGCGGTGCGCGACGAGATCGCCGACGGCATCAAATACATCTGGCTGTTCGACGTGCGCGAGCCGAAGAACCCGGTCAGCATCTCGACCATGCCGACCCCCGCCGAGATCGACTACGCCCACAAGGGCGCGCATTTCGGCCCGCACAACATCCACGAGAACCGGCCGGGCAGCTTTGTCAGCTCCGACATCATCTTCACCACCTACCAGAACGCCGGGGTGCGGGTGTTCGACATCTCCAACGCCTATCAGCCACGGGAAATCGCGGCGCTCGTGCCGCCGCGCCCGGCACGGTTGATGGATACCCGCCCGAACCGGGCCCAGGTGATCCAGACCTCGGACATCTTCGTCGACGCCAACCGGCTCATGTACGTGACCGACACCAATGCCGGCCTCTACATCATGGAAATGACGGACTGAGGGGGCGCCTCGGCGCCCGGCCTACCGGATGCGCTGGCTCTTCTCGTCGAACAGCAACGCGGTCGCCGGATCGAACCGCGCCGCGATGCCGTCGCCGCCTTGAGGGCGCGGCACGGCACTGCGGTTGGCCGCGATGACGCCGGGCAGGAAATTCATCTTTGGCGAGCCGATGAAACCAGCGACGAACAAATTATCCGGATCGTCGTAGACCGCCAGTGGCGAGCCGGCCTGTGCGACTTCGCCGTCACCGTCATGTGCGGATAAAGGGCGTAGGACTGGAACACCATGGCGATGCCGCGCTTCGACGGATCGACGTCGTTCATCCGGACATCGCCGATCTCCCGGTCGCCCGCGGTGATCGCTTCGAGGCCGGCGATCATCCGCAGCAGGGTGGATTTGCCGCAGCCCGAGGGCCCAACGAATACCACGAACTCGCGGTCCTCGATGTTTAGGTCGATACCTTTGATGACCTCGACGCTGCCGAACGATTTCGGACGCCGCGGAGCTTCAATCCGCTCATGGCAGCTCCTTCATGCGGCGCTCAGCGCGATGCTGGTGGTGCCAAAGCGGGGGCTCGTCACCTTGACGGTAATCGGCCCCGCCTCGCCGGTCGATTCCAGCCAGCAGCCGGTCGCGCCACCACGCAGCGGCACCAGCGCCGGCCCGACGCGCCGGGCAGCGCCGGTAACCTCGATCTCCACCGGCTCGAACAGGAATGGGAGCTTGTGGCCGGCCTGGTCGAGCGCCCGGATCATCACCCTGACGCTGTCCTTGCCGGCCGCCGAAAGGCGGTCGCGATCGGCCACCACCGACAGCGTTGCGGCCACCGGATCGGCAACGAACCGCACCGTCTTGACCGGCTTGCCGCCGATCAGGCCGACGATTTCGGCGCCCTGCCATTCCATGCCCCA
>Ga0070660_100001569_pt1 | contig 15719 bp, 12 predicted proteins | sample KBSC33metaG_FD_64670 | JGI IMG/M metagenome (GOLD analysis project Ga0070660, IMG submission 64670) | Corn rhizosphere microbial communities from Kellogg Biological Station, Michigan, USA - KBS C3-3 metaG | ecosystem: Host-associated > Plants > Roots > Rhizosphere > Soil ... | reverse complement strand
AGAACGTGCTCCCAGGCATGGACGCCGCCTTCGTCGATATTGGCCTGGAGCGTAACGCCTTTCTCTACGTCGGCGACATCATTCCCGACGACGCCCAAGGCGACAACTCGCCCGCGAGCGTGAAGCGCAGCGAACTGCGCCGCCGCAAGATCAAGGAGTTGATCAAGCCCGGCCAGCAGCTCATGGTCCAAGTCACCAAAGGACCGCGCGGCACTAAGGGCGCTCGAGTCTCGACCCGTATCGCCATGCCGGGCCGCTACGTTGTCCTCCTTCCTGAAGGCAACAATGTCGGCGTGAGTCGCAAGATCGAGGACCGCTCCGAGCGCGAGCGGCTTCGTAAACTCGGCGACCGGATCACCCCTGAAGGCTTTGGCCTGATTCTCCGCACCGAGTGCGAAGGACGCACGGAGCAAGAGCTCCGCGCCGACATCCAGTTCCTGCAGCAGCAGTGGGGCGAAATCACGCGCAACGCCAAGAAGCAGCGCGCCCCCGCCTGCGTTCACAAGGACCAGACGCTGCTGTTCCGCACCGTCCGCGACATGTTCGGCGAAACTATGGACCGGATGGTCATCGACGACCCGGACGAATACGAAAAGGTTCATCTCGTCGCCGGCGCGGTCGCGCCCCAGATGCGCGACAAGATTCAGCTTTATGATAAAGATGTACCGATCTTCGACTATTACAACATCGAAGCGGATCTAGAGCGATTACTCCAGCACAAAGTTTGGCTAAAAACCGGTGCTTATCTCGTCATCGACGAAATGGAAGCACTCACTGCAATTGACATCAACACCGGCAAACAGGTCGGAAGCTCTTCGCTGAACGAGACGATTTTGCGAGCGAATATGGAATCAGTCGACGAAGTCATCCGCCAGCTCCGCTTGCGCGACATGGGCGGCATCATCGTCGTCGACTTTATCGACATGGAATCGGAAGCAGACCGAAAGAAAGTTCTTACGGCCTTCACGGATCGCCTGGCCCGAGACCGCGCCCGAACCCGCGTTGGCCGCATTTCCTCTCTGGGTCTAGTCGAGATCACGCGCAAGCGCACCGGCGAGTCGGTCACCCAAGAGATCACGGAAGCCTGCCCGATGTGCGAAGGCGTCGGCCGAATTCCTTCTAAGGAGACGGTTTCGCTCTGGATCGAGCGCGACATGTGGCGCAAGACCCAGGATCCCGGGAACGCATTTCTCATCGAGTGCCATCCTGCGGTTGTCGAAGCACTCATAGGCTTAGACGGCGAAAACGTTGAGGAGCTGGAACACCAGATCCGCCGTGGCATTTACATCCGTGCCAACTTCGACATGGAGTACGAAGAGTACGAGATCACCTCTGGCAGTATCGAAGACTTCGATCGCAAGCACATGAGCTACCGACGCGCGCAAGTCGTGGAGGTAAATGTCCGAAGGTCAGCCTTTGAAGTCGCGAACAAATCGGTGGGCTGGACCGATAGTGGATACTTCATCGAGCTGATGGACGGCTCGGAGTATCTCGGCCAACGCGTGAAGGTCGTGCTGCAAGATCTGCGAAGATCCTACGCAGTTGGAGATGTTATCCTGCCCGGCGTCGGCCCGGCTGCCAGAAGCTTAACGTAAACACGTCATGCATCAGCATCACGAGGAAACAAAAGAGCGCACGTTTGCGAATGCTCTGTTGTATGGCGCGATCTGCGCCGGGTTGGGCCTCGTGGTACTGATGCTGGGGATGATCACGCAGGTCACGGGGCTGATGATCCTTGGCCCCCTTATGGTATTAGGGGGCATCGTTTCGGTCGGCATGGGCCTTGGCAAGGGAATGGCGGAGCACAACCGCCGGTTCGAAGGACCGGAGCAGTTGTACAGCGATGTCAAGATCCTCTCGCGCTCTGCTTTCGACAATCTGTCTCGAATGGTGTTTCTGGACTATGAGTTAGAAGACGAAGGCGTTCGGTTCTACGTGAATATCGAGCTTAGCGCCGGTAACAAAATCGAGTTTGAGTGCGCGAAGGAGACTTGGTACTCCTGCGGAGAGGGCAGCCGAGGCGATGCGCGCACGCAAGGCAAGTGGCTGACCCAGTACATCATGACAGTCGGCCCTAAAGGACAAGTCGCACCGTAGAATCGGCTATGCACCCGGCTCTCGAGCAAATCGCTCAGGCAAGTCGCGGCACCGAATTTGAGAACCAACTCTGGATCGTCGGTGGCGCGGTCCGCGACGAGTTGCTGGGTCTGGCGCACAAGAACGATTTCGACCTGGTCACCGTTCGAAGCGCCCCTGCCTTGGCGGAATTGCTCTTCCAGCAGGGTGTCTCCGCGATCGCGCCGGTGGTCTATGCCCGTTTCGGCACGGCAATGCTGCAAATTGCCGACACGCAGATCGAGCTCATCACGGCGCGCAAGGAGAGCTACGACGAAAGCTCTCGGAAGCCGGAAGTTGAGCCGACCACGCTTGAAGAGGACGCGCGCAGGCGGGATTTCACATGCAACGCCTTGCTGCGAAACCTGCACTCCGGCGAACTTTACGATCCTCTAGGCAACGGACTGGAAGACCTCAAGGCGAAGGTCCTGCGAACACCCCTGGAGCCGCAGGCAACATTTTATGACGATCCGCTCCGGATGCTAAGGGCAGTTCGCTTCCGCTGGCAGTTGGGATTCACTCCCGCGCCAGGGCTTTATGAAGCAATTCACGAGACGAAGGAGAGGCTGGCGATCATCAGCGCCGAGCGCATCCGGGACGAGTTGTTCAAGATGCTCTTGCTGGAGTCAGCGCCGGACGCTTTGCAGGACCTCATGGATTTGGAACTGCTGGACATCTTCGCAGCGGAATTGCGAGCGATGGTGGATGTCGAGCAGGGCTCGTACCATCACTTGGATGTTTGGAAACACTCGCTCTTGGTGCTCAAGAATGTAGGTCCGGGAGACATTGGCTTGTCTCTGGCTGCGCTGCTTCATGACGTCGGCAAGCCGCCAACGCGCTTTATCGACGAGGAAGGGAACACACGCTTCTTCGGCCACGAGAGTGTTGGTGAGGAGATGTCGAGGAAGCTTCTTCGCGGCTTGAAGCTCCCGGAGAAGGACATCGACCGAGTCGCGTTGCTTGTGCGAAACCACATGCGGCTAGGTTCTTCGCCCGAGTTTTCACCTGCGGCCGCAAGAAGACTGATCCGCGATATGGACGGAGAGGTCGAGAGCTTGCTTAAGCTGGTCGAAGCCGACGCTTCGGCCCTAAAGCGGGGAGTCAAGAAGCTGGACCTCACTCCGATCCGGCAGCGCCTGCAAGATGTTCAGAAAGCGACTCCCAAATCTGTCCTGATCAGCCCGTTAAGCGGCGAAGAGATCATGGAGATTCTTGGGGTTGAAGCCGGACCAGAGGTGGGCCGCTGGAAGAACCTGCTGACGGAGAAGGTGCTCGAAGGCGAGATACTTCCTGGGGACAAGGGCGCAGCCAAGAAAATGCTGCGGAAGCTAACGCGCTAAGAAGTCGGCGGTAAGCACGGGCAGCGGCTCTTTGGTAAGCCGCTTTGCCGACAGAGTTGGCTGATACGGAAAGATCTTGTGCGCCAAGAAGGCGATGTGTCCATCTCTGTCCTGCGCTTCTCCCCAAAGCGTTATGTATGGCGAGCATACGACGATGTGGCCGTACTGCTGGTACATGTCATCGAAGCACGTCACGTTCAACAGCCCCGTTTCGTCTTCGAGATCGAAGAACATCACGCGCTTTCCGCTTGCTGTCGGAGGGAAGCGTAGCCGGATCGGATTGCCGACGACAAACCCTGTCTTTCCAGGTTCGAGGTTGCTCGCCTCATGGGAGCTGAACCCTCCTTTTGCGCTGATGCGTTCTCGCTCGAAAGCCGTCAAGTGCTGCTTGATATCCATGCCAAGCAGACGTCGCTCATGAATGGCCTTCTCAACTTCATCGAAGTCCTCGACCTCCTGTAGCACGGGTTCGTGGTGAATGAGTGGAAGAACGCCGTTCGACGAGGGCGCTGCTCCGTCAGCGCTCAGGCACGACGGAGCGTGCCCCTCCACGAGAGAGGCGAATTCCATTGCCTTCGGAATGCCCCAGAGCAGCATGCGCCGGTTTGGATGCAGGCTGTCCAAGGCCCCGCACAAGATCAACCTCTCCAGTTCGTCTCTGTCCGGCCGAACCCTAGCTACAAAGTCTGCGAGAGTAGCGTAGTTCTGCTTTTCCCGGCCGTCGACAATTCGAGTGATTGTCTCTTTAGAAAGGCCATTGATCTGCTCCAGAGACGTTCGAATCCCTCCATCCGGAAAGGCAATCTTCGGATCCTCCTCGGAGACCACATCCTCCACAATGAAGCGAATGCCGCTTGCATTCACGTTGGGCGAGAGCATCTTCACATTTCTATTCCGAGCTTCATTCGCGAGAGTGCACGGGCCGTAATAGCCTGCCGGTTGAGCGTCAAGGAGAGCCGCAAAGTACGGAGCAGGGAAGTTCTGCTGGCACCAAATGGAGCGGACCGAGATCTCGGCAAACGCAAGCGCATGGCCTTCGGCGAAGCCGTATCCTTGGAAGCCGCCGACGAGTTGGTAAACCTCCTCAGCGACAGCCTCGCTGAAGCCTTGCTCTTGAATCCGCGCGAGAACGACATCGTGAATTGAAGCCGCATAGCTTTCATGCCGCAGCTTATGAATCGCTTCGCGCACCTCTTCTGCTTCGTCCGACGAGTAGCCACCAAAGGTTTGCAACAGCTGGTCGACCTGCTCCTGAAAAACAACAATGCCGTAAGTCTTCCCAAGTATCTCGTCTAGCTTCGGATCAAGCAGCTCATAAGGCTTTCCTCGTCGCCGAGCTATCAGCTCGTTGATCTTCACCGCGCCACCGACTCCGGGCCGGATTCCCGCCTGCACGAGACTTGCATCGGTAAGGTTCTCCGTCCGTAATCGAATATGAGCCTGCCGCATGGCAGGAGAGGCAGACTGGGGGATGCCAATAAGGTGACCGGAACGCATGGTTCGGTAGGTCTCTGCGTCCTCTAAGGACACCTGTTCGACATCGAAATCTGGCTGCTGCCGCCTGATTCGGGTTTGGGTTCCTGAGAGCACGTCCTGCCCACGCAGACACAGAACATCGAACTTGTCGAAGTACGGTTTGGCGCTCCGCTTGTCCCACTGAAGGATTTTCACATCCTCCGCGCCGGAATACATCATCGGCACAGTGTCTGCGATGGGATCGCGGGAGATCACAACGCCCGAGGAGTGCGCGCGCATGTTGCGCGGGAGGTCCATCATCAGCTCGGCCAATTTAAAAACCCAATGAAATGCCGCGCGCGGTATTCCGCTCTCGCGAAGCTCTGGCTTCGCGTCAATAGCCTGCTCCAGCCGCTCCGGGCTCACACTGCCATGCAGACGCTTGGTGAGATAGCCAAGCAAGTCGTTGGGTATTCCCATGGCCTTGCCCACCTCTCGCACGATTCCCCGCGTGCAATAAGTTCCCACCGCGGCAACGGTCGCCACATTTCTATCGCCGTATTTACGCACCAAGTAGTTACGGACATCGTCTCGTCTGCGCGCCTCGAAATCGATATCGATATCGGGTCGTTTCGCCGCATCCTCGGGAAGAAACCTGTCGAAATGGAGATTGTGATGATAAGCGTTGATTCGAGACATGCCCAGACAGTAGGCAACTAAGGAATCTACTACCGAACCTCTTCCGCTATACAGAATGCCTTGGGAGGCTGCCCATCGACACATATCATAAGCGACAAGAAAGTGGCGTGCGAAGCCGTTTCGAATGATTCTTTCTAGCTCGAGATCGAGACGGCGCTTCGTACCGTAATCGTCTGTTCGAAGCCTTTGCCGCGCGCCAGCGTATGCGGCATCACGGATCGCGAGTGCATCGTCATCGAAGATCGGCGGCAGCTGCGTTCGCTTCGGCAGGACATCCGCATCGCACAAATCTGCGACTCGTTGAGTGTTTTCCAATAAATCCAAGCGATCCGAAAAGAGGAAAGCCATCTCCGCAGGCGAGCGCAGAAATCTCTCGGCATTCAAGCCTCGCATAGGATTCAAATTGCCTTGCGGCTGTTCGGGGTGACGCAAGGGCTTCCGCCCGATCACCTCATCGACCAGGCACAATGACTCGATGCAGGAGAGAATGTCCTGGGCGGGGAAGTCGTCTCGGTTCGCGTGCGAGGTAACGGCAGCGGCTACAGCGGTAACCCCCATCCGATCCGCAAGTTCCAGCTGAAGCTTATTGACCTTCTGCTCCCAAGGCAGGAACGACCGCTCAATCTGCACGAAAACGTTAGTTCGTCCGTACAGTTCGACGAGCTTTGCCAGATGGTCTTCTGCCTGGCGCAACTGCCCTCGCGAGAGATCGGTCGCCAGACCGCCAAGACTTCCCCCTGACAGGCATAAGACGTCCTTGGTGTGTCGACCCAGCCGCTCCCACGTGCACAAGGGGAAGAGCCGCGGCTCATCGAGCTGACATTCTGTGATCAAATGCGAGATGTTGCGGTAGCCGTTGTAGGTCTGCGCAACAAGCACGAACTCATCTCCTTCAGGCAGCTGGAAGGTGGCTCCAATCAGCGGCTTTAGCCCAACTTTCCGAGCGCTCTTGCAGAACTCCACGGCACCGCCTAACGAGTAGTAGTCGGCAAGCAAAGCAGAGCCGACCCCGCGATGTGCAGCCTGCAACGGAATATCCGCGGCACCCATCGAACTCCGCCCAAACGAGTAGGCGCTGATCGCGTGCAGAAGGCAATAAGATTTGCCGCTGAGCTGAGCCACTTTGGAGAAATCCGGATCTCCTCCATAGCCGCAAGCAATAGAGACTTTCTCGTCGCGCAGTTTCCGCACGCGCAGGGACACCTCCTCACGGTGGCTCTCGATCCAAGGCTCCTTCCCGACTTCTTTGAAAAACCGCTCGCCCAAAGCGGGAAGTTGAGAGATCTCCTCTCGGCGAATGCCTCGCTCATCCAGATAGCGCAGCACCTCCCGGCCAGGTTGGTTCTCCCACCATTCCCCCGCCTCGCGCCAATGGGCGAGCACCTCAATACCAGCCCGTCGCACGCTGCCACTCCCTCAAAACTCTAATTCGCCGCGGCACGGGGATTTCGCTCGCGCGCAGGATAGATGTCTCGCCAAAGACTTGTTGAACTTGCTTGATCGTCTGATCGGGGTTTGATCGAGTGACGTTCAGCCCGTGCAAAGCCACTTGCCGCTGCTTTCGAGGCTTCAGATCCCGCAAGGCCACACGAATACCGGTGACGGGCTGATCGAGTTGTCTCTCGACCAGCAATCGCATAGCTATGAGAAGAGTCTGCGGAGAGTGCAGGGGCTTTGTGAAGGTGCGGGAGAATTCAGTAGAGGGCTGTGGGTGGGTGATCGTCTCGAAATCGATTGATAGTTCAAGGGTGCTCCCCTGCAGTCCTCGCTCGATGAGGCGCTGGCCTAGATTCCCAACCAACGACTGGAGACAAAGATCGACTTCCTCAACCGACTCTAGCTCCCCCTGGGGATAAAGGCAATCGTGCAAGGAAGCGTTTGGATAAAGAGCCGCGACCTCGTCCTTCCACTCCCCTCTTGCTGCTTTTGAGATCGTCCAGCCAAGCTGCGCGAACTGCTCCGTAAGGACTGACAAAGGCAGTTCTGCGACGGTCCCAATCGTCTGATAGCCCAAGAACTCCAGCCGTGCGCGAATCTCCACCGGCACGGGCGAGAGATCGCGCACGGGCAACGCGGCCAAGAACTCCCGCGGATTCGCCTGAGCTAAACCTAAGTCTTGCTTTAATGCCGAAAGCTCTGCAATCCACTTCGAGGGCGCGTGCCCGAAGACAACGTGCAAACCTGTTTCACGCGAGACTCGCTGCACGAGTTGCTCGGCTATGTCCAGCGGATCGGGATGCCGCGAGAGGTCGATCGCCGCGCAATGCTGGTCGAGCGGCTCGATAACGCCGCTGTAATCGGTGCACAGGTCCAGCCAATCCGTTGAATAATCTCCGGCCTTCCATGGCACAGTCCGGCTTTGGATCACGATCGCCTTCGCCTGCCTCAGCGGCATGCCGGGCCGCACCCCCCGCGAGCGCGCAAGTGCATTCCCATCCAGCACAAGCCCATCCCTCACGATGAGGAGCGGCAGGTCGGAAGAGGGCTGCTGCGAAGCGTAGAAGCCCTCGAGTTCGAGCCACAGAATAGAAGACATATGTCTACTATATAGGATGGCACAAACAATTGAGAAGTTCAGAAATTTGGGAGTGAGCGAGCTTGCTCGCGCTTTCAATCAGGCGGCTCGCCGCCGTAGCCAAGCATCACCCATCCAAATCGTTGAGTTTCGATTTGCTAATTAAGCGTTGGCCAGTAAGCCCATCTTCTGCAGAACCGCTTCCGGTTCTGGCGCACCCATCAGCACACGCCCAACGACCAGATAATCGGCCCCATCCTCCAACGCCTGCTGCGCCGTCCCTGTCCGCTTCTGGTCATGCGTATCCGAGTCCGCCAACCGGATCCCCGGCGTGACGATGCACCCGTGGCCGATCACTTTTTTCATCGCCGAGACTTCCTCGGGCGAGCACACGACGCCGTCCAACTCGCATTCCATCGCCAGACGCGAGAGCGCAATCATGTGGTCCTCTACAGACCGTCCGATCGCCAGGTCTTCGGTCAAAAACTTCTGATCGAGCGAGGTCAAGACTGATACACCCATCAGCAAAGGCGCCTGCTCGGCACCTAGCGCGCCGGCTTCCTCTACGGCGGCGGTCATCATCGCGCGCCCGCCTGCTATGTGGAGGGTCAGCATCCAAACGCCACGCTTCGTAGCCTCTCGAACTGCCAAAGCCACGGTGTTCGGAATATCGTGAAACTTCAGGTCGAGGAATACCCGCCGAGCCCCCGCATCCTGAAGCCGCGGCACCACGTCCAAGCCGTGCTGCAACGTCAAGGAATGGCCGATCTTAAACGCTCGAACGTAAGGCGACAAGCGAGTCGTGATGCGGCGAGCTTCCTCAAGATCGCCGGTATCGAGGGCGCAGATAATTTGGCGCGTCATCGTCTCGATTCCTCCGCAGAACCATACGTATTGTGCGCCTGTTTTGCACTTTAAGGCTTCGTTTCGGCCAAAACCGACGCCTGTTTCTGAAGTTCTTTGCTTAACTTCGCTGCCTTCTCCGAGGGCAGTTGCTCCAGATAAGCCGTGACTCTTTCAGTGTCCATCTTCAGCAGAATCCGCGCGATATCCGGATCTTTATAGGTCTTGACGATATCGTTCAAGTGCTTCGCGTCCAGCCCCGACCAGATTTCTGCGATCGTCTCGATCCCCTTCTCAGGATCGCTGTGCTCTGCAGGTTTCGGCTTTACGGCAGGTGAACTCGTAGCGGGAGTGGTCTTCTGCTTCTTTGGCTTCGGCTTCTCTGCAGGAGCCGTCGTCACGTTCTTTTGCAGCCACTCGGCCAGCTTTGCCGATTTGATGCCTGCCTTGTCTTCCTTGCCTTCCAAGCCCCCCTCTTTCGCTGCAGTCAGGAAGGCAGCCGTTTCTTCCTTCGTGGCATCCTTCAGTGCGATGAGGTCACCCTTCAACGAGCCCTTCTGCCCGTAAATTTTGAGCAGTGTCGCCTTCCAATCTTTATGGGGTGTCAGTCCAGGAATGTTGATGATGCCGAGCATCGCAAGCGCAACGACGGCTCCGACCGCCAACAAGGGTGCAACGATAAGAAGAAGCTTTTTCATCCTCTCTTCTCTCTATAAAGCTCCATCACTCGCTGAACATAGGCGCGCGTTTCTGGATAGTTCGGAATGCCGCCAGCACGAATAACCGCTCCAGGACCCGCATTGTAAGCTGCGACCGCATGCTCCATGTTAGGAAATTGCTTGAGCAAACTAGAGAGGTACTTTGCACCGCCGTTGAGGCTTTGATCAGGGTCGTAGGGATTGGTCACGCCCAGACCTAACGCGGTATCCGGCATCAGCTGCGTAAGCCCCTTGGCTCCTGCTTTTGAGACCGCAGTAGGATTGTAACTGCTCTCGGCCTGCACCAGCGCATCGAGCAGAGCGGGCTCGACTCCGTTTGCCTGCGCCGCCTGCAAAATTTTGCCCTTCAGTTCCGCCGGAGTTTCCTTCCCGATGCTCATCCCTTGCCCGAATGGATTCAGCGGCGCGTTGTCACCGCCGAGATGGCCGACCAACGACCCAAACCCGCTGGACTTATCTAAGTTGGGCTGTCCGATGCGAGCGCGAATCTGCTCAATGCGCTGCCGCAGCGCTTCTGGTCCAAGAGGTTGAAGGGGTTCCATAGACTTACCTTAGGTGCAAGATCAAGCGGCTCTTCGGGTAGTTGTCCACTCGTCCAATTCGGCTTGCTCAGCACGATTCGCTTCGAGGTCGTATTCTTCTTTCGCCTTTTCCTTGAGCTTCACCATGGCTTCAAGCTCTTGCTTGCGCTCTTGCCAAACTGTCAAAGCGTTTGCTTCTTCTTCGGCAAGAATGCCGGCAATGTGCTTCTGCGTGCCCTCCTCATCCTCAAGCTGAAGCAAATAGCGATCTAGCGCCTGGCGATCCTCGATCGTGTTCGGCACTTTGGAAATGGCTTCATCGCGCCGCTCGTGCAGAGCGGAAATGGTCGCCTCAGCGTCCAGCCGCGCAGCGCGCGCTTCAATGTAGGCGTCCTTGGCCCATCCTTCCTGAAGTCGACGGTATTCGAGAACTCTTTCCATCCTAAAAGTAAACTTCTTCATCTCTTGTTCAATAGGTCTGCAACTTTGCGGTTCACGGTTATCCATTTACGACTCACCCGCCAACCAACTCATGCAAGAGGTCGGCAGTGTCAGTAAACGAAGTAGCTTCGGCTTTGTCCTGCCGAAGGAAAGCGTTGATATCGTCCCAGCGCGCGATCGCCTTATCGGCAATTGGCTTGTTCCCTGCCCTATATGCGCCGATGCTTACCAAGTCTTCGATGTCGTAGTAGGCGCCGATCAACTCTCGCAACGAGCGGCTGTTCTGCACATGCTCGCCCGAAACCGTCATCGGCATCGTTCGGCTGAGGCTGTTCAAAATGTCGATCGGCGGATAGTGCCCGCGGCTCGTCAGCTTTCGCGACAAGACAACATGGCCATCCAAGATAGATCGTGCAGCGTCGGCGATGGGCTCGTTGGTGTCGTCGCCCTCGACGAGCACCGTATACAGAGCTGTAATTGAACCGGACGAACCGTTGCCGGCCCGCTCCATGAGCTTCGGCAGAAGCGCAAAGACACTCGGCGTATAACCCTTCGTGCTCGGCGGCTCGCCGACCGCCAGCCCCACTTCGCGCTGGGCCATCGCGAAGCGAGTGACGGAGTCCATCATCAGCACAACCTTCTTGCCCTGATCTCGGAAGAACTCCGCAATCGCAGTTGCCGCCAAAGCCGCCTTGATCCGCAACAAAGCAGGTTGGTCGCTCGTGGCGCAGACGATCACCGACCGCCGCAGACCTTCCTCGCCCAAGTCGTTCTGCAGGAACTCGCGAACCTCGCGGCCCCGCTCGCCGATCAACGCGATCACGTTCACATCTGCTTCGCAGTTCCTTGCGATCATGCCCAGCAGCGTGCTCTTACCCACGCCAGAGCCCGCAAAAATGCCGATGCGCTGTCCCTCACCAAGCGTCAGCATTCCATCGATCGCCCGCACCCCCGTTTCGAGAGGACTCTCGATCATCTTTCGATCCAGCGCATTAGGCGGCGCGGCCTGGATCGGCTGAGACACAGCACAAGCAAACTGCGGAAGACCATCTAACGGACGGCCCAAAGCATCGACTACGCGACCGAGCATCTCAGGTCCGGCTGGAACGCGCAGACACGTGCCCGTCCCGGTGACAAGACATCCAGGTCGAACACCCGTCAATTCGCCAAGTGGCATCAAGAGCGTGCGGTCCGCGCGGAAACCTACCACCTCTGCGGCGACCGGAGCTTCCGCCGTCTCGATCCAACAGAGATCACCGACGCGCGCATTCGGACCATTGGATTCGATTACCAAGCCGACGATTTCCGCAACTCGGCCCGAGGTCTCGATCCAGCGGCTGGTCGCCATCGCGCGACGAGTCCGTTCAAATCGGGGTTCGACGAAGGTCAGACTCACGCAGCCTCCTCTAGCCGATGCAGCGCACCATCAAAGGTTGCCTCCACTCGTCCGCCATCCGTCTCAATCGAGCACCCTCCGAGAATTGAAGGATCCTCGACGATCTCGATCGCCCTCAGCCCCTGCGAAGCCGCGATCAAATCCGCCCGAGCCGTCGCGAGCGTCGGCGCATCCAACGGGTTTACGCGGATGCGCGCTTCACGGGCCATCGTGACTTCTTGCAGAGCCCCCCGAACAATCTGAAGCACGGAAGAGCGATCGAGGGTCAGTTCTTGGTGCAGCACCTTGCGCGCGATGCTAACCACCAAGGACTCGACCTCTTCCTCGGCACGGGCATACCAAGTCTCCATGCCATGTCGGACAAGGTCATCGATATGGGCGAGTTCCTGAGAAAACTGGTCTAGTACCTCTCGGTATTCCCGCAAACCTCGCTCCTGAGCAGCCGCGAACCCCGCCTCACGCCCCGCCGACAGCCCCTCTTCATAACCCGCGGCATAGCCCTGGTGATGAGCTGCCTTTCGCAGGATTTCGAGCTCATGCCGGTGCCGCTCGGCATTGGTCATGTTTGGCCTAGGGTCGGGAGCAACCTCGTGCAGGAGTCCCGCGAAATCCAGCACGTGCGCTGTTTCTCCGAGTAGATACGGCCTAGACAAGGATCTCTTCCTCGCCCGAGCGGCCAATATGAATCTCGCCCGTCTCTTCGAGCCGCCGGATAATCGCCACGATCTTCTGCTGGGACTCTTCGACCACGCGGACGCGGACCGGGCCCATAAACTCCATGTCCTCCTTCAGCATGCCCATGGCACGCTCGGACATGTTCTTGAATATCTTCTCCTGGACTTCCGGAATGACGCCTTTGAGCGCCGTTGCAAGCTCCTTTGCATCGACTTCGCGCAGAACTGCCTGGATTGCGCGGTCCTCGAGCTGGACGATGTCCTCGAACACGAACATCATGTTCTTGACCGCTTCGGCAAGCTCTGGATTGTTTTCGTTCAGCGACTCGATGATCAGCCGCTCGGTTGAGCGGTCGACGCGGTTCAGCAAGTCGACCAAAGCCTTCGGTCCACCGGCCTGGGTCATCTCCTGCGAGATCAAGCTGGAAACCTTCTTCTCCAAAACCTGCTCGACGCGGCGGATGACTTCCGGCGGCGTCTGGTCCATCATGGCGATGCGTGCGGCGACATCCGCTCGCAGGTCGGACGATAGCTTCCCGAGAATGAGCGCCGCGCTGTTCATCGGCATGTAAGCCAAGATCAAAGCGATGGTCTGAGGGTGCTCGTCTTGGATGAACGAAAGCACCTGCTGCGGATCAGCCTTCTTGAGGAACTCGAACGGCACGATCTGCATCGCGGCGACGATGCGCTTCATCACTTCGTCAGCCTTGTCCTCGCCGAACGCGGCGAGCAGAAGCTCCTTCGCATGGCCCACGCCACCCTCGGCGATGTAGTCCTGAGCGATCGCGATCTCGTAAAACTCTTGGATCGTGACGTTCCGCTGCTCGGGGCTTATCTTGTCCAGCCGCGCGAGTTCGAGCGAGAGCAGCTCGGTCATCTCTTCGTCGAGATGCCTAATGACTTTGCCCGCGGTCTCAGGACCGAGCGCCATCAGCATGATGGCGGCCTTCTGCCGGAAATTCAGCTCTTCCTTGTGCCTTCTCATCGTCGGTCCTCCAGCAGCCAGCTCTTGATGAGCGTGGCAACCACTTCAGGGCGCTCTTCGCCCATCTTGCGGATCTGTTCGAGCGGCAGATTAATGCGCTTGCCGATGCTCGGAATATCTTCCAAATTGATGCCCTGCTCTTGTGCGGCCGCCATTGCCGCGTTCAATTCCTCTTCACTGATGCCGGCCTCTAGAGCTCGCTGCCGAATCTCTTCTTGAACGTTGATTGGCGGCAACGCATGTTGTTGCGGATGACCGGGGAGGCTGTGGGTTGAGGTCGCCGCCGAGGTGCCATTAGGCATCGGCAGGTAAGGCACGCTGCCTCCGCCGGCGAGGGCCAGCTGCGCGGCACCCGTCAGCGGGGTCTTCGCGACCTTTCCGATCGTCTTCAGAAGAAGGAATCCGAGGAGGCCCAGAACCAGAATCGGTGCCAGCGAAACAATCTGGCTCATCCGAGCCTGGCCGGCCTGCTGAGTCGCCGCTTGCTCGGTTTCCTTCTGGACTTTGTCATCGAAGGGATAGCTGATGATTTCTGCGCTGAAGCCCTCTTTCGGTGCGAAGGCCAGAGGTTGGTCGAGGCCGGGCACGGGCTGAGTCGGGTTGGCCTTCTCGAGGCCCATAAAAGTGTTGACGGCACGCCGCACGGCCTCTTCCTTTTGGGCGGATTCGGACTCGTCGCCGTCCTTCGGCTTGTTCAGGAAGACCGTCACTGCCATCGACTTCAAGTCGCCGAGACCCTTCACGGTCTGCCGATGCGTGATCCCCATCGTGCGGGACACGTGCTGCTGGGTCATCGTGTAGCCGCTGTTGTCGGTGCCCGCAGCGGTCGTGGCTGCATCGGGAGTTCCAGGCTGCAGCGCTGCATCTGTCGCACCGCCGGCGGGTTTGCTCGCCGAGCCGTTCATCTGCTCCTGGACCTTCTGCTCCTCGACGGGAGTCTTGATCGGCACCGGAATATCGGAATTCTCGCTGAGCGTGGTGTTGTCGATCGTCAGGTTCACGGTGACGAGCGCATTGCCCGGACCCACAACTCGGTTCAGGGTCTCTTGGAGCTGGCTGCGGCGGACCTCAGCCTCTTTTTTCTCCATCTCAAGCTTCGTCAGGGCTTGCCCACTGGAGTCATCTGCGGTCGCCCCATCGAAGATCGCTCTGCCGTCGCGGCTGAAGATCGAGACCTTCTTGGAATCCATGCCTGGGACGGAGCTGGCGATGAGGGTGGCCATTGCCTTGCCCTCGGCGCTGGTGACGGCGCCTTGTCCGCGCTCGCTGAGGGCGACGCTCGCCTGGGCTTGCTTCTTTTCGCTGGCAAATGGGGAATCGACACCAAACGTGAGGTGGACGGTGGCGGTGTCCACACCTTCGAACATCTCGATGGACTTCGAGAGCTCGCCTTCGAGCATGGTCTTGAGGCGCTCTTCCTCGACCTTGGGCGTGTTCATCATGCCCATATTCGTGAGGCCCTCGTAGCCGGGATGGGGCGACTTCGGCAGCTTGTTGTTCTGCGCCAGCCGCGCTCGGACCAGCGCAACCTTGTCGCTGGGCACGGAGATATTGCCCCCGTTGTCCATCGTCACAGGAACACCCAGGCTGTCGATCTCCATCTGAACGGAGCCGGCGTCGCCCGGAGACAGGTTTGCGAAGACGATCGACATCTTCGGCCGGCTCGCGAACATGAAGGTGCCGATGAGAAGAGCGACCAGCAGACCGCCGCCACCAAGGGTCACAACCCGTTGAGTGCGGTCCGCGCCTTCCCACCAGGCTCTAAGCTTAAGAATGATTCCGTTCATTGCGCACAGTCGAGGCTGTGGTCGGAATCGGTGTTGCCGTGTTGCGGTGTTACGGTGTTGCCGGCATTAACGCCGCAACACCCCAACGCCGTACCACCGCTAATCAGACTTGAATTCTATTAATCTCCTGGTAAGCCTCGAGCAACTTATTCCGCACCGCGACGGTGAGATTAAGCGTGGTACTCGCGCGTTCCATGGCAATCATCAAGTCGTGATAATCCACCGATCG
>Ga0070660_100001561_pt1 | contig 15749 bp, 23 predicted proteins | sample KBSC33metaG_FD_64670 | JGI IMG/M metagenome (GOLD analysis project Ga0070660, IMG submission 64670) | Corn rhizosphere microbial communities from Kellogg Biological Station, Michigan, USA - KBS C3-3 metaG | ecosystem: Host-associated > Plants > Roots > Rhizosphere > Soil ... | reverse complement strand
GCGCTCAACGCCTTGTTCGACAAGTGGCACCTCGGGCCGCTGCGGCTGCTGAACTTCGCGGTGCTCGCGTGGCTCGTCGTCCGCGTGCGGCCCTGCCTCGTCAAGCTTGCCGCCGATTCGTCGATCACGCAGATGGGGCGCGCGGCGTTGCCGGTGTTCGCCGTGCACCTCGTGATCTGCCTCACGCTGCTGGCGACGCTCGGCGATGCCCCGCGACCGCACTTGAGCGTCATGGAGATCATGCTCGTCGCGACGACGCTCGTCGTGCTCTACGGCGTGGCGCGCGCCGTGACCGGCATGCCCGCGATGCTCGCGAGCTGGCGCCGCGTGGCGCCTGCCCGCGTCAGTACACGTACGGCGCGATGATGCCCTTCCAGAGCGCGTAGCCCTGGGGATTGAGGTGCAGCGCGTCGCCGCGGAAAAGCTCGCGGCGCGGCTTGCCGTTCGCGTCCAGCATCGGACTGAACACGTCGGCGTACTCGACGCCGTCGGCGCGTGCGGCGTAATCGCGGATCAGGTCGTTGGCCTCGCGGATCTCCGGGAGGAGCCGCGCGCGCGCCGGGCTCGGCTTGATCGATATGTACACGATCTTCGTCCACGGCAGCTCGGCATGGATGCCGTCGACGAACGCCGTGAAGCGGCGCAGCACGTCCCTGGGCGCGACGCCGGCCGCGAGGTCGTTGTCGCCCGCGTAGACGAGCACCGCGCGCGGCCGGTAAGGCAGGACGAGGCGGCTCAGGTTGCGCACGCAATCGGACAGTTGCGAGCCGCCGAAGCCGCGGTTGATCACGACGGGCAGGTTCGCGAACTGCGCCTCGAGGTCGCTCCACAGCCGGATCGACGAGCTGCCGACGAAGAGCACGCCGCCCGGCGCGCGCGGATGCGCGGCGTCGTCGGCGTCGAACGTGGCAAACGTCATGGCCCACCGTGAGCCGGAAGGCGTGCTCGCCGTCGGCTCCGTCGACGTGGTCGGCGCCGGCGCCGACGCGGCGTAGGCGGAAGCGGCGAGGCCGCAGCACGCTGCGACGGCGAGTCGAGCGATCCTGCGTTTCATCGGCACGAAAGGAGAATCCAAGCGCTTTCGCCCACGGATGTCGGCCGGACGCAATCCAGGAAGGCGCGTGGTTCTGGAGCGCTCGAACCCGCGTTCACGAAAGCAATACCCGTGCGAGAAATCGCGCATGACTGCCGCTCAACGTTTCCCGGGCGATTCGGGATGACAAGACGAATAAAAAATGCTCGCCGCCTGTCTGGCGGTCGCCGTCGCCGGCGCGCCGATGGCCACCGGGGCGCACCGCGCGCGCCGCGGGCAGCGCGACGTCCTTCACCGGTCGGGCACGTCACGCTCGCGCCTGCGTAGCGAGCAGGCGGCTGCGGCGCGCGAGGCTGTCCGCAGGCCAGTGCTCGTTGCGGTCGTAATACTCGTGGACCGCCGGAACGCCCGGCGGAAGCACGACCCACGGCTGCTTCGACATCGTGAAGATGTGGATCTCGGGTGGCAGGCGATCGGGCTCGTCGAGCGTCCCCACGCGAACGAACTTGAACGCATCGCCGGCGCCCGCGTAGTGACTCCACAGCGCGATATGGCAATCGGGGCAGCGCACGATCCGCTGTCCGCGCCCGCTGTTCGACGGCGTGTCGACGACCATGGGCGTTCCGCCAAGCACTTCGACGCGGTCCGATTCGATCAGCGCGTTCAGCACGAAGGCGCTGCCGGTCTCGCGCTGGCACCACCGGCAATGGCAGCAGTGGACGAACAGCGGCTTCGTCAGCATCCGGTAGCGCACGCGCCGGCAGGTGCAGCCGCCTTCCAGTGGAAAGCCGTCGTCGCCTTGCCCGTACGGGGAGGATTCCATGGTCGTCATTGGCGATTGCCCGGCGGGCCCTTGAGCTCGACGAGGTTTCCCTCCGGGTCGTTGACGTAGATCGACGGTCCTTCGCCTTCCGCACCGAAGCGCGACATCGTTTCCCCCGCCTCGACGCCCATCGTGGCGAGGCGGCGGCGGATCGCGACTTCGTCGAACGGCTCGACCCGAAAGCAGAAATGGTCGACGTTGCGGCCCTCGCGAGCGGGCGGCGCGCCGCCGGCGCGTCCGAGCGGCCCGTCGACCGGCACGAGGTCGAGCATCGCTCGCCCGGCGCGCAGTTGCACGAGGCCGAGCTCGTCGCGGCGGCGCACGATCTCGCAGCCCAGCACGTCGCCGTAGAACGCGAGCATGCGGTCGAGATCGCGCACGCGCAGCACGAGGTGATCGATGTCGCGAATCGCGATCGCGCCGGCCGACGGAGCGCTTTCCCTGCGTTCGTTCATGCGTCGTAGGTCGACACTTCGATCAGGTTCGCATCGGGGTCGCGAAAGTACACCGAGCGGATCGGACCCGTCGCGCCGGTTTTGGCGACGGGTCCTTCGATGATGCGCACGCCGCATTCGGTAAGCCGCGCCTGCACCTCGTCGAGCGTCGACGTCGTGATCAGGCACAGATCGAGCGAGCCCGGCTGCGGGTGGTCGGCCTTCGGCTCGAACTCGCGCCCCGCGACGTGAAGGTTGATCTTCTGCCTGCCGAACGCCAGCGCCTTGCGCCCGCCCGCGAACGTGACGACGCGCATGCCGAGCACGCGCGCGTAGAAATCGCAGGTGGCGTCGAGATCGCGCACCGTCATCACGACGTGGTCGATGCGGTCGATGTTCATGTCGATGTCCGGAATCGCGAGCGGGGCGGACGACATTGTCGCATCAGCTGGCCGGCGATTCGACCTTGCGCAGCGCGGACGGCGCCTCGCCGCAGGCCGCGTAGAACGTGTCGATGATGCGCAATGCCTGCTCGACCTCGTCCGGCACCACGCGCCGCTCGCGCGCGATCCAGGGGATCCCGGCAAGCATCTCGCGCAATGCATCGCCACGCGATGCGTCGCCGCGCATCGTCTTCCACCATGCGAGCGTCGCCTTTGCCGCGACCGTGCCGGGCCGCCGCAGCCACGCGAACCACACGGCATTGCGCGCTTCGAGACGGCGCCGCGCGGCGCGGTCACGAACGGGCGATGGCTCATGGCAGACGACGGCAGCGGGCAGGTAGGCCATGTGCCAGCCCGCAGCCGCGAAGTCGACGGCCAGCAGCTGCTCCTCGCCGCCGAGGAACAAGCGCGGCTCGTAGCCGCCGACTCCGAGGAACGCCTCGCGGCGCACCATGCACGCGCCGGCGAGAAGACCCAGGATCGCGCTGCCGTCGACGCCGAGCACGTTGGGCAGCGGGCTCGCCGCCATGCGCGCGTTCGTCGGATCGTCACGCCGTGCTGCACCGACGAGCACGCGCGCCGTGACCGCCGCGAGTTGCGGATGTCTGTCGAGCGCCGCCGCGGCGAGCGCGATCGAGCCCGGCAGCCACCACGTGTCGTCGTCGCAGAACGCGACATAGGGCGTCGTTGCGACCCGCGCGCCTTCGTTGCGGGCCGCGGCGCCGACATTGCGCGCGAGTGGAACGACGCGCACCGAGGGATGCGCGCTGGCGATCGCGGCATCGGTGCCGTCGGTCGAGGCGTTGTCGACGACGACGATCGGGGCACCGTCCGCGGCGCGCGCCAATTGCGCGAGCGTGCGCAAGACCTCGCGGCGGCGGTTGTACGTGAGCACGACGACGGTGACGCGGTCGGCGATCATCGAAGCGCGTCGTTTCGCGCGAGCGTCCAGTAGCGCTCGGGTGCGTACACGTCGTCGAGTGCCGGGCGTCGCCCGAGTGCGCAAAGTTGCGACCGATAGCACGCGATCGCGTCGCGCTTGCGAGGGCTCGCCGCGCGCGCGTCGGCGTCGAGCGGCGCGAGCGCATATCCGGCGTGCGCAAGTTGCGCGATCCGTTTGTCGACGGCGCCGGGAATGCGCCGGTAGATCGCGTCGGCATAGACGATCCACGCTCCGGTGCCGGCGACGAGGGTCAACGCCGCCTCGCTGGCGCGCCGATGGTCCGCGTGGAAAAGACCGAGCGGCACGACGATCGCATGCGGTGCATCGTGGTCGATCATGCGCGCGAGCGATGCGGCGATGTCCGACGTCGTTCGCGCCTCGCCATACTGGTCGTCGCGGAAGTCGAGCCCGACCGGGGTGGCGCCCAGCATCGCCAGCGCGGCGCGATCCTCGGCCCGCCGCATCGCGACGACGTCGTCGCCGGCGGTGAATCCACATTCACGATCCCACGACGTCGGCCGCTTGTCCGGCGCAAAGCCGGCAAAGACGGTGACCACGACGGGCGTTTCGCTCGCGCCGATGCGCTCACCGCATGCGAACACCGCATCGTCGAGGTGCGGCGAGATGAAAAGCTCGTGCGTCACGGCGACGACCCACGCGGCAGGGTGGCTGCTCGCGCTGGTCGCTTCGGCGACGGGAGCGCGACATCGAGCGTCACGATCGCGGCGTCGACGCGGCGTGCGCCGAGGACCAGATGCGCGACCGATACCGGCAGTCTGAAGCGCCGGGGACCGGCGCTGCCCGGATTGACGAACAGCACACCGTTTCGCGTCTCGCAGTTCGGTCGATGCGAATGGCCGCTGACGACGACGTCGATGTTCATCGCTCGCGGATCGAAGCCGAGCGTGCCGAGATCGTGCAGCATGTAGATTCGCCTCGCCGCGATCTCGATCGTGAGCGTCTCCGGCAACGCCGATGCCCATGCGCCGCGGTCGTTGTTGCCGCGCACCGCGTGCACGGGCGCGATTCGCGCGAGCGCCTCGAGCACGTCGGCACTGCCGATGTCGCCGGCATGGACGATCGCGTCGCTTCCCACGAGTGCGGCGAGCGCCTCCGGCCGAAGCAGGCCATGCGTGTCCGACACGAGGCCGACGCGCACGCCGCGTACGGCGTTCGGCCGCACGCTCATCGCATGGCCGAGCGCCGTACGCTGCGCTTTCGCATCAGCCACCGCGAATACACGGCGACGTTGACGGCGACGACGACGAGCGCGAGCGCGATCTGCACCGCGCGCGTCAGTCCTTCCGGATAGATGAGACGCAGCAGGTAGTGCGACACGAAGTCGCCGCCGAAGCCAACGTCGCCCGAAGCGATGCGGAGGTGGTTCTCGAGCGGCGTGAGCGGGCAGAGGCGCCCGGTGGCCTCGACGAAGATCGCCCACGCGATCGCCGGCAGATGCAACCAGGCGAGCGCCGGTACGCGCCACACGAGGACGCCGCCGATCAGGACGAAGACGATGAAGGCCAAATGCACGGCCAGCACGGCGTCGGCGGCGATTCGGGCGAGCATCGGTTCGCCCTACGCCGGCGGCCGCCACGTCGCCGGCTGGAAATGCCCGCGTCGATCCGCCGACCACGCGGCGTCGAGGAACAGCGCGACGTGCGGCTTGCAGCGCACGCGCTGCACGTCGTCGGGCGAGAACCAGCGCACGTCGAGCGTTTCCTCGCCGTCGGGGCGCAGCGATCCGCCGATCGGCTTCGCCGAGAAGACGCTCGAGACCCACGACAGCGTGTCGCCGTTCGCGTAGGTGCTCGTGCACGATCGACCGCCGAAAACGCCGATCAGGCCGGTGAGCTCGACGAGGAGGCCCGTCTCTTCCCACGCCTCGCGCACCGCGGCGTCCGCCGGGATTTCATACGGCTCGATCATGCCGCCAGGCGTGGACCAGTCGCCGCCTTCGGCGTGCCGCACCAGCAGCACGCGATCCGCGTCGTCGTAGGCGATGACGCTCACCGTGGGCACTTCGAGCACCGTCGTTCCGACCATCGATCGCAGCCTGCGCATGTAATCGGACATCGGCATGTTCTGGATCCGCCGGGCTTTCCGCGAAGGTCGCTCAGCCGATCATTGCGCACATCGCCCGATACGCCGCATCGCTCACGTGCGCGTGCATCCGCTTTGCGAGATCGCGAAGGTCCTCGCGATGCTTTCGACGAAACGCCGGCGACGTCGCGACGAGGTCGAGCTCGTTGGCGAGCGTCAACTCGCAGAAGTCGCGCAGCTCCGCCGGCGTCACCGAATGGTCACACCCGGCGAAGCGATCGGCGAACGTGCATTCGTTCGCGCCGCCAAGCCGTGGATGAAAGCGGTCGCGATCGCACGCCGCATAGCGATAGACGATCGCCTCCGCCTCGTCGCCGATCGCCGCCGCGATCGCGTGACGCTTCGCAAGCGGGATCAACGCCCCATGAATGCCCGCCGTGCCGTAGATGGCGTGGTGCCGGCCGGCGCGGCAAAGCGCCTCGCGCGCGCCGAAGCGGCGCAGCCACTCCTCGGTCCGCTCGAGGTGCGCGGCGAGCGAGCCCGCGACGTGCGCGATCGTGTCCGCGCCGAGCGCGCGGAGATCGAGATTCATCTGCTCACTCACGGACCCACTCGAGGACGTCGAGAAGATACCGGTCACCATCACACGTCCGACTCGAAACGCTCGCATTGGTTGCGATGCCGGGGGGCGCGCTCATCGCCGCGGCCGCGCGCTCACCCGGAAATCCCGAGCAGCGCGCCGATCCCCGACGTGACGAGCATCGCCAGCGCGCCCCAGAACGTGACGCGGCCCGCGCCGGTGACGACCGATGCCCCGCCTGCGCGTGCTGCGACGGCGCCGAGGACCGCGAGGAAGACGAGCGACGTCGCCGCGACGAGCGCGATCAGCGTGCTCGATGGCGCGAGCGCAGTGACGACGAGCGGCAACGCGGCGCCCGCGGCGAAGCTCGCGGCGGACGCCAGCGCGGCCTGCAAGGGGCGGGCGACGCTGATCTCGGAAATGCCGAGCTCGTCGCGCGCGTGCGCGCCGAGCGCGTCGTGCGCCATCAGTTGCTCCGCGACCTGTCGCGCGAGCCTTTGCTCGAGTCCGCGTCGCACGTAGATCGCGGTGAGCTCGTTGAGCTCGCCTTGCGCGTCGGCATGAAGCTCCTTGCGCTCGCGCTCGAGATCCGCGGATTCGGCGTCCGCCTGCGAATGCACCGATACGTATTCGCCGGCGGCCATCGACATCGCGCCGGCGACGAGTCCGGCGACCGCCGCGACGACGACGTCGCTGTGGGGAGCGCTCGCTGCCGCGACGCCGAGCACGAGGCTTGCCGTCGACACGATGCCGTCGTTCGCGCCGAGCACCGCTGCGCGCAGCCAGCCGACGCGGCTGGTGCGGTGGCGCTCCCCGTGGCGGCGAACGAGCATTGCCGAGCTCCGTATCAGGTTGTCCGCAACAGCGGCAACGCCAGTACCCCCTTCAAGGCGAGCGCAGGCTTTTCGACGAGATGCCATGAAAACCACGCGAGCATGAACGTCACCGGCAACACAACGCAGAACAATCCCCACGGGCCGATCGCCGGATCCAGCCAGACGATGAGTTGTTGCACCGGAAACGCGTATACGTAAAGCCCGTACGAAACGTCGCCGATGGATTCGGGAATGCGCACGCGCACGCGGTGGAAGGCGAGCCAGAACGTGCAATAGCTCGTGGCGAAGCACGCATAGAGCGTTCCGATCTCCGGCCCAGCGTGGACCGAGACGACGCCCGCGGCGAGCAGCGCGAGCGCGATGCCACCGCGACAGGGGATGTCGTCGCGAAATTGCGCCATCAGCATGCCAAGCAGAAAGGCGATCGCCGGCACGGCGTAGAGCGGCGAACCGAGCATCGGCAGCACGCCGAGCCACGACGGCTCCGCGATCAGGACTGCGATGGCCGCGACGAGCACGGCGCCGGCCACCACGCGACGAGCGAGCAGCGCCGTGACGCCGAGGATGGCCACGACGACGTACATCATCGCCTCGAGCGGAAGCGTCCAGAGGGATCCGTTGACGGCGTTCGGAAACGGATTGTGGGCAAAGACACCGGGCAGATCGAAACGTATGTCGAATTGCAAATTTCGATAGAGGTACGTCCACGTGCCGGTAGCACTGAGGTAATCACGCAACGGCAGCGTCGTCGCGAGCGCACCGACGAAGACGCCGAACACGACGGCAATGCCGAATGCAGGATAGATGCGCAGCGAGCGCGCCTCGGCAAACGCCCATAGCGATCGGCGCTTGACGAAGCTGCGCGTGACCAGATAGCCGCTCATCGCGAAGAATACCCACACGCCCAGCTGGCCCGCGTAGAGGTGGCCTTGCGTGAGCACGACGACGGGATCGACGACGCTCCCGGTCAGAGCCCAGCAATGCGACAGGATCACGAGCGTCGCGGCCACGAGCCGCAACGCATCGAAGTTGTTGTCGCGATGGAGGTGGCCGGTGGTCAAGCGAAGCGACGCGAGGGAGGGCCTCGAATGCGACCTTCGCGCCGGTCAGTCGCGCCTGCGCAACGTGACGTGCGCAACCGCGCGCTTGCCGGGCACGTGCGCTATGCAGTCGTAGCCCAGTGCCGGCAGGTCGAGTCCCTGGAAGAGCGGCTCGCCACGTCCGAGCAGCACCGGTGAAATCGTCAGGCGCAACTCGTCGACGAGTCCCGCGCGCACGAATTGCCGGATCGTCGACGCGCCGCCGCCCACACGTACGTCACGACCTCCGGCCGCTTCACGCGCACGCGCAAGCGCCGCGCGCATGCCGCCGGTGACGAAATGGAACACCGTGCCACCTTTCATCTCCAACGGCGCGCGCGCATGGTGCGTCAACACGAATACGGGGACGTGATACGGCGGCTCGTCGCCCCACCAGCCCTTCCAGTCGTCGTCGGGCCAGGGCCCGCGAATCGGACCGAACATGTTGCGGCCGAGAATCCATGCGCCGATGTTCTCGAACCCGCGCGCGGCCGCGTCGTCGTCGACGCCCGTTTCGCCTTGATCCGGTTGGCCATGCATCGCCTGCCACGTGCGTGTGGGAAAGAACCAGCCGAAAAGGGCAGGGCCGCCGACGCCGAGCGGATGTTCGCGATCCTGCCCGGGGCCTGCGACGAACCCGTCGATCGACACCGAGACCGCTTCGACGCGAAGTTTCGACGTGCGTGTCCTGACGTCGCTCATGATGCGCTCGGCCTCGATTCGTATTCCCGGATCGGCTCCGGCGCGCCAGGCGCCGTCGACATGCGGTGAATCATAGCCGCATCCAATGCACGACGGGCGTCGGCGCGCCCTCTCACTTCCCGCCCGCGAGATCGACGAAGGCCGCGCGGGGGCGCACCGCGTTCAGGCGAATGCCTTCCGCCGCGACCTCGTGACGGCAAGCACGCGCGCGATGCGCGCTCACGGGCCGTTCCAGTCGAACGGAATGTGCTTGCTCGAGTTCGTCGTCCACTCGAATTGAAAGCCGAATGCATCCACCTTGCAAAGCGTCGACTTGCCCCACGTGACGAGTTGCGGTCCGGGACCCGTTTCGCAGCCGGGTGCATTCATGAGTTGCGGGTATTTGTCCGGGAGGCTCGTCGGGCCGGTCAGCGCCTTGGCCCACGCCTTGACCTTGCCGGCGATCTCGACGCCCCAGTGCGCGCGGTCGGGCGCGATGTCGAACGTGATCTCTGCGCGTTCGGCGCCGCGAATCTGGCGGCCCAGCGTGAACAGCGCGTTGACTCGAGCCGGAAAGCCGCCGGCGCGTCCCCCGAAGATTCGCGGCAGCGCGTCCGCCTGGCGGTCGTCGGCGCGCGCGTCGATGAACACGCCGCCCGCGCCCTTGACCTTGCCGGCCCAGAGATCGCCTTCCCAGCGGCCGACGCGAACGAAACTGAGGCCGTCGAGCGGCACGTCGCCGTAAAAGCCACGCTCGACGTGCCAGAAGAGCACCGAGTCGCAGTAGCCGTTGTCAGGCGGCTGCGCGAACGTGCACGGACACGCGACCGCGCAGCTGCAGTTATCGAACCACTCGCCGACGATGCGCCACGACGGGATCGCGTCCATTGCGTCTGCTCCTTTCAATGGCCCGCAGACGTTCTAGCATTCACGCGCGCATCTGTCGACCGAGCGCCACCGGGTCAGGTCGCCTCGGCGAGGTGGCGGATCACCCGGCACGGGTTGCCCGCCGCGAAGACGTCGTCCGGGACGTCGCGCGTGACGACGCTGCCGGCGCCGATGATGGCGCGCGAGCCGATCTGTACGCCGGCGAGGATGAGCGCGCCGCCGCCGACCCAGACATCGGCCCCGATCGATACGCGCTTTCCGGACTCCCGCTCTCGCCGCAAGGCCGCATCCATCGGATGGAGCGGCGTGAGGATCTGCACGCCGGGTCCGAAAAGCGCGTGCTCGCCGATGCGCACCTCGCATACGTCGAGCACGATGCAGTTGAAGTTGAAGTACACGCGCGGCCCGAGGTGAATGTTCGAGCCGTAATCGCAATAGAACGGTGGTTGGACGAGCACGGTATCGCCGCCGGTACCGAACAGCTCCTGCACGATGCCGCGTCGCTCCGACGCCTGCGAGTCGGAAGTCGCGTTGAGCAGGCGGCAGAGATCACGTGCGCGTTCACGCGCGAGCGTGAGCTCGGGATCGCGCGGGTCGTAGAGCTCGCCTGCGAGCATCTTCCGGTGCTCGCTGTCCCTGGCCGCGTCGGGCGGGCTAGCGGGTCCGATCGTCATGCCGTTCACCCCATCGCCAGCGCGGCGGCTCGCCGGTGATCCAGCAGATCGCGATGAGCACCCCAGTGAGCAACACGAGATAGAGGATGAACCATGCGGGTCGCGCCGATGCATCGATCGCGACAATGCCTGCGCCGACGAGTGCGACGTAGCAGGCGACGACGAGCCATCCTTGCCATGTGCGCGGAACGCTCCATCCCCATCCATACCGCTTCGCGGGAAACCAGTCGCTCGGCGTCGTCACGACAGAACCTCCGTGAGTTCCTCGGGCGAGGCGACGAGGACGTTCGGCGCGGCGGCCCGCAACTCGTCGGCCGAGCCGAAGCCCCAGAGAACGCCCGCCGAGGCGAGACCGTTCGCCTTCGCGGCCGCGATATCGACCGCACGATCTCCCACCATGATCGAAGACGCGTCGACGCGCCGTTCGCGAACGAGGCACGCAAGCTGATCGGCCTTGGCGACGCCCATATCGCCGCCACTCACGAAATGGAAGTGCTCGCGAATCCCGAACCGCTGAAGAATGCGCTCGGCAAAGTCGGCGCGCTTCGACGTGCAGATGCCGAGAACGACGCCGTCGTCGAACAGCGTCTGCAATGCTTTCGTGATGCCAGGATAGATCACGTTCTCGGCATAGCCGACGTCCGCGTAGCGCTCGCGATACTTCGCGATCAGGTCGCCGATCCGCTTATCGCCAACCGCGCCGACGAGCGATCGGAACACCTGATCGAGCGGCGGGCCTATGAAGGTGGCCACCTTGCCTGGGGCAAGACGACGGTATCCGAACGACACGAGCGCATGGTTGAGCGATCTTTCGATGCCGACGCCGGGATCGCTGAGGGTTCCGTCCAGGTCGAACACGACGCGGCGCTTCACGGGTGACCGGAGTTGGCCGGCCCTCATGCGAGATGAATGCGATAGCGCAGCCCGGGCTTGCTGCCGAACGCCGCGGGCTTGACGAATCGCTCCGTCAGGACGCCGCCATTGGCGAGGATGACGCGCTGCGACCCGACATTGTCGATGTCGGTGGTGATGTCGACGAAGGAAAGGCCTTCCTGCTGCGCCAGCGGCAGCAGCAACGTCAGCGCGCGCGTCGCATGGCCGCGTCGCCGCTTCCAGGGCACGACGCCGTACCCGATATGTCCGAGGCAATAATCGGGGAGCTCGGTCGTTCCCGGCTGCCAGCGCAGCGCGATGCTTCCGACGAACTCGCCGTCCCACATCCAACGGTAGAACCCGGGAAGCCGCTTCACGAGCGAACCATCCGGCAGTTTGATCGGTGGTCCCTTCGCCTCGCGGTCGTCCTGCGACGCGAGAAAGGCCTGTGCATCGAGCTCGATGCGCTCGAGCTCTTCGATCGCTGCGCCCAAGCCTCGCTCGGTGTCCGTCGACCAGCCGCGCGCGAGCGCTGCAACGTAACCCGGGAGGTACGTTGTGCCCGGCCGAACGAGTCGCAGGCGTTGCAGGCGCATCAGGGGGGCAATAATCGCAGGTGACTCCGGAGGTGGCGGCGTGCTGAAGAAAGTGGTGAAGACGGCGTCAGGCGGACGCGTCGTGTTGATGGATTCGATCACGCTGCTCGACGCGGACGACGCGAATGCCTGCGTAGTATCCGCGTCGCACGGCGGCGTCAGCTCGGGCGAAGTCGCATCGGGCGTTCCGCTGATTGCCGTATTCTTCAACGACGCGGGTGTCGGGAAGGACGATGCCGGCATCGCCGCGCTCGCGATGCTCGAGAACGCCGGCGTCCCGGCGGGAACCGTGTCGCACACCAGCGCGCGCATCGGCGACGCCGAGGACACGTGGAACAACGGCGTGATCTCGCATGTCAACCGCGCGGCGCGCGACCTCGGACTCGCGCCCGGGTCGCGCCTTCGCGACGCGCTACTCGCATCGATCGCCGGTGCGCGGTAGAGCGAACCACCCGGCGAACGCCATCGATTCGGAACGTCGCGCGTGCTCGCGTGCACGTCGGCTATCGGCCGTCGAATGCGAACACGCCGCTGCAGCCCTTGTCGACCCACACGCCATTCCCTTGGAAGCCCCAGCTTTCTCCCTGGATGCACGGGGCTCGCGACCGCTGCTCGTCCAGCCAGGCGCGGGCGATCGTCCGGCCGGTACCGCAGAACGCGTATGCGAACCCGCGACTCTCGCAGGCAATGCGATTGCCGGAGGGTGGCCCCGGACGTCGCTGCTCCTCCACGGCAAAAAGGCCGCTGCAGCCCTGATCGACCCAGATGCCGCGATCTTCGAACCCCCAACTGCGCCCTTGCACGCATGCGGCGCGCGAGCGCTGCTCGACCAGGTGCGCACGCGCGATCCGGCGCTCGGTCGGGCAGAACCGATGCTGGAAATTCTGGCTCGAGCAGGCGATTTGACGTCCCGGTCCCGGGCCGCCGCCGGATGGCCTGAAATCGAACTCGGCCGAGCATCCCTGCGTCACCCAGATGCCGTTGCTGTCGTAACCCCACGTCCGATCCTGGATGCAAGGCGAGCGCGATTGCTGGACGACGAGCCGAACGCTCGCGATGCGTTGGCCGGTCGAGCAGTAGTTCCGTTGAAAGTTGCGGCTTTCGCAGGTGATGCGCGCCGCGGACGCCGGGAACGATGTTGCCATGAGCGTCAGAAACGCGAACGCCACCACCGCTTTCAGCCTCATTGAATTCCTCCGTGGTTGCACGCCCTTGGTTGGGTCATGGAACGGCCCGGCGCGCGCACGTGGCCGTCCCTTGCTCGTCGTTGAATTGCGGAGGATATCGCGCAGTGTCGAACCGTCGCAAACCCGGAAGGTGTCGCCAGCGATGCTAGCCGTCGCGGAGCGAGCGAAACATGACGTACGCGTCGACGTAGCCCTTCTCGCGATGGCGAAAGGCGTTCGGCAGCGTACCGACGACTTTGAACCCGAGCTGTTGCCATAGTCGAATCGCCGGCGCGTTCGTCGAAACGACGAAGTTGAACTGCATCGCTCGAAATCCAAGCCGTCGCGCCTCGCTTAGTGCATGCTCGCCGAGGCTGCGGCCGACGTGTTCACCACGCGCGTGCGGCGCGACCATGAATCCGGCGTTCGCGACGTGCGCGCCGAGTCCGCGTTGGTTCGCCTTCAGGATGCAGGTCCCGACGATCTCTCGTTCACGCTCGGCGACGTAGCATCGATGCGATGGATCGAGCCAGTACGTCAATGCTTCCTCACGCGATGTCTCCGGGTCGAACGTGTAGGTATCGCCGGAAGCGACGACCGCATGAAAGATCTTCCAGATCGCGTCGCCATCAGCCGCGGTCGCTTCGCGTATTCGCAACGTCATGGACGACCTGACGCCGCCAGCGCGAGCAGACGAACGCGCCGAGGCCCGTGCGATCGCTCGTCCGGCAAGCGCCACCGGGTGGCCGAGAGGGCGGTTTGAATTTCTCTCCGCCTCGGCATCCATCGCTGAACCCGATCACCCACCATGTCGCGGTACCGCAACTGGATGACGGCCTGGCCGCAATGAGGCGCGTACCGAACGGCGGATGGTGTCAATCACGCGTTGGAGGCGGACAGAGCTTCTCCAGCACGGCGATCGCTCCCGCATCGTATGACGGCTCGTAGCGCGATGCCCGTTCCCGGATCTCGTGCTTGACGATCGCTTCATTGAGATCCATCGAGATTCGCTCGGTCATGACGGCATACCTCGGCGAACAGCTGAAGTCGTAGTGGATGCGCTGAGTCCTGGCGTAGCAGCCGCGGGGCGGCGAGCAATCCACGGACAACGCGGGTGCGTACAAGATCCAAGTCCCGGTGCCGTTTGCGATGAGAGACGGAGGACCCGACGATTCCACGGTCACCGCGTCCGAAGCGCGGGCGATCGAGTCGAGGTCGATGGGAAGCGCAGGCGCCGGCACGAGTGCGCCGTAAGCGGCAACGGCAATGCGTGCAACGGTGGCGTGCCTGAACGTGGCTGGCAGCGTCATGCCGGTCGGATCATGATGCCGTGGGCGAGACTGCGCTATCCACGCTTCCCGTCGAAAAACGCACCGAGTGCCATACCGAATGCGACTCCGAGCGAATGCGACTCCGAGCACAACTCCGATCGCGTTGTGATCCATCGCTGTGCCGACGCGGCGCCGACGCCGAGAGGAATGCAGGACCGAGCTTCATCGAGCGTCTGGCCTGGCGGTCAAAGAGTATAAGGCGCCGTCAATGGGGGGTCCGGGAACGAGAACGTTCGAGCATCGACAGGACGAACGCCGACTTCGACAAGGAATATCTTTCGCGCACGATGCCGATCATCGATTTGCCAGGAATGGGCGGCCGGCTTTCCTCGTCTCGGCCTCTTCACCGAACTCATACAGAACGTCCGGGCACCGCTCCTCGTTGGCGCTGCCGTCGGTGAATCGGATCGCTCGGAATCCGTGGCGCTCGTAGAATCGACGCGCGCCGACATTGGCTTGGAATGTATGAAGAAGAATGGGCGAAGGTAGCGTCCGGAAGGCATGTTCGAGCAGGGCCGAGCCGATGCCCGCGCCGACGTGTCCGGGATCGACGGCCATCTGCATGATCCACGAGCATGCCGGTTCGCGTTCGGTCGCCATGATGCCGACGACGCTCGCATCCCGTTCTGCGACTACGGTTCCACCCGACGGAATCAGAAACGTGCGGACCCACGTGCGGATCTCGTCGGGGCGGTGGACCGACGGAGCGTACGGCATGAACGCAGTGCGCACGTCGATCAGCAGCTGAGCGATCCGGTCGGCATCACCCGGCAAAGCAGATCGGAGCGTGAGTGCCATCGGCCAAATCACTCGGTGGCAGCCTCATCGGGTGTCAGGTGGGATCGCGAAACTCGAGCCGCTTCGGGCGGCGCCGCCCACGGGCCGGACGTGCCGCTCGAGCGCTCTCGGACGACCGCGCCAGCGCTCGTTTCGCCGTATTGAATTTCCCCGCCAAGCGGACGGTAGAAGTTCCTTCCCTTGATGGCGTCCCATCCCTCGACGACGAGGATTTCCCGGCCGCGCCGGAAAATGCAAATCGCCACAGGACGTATCGCGTGTCGGGTCACCGAGGAAGACGAGCTATACCGTGCAATTCAAAGTCCTCCGTCGTTGGGCATTTGCCTCGATCGCACTAACCACGGTGCTCGCTCGTTCCTCTTACGCTTCGAAGCGGTCCGTCGCATCGCGATTGCGCTCGTATCGATGCGCGAGCGGAAACGACGGCAGCCATGATTCCCGGCGGACGATCCAGCTCTCGTAAGTTGGCATCAATTGATCGGGAGCATCGAGGGATCCCAGGTTGATTTCGATTTCGTCAGCGGTGCG
>Ga0070660_100001556_pt1 | contig 15764 bp, 15 predicted proteins | sample KBSC33metaG_FD_64670 | JGI IMG/M metagenome (GOLD analysis project Ga0070660, IMG submission 64670) | Corn rhizosphere microbial communities from Kellogg Biological Station, Michigan, USA - KBS C3-3 metaG | ecosystem: Host-associated > Plants > Roots > Rhizosphere > Soil ... | reverse complement strand
CGCGAAGGCGCCGCCGACGAGCTCGACATCGACGCGACGATCGACGGCACCGCCCGGCGCGGCTGGCTCGACATCCGCATGCGGCCGGAGCGGCACAATGCGGTGAAATTGCTCCTGTTCCTCGACGTCGGCGGCTCGATGGACCCGCACATCAAGGTCTGCGAGGAGCTGTTCTCGGCCGCGACGAGCGAGTTCAAGAACCTCGAATTCTTGTACTTCCACAATTGCCTCTACGAGAGCGTGTGGAAGGACAACCGCCGCCGCCACGCCGAGCGCACCGCCACCTGGGACGTGCTCCACAAGTTCGGCCACGACTACAAGCTGGTGTTCGTCGGCGACGCGGCGATGAGCCCCTACGAGGTCACCCACCCCGGCGGCTCCGTTGAGCATTTCAACGAGGAGGCCGGAGCCGTGTGGATGCAGCGGATGGTGAACACCTATCCCGCCGCCGTCTGGCTCAACCCGACGCCGGAGAAATATTGGGGCTACAGCCCTTCGACGGGAATCCTGCGCGAGCTGATGAAGGACCGCATGTACCCGCTGACGCTCGCCGGTCTGGACGAAGCGATGCGGACGCTCACGAGAAAGGGCTGACGAGGTCCCGCCCGGCGCCGAAGACTAATCGTGGCGGACGAGGCGGCCTTCGACCTCCGCGGAAGCGCCGGCGCCGCGGCCCAGCGTCGGCACGAGCCGCACGGTCACGGCATCGAGGCCGGCGCAGCGCAGGCCGGCCGGGACCGGCAGGCTGAAGCGCTGGACGCGGCCGGGATCTCCCGGCCCGAAGGCGCGGCCGGGAAAGACGCCGAACCGCCCGATCTCCGTGACGGCGCCGCCGCACTTCCCGTCCACGACGAACTGCACCGGCCCGTCGGAGGCCGGCCGGAACGCGTTCACCGCGATTTCGACATAGGCGTCACCGGCCGCCGAGGCGGGCGCGGACAGCGAAAGACGGGCGGGCCCGCTCACCGTCGCCGGCGCGGCGCAGGCCGGAGCGGCCCCCGCGAGAGCCGCTCCGGCCATGAGCGCCGGCAGGTACATGGCGCGCGCGAGGGAGGAGTCCGACATGCACCACCCATCCCACGGCCGACTTTAATTGGCGATGAACGATACCTCGATGCGGCTCGGCGTCGCGGTGCCGCGCGTCCCGTTCGCCTCGTTCGTGACCGGCACCAGCTGCAGGGTGATCTTGCCGTCGGCGCCGCCGCCCACCTTCTGGATCGCCTCGGTGAGGTCGACCACGAAGGACGGGAGCTTGCCGTGGCCGTCATGGCCGCCGTGCGACAGCACTCCGAACGTGCCGACATAATGGGGGTCCGTCGTCGGCGTATCCTCCGACACGTTCGGCGCATCGATGAAGATCCGGAACATGGTCGTCTTCGGCTCGGTGATGGCGACGTCGCGCAGGAAGGCGAGCGCCCGGGTCCCCGCCGCACTCCCCTCGGCTTCGGTGAGCGATTCCATGACCGTCAGGTTGCCGGGCCTGGGCGGCGGCGGACGCCTGCGCACGGCCGCCAGAGCCGCCGGCGGAACGGCAATCGCAACCTCGAGGGGGCGGCCGGGCAACGCCGTCGCCGTATTCGCCACGGACACGGTCTGCACGGCGGGCGACGCCGCTCCGGCCGGGATGGCGAACAGGGTGTTGAGCTTCGTCGTCAGCGCCTGGAATTGCGGCCCCGGCAGCCGGAGCGCCCGCTTCAGCCCATAGGTATAGCCAAGGGTCTCCGGGACATAGAGGTCGGAGACTTTCGGCGACCAGGCGGTCCCGTCCGGGTTCACGAAATTCTTGGTGAACTGCATGTTCGTCCAGAGCGGATCGGGCGAGTTGGTGTTGGTGGTGTTCCACAGCGCCCAGATGCGGTCGATGTTGGCGTGATGCATGAAGAAGATGGGATCGCGCGGCGACGACGCCGACGGCATCCAGCCGCCGATATTGTTGTGGACGTTGTTGTGCGGGGTGCTCTCGAGCACGCCCTGCGCGCCGCCGCCGGCGGGGACCCACGACGGGTTCGTATCATGCTGCGACGGATTGCGGCTGGTGCCGAAATTCTCATAGCCCTTGGCCGCCAGGATCTTCTTGAGAACCGCGGGTCCCACGATCTCCGGCGGCATCGGCTTGCTCGGCGGCCAGGTGCGCGTCCAGCCGGAATCGGTCACGCACAGCCAGTTCGGCTTGCCGTTCGGCAGGGTGGGATTGAGGAACACCGCCGGCATCAGCGGATCGGCCGTCCAATCCCAATAGGGCATCGCGAAGCCCGTGTTGCCGGTGAGCTTGCGGACGATGCGCTCGTACATCGCCGTATAGGCGCGGTGCCACGGCAGGAAATACCAGTCGCCGTGCGGGCAATAATGGAAATTGTCCGGGTCGTAGCCATGGATCTGCGACAGGACGACCCAGTTGAACTTGTCTCCGGCCGGCCGGTTCTTCATCATCCCGACCGCGTCGCGGTAGGTCGCGACGATCGGGTCGTTCCAGGCGAGGCCCTTCAGGGAGCGCCGCAGCGGCGGCGCCGCGGCGGCAAGAGCAGTGACGCCCGAGACGTTCGAGGCAATGAAGCCGGCGCCGATCGCGCCATGCAAGAGAACTTCGCGTCTTGACGGCATTGTCCCACCCCCCTGTTTCCACACGGATCGTACGCAGACAGACGAGCGGACGAGAAAGACGGACGATCCTTCTCAACCTCGCGGGCGGGCGCCGCGCTCCGATTTTCGATTCACGAATAGCCCCCACGGACTTTTCTATGCCTGGACTTTGGGCTTGGCCAGCGAAATCGAATGTCGACTGCCGGAAGGGGGGCAGCAGGCCCCGCGGCGACACGCGGGGCCCGCTCCGGCTTCACGCCATCTTGAAGCCTTCCTTGTTCATCATCGCGGTCAGGCGGGCATTCTGCTCGTCGCTCAGCACCTTGCGGAAGGCGGGGAAGACTTCCTCCTCCTCCATCCGCATATGCTCCTCGATCATGGTGCGGAAGTCGCGCACCCGGGCGAGCCATTCGGGGCTCGTGTTTGCGATCGTCTCCAGCTCGTAGAGATAGGTCTTCACGTAACCGTGCTCGCCGTTCAGCGCGTCGGCGTCGTGCGCCATGTTGGCGTCGCGCAGCGCCGGATAGACGACGTTCTCCTCCTCGTTGGCGTGCTTCGCGAGTGCATATTTGAGCTTCATGAGGAGGTGGCCGCGCATCATCCCCTGGCTGTCGTCCGTCGCCTCGATCTTGTCGAACAGGAGACGAGTCGCCTGGTGCTCGGCCTTCAGCGCCTCGAACCAGTCGCCGCTCGCCGCGCCGGCGAACTGCACGAAGAGCTTGCGCCCGACATTGGCGGCAATTCCGATCGCCGCGCCGGCAAGGGCCGCTCCGGCGAGTACGCCGGCGCTGCTGCCGCCCCCCCAGGAGAAGGCGCTGTCGCTCCCGCTCGAGCCGGACTTGCGCTGCTTGGTGTCGCTTTTGGTCGCCATGGTCGCCTCCTCAGGAATGGGTCGGCCGCAAAACCCGCCGCGCTCCGCCGTTGTTCCGCCGCCAGCATGATCGGGCAGGCGCGAAAATCCTCTCCTTTCAGCGCCCTGCGGCTCCGCCTGCGGCGAAACGAGCCGCGGGTGCGTTCGTCCGCTGAGCCCCTGCGAAGACGGCAATCGTTGAGGGTCGCACGCGACGCGAAGGAGAAGAGACAATGAAAGCGCTCGTCTGGCACGGCAAGCAGGACATACGATGCGAGCAGGTTCCCGATCCCGAGATCGAGGCACCGCGCGATGCGATCATCAAGGTGACGAGCTGCGCGATCTGCGGCTCCGACCTCCACCTCTTCCACAATCTGATGCCGGGGATGAAGCCGGGCGACGTCGTCGGCCACGAGATGATGGGCGAGGTCGTGGAGACCGGATCGGCGGTGAAGAACCTCAGGAAGGGCGAGCGGGTCGTCATCCCGTTCACAATCAATTGCGACGAATGCGACCAGTGCCGGCGCGGCAATTATTCGCTGTGCGAGAAATCGAACCGCAACGGCGAGCTCGGCGACAAGGTGTTCGGCCACCGGACGGCCGGCCTGTTCGGCTATACCCACCTCACCGGCGGCTATGCCGGCGGCCAGGCCGAATATCTGCGCGTCCCCTTCGCCGATTCGACCCATATCAAGGTGCCGGATTCGATGACCGACGAGCAGGCCCTGTTCCTCGGCGACATCTTCCCGACCGGCTGGCAGGCGGCGGTCCAGTGCGACATCCGCCGCACCGACGTCGTCGCCATCTGGGGCGCGGGACCGGTCGGCCAGATGGCGATCCGCAGCGCCATCCTGCTCGGCGCCGAGAAGGTGATCGTCATCGACCGGCTGCCCGAGCGGCTAAGCATGGCGGAGGCCGCCGGCGCCATCACGATCAATTTCGAGGACGAGAGCGTGCTCGATCGGCTCAACGAGCTGACCGGCGGCAAGGGGCCGGACAAGTGCATCGACTGCGTCGGCCTCGAGGCGCACGCGAGCCAGCATATCGACTCGATGATCGACCGCGTGAAGCAGGCGACAATGATGGAGAGCGACCGCCCGCACGTGCTGAGGGAGATGATCTACGTCTGCCGCGGCGGCGGCGTGCTCTCCATCCCGGGCGTCTATGGCGGCCTGCTCGACAAGGTGCCGTTCGGCATGGCGATGAACAAGGGCCTCACCTTCCGGATGGGCCAGACCCATGTGCGGCGCTGGACCGACGACCTCACCCGCCGCATCGACGAGGGGCAGATCGACCCCTCCTTCGTCATCACCCACACCGCGAAGCTCGAGGAAGGCCCGGGCATGTACCGGGTGTTCGAGCAGAAGCAGGACAGCTGCGTCAAAGTGGTGCTCAAAGCCTGACAGGAGAACCGACCATGAATCCCGCTTCCACCCTGGTGACGAGCCGCCCCGACCGCAGCCTCACCACCTCCGACGGGGTCGCCCGCGGCCTCGGCTGGTTCAGCCTCGCCCTCGGCCTCACCGAGCTCGTCGCGCCAGGCAAGCTTGGCAAGGCGCTCGGACTCGAAGGCAAGGAGAACTTGCTCCGCGCTTACGGCGGCCGGGAGATCGGCGCCGGCATCTGGGCCCTCTCGGACACCCCCGCGCCGGCGCTCTGGGCGCGCTTCGCCGGCGACCTCGTCGACCTCGGCACCCTCGCCTACGGCCTCAGGGATGCCGACGAGGAGCAGCGGCGCAACAACTACATCGCCCTCGCGGCAGTGGCCGGAATTACCGTCGTCGACCTGCTGACCGCGCTCAGCCTCACCGCTGAGCAGAGCGAGCAGAAAGGCGAGACCGGACGCGACTATAGCGACCGCAGCGGCTTCCCGCAGGGAGTCGAGAGGGCCCGCGCCGCAGCAGGCCAGCAGGCGGTGCCGGTCGACTACAAGGTCACCGCCACCGAGGAGCGCACCCGCGAGGGCCAGCGCGCGCTGGAGCCGGCCTGACCTAACGCCGCGGCGGGAGCAGCCACCGCGCCGCTTCCGCCGGGCTCTTCTTGTCCGCGTCGCGGTCGACCATCAGGTTGGCCTCGCGCATGCGGTCGATCGGAATGGCGCCGACGAGCGGCCGCAAAGCCGCGAGGAAGCGCGCGTCGTGCGCCCGCTTCGGCGAGATGAGCAGCAAGGCCTCGTAGCTCGGCAGCGCGTGGTGCGGATCCGCGAGGGTGACGAGATCCTGCGCGGCGATGCGGCCGTCCGAGGAGAAGGCCGAGATGACGTCGACCGAGCCGTCGCCGACGGCGCGGTACATGAAGGTCGGGCTGAAGCTGCGCGTGCCGGCGAAGCGCAGGCCGTAGGCGGAGGCGACGGCGCGCCATTCCGGGCGGCTCAGGAATTCGATGTCGCTCCCCAGCCGCAGCCGCGGCGAAACGCGGCCGAGGTCGTCGAGGCTGCGCACGCCGAGCGCCTCCGCGCGGCCGCGCCGCATCGCCAGCGCATAGGCATTCTCGAAGCCGAGCGAGCCGAGCACCAGCACTCCGTCGCGCCTTGCCAGCTCGCGGGTGAGCGCCGCGCGGAGCGCTGGTGCGGGCGGGGTGTCGGTGCGCTTCAGCACGTTGGCCCAGAGGGTCCCGCCATAATCGACATAGGCGTCGATATCGCCGGCGGCGAGCGCGCGGTAGGCGGTCGCGGAGCCGAGATCCTCCCTGGCGTCGGCGCGGTAGCCGGCGGCGCGCAGGCGCTCCGAAAGCGCGGCGGCAAGGATATATTGCTCGGAGAAATTCTTGGCGCCGACCACCACCCTCTCCTGCCCGGCGGCGGCGGGCCAGGAGAGCTGCGAGGCCAGCAGGCCGAAAGCGAGCAAGGCGGCTCCGGCGAGGCTGCGGCGCGGAGCGGAGCGGGCGAGGCCGCTCTCGATCAGCGCCAGCAGCGCGTCGGCAAGGATGGCAAGCGCGGCGGCGGCGGCGCAACCGACCAGCACGCGCACCCAATCCTCGGTCTGGAGCCCGGAGAAGATGAGGTTGCCGAGGCTCGGCTGGCCGACCGTGGTGGCGAGCGTCGCCGCGCCGATCGTCCACACCGCCGCGGTGCGGATGCCGGCGAGCAGCACCGGCGCGCCGAGCGGCAGCTCGACGAGGCGGAGGCGCTGGGCGCGGGTCATGCCGATGCCGTCGGCGGCTTCGAGAACGGACGGGTCGAGCCCCTCCCGCGCCGCCACGGCGTTGCGGACGATCGGCAGCAGCGCGTAAAGGCTGAGCGCGATCAGCGCCGGCAGGAAACCGAGCGCCGGCAGCGCGATATGCGCGGCGCGGTCGACGATCAGCAGCATTGGGTAGAAGAGCGCGAGCAGCGCCAAGGCCGGAACGGTCTGGACCAGGCCGACGGCGGTAAGGAGCGGCACGCGCGCGCGTCGGTGCCCTGATGCCCACAGCGCCAGCGGCAAACCGATCGCGATGGCCACGGCGAGCGCGGCGAAGCTCAACAGGACGTGGGCGCGGAACAGCTCGGGCAGCGCCGCCAGCGCCTCTCGGAGGGCCCCGCTCATGCGCCGCGCGCCAGGGTGGCGAGCCGCTCGGCCTGGCGCCGCGGCACGGCGAGCAGTTCCTCGACCGCCGCGTCGGCATGGCCTCGCATCAGCGCGGCGGGCGCCGCGTCGGCCCGGATCCGTCCGCCGATCAGCACGACGATCCGGTCCGCCAGCAGCAGCGCCTCGGTCATGTCGTGGGTCACCATGATGGTGGTGAGGCCGAGCCGGTCGTGCAGGGCGCGATAGGCGCGGCCGAGCTCGTCGCGGGTGACGGGATCGAGCGCGCCGAACGGCTCGTCCATCAGCATCAGCGGCGGCGCCGCGGCGAGAGCGCGGGCGAGGCCGACGCGCTGCGCCTGGCCGCCGGAAAGGGCGGCGGGGCGGCGGCCGTCAAAATCGCGCGGCAGGGCAACGAGATCGAGAAGCTCCGCCACCCTCGCCGCACGCTCGCGCAGCGGGACGCCGCCGAGCCGGAGGGGAAGAGCGATATTCGCCGCGACGTCGAGATGCGGGAAGAGGCCGATCCCCTGGAAGACGTAGCCGACGCCGCGCCTAAGCTCGGCGAGCGGGGCTTCGCGCACATCACGTCCGGACAGCCGAACCGCGCCGTCATCCGGCTCGGAGAGGCGGTTGATCGTCTTGAGGAGAGTGGTCTTGCCCGATCCGGAAGGGCCCACCAAAGCGACGAAGCTCCGGGTCGAGACCGAAAGGCTTACGCCGTCGAGCGCCGGCTGGCCGCCGTGGCGCTTGGCGATACCGTCGATCTCGAGAAAGGGCGCCTCTGCCACGTCCGCGACTGTCGGGCGCGGCGCGGCGCTTGGCAAGTCAGTCCGGCAGGCGGCAGATGTCGGTCCATCCGGTCGCGACGAGGGCGGCGAGCCGCTCCGGCGTTACCTTGACCGAGCTGGTCAGCGATCCGGCGGCGGGAAAGACCTCGTCGAACGCCTTGAGCGAGATGTCGCAGTAGACAGGCAGCGGCGTCGCAAGGCCGAACGGGCAGACGCCGCCGACCGGATGGCCGGTCAGCGCCAGCGTCTCCTCCGGCCCGAGCATGCGCGGCCGCCCGCCGAACGCCGCCTTGGTCTTCTGGTTGTCGAGGCGCGCGTCGCCGCGGGTGACGAGGAGGAACACCCTGCCCTCCACCCGCACCGCCAGCGTCTTGGCGATCCGCGCCGGTTCCACCCCGAGCGCCTGCGCCGCCTCGGCGACGGTGGCCGTGCTCTCCTCCGTCTCGATGACCGGCAGGTCCGGCGCATGGGCCGCGAGCCAGGCGCGAACGGATTCGAGGCTCATCGGCTGGGGCCCGGCATATGAGGGGAAAAAGCGAGTGGCTCCCCGGGACGGATTCGAACCATCGACCAACCGGTTAACAGCCGGTTGCTCTACCGCTGAGCTACCGGGGAACACTCGCGGGCGGGGCTATAGCAGCGGGATTTCCAAAGTGGCAAGCGGCTTCAGGTCGCGAACTGCTCCAGCGTGATCCGCTCGTCGAGGGCGTGCTCGGGGTCGAACAGGAGGGTGATGCCGAGGCTGCGGTCGATGCGGATGCGCACAGCCGAGACGTCGCGCACCTCGTGCTGGTCGGCGACGGCGGAGACCGGGCGCTTCATCGGGTCGAGGACGCGCAGCAGGACGGTGAGGTCGTCGGGGATGAGCGCACCGCGCCAGCGCCGCGGGCGGAACGGACTGATCGGCGTCAGCGCCATGAGGTTCGAGCCCAGCGGGAGGATCGGCCCCTGCGCGGAGAGATTGTAGGCGGTCGAGCCCGCCGGCGTCGCCACCAGCACGCCGTCGCAGATCAGCTGGCCCAGTACCACGCGCCCGTTCACCGAAATCTCTATCCAGGCCGCCTGCCGAGTCTCGCGCAGCAGCGACACTTCGTTGATCGCCGGATGGCGTACGATACGGCCCTCGACCGTCTCCGCTTCCATCGCGAGCGGTGCGACCGTGAAGGCCTTGGCCCGATTCAGCCTTTCCTCGAGGGCATCGAGCCGCCACTCGTTCATCAGGAAGCCGACCGTCCCCCGGTTCATCCCGAACACCGGCAGCAGCCGCCCCTCGGCGAGCATCTCGTGCATCGTCTGGAGCAGGAACCCGTCGCCGCCCAGTGCGACGATCTGCTCCGCTTCCTCGCGCGGCACGAAATCGTACCGCTCGCGCAGCAGCGCCTCGGCGGCCAGCCCCGCCTCGGTGGGAGAGGCGACGAGCGCGGTCGGGCGGTCGGCGATGGCCGTCATGGCCAAGGTGGTAGAGCGGGGCGTCCGGTGCGGCAAGCGCGCAGCCTGTTCCGGCCCGGCACAGCGCGCGGCCGCGGCGCCTAAACCGATTGTTGAGCCTTCGGGCGCAGGGTAGAGGCCATGGGCGCGGAAGGTGTGACGAGAGGAGCTGCCAGCATGCCCGCCGAGGCGGCCCCGACCGCGCCGCTCTTCCTCCTCTCCTTCCGCCACCGCGACGAGCTCACCGCCGCGGCGGAGCGCGGCGGCTGGCAGCCGCTCGCCGCCCGCCGCGCCGACAATGCCGAAAGCCGCTTCGTCGCGTCCGGCGCCAGCGTCGCCGTCGTCGATGCGCGCGGCGCTTTAGTCGAGGGGACCGAGGCGGTGAAGGCGCTCGGCGATCCGATCGAGGCCAATGCCGCCGCCCTCCTCGTCCTCGTGTCGCGCACCGATGAAGCCGCCCTCGACGCGCTCTATGCCGCCGGCGCGACCCATTTCCTCGTCAGCCCGTTCAGCGAGCAGCAATTCCTCCAGGCCGTCCATTTCGCCCACCGCCACGCCGAGCGCAGCGGCGGGCACCGCGCCGCGCCGTCGCGGTCGCGCGAGGGCGAAAGCCGCGCCTCCTGGCGGTGGGAGCCGGGATCGGCGACGGTCGAGCTCTCCCCTGCCCTCGCCCGCCGCGCCGGCTTCGGCGAGGCCGAGGGCCACAAGGTGAGCCTGATGGAGCTCTTCCGGCGCATGGACCCCGACGGGCGCAAGGCCGCGCGCAACGCCGTCGACCGCCTGCTGGCGACGGGGCAGTCCACCGCCTTCGCTCATGCCGACGCCGAGAGCGAAGGCGGGCGGCTCGCGCACCACCTCCGCGTCGGTGAGGGCCAGCAGGTGGTCGGCCGCACGGAAGCGATCGCGTCCGCGGCGGCCGGTGCTTGGCAGTCGCGCGACGCGATGACCGGGGTGCGCGACGCACGGGCGGCCCGGCTCTGGATCGACCGCCAGCTCGCGACCGCGGAGGGGGCGGAGCCGGCGCTGGTCGCGATCCTGCTCGCCGTCAGCCGCTTCGATGCGATCAACGCCGCCTTCGGTCGGCGCACCGGCGATTCCGTGCTGCAGGCAGCGGCGCGGCGGATCGAGCGGCTGGTCGACACCGACGGCAAGCGCCGGCTGGTGGCGCGGATCGCGGGCGCCGAGTTCGCCGTGCTTCTCGCCGCGCCGGTGACGCTCGCCGAAGGCCGATTCCTCGCCGGTCAGCTGGTCGAAGCGACCGGGCGGCCGTTCGTCTGCGGCGACCATGTCATCACCCTCGCCAGCCGCGCCGGCGTCGTGGCGTCCGCCATGGGCGACGATGCCGCTGCCTTGCTGCGCCGCGCCAGCGGTGCGCTGGCCGAGGCGAAGGCGAGCGAGGCCGGTCCGGTGCTCGTCCAGGACGAGGATGCCGCCGGCGACAGCGCCCTCGGCGACCAGCTCGAGGTCGACCTCAGGCGTGCGCTCGACCGCGACGAGATCGAGATCCTGTTCCAGCCGCAGGTGGCGATCGCGACGCGGCGCATCGTCGGCGCGGAGGCGCTGGCACGCTGGCGCCATCCCCGCTTCGGCGAGCTCGGCGCCGCCACCCTGTTCAGCGCCGCCGAGCGCTCCGACTATCTCGCCCAGCTCTCCGACCATGTGCAGAGGAAGGCGATCGCCGCCGCTTCCGCCTGGCCCGAGCGGCTCCACGGCCTTCGCCTGTCGGTCAACATCACCGCCGCCGACATCGTCCGCCCCGGCTTCGCCGCCCAGTTCCTGGCGCTGGTGCGCGACAGCGGCTTCGCGCCGGGGCGGCTGACCGTGGAGGTCACCGAGGGCGGCCTGATCGAGGATCTCGGCGCCGCCGCCACCCTGCTGGCCGAGCTGCGCCAGGGTGGGCTGCGCGTCGCGATCGACGATTTCGGCACCGGCTATTCGAGCCTCGCCTATCTCAAGGCGCTGCCGCTCGACTATCTCAAGATCGACAAGCGCCTCGTCGAGGATATCGGCGGCAGCCCGCGCGACCAGGTGGTGGTGCGCAGCGTCATCGACATGGCCCGTTCCCTCGGCCTCGAGGTGATCGCCGAAGGGGTCGAGACGGAGGAGCAATTGGCGCTGCTCGCCCGCGAAGGCTGCCAGCTCTACCAGGGCTTCCTCTGCGCACCGCCGGTGGACGCGCAGCGGCTGGCGGAAATCGTGGAGTGAACCTTCCTATTGCGTGGTAAGCGTTGCCTTCTAGGCTTTGAATGCGCAAAACCCCGGGTGCGGGGGCTGAGACGTGACCATACCCGATGTCGAGAAGTTGGCGACGACCGCCATCGACTGCGGATTCCAGGTGCATCGGGATATTGGGCCGGGTCTCCTCGAGACGGCTTACGAGGCCTTTCTTGCTGCGTCTCTCCGGGAGCAGGGACTTCGAGTCGAGACGCAAAGGCTTCTGCCCGTCACCTATCGCGGTTTGGTGGTGCGCGACGCTTTTCGGATCGATCTGCTCGTCGAGGGAAGGCTGATCATCGAGGTGAAATCCGTCGAGCGACTCGCTCCGGTCCACGCCAAGCAGGCCCTCACATATCTGCGCGTCCTCAACTTACCGCTGGGCCTGCTGATAAACTTCGGCGCGGAAATGTATCGAAACGGGGTCAAGCGCGTGATCAACGACCGCAGCGATCTGGTCGGTCGATTCTCTCTTTCCGCAACGGCCCGGCGGAGCGACTAGGCTGCTTTTTCACCCGAAGGCCCGAAGGACACCGAAGGGGCCGAGGGCAGTTCAGGCGCGGCCGCCAAGCGCGGATGCGTCTTTTATCAGGAGCGACTGCGTCGCTCCAATTTGCTTCGTCGACCAGGCTCAGCTTCCTCGCTTCCAAAGTCCCTTCGGGGTCCTTCGGGCCTTCGGGTGAACCCTGCTCCGCCGTCCGACGCGCCGCGGCGGCAACGGCTAGCGCGGCGTTGCCTGAACCCGCCGCGCGGTGAGGATGGTGATGCGGGGGCTGAGCATCTGGCCTTTCATGACGCCTTCGCCTTCGGTCGGCGAGGTGGGGGCGGCGAGGATGCGGCGGACGACGTCCATGCCGTCGACGACGCGGCCGAAGACGGCATAGCCCTGGCCGTCGCCGGCGGAGCCTGGACCGGCGTCGAGATATTTCTGGTCGCCGACCATGATGGTGAAGTCGCCGCGCGCGCTGCCCAGCGCGAAGCGCGGGACCGAGAGGGCGCCGTCGACATGGCTGAGGCCGGTCTGGCTGGTCGGCTCGTGGGCGATCGGCGGGAAGAGCTTCCTCGGATCGCGCACCCCGCCCTGGACGAGGCCGGCTTCGGGGCCGGTCTTCATCGCGCGGTAGAATTCGGCCCCGTCGAGGCGGCGGGCGTCGACATAATGGAGGAAGTTGCCGGCGGTGACGGGCGCCTTCGCCGTCTCCAGCGCGACGACGATGTCGCCGGCGCTGGTGTGGAGGAGGACCCGCACCGTCGCCGGCGCGGGCGGCGGGGCGGCCGGCTGCGCGGCGGCGGGCATGGCGAGAAGCGCGGCCAGAGCGAGGAGCAGGCGGCGGATCATGCCCGCGCCTCCCGCCCGGCGACGCTGCGGCGCATGCCGTAGGCGAAGTAGATCGCCAGCCCCACCACATGGGCGCACAGGAAGTAGATCTGCGTCGTGTGCGGCAGGCTGTAGAAGAGGTAGGCGCACCCCAGGATCCCGAAGATGCCGACCGGCCAGGCGAGCGGGGTGCGGAACTTGCGCGGCGCATCGGGGGCGCGGCGGCGCATGACCAGCATGCACGCGCACACCGCCATGAACGCGACGAGGGTCCCGGCATTGGCGAGGGCGGCAAGCTGGTCGAGCGGGATGAGGCCGGCGAGGGTGCCGACGATCACCGCCGTGAAGAGGGTGATCCGCACCGGGGAGCCGCGGCTGGACACCCTGGCGAGGCTGGGCGGGATCAGCCGGTCGCGGGCCATCACGAAGAAGATGCGGCTCTGGCCGTAGAAAAAGGCCAAGATCACGGTCGGCAGCGCGATCACCGCCGTCGCGGCGACGAAGCGGGCCGTCCAGGGATGGTTGAGCTCGCGCAGGATCAGCGCCAGCGCCTCGCCGCTGTTGGCGAACCGCGTATAGGGCAAGGCGCCGATTGCGGCCGCGGCGACGGCGATGTAGATGACGACGCAGATCAGCATCGACCCGACGATGCCGATGGCGAGGTCCCGCCCGGGATTCTTCGCCTCCTCCGCGGCCGTGGCGATCGCGTCGAATCCGTAGAAGGCGAAGAAGATGATCGCCGCCGCCGCCATCACGCCCACCTCGGTCGCCTTCCCGTCCGGGCCCACCCCCATATGCTTGGAGAAGCCGTAGGGCATGAACGGATCGAAATGGCTTGCGTCGAAGGACGGGATCGTCACCGCCACGAAGACGATGAGGGCGACGATCTTCAGCACCACCAAAGCGGCGTTGAGCGAGGCGCTCTCGCGCGTGCCGGCGATCAGCAGGCTCGCGATCACGCCGACGATGAACACGGCCGGCAGGTTGACGATGCCGCCCTTGTGCGGCCCCGCAGCCAGCGCATCGGGGAAATGGACGAGCTCGCGCAGGAGCGGCACCGCGAATTCGGACCAGCTGACCGAGACCGCGCTCACGACCAGGCTGTATTCGAGGACGAGGCTCCAGCCGATGATCCAGGCGAGCAGCTCGCCGATCACCACGTAGGTGTAGGTATAGGCGCTCCCCGAGGTCGGGATCATCGTCGCCATTTCGGCATAAGCGAGGGCGGCGGCGGCGCAGATCACCCCGGCGATGGCGAAGGACAGCAGCACCGAAGGCCCCGCCTTCGCGGCGCCGACGCCGATCAGCGCCAGGATGCCCGCACCGACGATCGCCCCGACGCCGAGCGCGACGAGGTGCGGCCAGCCGAGGCTGCGCTTCAGCCGATGCTCGGGCGCCAGGTCCTCGTCGCGGACCACCGCCTTGCGGGCGAACAGGTTGCTCAACGCCTTGCCTCCCCTTGTTTGGCTGACGTGATAGGCAAAGCCGGGCGCGGACGAAAGGCGGCATTGCGGCGGCGGCCCGGCTTGGGCACAAGGCAGGGATGAAGCCGCTCCTCGCGCTGCTGCCCTTCGCGTCGGCGCTCGCGCTCGCCGCCTGCACGGCGCAGGTCACCCATCCGACCAAGAGCCTCGCCGAGCAGCAGGTCGACATCGACTTCTGCACGCGGGAGGCCAACCACAAATATTGGATGGATCCCGTGGCCGCCCTGCTCCACGCCTACGACTGCCTCGAGGCGAAAGGCTATCAGCGGGTCAACAAGGCGCTGCAGGCGCGGGTCCAGAAGACGGTAGGGCCGAGCGCGCCCCCCCCGCCCCGGCCCGCCGATCCGCCGCCGCAGACGGCCGCCCCACCCGTGGTCGAGCCCTGCCGCGTCCCCTGCAAGTGATCGCCTCCCCGTCGCCGCGCGACGGGGAGACGCAAGAAATTACGGCCGCTTCTTCAGCTCGTCCCGGATCTCGCGAAGGAGAAGGACGTCCTCGGCCGGACCGGCGGGCGCCGCTTCCTTCCTGGGCATGATCTTCATCGCATATTTGACCATCAGGTAGATGATGAAGGCGAGGATCAGGAAGCTCACCGCGACGGTGATGAACTGGCCGTAGCCCAGCATCGGCACGCCCGCGGCCTTCAGCGCCGAATAGGTCATCGGGCCGTGATAGGTGGCCGGCACAGGCTTCAGCAGCATGTAGTAATTGGAGAAATCGAGGCCGCCGAAGATCGCCCCGACCACCGGCATGATGATGTCGTCGGTCAGCGAGGCGACGATCTTGGCGAAGGCGGCGCCGATGATCACCGCGACGGCGAGATCGATGATGTTGCCTTTGGCGATGAACGCCTTGAATCCGCTCATGGTCTTGTCCCCTCTCCTGGTCCGGCGCACCCCCATGGCGCGGAAGGAGACTGGTTAGCCGAGAGCGGCGCGGCGGCGCAACGCCGGCTTCAGTAGATGTAGCCCTGGCGCTCGAGGAAGTCCTTGTCGTGGCGCCCGGCGAGAGCGCGGCGGCGGTGCGCCGGCGCGTGGCGGCGCGATGCGGGAGGCACGGCGGCGGGCGCGGGCGGCGGCGCGGGGATCGTGTTTGCCAACGTTGCGGGGGGCGGACCGGCCGCCGAGGCCGGCGCGGGGGGAGGCGCAGGAGGGGGCTTCAGCGGCTCGGCGCGCCCGACATAGGCGTCGGAGCGGATCGCCGCGGCTTCGGCCGGCGTGACGAGGCTCTTTTCGGGCGGCAGCGGCTGGGATCGGGTGTCCGGCACCGCCATCGCCGCGGCCCGCGCCTGCTCCGCCTCGCTCATTTGCGGCGGGCCCCCGCGCGAGGCCATCAGGGCGATCATGCCCGCGAGGACCGCGGCGACGAGCCAGCCGCCCCAGCCGAAGAAGGTGGGGATACGCGGCGGCGGCGGGGGCTGGTAGGCGGCGAGGCTGATGTCGCGCTCGCGGATCCATTCCTTATGGTCGTATTCGGCGCGGCGCTCCGGGTCGCGCAGCACGCCGTAGGCGCGGTTGATCTCGGTCGCGCTCGGCCCGTCGCCGGCGCCGCCGCCCTGGTCGGGATGATATTTCTTCATCAGCGCGCGATACG
>Ga0070660_100001555_pt1 | contig 15765 bp, 16 predicted proteins | sample KBSC33metaG_FD_64670 | JGI IMG/M metagenome (GOLD analysis project Ga0070660, IMG submission 64670) | Corn rhizosphere microbial communities from Kellogg Biological Station, Michigan, USA - KBS C3-3 metaG | ecosystem: Host-associated > Plants > Roots > Rhizosphere > Soil ... | reverse complement strand
AGTAATAAAAAGGTTGTAGTTAATGCACTTAATAAGAAATATTTAATAGCTGCACTTAAAGCCGCTTCAGATTCACAATTAATACTGGCTAACTAATATAAAGATAAATTGAATAATTCCCATGCACAAATAGTAATAGTAAAATCATTACTACAGATCAGGTAGATCTATCCAATTACATTTGACAGAACTAATAAATACAATTCAGGGCGTTTAGAATATAGAGATTGTAAATGAATAATTGCAATAATTAAACCCATTAAATAAATTTCACCTACTAAAATAGTAGGGTTTAAATGACATAATCCATCCATAAAAACAATATCACCATGCCAATGAATTAAAGCATCTAAAATAAAACCCTAATAAGAAAAAATTAATAGAATTGCTACACGAGCTACAAAGTGATTTTTTAATTTAGATACTGCAGAATTTAATGCCCCTGGTAATACTAAAAATATTAGATATACTATCATTAATCCTAATCCTAATATCATTAATTCTTTTTACAGAAATAGGCAGCGAGTGCTCCTATCATTTTAGTTAATCCTTATTATAAATTATACCGGAATCAATTCACTCTGGTATGTTACAAACTATACCGGGAGGAATCCTAAAATAAACCCTAAAATTGACCAGTATAATTAGTTACAAGACACAATTATAAATTGTAGAAACTAATACATAATATTAACTCTATAAAATAGTATTAAAACTTAATAAAGGGTAACTTTGATACTAACTATTGATGGTGGTGAGATGATACCCATCCTTGTGTTAAGGTGAAGATACATTAGAAGCATTAACTCTATTTTACCATTACTTTAATGTGAGGATATTGCATAGGCCACTATCTGAATCTAATGAAAACACATCAGCAAAACCTAGTTACTAGTAATACAAACCCTTAAGGTAAAGGGTAAATAGGTTGCACCACCACTAAATCTTAATTTAGATAAAGTGGCACTAATGACAGGGTGTAAGCTCAAATCTACTATAAATAATTTGTTAACCCCAACCACCATTTTAAGAGCAATTCCAATAGATACACGGTGAAATCTGGAATTACGAGTTAAATAGATATTGACAATGGCCTCTGGACCTAAATTTATAATAGTTAAAGCATCTATTAAAGTTGCAGCACGTGTATCATTAACAGTAGTAATATGTGCTAAGCGGGAATCATGAAAAATAACTAAATAATAAGTATTACTACCATTACGACGTATACGTATCAAGTAATTACGACTATAATGAGGGGTTTACGTGGGAATCTTTACCACCTTTAGCAACAGTATCATTAGTAGAAGAAACTGCAGGAGTAGAAGAAGGTTTAGTAGCAGAAGCCATAATACCCATCGGGGGCCATCAACTCCAAACGACGAAACCTAATAATCCAATTGATCGGGTCTGCGGGGTCTTCCTGTACTAAGGCGGGCCATAGGGTGGGCGACGGTCCAATAATAAAAATAAATAAAGGAGGCGAGTGGCGTGGGCCTTTCAGGCCCAGCCTATCGTACCAGCGGTCTAGGTTCTCTTGGCCCCGGGCCTTTGGCCCGTTTTAAGGGGCCAAGAGATTTTATATTTAGGGATGGGCCTTTAGGCCCATCCCCTCTCCACTTTAAAAAATAGTGCTGCAACATAAACTAAATAAATATTGAGGGAGGGGCCTTAGGCCTTGTCAAACTACCCGGCCCCACAAGGGGCCGGCGACCCGACCTCACTAGGGGCCGGCCCGATCAAAGTTAATAATAAGATAAAAGACCATCACCTTTCCATTACTTTAATTTGAGTGGCCGACCGTAGGTGACGAAGCACCTTGGGCCAGGCACCAAGGGCACCTTGCCCTAGGGAGGCCTTAGCCTGTAAAGAGGCCGGCCCAGTCGGGCCGGCCCGATCAAAGATAATTGGCGCGAGCTACGCGCCGGTCCGTTTTGTCCCTAAGCGGCGAAGCCGCTGCCGGGACAGGCACGTTTACCGTGCCATCGGACCAATAATAAAATAAAAGCCACTAATCGGTAGCTTAGCATGCGGGAGGGAGCCTTACGGGAAGTGCTTCCCTGGTGTCATTGGATAGGGATTACTTGGCCCCGGGCCAAAGGCCCGTGTTAAGGGGCCAAGAGTTTAAATTATGGAAGGGGCTAAAACCCCCCTGTTGGTATCATTAAAGGGGCTAAAGCCCCCCTGGTAAGATTAAGATTTATAATTGGTAAGGATAATAACATGGTAGTGATCCTACAACGTACATATGCCTTAAGGTACTATCAAAATATTTTTATCTTTATTGAAACTAGCGGTACTAAGGCTGGCCGAAAGGCTAATAATGAATTAATTCGCGCGAGTTACGCGCGGGGGCCCCCCTAATAGGGGGGCCCCCGTGCGCGACCGCTTCGCGGTCCCGCGCGGGTCCCTAAGGCGGCTATGCCGCCGACGGGACCAATAATAAGGCTCGCCTACTCGCCTAGTGGGCCCTGTAAGGCTGAGCGGCCCTCATCGAGAGGTTCTCTTGGGCCGTCTTAAGGGGCCAAGTTAGTTTCCTTTAAGGGGCTTTAGCCCCCTCCTTGTAGTAGGGGGCTAATTTTATTAATCGGGCCGTCGGCCGGCCAAAGGCCGGCCTTAGGCCCAAATAAAATAAAGCCACCATCACCATTTGGATCATGTTCGTTGCCACTAGGCCCACTAAGACTTGCCGCTTGCATAACACCACAAAGCTGGTCTTGTCTGGGCCGGACGGTACCATCCTGTCAACATGCGGTCGTCTAGGGTCTTATTTATTATTTAATTTAGGGGTAAATTTAAGGTTAATCCGTGGCACCACGGGCCTAGTCCGTGGCGGGACGGACCTGGTCCGTGGCAGGACGGAGCATTTATGCCCTCAGGCATACCCTTTGGAGTAGGGACCCTTATGGTCTTATATTTAACGTTTTACTTAAAAGCTCATTCATCAATAAATAATCTGGTTTTAGGAGGTCTAGAAGGTGCAGGTGTCATTGTACGGAAATATTTAATTACAGAAGGGAAATCGTTATCGCATACAGATTTAATAGCAGTAAAAATAAACAGAATAGAATTAGAATCCAAAGTACGAACAGAACTAAATTCAGGATAAAGATATTCACAGAAAGGGCGAAACCATGAAGGTGCATCAGCTGGGGCAGATAGATAAGCTTGAGAAGTAATATAATTAAAAATAACTCTGAATAAGCGAAGCAGATCATTGCAATACTCATTATAATAAATTACAAATAAAGATTGAACTGGAGGAAGGGTAATATCATTAGGGTTAAAATAAAATAATAAGCTATTAAGGGATTTAATAATGGTTAAAATAATACGGTTAAAATTAAGAATCAGAGCAGAAGGAAGCCACCATGAACCTTCAGAAATTTTACAAATAACATCAGTGCCTATATATTTACCCTAGAAATTGCATAGAGAGACAAAAAAATCAGGTGTAAGGCCAGGACCTTTGCCTACGAATACTTGAGGGAAACTAATATTATGGGTACGACAATAACTCTAAATAAATTGATAAATGGCATAATAAGAAAAGCGACTACCTGGGGCCCAAGCCTCAATGTGGCCAACAATAACTTCACCTGTAGCATGAATCTAAACATAAACTACCTAATAATAATGATGAGTACCATGGGATACGCGATCAATACAACTAATTATAAAATCCACTTGACCCATAGGAGCGATATCTGTATTAGCCCCTTTAAGTTGACTTCCCTCAGGTTCCGGATCATAATCACTTCTACGTGCTAATGGGTGTGGACGATGAGTTAATAAAGGTGATGTAGAAACCGTTTAATAATAATATTATTGGACTATTTATTATAGGCCTAAGGCCCGATGGGCCCCGATGGCCGGCCTTGGGTAAGGAGCCCTTGGTGCCTGGCCGCGCCGCAGGCGCGTCCGGGGCACCGCCACGTCGGGGCCCTTGCCCCAAGGTGCTTCGTCACCTTAGGGACCCGCTCGGTACTTGCCTAGGCAAGCCGCATGACTACGCATGCGGCTTGGGGGGCCCCCTAAGGGGGCCCCCGCGCATTACTCGATCGAGTAAAATAATAATATCCTAGCGTAAGGCCCCGTTAACTTTAGACCATCCTCAAAATTATACCTCTAATAATAGTAATACCCATGACCACCCAAAGTGAGGGCCTATCGACATACAGGTCCCAGCCTAAAAGGCTGGGACTAGCAGGCCTGTGGCCTGCGATGTCGGGCCAACCGAACGGGTTGCTCAGAAGGGTCTATCCTTGGAAACCTACTAGTTTTAAGAAGTCAGATTTGTACAGAATGTCTAAGGCCTTAAGTCTATGATGATTTAGCCATTCTAACCATACTATTAGAAATAGAGGGCGGGCGAGTACAAAATCTGTACCTGTATCTTTATAACTACCCTTAGAATTAAGACCATCAATAGTGGTTGTGATTCTTCTCCCGATAAGAAAAAAATCTTGGTACCTAAACAATTTGGCCCAATAATAGACCTTGATATGACCTGTTCCTCACCATGGTCCAATAAATATGATTAAATTAGACAGGCTTTAGGTCCACACAACCAGAATATTCATTATGGGCCCGTCGGCCGGCCATAGGCCGGCCTTAGGGCCTAATCAAGGGCCTAATCAAGGGCCTAATCAAGGGACTAATTTATTGCTTACCTGCAATTTACGGTCTTTATGGTACCCTAAATTTGGGAGGGATACATAATCTTTTGATACCTCCCATACAAGGGACCCTAGTTCTGTATCAAGATACCTTGGCCTCCTTAAACCTGACCTCAAATTTATGTATTACTATAGATTTATAAAATTGGAGTACCACCATGCTACCTCCTGGTATTATCATAGAATCCCTGAATAAAGGCATATGATACCGGGTATGACAGGTTATATTACTAAAACCTTCTTTATGACCATTAGTTTTGGTCAAAGGGGTATACTTTCCCGATTTAATCAGGCCGTCGGCCGTCCTTTGGACGGCCTAAGGCTCTATTAGTACAAAATGTACTCAGCGTGGCTCAAAATTATAAATCAATACCAGTAACAGAAATTAAATAAGTACCAGAACGGGCATTAAGGATGCCCCCTTTAGCAATAATAGAATGAAATCTACTATAGCCCACATGATCCCCAAACAATGCTTTAGAAGCACTGGTGAATTCACTTAAAGTGTTGTACCAAGCAACCAATTCTTTGGTTGCAATATTAACAACCACTACAGGCAGAGGTCTTTTCTCTGCCACGGATTCTAAAATACCCGCAGCTCTAGCTTTCGCTAGAATATCTTTAGCTGCTGTAATCATAGCTGGGTCCTAATCAGAATCCCCGGTACCATTAGCTGCAGCCTCAGCCTCCGCTTCAGCATCCGCTTCAGCATCCGCTTCAGCCTAAGCGGCTTCGGCTTCAGCTAGGGTCTCTGGGTCAACATTAGCTAAAGTTTCAGCATCCACTTTAGCTTGTGCTTCAGGACTTAAATCATTAGCAGAACCTGAGGAGTTAGATGAAGCCATTCTAAATTGGCTTAAAGGCATAACAGCATTAATTAACCCTACAGAATCCCCACCCCAAATATAGGCCGATAAGAAGACAAGTAACCAAACAACATCAACTAAATGCCAGTAATAGATCGCAAATTCAAATCCTAGAATGATGTTCTGTTGTGAAGTACTCAGTAATAAATCTAACTAGGCCAACAATTAAGAAAAGTACACCTGCAATAACGTGTAAGTCGTGAGGCACCGTTAGCCTAAGGTGGCTCTCGGGACCAAACTTAAAATGCTGGTGCACCTATCTCTAATTTAAAAAGTACTAGTGCGCGGTGATCCCTAGGCCAACAGATTATTTTATAACTATAAATAATAATGATAGCCTACCTTCTATAAATAGGACTAACCAAAGGATTTACCTCTCCTAAGATTCTAGGATAAATGATAGTATTTTGGGGTGTTAGTCCAAATATTTGCAATCTTTTAATTTATTCGGGACACAAGGCCGCATTTAGATACCATAAATAGTAGGATTACTAACAGTTTATGCTTTCCTGCAAAGAGAGGTGGTGGTTACAATTAAAGAGGAACCCAGCAGGTGGGGCAGCCATGGCTGCCCCACCTTTATTATAAGTTTAAGGGTGGCCCTCATGTTTATGAGGGCCACTTATGGAATTTAAAAATTTTTTATAAGTGGACGCCTCCTTTAAAGGAGGCGTCCACTCGATTAACAAAATTTATGTATTTTGGGTTTATGACCCTAATTATTATCGTTATTTAGCTATTGGCACGACATTGCGCCGGCCAGCTGTGTCTGGCCAAAGATTATCGTGCCAAACGCCCAACCTAAATTACCGGCAATTCTACCTAATACTACAGTTAATGATTAAGCAGGCCCTTTTTGCAAGGGGTGGTACTTATGTTTTTTGTTAGTACACACCGTACCAACATTATTTTTTTTCAATGAGCGGTATTACACCTTATGTTTAAGAGGTCTTTGTTTAGGTTCAATTTTAAGGGTATGGTTACATATACCGTCACCAATTGGATTCTAACTTTAGAATTAGGGTCTAAATTAGTGCATTCAATTTACATTTGGTCTATATATTCAACGTTTTTGGTTATATGTGCAGCTACTGACCCTAGACATTTATTCATATGATCGTAAATATGATAAATTAAAGTCTAGAGTTTTAGTACTTGGACTTGTATGTTTGGAATTATAGGCATGACCTGTTTTATATTATTTTGATTCAGCTTAAGAGCCTGTATTTAACATACTTTACACTTATTGTTACTTGTAGCCTAAACGAAAAACTCAAACTGTAATAAACCATAATAAATACACCCCGGTATAAATGGTAATAATAATTAAGTATAAGACCAAAAATTTTGGTTCAATAAGAATATTATAATTGAAAATGACCCAAAGAAAATTTAAAAATAAATATGCCACAATTTAATCCTTTTTGGTGGATCAATTTAATTTCATGGACTTTTACCATTCTTAGCTTTGTTACTTGGTATCATCAAGCTATCAGTTTCCCTAATACTCTTCGTATTCAATTAGCTAGAGCTGTTATGTTGTTTCACTTCTAAAAATCAAATTATAATTCATTGATTATGTGCCGCCTTATTTAACTTTATGGGTGACAACCTCATTGGGAGCAATGCCCTCTTTTAGACCTCCCATCAGTTATACTACGATATTAGAAATATTAAGTTAAGTTACTTAAATTATACTGGATGGTTCCCTGGTGTTGCCCTGGTCATCTCTATTTGCTCTACATTATGTGGTATACGACCCATGTCTCACTGGCTATCCCATAGATGATCCATAAGGGGGTATAATTTGTATCATTATTTGGTGGTCGTAGGCGTGGTATCGTAATCCCTATAAAAGAGTTAGCCCTTATTGCATTAGCTTCTACATTACTAGATCTTTAACTTAATATTATTAGTTAAAAACTATACTTGAACTTTACCATTGGAATTACATCCTTCTTTGTTGGTTAGGTCATTATTCTTTTTACTTGACCTATAATTTATAGCCATATAGTTTACCAACAGGTACTCCATTATGTTGTTTCACTTCTAATTATTCTTAAATATATTACTTCTTAAACACCTACGCCCTTACGGGCTACGGTAGCATTAGTAAAGTTTCACTATTACACCTCTAAAATGGTACAAACCCTAAAATGTGATGCAATTTTAAAACCACTTCTACCTTATCCTATTCCAACTTAATAATTAGGATGATGACAACCTTAAAAGAGGGAGGTGTATTATCTGATCCAATATGGCAACCTGTAAACACTTATAATGCTATTATCTCTATTTTGAATTACCTCTAGTTATAATTAATACTGTATTTAAGGTGTATTCCAATTAGTCTATCCAAAAGGTGCCACTACTGATATTTTACCCTTGACAAGGTGGTCTTCACCTTGTCAAGACAACCTTGACAAGGTGGTCTTCATCCTATCTTATTTAGACAATATCTTTAAAAGCATTATTTAATATTATTAAATTATTAATATCCCGAATACTCTTCGTATTCAATTATTTAGATTTGGTATCTTATATTTATTTAGTTTTGAGTTATTGTACCGTTTCATCGTAGAAACGGTACAATACATTAATTCACCAGAATCTAAATAAGATAAAACGGTGTGCGGTGAAATAGTCAACCATTCGGCCGCAGCAGTAGCACTAACAAAATTACCAATTAATATACCCTCATGTGTAAATAACAGAATTGGCCAGGGTCGCACGACACGCGCTTTTGGCGCGGGTCGCCCGCCCTTGAGGCGGCCGACTACGCGTGCGGCCCCGGACGGGGCCCCGGGTTGACCTGCTCTTAAAGGAACCGGATGAAAAGATTTACTTATAGTAGTACCTTCAATTAACCAAAAATCATTTCTAACAGGTGCACCAGTGTATATATATTTTTTCACTGATTGTTCATGTAATTGTAATTTAGAAGCAGCCTCAGCAACAGAATAAAATGTTAATCCGATTTTACGATTACGATCAACCCTTGAAATGATACGCCCACGGACGTCTGGGTATAATTTACGTCTCCCTGGCACAATTAAATTTAATTCACAAGCTAATAATTCCCAATAAAGATATTCATATAAACCACGTAAAGTTTTGGAGGCCCTAGGTAGCTCCTGCATAATAAAAAATTCGAAGTTAGAGGAACCGTGAGTTCTCTAAGAATCAGATAAACCTGGTCTAATTGCACCTAAATGACTTGTAATACGAGCGGCCATATTCTCTGATTCCCCAACATAAGTCTGACCATTAATAACATATACACACCATTTAAACCCTTCAATTTAGGATCAGCTAGAGCTTCAGCTAGGGTATATTTAGCCTAAGCCGGAGCTGAGACCCAAAAATTATCAGTAATATAAATGCCACTATGATTACTTTGAGGGGTTAAAATATCATTAATAGATGGTGAATTGGCAGTACTATTAACTTTAGTTGCAAAACCACGGTTATTTGCAGTTAATTTAATAGAACCTAATTTAAAAGCAGGTACAGTAAAACCACAAAGAATATATTGCCCATAACCATAAGATCCACCAGTAGAAGTGGTTCCCATTAAAAAGTAATTAATACAAGCGACTAAAATAGCTAAAAATCATATAAAACGATCATATAAAAAGCAATAAATAGAAAACGTAAAGATAATGAGATCTAAAATATAAATCTATAAAAAAGGTTCGGCACGTAATTGATAAAATAAATTAATGAATTAACTAATAATTCCAATTGTAGCATGATGAGCAACAGCCAGTTACTCTATACGACACCCAAATTTAATATGTAATTACAAATACTATTGCCCAAGGATAAAATAATTAATAAAAGACCTAACAAGACTCCACGTTGTACTAATATAGTATGAAATCTACCAATGACTTCACGCATTGAAGCATGCTTAAAATAAAATGCAATTGCTCCAATAACAACCATCAGGGTCTAGGCAATAGTTAAAAAAGAAAAAGGATCCAAATAATTAATAATCATAGCTAATACTAACCAAGAAAGAGACAATATAGCATTGCTTATCTTTTTTACTACCAAATTTTAATTGTTGATTGATGATAAGGGCATAGCCCTTATTCGGCCCGCCAATGAGAGGAGCACTCGCTGCCATCATTCTTATACTTAATTCTTATTATGACTATATCTGGCATATAACCGTAACCGGAGCTGCATCCCAAAGTAAACCTTAAATAGTTCCTATCCAAGATAATTAATATTTATTTGGGCCTAAGGCCGGCCTTAGGCCGGCCTACGGCCCGATTAACTGCCAATATTACTTAGTGGGTCCCTCTAGTTTACCTAATAATCAAGATAAAGAATCAGAGATAATCCACCTAAATAAATTCGATATAAAGTTAAACTACCATCCTGAATCAGGGAATTCACCTGTATCACTGGCACGTCGACGTAGTAAGTCTACTGTAGCTGATATAAGGTTCCTAAAATAAATTAATAATGCACATTTAGCTTAATACAACTTTAGTGATGTGATACCCACCCCTACGTGCCATGGGACAAACCGGAGCCGTAGGCGTAGATTGTGTGTTGGTAGCTGCAATAAAATATGGGCCTATGGCCCAGCCTGGCCGGCCGGGCAGCGCCGCTTAGACGGCGCCGCCAGCCTTGGGCTAGGCTATTGTAGAAGGTACTATTTATATACTTTGGTAATTGATGGTGGTATTACGTTTATTGTTGGAGCCATTGAAGTAATAACCTCGGTCCCTAGTGGACCCTCTTGGTCTAGCAACCGCTCCCAAGTGGTTCGGGTTGCCTTGTGGATGGGCCAATGAATCTACTACTGACCCTTATTAGATGCTATTGCTGATCTTAAAGGGTCTAAATTATCCATAAAATGAATCTTATTATGATATTGCATCTAATGCTACTTATGATGCTGATTCTGAATCTTCTGTTCATGCTGCTCCTACTGTTCCTTTTGCTGGTGCTCCTTTTTTAGAAGGGCGGGCCAGACAACCGACCTACGGGAGGATTCATATTAAAAGAACCGACCAAAGGGAGGTTGGCCTCCAACCTTAGCCGTATGCTTAGGTGGATTGCAGGATGTGATTATAATAATTGAGTGGTATGGTATCTGCTATGCCGTAACGATGTAATAAATATAAATATACTTTTGTAAATGGCAATAATAAGCAAAACCCTAATATTGAACCAGCAATAGGTAACGAAACATAATTTTAAGTGGACCTATCTATTCTAACATGAATTAAAGGTAATACTGGTTTGAGTATCCTTTGGCTTGTCATGATCAAGGGTCGGCTCACGAGGTCTGCCCTGAACAGGATCTAACGGATTGTTGATTGATGATATGGGCATAGCCCTTATTTGTAGGGTCTTTAGATATACCCTAAACGATCAGACCAGCTCAGGTCTTTAGCTAATTCTTATTATTATTTATACCAGAGCAAATTTAATCTGGTATATTACGAATTAACCAGCACCATAGTCCTAAGGTACATAGCCCTAGGGCTATGGACCAGAGTCCTAAGGGTCTTTTCTATTTAGTAAATAACAAATTCTAATCACTAAATTCTAAATCCTAGATTAAATAAATGGACCAGAACTTCTATTATTAATTAATTTGAATTTAATTTTTAACAGAATAAATTATGGTTTATTCTTGATTGAGGCTAATCAAAGGGTAATTGTATAAAAATTAATCTTTACGTTATATACTAATTATAGTTCGATTAGCTAAAGGGTCTACCTATACTATCTAGGTAGAACCCTTAGAGGGTAGTCCACCTAGGGGCTCTAGGGTGCCCCTCTCGTGGACCGTCTACCGAGAGGCTCTCGGTAGACGGTTTAGCTAAAGTGCCTTGGAGAGGTACTAGGTAAAGGATTTAGCGTAGGGTTTTACTAGCGCTCCATGGTAAATTGACTCCCTTAAGCGTTTATCATGACGGCCTATTAGAGCTTTGTGCAGGACCGTCACCTAGACGGTCCTGCATACCGGCCATGCATACCGGTCTAGGTAACGCGAATGCATACGGCTATCGGTGTATTTTTTACCTTATTAGATCATGCTCCTCCCGAGAGGCTTATGCATGAGGGCCTAGGTCAAATCAATAAAAGATTGGTCTATTAAGGTAGGTAAAATTTTAAATATCAAGCCTAAATCCTTTACTTCTATCAGGAATAATAAATAACAGGCTGTGGCCCTACAATGGCCGCACCATGATCACACGTAAGTAACTTGTAATTTCATTTATGATAGGACCTGGTGACTTATGAGGGTTCCGATAACGCAATGAACACTACACGAGGGGCCAATGAGGGCATAAAGTTTCGGTATGTTAATACCAAATCACGTCATGCATAACGGCCTAGGTAAAATGGGGTAAAGCTTGGTCTTTAAAAGGTAGTCCTTCGGCCAGCCGACGGCCCTGTCATTTAATTTACGATAGTATCAGGGCACTTATGAGGGTCCGATGTCGTACTGATCGTACGGTGATGGCACCGTGTAGGGTCCGTGATGGTGCCATGCAGACTTCAATAAATAATTTACCATTGTAACAGGGATGTAAACAAAACACTTAGGAGGCTCATGCATGACGGCCTAGGTAAAAAGGGCCAAACCTTGACGATATTAACCCTTGGACCACCCCCTTAAGTTACTCTGACCTTGACCCAACCTGCTGATAAAAATAATAATGTTTTAGAATAAGGGTTCATAGTTAACTTGTTTGGGTCTGTTACCGCGTGGCACACCTTCAACTAGGTCCCCGCCTAAATGGCGGGGACTCGCCGGCCCTGTAAAACTAAGCCTCGTTTTTAGACCCAAAATATCCGTCTATGTTCCTATAGCGAAATAAGGATCTAATATGTATCGTCTCACATACGACTTTAGGATCCTCAATATCAGTATATCTTTACCTTTGATTAGACCACCAAGACCGCTACGGTTAACCTGAGAGAAATTGAATGGCGATAGGGCTAGCTGGCTCAACCCAGGCCCTTCCTTGGTCCCGTCAGCCGACCCTAAGGGTCGGCTTTAGGCGGAGGACCGCCTTGGGGCCTTCGCCAAGGGGCTCGGCCCCAAGGGACCCGCTTTACGGGGCCAGACGCCGTCAAGCGGCTTTAGGTCCCCGCGCGGCCGCTGTGCGGGCGCGAAATATTAAAAATACTTGGCCCATTAAGACGGGCCAAAGGCCCGGGGCCAAGTCCTATTGATTAGCTATTTACTTCTGATCTACATTATAATCACAAGGAGAAGCAATTGATATTGGAAGTAGGCTTACCCTAAGGCTCGTCCGCTAGTAAAACAAGTAATACCAATCCATAATTTATGTTATTGAATTTGCATTTAGGGATTATATCTATTTAATTAGTAGTATTAATATTATGACTATTGGAAGTATTTTTATTAATCTATACCTTTATGCTTGGCCACGTGTCTAAGGCACGTGGCGTGAACCGCTTGGTCAAGGAGCCCTAATGGGCTCCTTTACGGTTACATTGATGCGAGCACGTGCAGGCCGCCGAAGGGGCCGCGCGGCCAAGGGGGGTGAGTACTTAATTGCTCAACTATCATAAAGAAGAATTAGCTGAAGAGATGGTAGAAGTAGAACTAACATTATTTGATGAAGTATAATCAGTAGATTTAGAAGCAAATCCACGAGTACTAATTAAAGGAGTAAAGGCAGAAAGCAGACCAAGAGCAGGCATAATAGTATAACTTAAAATAGCTTCAGGTTGTAATCCAAAATAAAAGGTTAATAATAGTAGCGGTAATAAGCAATGTAATTCTTTAATAGTAATATCTGAATATATAGTGGTTAAATATGGGGATAATGAACCGTAAGATACTCTATGAAATAACCAAAGAGCATATGCAGGTGTTAATACAATAGCAGTAGTAGCAACTAGAGCTACTAAAGGGCTATATTGGAAAGCCCCTATAAAAGTCATAAATTCAGAAATAAAACCACTAGTACCTGGTACTGCAATGTTGGCAAAGGTAAATAACTAAAATAATAAACTAAAAGTGGGCATAAAAAAAGTTAAACCTCTATAATATTTGATAGTACGTGTATGGTATCTATCATAAATTACTCCAACTAATAGGAATAAAGCACCTGAAATCTAACCGTGTGAAATTAAAAAATAAATTCCACCATTAATACCAACAAGATCATTGGTAAACTATGCTATAGTTGCAGCCCCCATATGAGAGACTGAGGAGTATGCTATCAGTTTTTTAATATCCAATACAACCAAGCAAGCTAAGCTACTATAAATAATACCAATACAACAAATGGTCATAATTAAAGGAGTAAAACTGACGGTAGCCTCAGGGAACAGAGGAATTAAGTAGCGTATAAACCCATATGACCCAAGTTTAAGTAGTATAGCAGCTAAGATTACAGAACTAGAGGTACTAGCTTCTACATGGGCCTCCAATAAGTAGATAACAAATATAAGGACTATATCTTAAATTTTCATATTTAGTCTCTGAGGTGGTCCTTAAAATGGCACCACCTGCTGATTCATAATCCCAGCATTAAATGAATTTTATGCTTCCCAAGGCACAATAGGGTTCCCTACCGGTTCAAATAGGCAGGTGACTCGATATAAATTGACCCTTAGATGGTGGCGCCGTGGAAAAGTGGTGCCTTCACCATCATTGTGGCCCTTGACATGTAGGGCGTGCATGTTTCATGCATGCGCGAGGCCTACTTAATGTTGGTAATCCAGCCAAGGGTCCAATGAGGGTAAAATTTTACGCCAGGTTTTATAAGCCCAGGATTATTTAGTATGTAAGAACGTGTAAGATCCTACAACTATAGGATATGAAATTAAATAGGAAGCCATAAATGAACAGGGATTAATGGTACTTTGATAGCTAATGCAATGAAAAAAGCTCGGGGTTAGGCCTTTAGCCATTTCAGGCTCAGCTAGCTTATCTTCTCAGTATGAATTACAATTGTGTACTGTTTTAAAAAACATGGTAATTATACCTTATTTAGGTGTTACGCTAAAATCCGTTACCGGTGAACCGGACCATTTCTTATAATCTCATAGATCTGTTCTAGAGATCCTTAGATGATCATGTGGCGTATGGCCTCTACGCTTTTACAATGATAGTTTCCAGTCATTGACTTAGTTCGACGATATACCTAATGTAGTTGTTATTCCCATATTAGGTGGTCTCTCGAGTTTGCCACGCAGAAATAATTCATAGTAATAAAATTGTTGTTCTTTTTAAGGGAAAACTAGGTGTAATTTACGGATTATCCAAAAAATCTAAATACAAAACTAAAAGTTCTATTTAGTTTATTTCTAATTTATATAACATGCTATTGCACATATATGGCATAATTAAAGGGGTAAGTTTTCTCATAGATTTTGCTGAAATATAAATAGTGGGGCTATTTCTTTGCATATGTAAACTACATTTTAAGTCAAATTTATATATTAATACACTGATAATAAAAACACATTCTTGAATAGTAAATGATTGAGTTTGTAAAGTAAGACCCGGTCCTATATTACTTTTAGTGCCATCACCCATAATCCAATGGGCTAATGCTTCATAAGTTAACAAAGAATATAAATCTAAAGGTACTATTTTTCTTCCTTCGTTATAAAATATGTCATACCAATAATTAAAACATGGATAAACTCTGGTAGCAAACATATAACCAATAAAGACTTTACCATTAAGATTTGTTTTAGTAATTCTAGGTAATGACCTGCAATAATGAGACAATTTTGTATAAACAAACCAAAGGTATTCAAATTTAGCTTGTTTTAAAGCTAATAAAGTTTTACCTGTACTATTTTTAAATAACCACCCATCTGATAAAAGAACACCCACAATTAGAGAATGCAAATGTATAGGAATTCCAACCATTGCTCTAAATTGCACTTTAAATTTATGATATTTTAAGGTTGAACCCTAGGAATATGGGGCCCTATAAATTACTAAATTTTTACATTCATTATTATTATTCCCTTTAAAAGTGCTATTACTTGAATGAATTAATCTGTTGGTCATATCACCCTTGCTGAAGGGGTGTGACAACCATAAGAAATATTGACGATTAATTGAAATAGGAGTAGATAATAAAATTTGATAATCAGTTGTACCAGCTTCTAAATATAAAACAATTAATGCCTAAAATAATAATAATGATCCTGCCTAAGTATATAGAAAAAATTGATAAGCAGCTTGGATT
>Ga0070660_100001553_pt1 | contig 15769 bp, 16 predicted proteins | sample KBSC33metaG_FD_64670 | JGI IMG/M metagenome (GOLD analysis project Ga0070660, IMG submission 64670) | Corn rhizosphere microbial communities from Kellogg Biological Station, Michigan, USA - KBS C3-3 metaG | ecosystem: Host-associated > Plants > Roots > Rhizosphere > Soil ... | reverse complement strand
ATTCATCGTGCATTGCACCGACGCGGCCGCGCCCACCTCGGTAGCTTGGGGCGCGATTGCCGTCGGCGGGAACTATCTCGGCAACGATTGCTTGATTGGCCCAACCAATCCGGCCTTTGAAGGTTTCGCTAAAAGGTCGCCCCTCAAGGCCGGCCCCCCGATCCCCTGGCCTCCGCCCTGCATGCGTTAGGACTTGGAGGAGTGCGCTCTGCTGCTTGCTTTCGGCCACCGCAGCCGCTGATGCTTTCCTGTCATCCAGAGCCCGCGAAGGATCTCAGTCTGTACAAGCCGAGATCCCTCGTTCCTCGGGATGACAGTCCTACGGCCGGACGACCTTCACCGAATTGCTGTCCTTCTCGTTGTCCTCGAAGAACTCTAGCCCGCCTTGAGGGGTGGGCGGTGATCCAATCTTCATCGCCGCAATGAGCACATTTTCACAAAATGGGACTTCATTCTCGCCGGCAATGATGCACAGGCGGCAGGAATGACCTCAGGGATCGAAAAAATGATTTCATTCTTCGAAAAAATGAATTCATTCTTCGAAGGAATGATGCACTGCCGCCAAGAATGACATCAATGGCGGCAGGAATGATGTCCCACTCGGCAGGAATGAACTCCTGCTGCGGCTGCGATGCAGCCTCGGGGGGTGGCTTGGGCAGGTTTGCGGCTAACGAGCAGTGAGGGGCAGTCGAGCCCAAGCAGACCCCGCCACCCCTCGCACGTCGTGCGAGCAAGATCACATTGCCACCCGCCACTCGTCGCGGGTCGTGGGCAATAATCAGCCCGTGGAAGCTCCCAAGGTGTCGCCGGAAAACGCTGTTGAGTCGACATACATTGAGTTGATTTATGAATGCGATGAGGAGGGTCTACGGCGAGCGATTGAAATCGATCCCGCGCCGCTGGAAACTCGAACCGAGTGGGGAGCTACTGTGCTTCATCGCGCTGCACAGTTTGGATGTCGTAACCTCGTCGAGATCTTTCTGGATAGGGGCTTCTCGGTCAACGTACGAGACTCCAAGAAGGACACCTCTCTCCACTGCTCGTGTGCAGGCAGCAAGGACACGGCCGATGTCGCGGAGCTGTTGCTGAATCGCGGTGCGGATATCAACGCCCGGAACACCTACGGAGACTCGCCATTGATGGTCGCTGCGCTCTATTCTAGTGAGCGGCACGTAAACCTGCTCCTATCCCGAGGCGCAAATGCCCAGCTTAAGAGCCGCAGGAAGTGGTGTGCGCTGGACTACGCTACATATCAACTGAAAGTGGATGGCCTGGGAGACAATCAGAGAGAGTGCATCATGCGCATCATCACTGCACTTCAACTTGTGGCCTAGAGAGGGTTTCCCATCGCCATCCGCACGTGCCGCTGCTGAGTCGCCCTGCATTACTGCTCATCCGTCTACCAGTCGCGGTAAAATAGACTGATGCCGCAGGACAAGATCGTCGTCGTTGGCGCGCGCGAGAACAACCTGAAGAACGTCACGGTCGAGATCCCTCGGGACAAGCTCGTGGTGATCACCGGGCTGTCGGGCTCCGGCAAGTCCTCGCTGGCCTTCGACACGATCTACGCGGAGGGGCAGCGGCGGTACGTCGAGTCGCTCTCCTCCTACGCGCGGCAGTTCCTCGGGCAGCTCGACAAGCCCGACGTCGACCACATCGACGGCCTCTCGCCCGCCGTCTCGATCGACCAGAAGAGCGCCTCCAAGAACCCGCGCTCGACCGTCGGCACGGTGACCGAGATCTACGACTACCTGCGGATCTTGTTTGCGCGGGCGGGGATTCCCTACTGCATCAACGGGCACGGGCCGATCGAGCGCCAGTCGACCGACCAGATCGTCGACGTCGCCCAGTCCCTGCCCGTCGGCACCAAGATCCAGGTCCTCGCTCCCACCGTCCGCGGGCGGAAGGGCGAATACAAGAAGGAGCTGCAGGACATCAACAAGGCCGGCTACGTCCGCGTGCGCGTCGACGGCGTGATGTACGAGGTCACCGACGACATCCCGATGGACCGCTACAAGCAGCACACGATCGAGGTCGTGGTGGATCGCTTGGTGGTGAAGGAGGGCCTGGAGCGGCGGCTTTCCGACTCGATCGAGGCGGCTCTGAAGATGGGGGTGGGGTCTGTGACGTTGTCTTTGGAGTTCCCCGAGGATGCTGTCGTGCCGGATCGGGTGCAGATGCTGATCGGTCAGCAATCCGAAGCCGGCACGGGCCCGCGTCGAAAGGCCTCGGCGGGCCCGATCGACCTCCTCTTCAGCGAGGCCTACTCTTGCCCGGTCTGCGGCTACACCTTGCCCGAGCTAGAGCCGCGCCTCTTCTCGTTCAACTCGCCCTACGGCGCCTGCCCCGAGTGCACGGGCCTGGGGACGAAGACCGAGTTCGACCCCGATCTCGTCTGTCCGGACAAGTCGAAGTCTTTGAGGTCAGGCGCGATCCTGCCCTTCGTCTACAAGTCCGGCGAGGTGAAGGACTGGTGGCCGGAGATGCTGGACGCGGTCGGCAAGATCTGCGGCTTCGACGCCTCTAAGCCGGTGCGCGACATTCCTGAGGAGGGGATGAAGGCCGTCTGGTACGGGCTGAGCGAGCCGATCTCGGTGCGGATGCGCTACTCGCGCTCGGAGCGGACCTTCAAGACGGAATGGCGCGGCGTCCTCGGCTCGCTGCGCAAGCGCTATGAGGAGACGGAGAGCGAGTGGGTCAAGAACGACCTGGAGCAGTACATGTCCACGAAGCCGTGCCCCGTCTGCAAGGGCCGCCGCCTGAAGCCCGAGGCGCTGAGCGTGAAGGTCGCGGATCGGGACATGTCCGAGCTGACGACGCTTGCGATCGAGGACGCATTCAACTTTTTCAGCACTCTGCCCAAGAAGCTGAACAAGCGGCAACTGGCGATCGCCGAGCGCGCCGTGAAGGAGGTCCAGGAGCGGCTGCGGTTCTTGCAGGACGTTGGCCTCGGCTACTTAACGCTAGACCGGAACGCCCGCACGTTGGCCGGCGGTGAGGCGCAGCGGATTCGCTTGGCGACCCAGATCGGCTCGGGGCTTATGGGGTGTTTGTACATCCTCGACGAGCCAAGCATCGGCCTGCACCAGAGGGACAATAGGCGGCTGATCGAGACTCTGGTGAAGCTCCGCGATCTTGGCAACACCGTGCTCGTCGTCGAACACGACGAGGAGACGATGCTCTCCGCCGACTGGCTGATGGAGCTCGGTCCCGGGGCGGGCGAGCACGGCGGTCGAATCGTCGCCGAGGGCACGGTCGAGCAGTTCCTCAAGAGCGACGCCGTCACGGCGAAGTACTTGTCAGGCGAGATGGAGATCGAGATCCCGCGCGAGCGGCGTCAGCCCAGAACTCCCGACCCGCTCCAGGGCGGGCTCGCAGTGAAGAACGGAAAGGCCCCGAAGAAGACGAAGAAGGCTTAGGTCAGTGGACGCGTACACGTTCGGGTTCTCGAACCGTGCTTTCGAGCAGAGCTTGGCCATCCTGCAGGGGCATGGCGTTGAGCGCCTGCTGGACATTCGCACTCTGCCGGGCTCGCGCCACGCGCCGCAATACAACCTGGAGAACCTCGAAGTGGAGCTGCCGAAAACCGGCATCGAGTACGTGCACCTGAAGGCGCTGGGCGGCTTACGCAAGCCGAACAAGGAGAGCCAGTTGAACGCCGCTTGGCGAAACGCCAGCTTCCGCGCGTACGCGGACTACATGCAGACGGATGAGTTTCGCGAGGCACTCGACCACGCGATAGAGCTAATGAAGGATAAGGTTTGCGCCTTCACGTGCACGGAAGCCGTGCCGTGGCGCTGCCACAGGAGCCTCGTTGCCGACGCTTTAGTGGTGCGCGGCTACGAAGTGGCGGATCTTAGCAGCCCAACTAAGGCGCTGCCGCATAAACTGACGCCCTTCGCGAGAGTGGATGGGACGACGATTACGTACCCTGCGGAAGGAGCTTAGCGGTAGCGGTAAACGATGCGGCCCATGGTCAGATCGTAGGGCGAGAGCTCGACCCGGACTCGGTCGCCGGGGAGGATTCGGATGTAGTTCATCCGCATCTTGCCGCTGACGTGCGCGAGGATCTCGGTTTCGCCTTCGTCGAGCTTCACGCGAAAGCGAGCGTTGGGCAGGTTTTCCAGCACGACGCCTTCAACCTCGATGCCCTTTTCCTTATCGTCCTGCGGGCGGTATTGCGGTCTTCGTCTTCCCATTCAGTTCTATTGTAGACGACGGGACGAAGACCGCAATGGCTTTGAGCCTACGCGTCGAGCGAAAGCTCGTTCACGTTATTGCTCAGAAGGCTGCCGTTCAGGTTCTTGGAGCTTGCGCCGGAAGCACTTCCAAACCCCTGGTTGACAGGAACCGGCGGGAGCGGATCGGAGATCGTGAAGTTCCCGAGATCCAATAGGCCGCTGCCCGAGCTCAGGTTGCTATCCTCCTTGGCGAGGTGCCCGTGAGCGCCGCTCTTGTGGCCTACCGTTCCGGTGGTCGGTCCGGGCGGAAGAGCCTCTCGGCTCGTCGCATCCAGCCCCTGCAGGTGGGAAAGCAGCGAGGAGGAATAGGTTCCGATCTGCAGGCCGTCCTTCGGAGGCATCTGTCCGATCAAGCCGGTGATATGCGCGCCCGAATGGAACGACGCTCCGTCGGAGGCCGTGCCGTTCTTGGTCGTAAGGCCGAGCAGGTCCCGCAGCAGGGACGGGTTCTTGGAGCCGGTGTGGACATTCGCGTCGGCATCTTCGCCGGCGGGGCCTTTGTTCGTCGCGCCCCAATTGTGGGCCGCGCCGGAGCTTTCCGAGCCGGTCGAGTCCTGTCCCACGAGGTTGCGGAGCAGGGACTTGTTGAAAGAGCTGAGCTGGAGGCCGTGATGACCTGCCTTGAGGGGCGAATTGGAGGTCTGAGGGCTGGCAGACTTCGCAGTCTCCGAAGTCGAATCGTCTCTCAACCGGGTACCGGTTAAGTCCAACTTAGCGCTCATCCTCCGCTGATCGAGAACAGGCGAGAGGCCTGAACCCGCAAGCGATGCGATGCTTGACATAGGTTTCTCCTGTCGATATTGCCGGCAGAATTGCCGCTACTGAGAGAATCGGATGTTCTGCGCCCGCTCCTTAGCCTCGCCGATGCAATATCGCGGGCCAAAGACGACTGGCTACTCCATGGACAGGACGTCTTCCACCGTTCCGACGAGCGCCGGAGAGGAGAGCCCTCGCCGGCGGGCGTCGACCGCCGCGATCTGGTCTTCCACGAACAGCACGAGGTAGGTCTGGTCTGCTGCCTCCATGGTGCGGATAGTCACTAGGGCGAGAAGGTCCGGCATCGTCTGCCGGTGGATAAACAGCGAGACCGTGTAGATGCCTGCGCCGTCCACCTGCCGCGCTGCCGCCAAGGCGTGATGAAATCCCTCGTACCGCCGGTAGACCCAGGCGCCGATGCATGTGCCTTCCAGGGAGGCGCGCGGCGCGTTCAGCAGCGCGCAGAGCTTGTCGTTCACCGCGACGATCGTGTTGTCCTCCGCGAGGACCGCGATGCCGCCGAACGTCGCGTCCATCGCCGCATCCAGCAGAGTGCTCGCCTCAGGCTCCGCGTCCGGCGCGTCGGCCACCCCGCCGGTGGTGCCGCTCATAAAGAACGCGACCGCTTGCGACCGGTTCACCGCGCCCGTCTTCTGGCGGATGCGCTCCCAGTACGTGCGCACGGTCGTGATCGACACGCCGAGCCGGACCGCCATCTCCTTGTCGGTCAGGCCCTCCGCCGCGAGCTTTAAAACCTGCCGCTCACGGGGTGAAGCGAGACTTACAACATCGTTCGCTACCATTGCTGTCCCCCTTTTAGTGTAGGCCTTTGACGGCACAAAGGGGGACAATGTTTTCGCGGACTACGGCACGCTGACTGCCGAAGCCACCCCCGAGAGCGCCCCGACCCGCGAGTTGCTCTGCATGCCCTGCACGCGATATTCGCGGACCTCCGGAGCCCCCGCAGTGAGCGGCGCGCGGCTGTCGATGTACGTCTCCGTCATCGAGATACCGAGAAATTCCCAGCCGCCGGTGCCGCGCTTGGAGTCGATCGCCACCACGTCGTAGCCCGCCTTCGCGATGTTGAGCTGGATCTGCGAGCCGGTTAAAGCGACCGCCGCCACGGAAGGAGTGGAGGGGCCGCCGCTGGCCGCCGCCACGATGCCGTAGTGCTCGCCTTGTTCGGCCGTGTAGTTCGGCGAAGCCTTGATGATGTTCGCGTACTGGCGGGTGCGCGCCTGAATGGAAGCCAAAGAGCCGGGGGCGAGGGACGGGGCGGTGGGCGCGGTCGGAGCCGTGGGGAGTGCGATCCCGATGTCACCCTCGAGCATCAGGTCCTTGAATTGGGTGACCGACTGCGCGTACGCATCGACCGCGAAGATGTAGTTGACGATGTTGGCGACGTTCCCGGAGTCGACGCCGATCTGCGTGACCTGCAAGGCGGTAAGGCCCAGCGTGGTGCCGTTCGCAACAGCCTGCACTGTGAAGTTGGCGTGCCAGGCAACGAGTTCGGCGAGAGTTTTTGGATACCAGTCGGAGGACATCTTGATTCTAGAACGATGCAAACGCCTCTTTCGATGCGCTGGGGAACCCAGGGGCGGGCTTCCGCCGCCGATAATAGGATCGCCGCCGTCTTCTTCGCTCATTTGGGGTACCTCCTCCTGTGAGAGTTTGCGGGCACTGAATGACTAAACGGACGCGCGCGGCGATTCGGCGCTCCCTCCCCGCTTCGGAGCGCGGGCGCGCCGCCGCGGAGCGCCTCCCCTCCGTCGCAGAGTGCTTCCCCTCCGCGAGAGATTGCTCCCCTCCGCGGGAGATTGCTCCCCCTCCGCGAGAGAGCGCCTCCGCTCCAAAGGAGAGCGCCCGCGCTCCGTCACTCGGGGGGAGCGCTCGCTTTCGGAGCGGGGGCGCTCCGCCGTTCCGCGGGAGCGCCGTTTAGATGCATGGATGCGCAAAATTGTTCGTCATTATTCTTTTCAGGGTCAGAAATGACGGCACCCGACTGGGTGACTTGCGAGGACAATTTGGGGAAAATCCGCGATACGCTTGTTATCCCATGAGCACGATCTTCGATCCCAAGAGGCCGCCCTCGAAGGACGCTCCCTATGCGCGCCGGTTCGCGTGGGAGCTGATCAAGGAGAACCGCAGCGAGGAGATCTTCGATGTGTGGCTGGAGGAGGACGAGATATCCGAGATCATGCAGGAAATGCAGGCCTTCGGGTGCGGCGTGCGGGTGGTGAAGGCCGGCGTGCTGCGCGTCGTCGCCCCGCCAAAGTGACCGGCCTCCTGCGAGCTCGGGCGCTCGTTTCCGGCCGCGTGTCCATGAAAACCGGCACGGCAACCGGAGCAAGGCTGCAGTAGAGTAGAAGACGTAGGGCTTCAGCGAAGGCTCATACTGTCCAAACTCCACGCCCCGGCCCCAGCGCTGGGGCTTCTTTTTTACCTAGACGCCTGGCAGACCCAAGCGCGCTATGCGCTCTCTGAAGTGGGAGGCCGGACGATGGTGAACCGGTGGGGCTTGAAGTCGTCGCGCTTCACGAAAAACCCGAGGCGAACGAGCTCGGCCGCGACTTCGTCGGAAAAGCCGTCGTTGGGCACGTCCACGACGACCTTGTCCTCATGGTCTTCGATCAGTCGCGCAGCGAGCCGCTTCGCATAATCGTGTGGCATGGCGCGATGATCATACAACCTAGCCTTAACATTCGGCAAGTCCGAAATTCCGAAGGCTAGCTCTCGATTTCTTCGACCGCGACGATGACGCCGAGCGGCTGTCCCTCTTCGCCCTGCAGCTTGGAGCACGTGACGCGGCACTGGATCGGCTTGCCGCGCCGGTTGACGCACTCGGCTTCGTACTCCACGGGTTTCTTCCCGTCGAGTAGCACGGTTCGCACGGGGGTGCGCAGCGTCTCGACGGGGAAGCCGATGTCGAGGTTCCAGACGTGCCGGCCCCGGACCTCCTCGGCGTTGACGCCCCACATCTCCTGCGATTGCTCGTTCCAGGCGATGACCCGCATGTCGTCGTCGACCACGAGGACGCCCGCACGGATGCTGGAGAGGACCGAATTGAGGAACGCCTTGGCTCGGAAGAGGTCGGCGCCGACCTGTTGCAGCTCTTGGTTTATCACCTCCAACTCTTCGTTGGTCGTCTGGAGCGCTTCATTCGACGTCTCCAGCTCCTCATTGGTCGAGTGGAGCTCTTCGTTGGTCGTTTCCAGCTCTTCCACGGTCGACTGCAGCTCTTCGTTGGTGGTCTGGAGCTCTTCGTTGGTCGACTGCAGCTCTTCGTAGGCGGTTTCGAGCTCCTGGTTGAAGTGCTGCAGCTCCTCTTGCAGGCGCTTGAATTCGGTGACCTCGGTGAACGTGATGCTGGTGCTGCGGGTCGTGCCGTGGACGATGGGCGAGACGTGGATGTCGAAGAGCGCGGGCTCCGCGCCGGCTCCCGTCCACGCGACGTCCTTGATCGTCATCGGCCGTCGCTGCGCGTGCACCTGCTCGATGACCGACCGCAGCTCGAGCGGGCGGTAGGAGATTTCCAGGTCCTGGATCGGGCGCCCGATGTCGCGGCTCGACATGCCGAAGCGCGCGCGTGCGCTGGCATTGATGAAGGCGATCGTGCCGGCGGCGTCGATGAGGATCTGCGCCACGGGTGAGGCGTCGAGGGCGAGCTCGCGGAGGCGCAGCCGCATCGCTTCGTCGCCCGAAGCGTGCCCAGTGGCGCGCGTCGGCGAAGAGAGAATTCGCTCCCGGCGATGCCCGTGCCCGTTCTTGACGAAGACGCGACGCTTCATCTCGAGCGGCGCGAAGATGTTGCCGTGCGTGATCATCGTCTCGGCCTTGCCGAGGAAGAGGAAGCCGCCCTCGTTCAGCGCAAAGTGGAACCGCCCGAGCACCTTCTCCTGGATCTCGGAGTTGAAGTACATCAGGGTGTTCCGGCAGACCAGCAGGTCCACCCGCGAGACCGGCGCGTCGGCGACGAGGTCGTGCTTGCCGAAGATTACGGACCGACGCAGCTCGCGGTCGAAGGCGTACCGGCCGCCGTCCAGCGGCTCGAAGTAGCGCTTGAGGAGTTCGGGATCGACGGCTTCCAGATCCCTGGCGGCGTAGACGGCCTGGCGCGATTGCTGCAGCGCCTCCTCGTCGAGGTCGGTCGCGTAGATCTTGACGCGCTTCTTGAAAGTGTCCACGCCCATCGCATCGGCGAAGATGGCGGCGAGCGTGTAGGCTTCCTCGCCGGACGCGCAGCCCGCAGACCAGATGCGGATCTCCTCCTCGCCGCTCCGCCGCTCCAAGATGAGGGGCACGACATTGTCGCGCAGGTATTCCCAGGCATCGGGGTCTCGGAAGAAGCCGGTGACGTTGATGAGGATCGTGTTGAAGAGCTGCGCGAACTCGTCCTGGTCCACCTGCAGGTAGTCCAGGTACGCCGCGTAGCTATCGACATTCACCGCCTGCATCCGCTTTTCGATGCGCCGCATGAGCGTGGCCCGCTTGTAGGAACTGAAGTCGAAGCCGCGGGCGGTGCGCAGATAACTCAGCAGATCCTCAAAGTCCTTCGAGTTCTGTTCAGCCATCAAGAATTAGTATACGGCTGCCCCCGCTCCCGGTTGGAAGGGTCATTATTCAGGAGGCGGCTAATCGTCCGAACCGTGACCCGATCCGTTGGGGTGGAGCATCGGGCTGTTCAGCAGGACATTGCGAATAATCTTGGAGCGGCGCTCGGCTTCCTCGTGATTGCTGAAGAGGCGCTTGGCCGAGTGCAGATGCCCGCGCGACTCCGCGCGATCGTGCATGCGCTTGAGGATCGCCGAATGCTCCTGTAAGGTCCGCAGAGCGGTCCATAGCGCAGACTCCAGCTCGACGGTCTTTTCGGAGAGGAACGAGTCCTCGTTGTAAGCATGGCCGACATGGCAGCGGTAACGCAGAACTCCGCCCTCATTGACTTCCCACAGCGTCCCGTGGCACTCCGGGCATGTGTACATGGTCAAGTTCCCGGGCACCAGAGAGGGATCGTCCACAGGAGGGACGATGTTGCCGAGTTCCATTTCTTTGCGGATCAGTTCTTCGCCTTCTTCGTTCACGGTTGCACTCCCTCCTGGCATTTCGCCCCTCACCGCTTCGGTGATGGCAGCGCCGATCTGGTCCAACGGCACGATCCGGTCCACCGCCACCCGCTTGATCGCGGCTTGCGGCATGCCGCTGGAGAACGCATCCTCCGGGTCTTGCACGAGAGCCACGCCGCCGCTCGCCTTAATGGCCATCAGTCCGGCGACCCCGTCGTCCAGCATCCCCGTGAGGATCACCCCCACCACGCGCTTGCCGTACACCTCTGCCGCGGAGCGGAACATCGTGTCGATTGCCGGGCGGTGTCCATTTTCTTTCGGTCCTGGAGACAGCACTGCGCAGCCGCGCGCAAGCATCAGGTGGTAATCAGGTGGCGCAACGTAGATTCGTCCTTGCCGGATGCGCTCGGACCCCTCGGGATGGACGGCGGCCAGCTTGCCCGAGCGGCTCAGAATCTGTGGCAGCACGCTTCGGCTGCTGCTCGGAAAATGGCTCGTCACGAACAGAGCAGCGGGCAGATCGGCGGGCAAGTCGGCAACGATTCGAGTCAGGGCCTCGACGCCGCCCGCTGAAGCTCCGATCACCACGATATCGTGTGGCATGGGTTTTGGACGACTCAGACGCAAAGAATGCCGACAAACATGAGCCTGCCGCCTGTCGTCAATTTGGCAGCACTTATGAGCGACCTACTTTCCAGCCGCGAATCGGATGTCGTTCGTGCTGCGGCTGAAGGGCTCGCGGACAAGGAGATTGCGAGCCACCTAGGCCTCTCCGTCACCACTGTACGGACGTATTGGGAACGCATCCGCCAGAAGCTTGGCGCCGTGAATCGCACCCAGGCCGTTCGGCTGGTCCTCCCGAAGCTGTTGAAAGAAGCCGAGGACACAGTTCGCGCCGATGCCGAACTCTTTCGCTTTATCTGCGAGAGTCTTCACGACGTCGCGATCTTCCTTTGCGAGGACGACGGCACGCTGCTGACGTGGACGGAGGGCGTGGAACGGCTCTTCGGCTACAAGCAGGAGGAATGGATCGGGCAGAACACGGACATCTTCTTCACGCCCGAGGACCTCGAGGCGGAGCAGCCGGCGATGGAGCTTAACGAGGCTCGAAACGCGATGCGGGCGACGTACCACCGCTGGCACGTCCGGAAGGACGGTACAAGATTCTGGGGGCAAAACGATGTGATTCGCTTCACCCCCGCCTTACGGGCGAGCGGCTTCGCGAAAGTTGTGCGAGACGAGTCGCACCTGAAGTCAGACTAGCCGCCCACCGACTGGCTGCCCGAGCCGAAGTTCGGGCCGGAGACCGTGAAGGGGATCACGAGGTCGCCGCCGGCAACGCCGTCCCCGCTCGGATAGGCCGCGGCTCCGTTGCCGTTCAACTCGCCGTCCAGAGCTTGGGCGGAATTGACGGCCGTCACGGTCGACTTAAGCGTCAGCTTCCACGAGCCAGTGCTCAGCACCGCATTGATCGTGGCGGTCTGGGTACCCGAGTTGTACGTGATCGTCGCCGGCACAGTCTTCGGTCCGGGTGACATGCGGACGAGTTGGACGTCTGCATTCGTGATGTTCACCGGGGTGTGGAAGGTCACCGTGAGCGGTGTCCCGCGCGGGATGGTGGCTCCCGGCAGCGGATTCGAAGTAACGACTTTCGGCGGTCCCGGCGAGTAGGTCGTGCTCGTAATGCCAGTGTTCAGAATCCAGGCGTCGGGGTCGATCGCAACGGCCGTGACAGATGCAGAGACCGGGATCAAGTAGTACTGGGTGCCTACGGTGTTGTTCAGCACGTAGCGGGTTTTTGCGCCTGCGGTTACGTCGACATCCACGGGCATTTGGAAGATCGGGTACGTGCTCGTTTGCACTTGCTTGAGCTGCAGCGCGAGATAGCGGTTGCCGTTGACGGTTAAGTTCGAATAGCCGTACTGATACGCGGGCGCGCCGGGCAGGAATATCCACTGCTGGAAGAATTGATTCAGGTCTTTGCCAGTGGAGTCCTGCATCGCCACGCGGAAATCGTCGGTGGTTGCCGTGCTGAGGGCGAACCGGTTCCGGTAAAACGCCATTCCGTTCCAGAAGGGGGTGTCGCCGAGTACGTGGCGAAGCATGTGGAGGACCCAGCCACCCTTGTAGTAAGTGAAGTTGGTGCTGAAGATGCGGTTTACGTCAGTGGCGGGGTTGACGTAGACGGTGCCGTTCACGTTAGAAGGCTTCCGTGAAGCCATCGCGGACTTGAGAGCCGCCAGACCGGTGCTGCCGGGCTTCTTCTCGGCCCACACGGCTTCCGTGTAATCCGCGAACCCCTCGTTCAGCCAGATGTCGCTCCAAGTGGCGCAGGTGATGTTGTCGCCCCACCATTGGTGCCCCAGTTCGTGGACGGTCAGGTTGTCACTAAAGCTGTTCACCCCGATCATCGTCTGGTGCTCCATGCCGCCGCCGAAGGTGAATTGGTATAGGCCGCATTTCTCGTTCAGGAAGGGATACAGCCCGTACCACTGCCCGAGCGTGGTCATCATCTGGTTCATGTTCTTCCACGTGGTGCGGTTGCCGGATGTATCGTTCTCGGGCCAGATGTAGTACTCGAGCGGCATTGTGCCGCCGGCGTAGGTGTAGGTGTCGCTGAAGTGGTTGAAGTTCGTCGCACCAAAGCAGAGTAGGTAGGGCGACATCGGGTTCGCCGACGCATAGCGGTACTTGAGCTGGTTGCCTGCGACGGTGTCGATGCCCTGCAGCAGTCCGTTAGCGGCTACGGAGAGCGTGCTCGGCACGGTCACGGCGATCGACATTAAAGACTTATCGGTGTTGTCGTCCTTGTTCGGCCACCAGGTGTAGGCGTACCAGGGTTCGCTTAATGTGAAGCAATAGGCCGCCCCGGAGTGGGTGCCCCAGACGATGCTGCCGAATCCGCCTCCGTTCGTCACGCCGCCGTAGTTGATCACCAAGGTGAACTGCTGCTGGTTCGCGTAGCTCTGGTCGAAGTTGAGGCGGAGGTGGCTCGAGTCTTCCCAAGTCCAGGTAATTGGCCGCCCATCTAGGTTCACGGAAATCACCGTCAGCGCCTGGTCGAGACGAACGTGAAATTGGTTGAGCCCATCGATGAGGCTCTTGACGACCATTGTGTTGCTGCCGCTAAGAGAGCTGTTTGTGAAGTTCAGGGCGATGTCGAGCGCATTCGACTGCACATCGGTATCGGTGAGCCCTTCTAGACGACGGACGTAGTCCGGCTTCGTAAAGCTTGGGGAAAGCCCGTGGGCGAACGCCTCCTTGTATGCCTCAGCGTGCAGGCAAGGCGTCTTGGAGGCATGAAGGGCCAGAGCGGCGGCGGCTAGTAACAAACCCATGAGAACACTCCCATTATCGACCGACTTTTCCTTCGGTCAAATTCGAGGGGATAGGAAAGCTAATAAGATTGCTAGGCCATCGAGACCCAATCGACGTCAATTCCTCGCGCCATAAGCAGTTCGGAAATCTGCCCCACATGTCCTTGCAAGTGCCGAATACTAAGGATCTCGTGCGAGATCTTGCTGCTTCGCGGATACCAATGAAAGCCGCTGTAGGACGACTCTAGGTCCAGTCCGTCGATCGTCTCATCTACGAGCGAGTCGACAAAGTCGATGTACTCCAGAATGTCACCCTTGGAGTAGGGCTCCAGTTGCGGCGGGTTCGCGTCGGCCCATAGGTCGGAGCAGTCGCGCCGCTTGGGCCATGGCTTGTGGTCGGCCTCCGTCTGCGCCATGTATAGGTGTGCATAAAAGACTGCGTGATAGGCGATGCGCCATGTGTTGCGGGGGAACTCGCCAGCGAGCCACAGTTCATTGGGGCAGACTTCGACGGCTTGTCGGAGCATTTTCAGAGCGGCGTGGTACTGCTCTTTTAGGCCGCCTTTGAGATCCATTTTTGGGATTGTAGCTGCCAAGGACATACGGGTGTTTCCGTTGTCTTAGGCTTACGGGTCTGAAGACCCGCGCTGCTTGCGGCGATATACTTGTGCCTTCGGCCACAGCGCGGTGCCCGTAGAAGGAATAAGCCATGGCTCAACTGCGCATTCTCATCGCCGACGACGATCCGATCATCCGGCTCGACCTTAAGCAGATCCTCCAGAACTTGGAGTACGACGTGGTGGCTGAGGCGGGAGATGGGCAGCAGGCGCTAGATCTCGCCCGCGAATTGAGACCCGACGTGTGCATTCTCGACGTGAAGATGCCCGTGATGGACGGCATCGAGGCGGTCAATGTGCTCACTGAGGAAGCGATTGCGCCAGCGATTCTCTTGACTGCTTACTCGGATCGCGAGCTGATTGATCGGGCCAAGGACGCGGGGGTTTTCGCGTATTTGGTGAAGCCTTTTAAGCCCACCGACCTGCCTCCCGCGATCGAGGTCGCTCGCACTCGATTTGAACAGAGCCAGGCTTTGGCCAAGGAAGTTGGCACGCTTCAGGAGCGCCTTGAGGCGCGCAAGCTTGTCGACCGTGCGAAGGGCATCCTGATGGACGAACATGGTCTCAGCGAAACCGAAGCCTACCGGCGCCTCCAACAGCAGTCCATGAACTTGCGCAAGACCATGCGTGAGGTCGCCGAGGCCGTCATTCTGGCGAAATCCGTCTAAGCGGTACCCTGCTAGCCGATGTTTCGCAGGTTGATGGAGAGGGTGGACCGGCTGATGGGCCGGGGGGTGATCGACGACGAGTTCTATGACGAGCTTGAAGAAGGCCTCCTGCAGGCCGATACGAACATCTCCGTCGCCACTGACATCCTGAACGACCTACGCCGCAGCGTTCGCGAGGAGAAGATCGCCGATCCTGCTGACATGAAGGAGAAGCTCAAGCAGGCGATCAGTCGGCGCTTTGGCCAGCAGACAGCGGTGGGCTTGGAGGTCAGCGACGAGTCGCCCTCGCTATTTGTGTTCGTCGGCGTGAACGGGGTGGGGAAGACAACGACCATCGCAAAGGTCGCGCATCTGCTGAAGAGGCGCGGCTTTTCCGTGATGCTCGCGGCGGGGGATACGTTTCGTGCGGCTGCGATCGAGCAGCTCGAAGCTTGGGCTGAGCGGGTGGGCGTGGAAATCGTGAAGAACCAGCCGGGCTCGGATTCAGGCGCGGTGATCTTCGATGCGATCACGGCGGCGAAAGCGCGCGGCGTCGATTTCGTCCTTGCTGACACGGCTGGGCGGCAGCACTCGAAAGAGAACCTGATGCTGGAGCTTGCCAAGATCCGGCGCATCGCGGAGAAGGCGCTGGGCCGAGCGCCTGATGAGGTGTTGCTCGTGCTGGACGCCAACACGGGACAGAACGCGATCAGTCAGGCGGAAAATTTCTTGAAGACCTCCGGCGTGACCGGCATCGTGCTTACCAAGCTCGACAGCACCGCCAAGGGCGGGGCCCTGATTGGCGTTTACGACAAGTTCAGGGTGCCGATTAAGCTGATTGGTGTCGGCGAGAAGGTTGAAGACCTGAAGGATTTCAAGCCCCAAGACTTCGCCGCCAGCCTCTTCGACTAACCGCCGATGTTCTTGAATCCGCCAGGATAGAAGGTCAGGAACGTCAGCTGTCCGCCTGGCGTCCAGTTCGGTTTGCGGATGAATGCGCCCTTGTTCCCGACCTGCCATTCGAAGTCATCGGGGTGCACCTCGGGCAGCCGGAAGACGGTGTGGCCGCCGTATTGGTAGGCGACGTTCAACCCGTCGATAGGTTGCGATCCGCTGAGCAGGTACCCGACG
>Ga0070660_100001540_pt1 | contig 15835 bp, 10 predicted proteins | sample KBSC33metaG_FD_64670 | JGI IMG/M metagenome (GOLD analysis project Ga0070660, IMG submission 64670) | Corn rhizosphere microbial communities from Kellogg Biological Station, Michigan, USA - KBS C3-3 metaG | ecosystem: Host-associated > Plants > Roots > Rhizosphere > Soil ... | reverse complement strand
CGACGAAAGGCGCGATCCACACGCTGACGAAAGCGATGGCGAAGATGCTGGCCGAGCGGGGCATCCGCGTGAACTGCGTCGCGCCCGGTCCGGTCTGGACGCCGCTCAACCTCGCGGACCAGGGAAATCCGCCGGAGAAGGTCGCCTCTTTCGGGGAGAAGACGCCGTTGAAGCGCCCGGCCCAGCCCGAGGAGCTCGCGCCCGCGTACGTGTTCTTCGCCTCGGACGCCGACTCGAGCTACATCACCGGCGAGGTGCTGGCGGTCATGGGCGGAGGAACGACCCCGGGGTAAATCAGCGATCAGGATCAGGCGCCGCGGATCATGGCTGCGAGCTTGACGTTTTGACCGCGCTCAGCATCTTGCCGACGAACTCGTTCAGCGGCCCGGTGCCGCGGATCCAGCGCACGACGGCGACGATGTCGTGCTCCCAGTCGATGTAGATGATGTTGGCGCCGTTGCCTTCGAAATACACCGCCGTCTCCGGTGCGTTGGTCAGCGGCTTGCGCCCGGTGTTCAGAAACCAGTTCGCGAAGCCGTAGTTTGCGTTCGCCGGACCCGGCGTGCGCGCCATCTGGATCCATTTGTCCGAGACGATCTCCTTCCCGTTCCAGGTGCCGTTGCGGAGGAACAGATATCCGAAGCGCGCCATGTCGAAGGCGTTGATGAACATGCCGCCGCCCCAATGCCCGCCGCCGGACACCGACTGCATCTTCTGCCCGTCGACGTCCACCCACGAATTTTCGTAGCCGTGCCAACGCCACGTCGACGAGGCACCGATCGGCTCCATGATTTCGCTGCGTAGCACCTCCGGCAGCGGACGGCGCCAGACTTCGAGCGCCGCCAGTGCCATCGCGTTCACACGGACGTCGTTGTACTTGTAGTGCGTGCCCGGCTGGTGCAGCTCGCGGTTCGGCCAGTCTGCGGACGTCTTGCCCTCGGGGCGATCGGCCCAGTCCGGCTTGCCCCACAGCGTGCCCTGCCAGTCGCTCGTCTGGCGCAACAGATCGTCCCACTTGATGTCCTGGTTGTGCGGCGCATCGAACAGATCGACGCCGGGCGGCATGTAGCTGCGCGCGTAGTCGTGCACGTCGTGAATCAGTCCGCGCTGCCACGCAAGGCCGATCACCGTCGTCAGAAACGTCTTCGTGACGCTGTGCGTCATGTCGACGCTGTGCGTATCGCCCCATTCGGCGACGATGTAGCCGTGCCGCGTGATGAGACCGTTCGCGGCGGCGCGCGTCTTGGTCGGTCCGATGATCGTGTCGAACGGCTCGTTCCGACCGAACGACTCCGCCAGCATCAGCGCCTGATCTTTCGGCGTCGTGCTCTCGTTGTCCACGGCGATCTGCACGGCCTCCGCCAGACGCGCCGCGTCCATGCCGACCTCTTCCGCCGGCTTGTGCTGCCAGTCGAACCGTTCGGGGAAATACACCGCGGCTGGTGCCTTGGCGGTCGATGCCCCAGGCGCCGCACGCCGCTGCGCAATCGCCGCGCTGCCGCCGGAGGACAGAATCCCAATCGCGATGACACTCCACAGCGCACGTTTCATAGCGTTCCTCTTCGCAATGGACACGACGGTTCTCCGGGCGTCACCGACCGGCGACAGCGCGGAATCGCCGACCGGGCTGCAGTATAGTTCGACCGACGCGGCCATCGATCATCCGCGCCGCGGTACACGCACGCACGGAACGATCGCGGCTTCAGCCCTGGGTTTCGGCTCGCGGCAGATCCGCTTCCGGCGCCACGAATGCGTACTGCATCTGATCCACGATCACGCCGTCCTTGATCGCGCTGCGGCGCAGCTGCGCCTCCAGTACGTAGCCGGCTTTTTCGAGTACGCGGCAGGACGCCGCGTTCCACGCGAACGGCACCGCGAACAGCCGTGTCAGGGCCTGTGTTTCGAACGCGTGGCGCGTGACCGCGGCAAGCGCGCTCGTCGCGATGCCGCGCCCCCAGAACGCCTCGCCGAGCCAGTACCCGATTTCCGCGGAGACGCGCTCGACGTCGGTGCGCAACACAAATCCGATCGCGCCCACCGCTGCATCGTCGACCGCGATCGCAAACGTCGTCTCCGGCGACGCCGCGCGCGTGCGGCGCAGAAACTCTCGGCCGTCGCGGCGCGTGTACGGGTGCGGGAACGCGTCGCGCAGATTGATCCAGACGCGGCGGTTGTTCGCGTGCGCCACGAGCGACTCGAGGTCGTCCATCGTCCACGAGCGCACGACGCCGGTGTCGAGCGGAATGGAGATCATGATCGACCCGCCGAAAGATCCTCGCGCCTCTAGACGACGTACCGCTCGCCGGAGACCGGCGTCCGGACAAAACGCTCGAGCGCGAAGGGTGCGAGATCGAAGCCGGGATCGCGTCCGGCGATGACGTCGGCGAGAATGCGGCCCGCGGCGGGCGAATGCTGAAAGCCATGGCCGCTGAATCCGTTGATCAGAAACAATCCGGAGCATTCGTCGACGGCGCCGATAATCGGATTGGCGTCAGGCGTCATCTCGTACAGACCGGCCCAGGCGTGTGAGATCGACGCGTCGGCGAGCGCGGGCAGGCGCCGTACCGCGACGTCGGTGACCTCGGATAGAAAATCCCATCGGACGGTGGTGTCGAACGTGGAGGGCTCGTGCGGATCGCCCATCCCGAACAACATGCCGGCGCCCTCGCGGTGAAAATAAAAGGTGGTCTCGAAATCGATGACCATGATCTTCGACGCCGGAACGCGGATGGGGTCGGTGGATCGCATCTGGTCGAACGCGGCGATGAAGATGTGCCGGCGGTACGGATCGACCGGAACGTCGACGCCCGCGAGCCGGCCGACCGCTCGCGCATGCGGTCCGGCGGCATTCACGACAGCCGGCGTGTCGATGCGCCCGCGCGTCGTCGTGACGGCCGTGATACGGCCGCCGGAGCAGTCGATGCCGGTCACCTCGGTGTCGCGCTCGATCGCCGCGCCGGCGCCCTGCGCGCCCTTCGCAAACCCCATGGTGACGCCGTTCGGATCGGCGATGCCGTCGCGCTGGCAGAAGGTCGCGGCCGCGACACCGTCTGCCGTGAGCCCGGGCGCCAGCCGCTCGGCGGCGTCGGCATCGAGCCACTGCACGTCGACGCCGAGGCGCCGCTGCAGAGTGACGTTCTGCTGAAACGTCTCGACGCTGGACGGTGCCGAGAGGAGGAACAGGTATCCATCCTGGTGGAAATCGATCGGCTGTCCCACCTCGTCGGCAAAACGCTCGAGCACGCCGATGGATTCGATCGACAGCCGGATATTGGACTCGTTCGAGAACTGATGGCGCACGCCGCCCGCGTTTCGTCCGGTCGACCCTGTGCCGAGCATCTGCTCGCGCTCGACGACGACGATGTCGGTGATGCCGCGTTTGGTGAGGTGATAGGCGACGCTGGCGCCCATGCAGCCGCCACCGACGATGACTACGTCCGCTGATCGCTTCATGTTCGCTGAGGACTCCACGGAGGATCTTGCCACAGAGGCACCGAGGCACGGAGAAGACCCGGTGCCCCATTCCATATGGCAGGTGTGAGTCTGGCGATCGTGTGAGCGCCTCCCTCCGGATTCGACGGCCGGCCTGCTCTGCAGGCCGGCTCGCGTGGGCGGAGTCGGACGGATTCACGAGTCGAGATCAGCACGACTGACTCGTGAATCTGTCCGACTCCGTCCACGCGCGTCGCGAGGCGACGCCGTCGAATCCGTCTGGCGCCTCTGTGGCTCCGTGTCTCTGTGGCAGACCCTCTTCGTGTCTTCGTGCCTTCGTGGCTGATCTTACCGGCCCGCCGCGTGCTCGACCGCTTCCATCACGCGCAGCAGGTTGCCGCCGAGAATCTTCGTCACGTCCGCGTCCGAATAGCCTTTCTTCAGCAGGGCGTCGGTGATCTTCGGCAGCTTCGACGCGTCTTCCAGCCCGATCGGCATCGTCGCGCCATCGAAGTCCGAGCCGAGGCCGACGTGATCGACGCCGGCGATCTTCACGGCATGGTCGATGTGCTCGATGATCTTGTCCCACGTCACCTTCGGCAGTCTTCCGCTGTTCATCGCCTCGGTGTTGATGCGCGCCGACTCGAGCGTCGAGCACGCTTCGTCGCCGCCGCATTTCTTCGACATCGCGTTCAGCTGCGTGACGACGTCGCCGTTCTGCTTCTCGCTGGCGAGCCGGTACTCTTCGCTGAGGAAGCTCACCTCGTAATTGATCATGACCACGCCGCCGTTCTTCGCGAGCGCGCGTAGCATGTCGTCCGTCATGTTCCGCGGGTGGTGCGAAATGGCCCGGCACGACGAGTGGGACGCGATCACCGGCGCGGTGCTCGTCGCGATCGCGTCGTAGAACGTCTTGTCGGCGACATGCGAGATGTCCACCATCACGCCGAGCCGGTTCAGCTCGCGCACGACGTCCTTGCCGAACGGCGTCAGGCCGTTGTGCGCCGGCTTGTCCGTGGACGAGTCGGCCCAGTCGTTGTTCTTGAAATGCGTGAGGGTGAGATAGCGCACGCCGAGCGCGGCGTAGTCGCGCAGCAGGCCGAGATCGTCGTCGATCATGTGGCCGCCTTCCATGCCCATGAGCGCGGCGATCTTGTGCTCGGCTGCCGCGCGGCGGATGTCCGCCGCGGTGGTCGCCAGCATCAGATCGTTCGGGTGTGTCTGCACGGCGCGCCGCACCGAGTCGATCAGATCCATCGCCTTCTTCACGGCCGGTGGACCCGTGAGATCGCTTGGCACCCAGATGGAGAAGAACAGCGCGTCGAGTCCGCCCTCGCGCATGCGCGGCACGTCGATATTGCCGTTCGCGTGCCGGACGCCGATGTCGAACCCTTTCTCCGACAGCAGCCGCTGGGTCGTGTCGTCGTGCGAGTCGATGACGATCGCGCGATCGTGCACCTCTTTCGCGTGCGCCGACACGGCGCCGGGTGCGCCGGCCTGACGGGTGAAGACGAGAACGGGCACCGACAGAACAGCCGCCACGGCGGCCGCGCGCAGCATGATGTCTCTCATGCGCGCCATCTTACCGCAGCGCCTGCGGCGGCTGACGCTGCCCGTGCCGCTGTTTTTACTCCTGTTGCCAGCGAAACCGTGTCAACGCCAGCCCGCCGAAGATCCCCGCGAACGCGAGCAGAACGCCCATCGGCGCCAGAGCGCTGGCGAAGCCGAGGCCGCGCCAGGTCATCGCGTCGAGGCCGTCCACCGCCCATCGGACGGGAATCACGACCGTGAACTGCTGCAGCCACTCGGGAAAGATGAACGTCGGCACCCAGGCACCGCCGAGCATCACCATCATGAGCACCGCCAGCGTGGTGACACCGCGCGCCGTCGCCGGCGAGTTGCCGAGAGCGGCCACGAGCAGGCCGAAGGTCGACGCCATGAACGCGCAGGCGATCGACACGCCGAGGAAGCCGGCGACGCTCCCGTGTATGCGAACGCGGAACACGACGATCGCGAAGGCGAACGCGACGAGCAGGATCGCCAGCGAAATGATCGTTCCGCTTGCCGCCTTGCCGGCGAGCAGCGTCGTCTTCGACACCGGCGCGCTGCGCAGGCGGTTCCACAGTCCGCGCTCACGCTCCACGAGCATCTCGATTCCGAGGTTCGCCATCGCGAAGAGGAGAAACTGAATGGCCATGCCGCCGAACGAATGCGCGTAGCCGTTGTACGCGATGTTGGACCCTGCCGTGATCGGCTCTTCGTTCGCGGTGTAGGGCATCGTGAGCCCGCGCGGCCGCGCGCTCGATCCGGCACCGGTGCGCTGCCGGTCGTAGAAACTCTGCGCGGCGCTCATCAGCTGGATCAGCGCCCGCTTGTCCTCGTCGGCCATCGACGATGAACGCACTTGGGCCAGCGTCTGCGTCAGAATCTGCTGACCCTGCGCGCCGCCGAACACCTCGGCGCTCACGGCCTGCATCACGTGCTGCGTGAGGATCCCGCGCACCATCGCGAGCTCGGCGGTGTGCGACGGATCGTACGCGAACGCCAGCACCGGCTTCTCGCCGGCGCCGAACAGTGCGTGTCCGGCCGCGTCGCCGAACCCGGTCGGGATGATGACCGCGACGCCGATCTTGCCGCGCTTCACCGACTCGCGCGCCGCGTCGGCGGTCGGCGTCGCAACGGCGAGGGTCGCGTCGGCGCGGGCTCCGGAAACGATCGCTTGGGAGATCGCGCTGCCGTCCTGATCGACGATCGCCACCGCGATGCGCGGCTGATGGCCCGCCGTCGGACCGCTGAACAGCACGCCGAAGAACGACGCGATCGCAATCGGCACGACGAAGCTGACGATGACCGATCGGCGCTCGCTGAAGAAGATGACGAGATCCTTGCGAACCATCGCGATCAGGGGAATGAACGGCATCAGTCCCGCAGGCTCCTTCCCGTCAGCGTGAGGAACACCGACTCCAGCGAAGGTCGCTCGCCCGCCACTGCCGGCACCTGCGCGTAGAGTCCCGCCAACGTGTCGTTCGCGATCACGCGCCCGTGATCCATGACGATGATGCGATCGGCGAGGCGCTCGACCTCCTCCATGTAATGCGTGGTGTAGAGCAGCGCCTTGCCTTGATGCTTGAGCACCTCGAGGTTGTCGAAGATGGCGTTGCGGCTCTGCGGATCGACGCCGACCGTCGGCTCATCGAGCAGCAGCACGTCAGGGTCGTGCAGCAGGCCAGCGGCCAGATTGAGCCGCCGCTTCATGCCGCCGCTGAACGTCCTGACGAGATCGCGCTCGCGATCCGCAAGGCCGACGAGCTCCAGCGTTCTGGCGATCGCGGCGTTCAGCGCGCGGCCGTTCAAGCTATAGAGCGAGCCGAAGAATCGCAGGTTCGCGCGCGCCGACAGCTCGTCGTACAGCGCGAGATCCTGCGGCACGAGTCCAATCCGCCGCTTCTTCGGATCGGTGTCGCCGCTCAACCTTGCGCCATCGATCAGCACCGCGCCTCCGTCCGGCGCCGTGAGCCCAGCGATCATCGACACCGTCGTCGTCTTGCCGGCGCCGTTGGGCCCGAGCAGCCCCAGCAGCGTGCCTGGCTCGAGTGACAGCGACACATCGTCCACCGCGACGAGTGGGCCGAAGGCCTTGTGAAGGTGTTCGACGGTGAGCACGCGCCTGCTATTCAGTCCGCCAGTGCGATGATCGGATCGATTTTGGTGGCGCGGCGCGCCGGGAGCGCGCACGCGAGAATCGCGACCGCGGCGAGCACGAGCGTTACCGTGGACAGGACCATCGGATCGGTGGCGCTGATGCCGAACAGCTGCGTCTCGAGGCTCTTACGCAAGGCGACGGCACCCGCGGCGCCGAGCAGGAATCCCATCGCGATCAGCACCAGCCCTTCACGCAGCACCAGTTCGAAGACCGCGCGCGCGCTGCTCCCCAGCGCGATGCGGATGCCGATCTCCTTCCGCCGCTGCGTGACCAGATACGCGAGCACGCCGTAGATGCCGATCGCGGAGAGAAACAGCGCGACGAGCCCGAAGGTCAGCGAGAGCACGACGGGCGATCGACGGCCGAGCAGCGACTTCTCCGTCCGTTGATCGAGCGTCTGCGTATCGAACACCGGCAGCTCGGGATCGAGGCGATTCAGCACGCCGCGCACGGCGCTGGTCAGCGACGCCGGATCGCCGGCCGTTTTCATCGCGAACGTCAAGCCTGATGACGTGTCCTGGTCCATCGGAAAGTAATACGCGCCGACCGATTTGCCGCCTTCCGTCAAATCGTGCAGCTTGATATCCCGGATCACGCCGACGACGGTGAGGAACGTCGTCTTGTCGGTGATCGCGGTGAGATCGCCGCCGACGATATTGGTCGGGCGATACATGCGCCTGCCGATCGGATCGTCGCTGCCCCAGAAGCGCTTCGCCAGCGTTTCGTCGACGATGATCGAATACGGCCCCTTCGGGCGCTCGCCCGGGGCGGCGCCCTTGTCGGGTTCGATCGCGTGATCGCGATCGTCGAAAAACCGGCCTCTCACGAGCTTCGCGCCGATCGCCTCGAAATATCCCGGCGTGACGTCGACCGCGTTCGGCGAGATCACCGACTCGCCCGGCTTCATCTGGTAGCCTTCCGCGAAGATGACGCTGTCGCTGTGATTGCCGCCGAACGGAATCGTGTCGGTCGCGCCGACCGCGCTCACGCCCGGCACTTCGCGCAGACGGCGCAGCGCTTCGTGCGTGAAGTTGATGAGCGCGTGGTCATCTGCGTAGCGCGCGCGCGGCAGACTGACTGACGCGGTGAGCACGCCGCCGGCGCTGAATCCCGGATCGACCGCGAGCACCTGGCGAAAGCTCGCGAACATCAGACCCGCCCCGATGAGCAGCATGAACGCGAAGCCGACCTGCGCGACGACGAGCGCACGGCGCAGCGTCCGCGCGCCGCGTCCGCTCGTGCCGGTGCGCCCTTCTTCGCGCAGCACCATCGTGAGATTGGCTGGCAGCACGTTCGCCACCGGGATCATGCCGAGCACGAGCCCGATGAGGGCCGCGACTCCAAGCGTGTAGGCGATCACCATGCCGTCGAGGCGGATCTCCTGGCTGCGTGGCAGCGCCTCAATGTTGAGCGAGCCGAGCCACTGCAGCGCCGCGTACCCGACGATCAATCCCGCCGCCGCCGCGACCATCGTCAGGATGACGCTCTCCGTGACGAGCTGCCGGGCGACGCGCCACTTGCCGGCGCCGAGCGCGAGCCGCGTCGCGAGCTCCTTCAACCGCGCGCGCGAGCGCACGAGCACGAGGTTCGCGACGTTCACGCAGCCGATCAGCAGCAGGAACAGCGCGCCTCCCCACATCAGGTACAGCGTCGGCTTGATCTCGCGGACGATCGTGTCCTGCAGCAGATCGACCCTGGTGTGGAAGCCGGCGTTGATGAGGAGCGGCTTCAGCTTGGGAAAGCGTTCGAGGTTGCGCGCGTTGAGTGCATCCACCTGCTGCTGCGCGCGCTCGATGGTCGCGCCAGGCTTGAGCCGTGCGATGTTCTGATAGCTGTTGTTGTGCCGCTGCTCGTCGCTCTTCTGCTCCGGCGTGAACGCCAGCGGACGCCAGAGCATCACGATCGGATTCAGGAAGTAAAAGCCCTTCGGCATGACGCCGACGATGGTGTACGGCTGACCGTCGATCCGCATGTCCTTGCCGACCGCGCTCGGATCGCCGCCGAACTGCGATTGCCACAGCGCGTAGCTGAGCACCACTTTCTTGTCGTTGCCCACTTCGCCCTCGGCTTCGGTGAACGTGCGCCCCAGCGCCGGGGCGACGCGCAGCAGGCGGAAGAACGACGGCGTGGCGCGCGTCACGCGGATGCGCACCGGCGTGCCGCCCTGATCGATGCTCTGATTCGCGCCGTTGAAGAGCGCCTGCTCTTCGTAGACGTCGGTCTCCCTGAGGCGGTCGTAATAGTCGGGCACCCCCGACGATTGGCCATAAGCCGCCGAGGCGCCGGCGCCCGGATACGCGTTCCCCATGAGCACGATGCGGTCCGACTCAGGAATCGACAGCGGGCGCAGCAGCACGTTGTGAACGACGGAGAAGAGGGCGGTGTTGGCGCCGATGCACAGCGCGAGCGTCAGCGCAGCCGTCAAGGTGAAGGCTTTGTCCTTCCACAAGAGGCGAACGCCGACGCGCAGGTCGTGAAGAAAGGAGTCCACGGCAAAGAATACGTCGAACGACGACTGCCGGTTCCGCCTTGCGGTTTCCTCGCAGGCGGCAGACCTCTGAACGTTGGGTTATTCCGTGCGCAGCGCCTGCGACGGCTGCACGCGCGCCGCGCGCCACGCGGGAATGAAATTCGCGAGGCTCGACGCGGTGAGCAGCACCGCCGCAGCGATGCCCCACGACAAGGGATCCGCGATGCTGACGCCGTAGAGCATCCCGCTGATCTGCGACCGCGCGAGCAGCGCAACGGCGCATCCGACGACGACGCCGCCGCCCAGCCCCGTAGCGGCGACGATCAGCCCCTGCCGCATCACCAGGCGGAGCACGGTGGACGCGCTCGCCCCGAGCGCCATGCGGATGCCGATCTCGCGCGTGCGGCGCGACACGGAATACGCGATTACGCCGTACAAGCCGATCGCGGCGAGCAGCATCGCCACCACGCCGACGCTGCTCACGACGAGCGCCTCGGCACGCACGGGGAACAGCGTCGCCCCCATCTCCGCCTCCATCGTCTGATTCTCGAAGAAGACGAGATTCGGTTCGAGGGCCAGCAGTTCGCGGCGCATGTCGCGCAGCAGCGCGTTGGCGTCGCCGCGCGTGCGCGCGATGATGGCGTTGTAGGCGTTTGGCTGCTGGCTGCGCGCCACATGGATGAACGGCGTCGGCGCCTCGCCCACCGTCGACACCTTGTGATCGGCGGCGACGCCGACGATCTGGAATGCCGGGCCCGCGCCGCCGCGCGTGTGGAAGGTCTTCCCGATCGCGCTCTCGTCCGGCCAGTAGCGGTGGGCGAACGTCTCGTTGACCACGGCCACTTTCGGCGTCTCGGGACGATCGTCGTCAGTGAAACCGCGTCCCTGAACGATCGCCACGCCGACGGTCTTGAAATAATCCGCCGACACGCGCGTCACGTCGATCGTGTCGCCCGTCTGGCCCGGCTGATGCCGCCCGGGAATCCAGATGTCGTCCCAGCGGCTCACGTTCACCGAGAACGGCACGCGCGTCGCCAGCGCGGCCGACTCCACGCCGGGAATCGCTCGCACCCGATCGAGCGCCTGGTTGTAGAACTGCAGGCTGCGCGCCGGCGAATAGCGCAGCATGCCGGTGTCGGTCGACACGAGAGCGAGTCGATCGACGGCGAAGCCGACGTCGGTGCGCTCCGCGGCAATCAGGCTGCGCGTCAGCAGCGTCGCCACGACGAGCAGCAACACCGTCGTCGCCATCTGTCCGGCGACGAGCACGTCGCGGACCCCCCACCGCCAGCCGCCCATCGGCCGAACGACGAGATCGCCGCGCAGATCGGACGTGAGCGTCACGCGCGACGCCTTGACCGCCGGCACGAGACCGGCCAGCAGCCCCGAGATGAACGTCGCGGCCAGCGTGAACAGCAGCACGCGTCCGTCGATGCGCAGCTCGAAGGCAAACGGAATGGGCGTCGGCAGGGTCATCGACGCGACGACGCGCGTGATCCACCACGCGAGCAGGATGCCGAAGGCCGCACCAATCGACGAGAGCACCAGGCTCTCGGTGACGAGCTGCCGCGCGATCTGCGCGCGGCTCGCTCCGATGGCGAGCCGCACCGCAATTTCCTTCTGCCGGCCGGTCGCTCGCGCCAGCAGCATGCTCGCCACGTTCGCGCACGCGATCAACAACACGAGGCCAACGATCACCATCAGCACGGTGGCGATGGGTACGACGGCGCGGTCGGCCGCCGGATGCAGGTGAACGTCGCTCGTCGCTTTCACCGCGATGCGGCGATCCGTGTTGGTGGCCGGATATGCGGTGTCGAGCTGCGACATCAACAGCTTGAGGTTCGCGCCGGCCTGCGCCGCGGTGCGCCCGGGCTGCAGCCGGCCGCGCATGAACAGCCAGCGATCACCGCGCCGCTCGAGTCGGTTCGTTCCGTCGGGCGACGGCACGACATCGTGCAGGCCGACAGGCTCGACGGTCAGCGAGCCGGCCACCGGCACCCACACGTCGGGCGAGAGCACCGGCGTCATGCCGGTAAATCCGCGCGGCGTCACCCCGACGATCGTGTACGTCTCGCCGCGGAGCTTCAGCGTGCGCCCGATCGCCTCGCGGGACGATCCAAAGTCGCGCACCCACGAGCGATACGACACCATCGCCACGCGCGGCGCGTCCTTCCGGTCATCGTCGGAAATGATCGTGCGGCCCAACGCGGCGCCGACGCCCAGCGTGCCGAAATAGTTGCCGGTGACGATCTCGCCCAGCACGAGCTGCGAGCGATCGCCGAGATTCAGCGGACCGAACATCGGGCTGTAGCCGATCAGGTCCGTGAAGACGTCGTTCCTGGCGCGAAGATCGAGATAGTCGGGATACGACGAGGTGCTGTACGGCTCCGCACCGGCGCCGCCGCTGCCGCTCGTAAACACGTCGACCAGGCGATTCGGCTGCGCGACCGGCAGCGGACGGAAGAGCACCGCGTCTGCGACCGCGAACAGCGCCGCATTGAAGCCGATGCCGGCGGCCAGTGAGGCCACCGCCACGAGCGTGAACGCCGGGCTTTTCGCGAGCCAGCGCAGAGCGTGCCGCAAATCGGTGCGCAGCAGGTCGATCAAGGCGAGAGGATTATAATCCGCGCATGAAGAAGCTGCTGCTCGCCATCGTCGCCGCCACGGCCGTTGTTGGAGCGCAGACGCCGGGCGCGTTCACGCTCGATCAGATTCTCAGTTATCCGTTTCCCGACAACCTTGTCGCGTCGCCGACCGCCGCAACGGTGGCCTGGACGTTCACCGAGCGCGGCGTGCGGAACATCTATGCCGCGGACGGACCGGAGTTCAAAGCCCGTCGACTCACCAATTACACCGACGATGACGGGCAGGAGCTGACGAGCCTCTCGTTTTCGCACGACGGCAAGACGATGGTGTACGTGCGCGGCGGCGATCACGGATCGAACTGGCCGGCCGAGGGCAACCTGATGCCGGATCCGTCGAGCAGTCCGGTGCAGCCGAAGATGCAGGTCTGGGCGGTATCGGTGTCGGGCGGAACACCGACGTTGCTCGGTGACGGCGACGATCCGGCGATTGCGCCGGACGGCAGTCGCGTCGCGTTCGTCAAGGATCGCCGCATCTTCATCGCGCCGCTCGACGGATCGAAACCCGCCGAGCAGGCATTCTTCGCGCGCGGATCGAGCGAGTCGCCCGTGTGGTCGCCCGACGGACGCACGCTCGCGTTCGTGTCGGACCGCGACGATCACAGCTTCATCGGTCTCTTCACCGACGCGAGTCGTCCCATTCGCTATCTGGCGCCGTCCACGTCGCGAGACTCGGATCCGGTCTGGTCGCCTGACGGCAAGACGATCGCGTACGTGCGCCAGCCCGGACGCGGCGGCGTGCCACGATCGCCGCTCGCGCAGCAGCCCTCGCCGTGGGCGATCTGGGTCGCCGACGCGGCGAGCGCATCGGGCCACGAGGCATGGAAGAGCGGCGCCGCGCTCGTGGATTCGCTGCCGCGAACCGCCGGCGGCGCGAACCTGCACTGGGGCGACGGCAATCGTCTCGTCTTCGTCTCGTATCAGGACAACTGGCCGCATCTCTACTCGGTCCCGTCCGCAGGAGGCGCGCCCGCGACGCTGCTCACGCCGGGCGCGTTCATGGTCGAGTACGCGTCGATGTCGCCCGACCGCCACTTCATCGTCTACAACGCGAACACCGGATCCGACCGCAACGACATCGACCGCCGTCACATCTTCAAGGTAGCGGTCGATGGATCGTCGGCGCCGGCGGCGTTGACGAGCGGCCGCGGCATCGAGTGGACGCCGGTCGAGACGGGCGACGGCGCCAGCGTCGCGTTCCTCGCGTCGGATCCACAGCGGTCGCCGCTGCCGTCGATCGTGCCGATGGCCGGCGGCCAGACGCGCACGCTCGCCGCGGATCGGCTGCCGGCGTCTTTCCCGTCCGCCGCGCTCGTCACGCCGGAGCCGGTGACCTTTCGCGCCAGCGACGGCGTCGAGGTGCACGGACAGCTGTTCAAGAGCGGCAGCGGCGCGGCGAAGCGCCCAGCGGTCGTGTACGTGCACGGCGGTCCGCCGCGACAGATGCTCCTCGGCTGGCACTACATGAACTACTACGCGAACGATTACGCGGCGAATCAGTACCTCGCGAGCCGCGGCTTCGTCGTGCTGTCGGTGAACTACCGGCTCGGCATCGGCTACGGGCACGCGTTCCAGTATCCGGAGCACGCGGGCGCCCGCGGCGCCTCGGAATATCTCGACGTCATTGCCGGAGGCAAGTATCTTCAGGCGCGTCCTGACGTAGACGCGAAGCACATTGGCATCTGGGGCGGATCGTACGGCGGCTACCTGACGGCGCTCGCGCTCGGGCGCAACTCTGACGTGTTCGCCGCCGGCGTGGACATCCACGGCGTGCACAACTGGGATCGCCAGGGCCGCCAGGCGCCGAATATCGTCGCCGCGTGGGCCGGAGACGGAATCACGGAAGCCGATTTGAAGGAAGCCGCGAAGGTGACGTATCAGTCGTCGCCGATTTCCGCCGTCGCGACGTGGAAATCGCCGGTGCTGCTCATCCACGCGGACGACGACCGGAACGTCGAATTCCACCAGACGGTGGATCTCGAGCGGCGCTTGCTCGAGAAAGGGGTCAAGGTCGAGGAACTCGTGATCCCCGACGACATCCACGACTTCCTGCTGTGGCGAACGTGGAAAACCGTCACGACCGCCAGCGGCGCGTACCTCGAGCGGATGTTGATGAAGAGCGGCACGACGTCGCAGCGGTAAGGCGGGTCCAAAAGGACCCGCCCACGACGGCGCTAGGGCGTTCCGGTGTCGATGAAGCGCTTCAACCGCTGCATCGAGCCGCTCAGCATCCCGTCGGCTGGCTTGGCCATCGCATCGAGTCCGCCAGCCAGATAGCCGCCGACTTTGTACGTCAGCACAATCGTCGTCTTGCCCGCGGCCTCCGACAGCGCGAACGTGAGGCTGCCGGCGACGCCCATGTCCTGCATCGGACCCAGACCGCCGTTCAGCCGCAGCATCTTGCCGGGAGCGGCGAATACGACGGACAGGTGTCTGACGCTCCCGCCATTCGGCAGCGTTTCGCAAAAACAACCGCCGGCTTTCGCGTCGAGCGACAGGTTCGACGCTTTCCCCGAGAAAGTATGTTCGGGATCCCACCATGAGGCGACGTCGATGACGCCGGCGTAGGCTTTCGCCGCCGACGCCTGCACATCGATCGCGACCTTCACCGTGAATCCGTTGCTGGCGCTGTCGATCACGTCCGCCCGAACGGGCGCCGCGACGAGCAGCACGACGACCGGAGCGAACAGCGTCAGGAGCCGCAGTCGTTTCATGAATGCCTCATTGACGCAGCAGCGGCCGAATCTGTTCGCGGACGCCGGACAGTTCCTGCGACAGCATCTTGTGCACGGCGATCGCCTGATCGGTCGGCGCGAAGTCGTTCAGCGAGACGATGTCGGCCAGGTGCGACAGCTTCTCGATCAACTGACTGGGCAGACGCAGCTGATCCTGCCCGCGTCCCGTCGACGTGATGTTGAACAGCTTTGCTTCGAGCGCCACGATCTTCTTGTCCAGATCGGCGGCCTTCGCCTTCGCCGCTCGTCCTGCCTCGTCGTCGGCGGCGAGCTGCTGTTGCTGCGCGAGCTGCGCGCGAACAGTTTCCGCCTGGTTGACCAGCTCGGTGGCGATGGACATGTTGTCGCGAATCTCCATCAGGAGCTGCGTCTGCGTCCGGATATCCGCCTCGCTGCCCGACGAGTTGGGATCTTTGCGGACCACGAGCGGCTGCGGCTGCGACGCCTCTTTGCCTCCGACCACCAGTTTCACCGTGTACGTGGCGGGCGGCATCAGCACCGACATCGGCGTCGCCGTCGGAAATTTGCGCGTGCCGTCCGGACTCAGCGCGAACTCGGGCGCGTACTGCGGCGGCGTTCGCAGCTTGAAGTCCTTTGTCGGGTCGCCGCGCAGGTCCCACCACACGCGGTTCAGGCCCGCCCTCGCATCCTTGCCGACCTTCATCGTCCGCACGATCTTGCCGGACGCGTCGCTGATCACGATCGATACCGCGTCCTCTTTCGCGCGGCCATCCGCATCTTGGACCGGCGCGGTCTTCAGGAAGAAATTGATCGGCGCTCCGTCGGGCGGATTCTTTCCCTCCGTGGGATCGTCCGGCATGATCATCGGATCGGTGATCATGTGAAAACGGTA
>Ga0070660_100001539_pt1 | contig 15838 bp, 17 predicted proteins | sample KBSC33metaG_FD_64670 | JGI IMG/M metagenome (GOLD analysis project Ga0070660, IMG submission 64670) | Corn rhizosphere microbial communities from Kellogg Biological Station, Michigan, USA - KBS C3-3 metaG | ecosystem: Host-associated > Plants > Roots > Rhizosphere > Soil ... | reverse complement strand
GATCCGCACAATCTCGGCGCTTGCCTGCGAGTTGCGGATGGTGCGGGCGCGCATGCTGTTATTGCACCGAAAGATCGTGCAGTCGGCTTGAATGCGACTGCGGCAAAGGTAGCTAGTGGCGCTGCCGATACCGTGCCTTACATCACCGTCACTAATCTCGCGCGTACCATGCGCGAGCTGAAAGAACGCGACATTTGGCTGATCGGCACTAGCGACGATGTTGACAAGAGCCTGTATGACGCAGACTTTACAGGCCCGGCCGCACTGGTGATGGGCTCCGAAGGAGAGGGGATGCGCAGACTGACGCGGGAGAATTGCGATTTGTTGGTGCGTATTCCGATGCACGGTGCTGTGGAGAGCTTGAACGTCTCGGTTGCTTCTGGCGTCTGTCTCTATGAGGCGCGCAGGCAGAGGATTGTCAAGAGTTAAGCAGCAATATGATGCAAACAGGCAAGTTTATTCCTGCCGATATTCTCTCTATTCCGTATGTTCAGTCGTATCCGCGAAGATATCGCCAGCATTATTGAGCGCGATCCCGCTGCACGCAGCACATGGGAGGTGTTGACTTGCTATCCAGGCCTGCACGCGATCATTATGCATCGTTGGGCGCACTGGTGTTGGCTGCGGGAATTTAAATGGCTGGGGCGATTCATCTCTCATATCGCTAGGGCGATCACCGGCATCGAAATACACCCGGGTGCGATCATCGGTCGGCGGGTTTTCATTGATCATGGCTTCGGTGTCGTGATCGGTGAAACAGCCGAAGTTGGGGACGATTGCACTATCTACCAAGGTGTGACGCTGGGCGGCACTTCTTTGAATAAGGGGGCCAAGCGCCATCCTACCTTGGGGCGTAGTGTGATTGTCGGTGCCGGCGCCAAAGTATTGGGAGGCTTTACTGTCGGTGAGGGGGCCAAGGTTGGTTCGAATGCGGTTGTCGTCAAGGAAGTGCCTGCAGGTGCGACGGCGGTTGGCAATCCTGCCCACATTGTCCAGAAGAATGCCGGCAGGCAGCGTGAAGAAGCTGCCGCGCGCGTGTTTGCAGCCTATGGAGTGACACCGAACAGTGATGAAGATCCACTATCGATCGCTTTGCATAAGCTGATCGATCATGTAGTCGCTCAGGAGCAGCAGATGCAGAGGATCATTGGTGCGTTGAAAGCATCGGGTATTCAATGTGATGTGCTGCCAGCGACCGATAAGTTCGATCTGGAACAGTTGAACAAGCTTGTTGAATAAAGAGAGATCCGTGAGTGATACCGAATCTACATTGATAACAGGGACAGAGCATGACCTGCTCGATCCGTTTGAGGTGCGCGTACTGGCAGTGCTTGCCGAGAAAGAAGCGCTTACGCCAGACAATTACCCATTGTCGCTGAATGCATTGACCAACGGCTGTAACCAGCTGTCGAGCCGCGATCCTGTCATGTCGCTGTCCGAGAGCACGGTACAGGATGTGGTGCAGCGGCTGATCCAGCGCAGATACGTGAGTGAAGTGCGGCAGGCTGGCGCGCGCGTAATAAAGTACGAACACCGCATGCGCATGAAGTGGGTGCTGGAGCAGGATAAGCTCGCGATCCTGACGATTCTGATGCTGCGCGGCGTGCAGACTGCCGGCGAGATTCGCGCGCGCAGTGGCCGTATACATGAGTTTGCGACGGTTGCGGATGTCGAGCAAGGATTGCAATTTTTGATCGACAAATATCCCCCACTCGTAGCGCGTCTTGCTCGTGCTCCCGGCACCAAGGAGGTACGCTATGCGCACCTATTGGGTGGGGAGGGTGCGGTGGAGCGACAAGAGTCGGCTACGAGTTTTTCCTCAGCCGTGGAAATGCCGCACCAGGACCGTGTCACTCAGTTGGAAGACGAGGTTGCCAAATTGCGCGCAGAAGTGGAACGTTTGAGCGCGCAGTTCGAAGAATTCATGAAACAGTTCGAATAGCCGTTTCGCATGCATTGCCGGTGGCATCGAAAAAGGTAAATCCGCCATCTTCGCCCAGAGTCAGCCAACCACCGCGCTGGCTCTCCTCGTCGCAATCCCAATCCGGCAGCACGTAGCGTATCCGTTTGTCTGCGCCGTTGCCGTATTCGTGTCTACCGGGGCGGTGCGTATGTCCGTGAATGATGACCGATGCTGATGTGCTGTCAAAGAGCGTCGCGATCGCCGATCCGTTCACATCCATGGTTTCGTAGGATTTTCCTCGCTGGGCTTCACGGCTGCTGTTACGTAGCCCGTTGATAATGGCCTTGCGCTGTGCAAGCGGCATGGCGAGGAACTGTCGCTGCCATTCTTCTTGCCTCACTTGCGAACGGAATGCCATGTAGTCATGGTCATCGGTGCACTGTGCATCGCCGTGAGTGAGCGCGATGCGCCAACCGGCCAGTTCTACCACGTGGGGGTCGGGTAGCAGGGTAATGCCGACAGACGCTGCAAAACCAGCGCTGACGAGAAAATCGCGATTGCCACCGATCCAGAAAATATCGATGCCTGTAGCAGTCGCATCACGTATGGCGCTGACGATCCGCTGGTTGTAATCTGAATCGATATCGTCATCTCCCGCCCAGTATTCGAACAAATCGCCAAGCAGGTACAACTGCTTGGCGCAAGGGGCTTTTTCCCGGAGGAAGGTGAGAAAGGCTTCCGTTGTACGCGGCAGCGCTTGCTGCAGATGTACGTCGGAAACAAAAAGCGCAATCGGGCTCGATTGCGCCTTGTCGCTTTTGCTGATCATTGAAGATAAAGGTGGATAGTCGCGGGGATCAGACGACTTCTGCTTTTTCAATCACGACATTTTCCACCGGCACGTCAGCATGCATGCCAGCGCGCGCAGTCTTGACTGACTTGATCTTGTCGATCACGTCAGTACCTTCGACTACTTTGCCGAACACGCAATAACCCCAGCCATCCTGGCCGGGATAATCGAGAAAGCTGTTGTTCTTGACGTTGATGAAGAATTGGGCGGTTGCAGAATGCGGTGCTGAAGTGCGGGCCATTGCGATCGTGTAAGCCTCATTCTTCAGGCCATTCTTCGCTTCGTTCTCGATCGGTTCCTTGGTGGATTTCTGCTTCATGCCCGGTTCGAAACCACCGCCTTGAATCATGAAGCCATCGATTACGCGATGGAAGATTGTGCCGTCGTAGTGGCCGTCGCGTACGTAGGACAGGAAGTTCTCGACTGTCTTCGGCGCCTTCTCTGCGTCTAGTTCGAGCTTGATGGTGCCGTAATTAGTGTTGAGGATGACAGCCATAATGATTCCTTTGCAAATGAGATGAATTATTTGATGACGGAAGCCGATTCGATCACAACCGGCTTGAGAGGGACATTCTGATGTATACCGTTGTTGCGAGTTTCAACTTTCTTGATTTTGTCGACGACCTCGGTGCCCTTGGCAACTTTTCCGAACACGGCATAACCCCACCCGTCACGACCAGGATAGTCGAGAAAGGCATTGTCCTTGACATTGATGAAGAACTGCGCCGATGCCGAATGCGGATCGGGCTTGCGGGCCATTGCGACAGTATAGGTTTCGTTCTTCAATCCGTTCTTCGCTTCGTTTTCAATCGGTGCCTTTGTTGGCTTTTCCTGCATGTTCTGATCGAAACCGCCGCCTTGGATCATGAAGTTGTCGATAACGCGATGAAAGATCGTGCCATTGTAATGGCCACTCTTGACGTACTGCAGAAAATTGGCGACTGTTTTCGGTGCCTTGTCAGGATACAACTGGAGCACGATGTCACCCATGTTCGTCTTGAGCAACACCTGTTCATTGCTGGCTGCATTGGATATGGAAAGGATGCTAGTCAATGACAGGGCTGCTGTCAGTTGGATGAAATACCTGCGAGAATGCTTCATTTCAGTTCCTTTTTCTTTACAGGAAAATTTTCATTATGCATCTTTCATGCCCCTTTGCCTTGACGGGGTGCATGGCGATTAGGAGTGGTTGCTGGCAGGAGAAATTTTCATTCGATAGCAGGCTATCAGCGTAGCTTCCTTGCCTTGAAAGCACGAAGGGATCGTTCCATCAATGTTATACTGAAGCAGAAACGTGCATTTTATCAAAATCAGCAATCCATAAGGTTTCGGCAACCTTGCTGCAGTATGTCCTTCCACCCATCTGTGCAGACAACTTGCAGTCGAGTGACACGCCTCTGCCGGAACGGAATCTTCGCCCATGACTGCAATCAAGATCTACAACACGCTTGCGCGTGAGAAGCAGACTTTTGTCCCGATTGAACCTGGTAAAGCTCGCATGTATGTATGCGGTATGACCGTGTATGACTATTGTCACTTGGGGCATGCGCGCGTGATGGTAGTTTTTGACATGGTGCAGCGCTGGCTGCGTACCTCAGGTTTCGATGTGACCTATGTGCGCAATATCACTGACATTGACGACAAGATCATCAAACGTGCCGTGGAAAATGGCGAATCGATTTCATCATTGACGCAGCGTTTTATTGACGCAATGGATCAGGATGCTGGGGCTCTGGGTGTGCTAAAACCCGATCACGAACCGCGTGCGACGCAATATGTGCCGCAGATGCTGCGCTTGATCGAAAAGCTGGAGCAGCATGGCCTTGCCTATCAGGCCAGCGACGGCGATGTGAATTATTCGGTGCGCGATTTCCCTTCCTATGGGAAGCTTTCAGGCAAGTCGCTTGATGATCTTCGTGTCGGGGAACGAGTCGAATTGAATGCTGGCAAACGAGATCCGCTCGATTTCGTCCTATGGAAGTCCGCGAAGGAGTCGGAACCTGAAGAGGTGAAGTGGGATTCCCGCTGGGGCAAGGGGCGTCCGGGCTGGCATATCGAATGTTCGGCCATGAGTTGCGATCTGCTCGGCGAACATTTCGATATTCATGGCGGAGGGGAGGATCTTCAATTCCCGCACCATGAAAACGAGATTGCGCAATCTGAAGGTGCGACTCGGCAGACCTTCGTCAATTACTGGATGCATAACGGTTTCATACGGGTGGATAACGAGAAGATGTCCAAGTCGCTCGGCAATTTTTTCACGATCCGTGATGTGCTGAAATCCTACGATGCCGAAGTCGTACGCTTCTTTATTCTGCGAGCACATTACCGTAGTCCGCTCAACTACTCCGATGCACACTTGAATGATGCAAAGCATGCCTTGGCACGTCTCTACACTGCGCTCAAGGAAGTTCAGCCGGACGCGGCTGCACTGGATATGAGCAAAGAGCATGCGGTGCGTTTCGCGGAGGCGATGAATGACGATTTCAATACGCCTATTGCCATCGCTGTGTTGTTCGATCTTGCCAATGAAGTGAACAAGACGAGGTCGCCAGCACTGGCTCGCCAGTTGAAGGGGCTGGCGGGAACAATCGGTCTCTTGCAGCGCATGCCCCAGGAGTTCCTGCAAGCTGGACCTGCGGAAGGCGGTACTTATTCGGAGGTGGCGATTGAAGAGCGTATTACTGCCCGTGCTGCAGCAAAGAAGGCAAAAAACTTCGCTGAGGCTGACGCCATTCGCGCCGAGTTGCTGGAAAACGGCATCGTGCTTGAAGACAAGCCGGGCGGTGTAACCGAATGGAGAAGGGCCTGATCCCATGGGGAGCATCAGACATTCCGTCGCACAGGCCAGCGTGCCTGGGTACTGGCATGATGCCAAGGAAGAGCTGATGAAGCGCGACCGCGTCATGCGCAAGCTCATTCCCCAGTTTGACGACATGTATCTGGCTAGCCGCGGCGAGCCGTTCAATACGCTGGTACGCTCCATCATCGGTCAGCAGATTTCAGTAAAGGCGGCCGAAACAGTCTGGCTGCGTTTCTTGGAACTATGTCCCAAATGTACTCCAGCGCAGGTTCTGAAGGCGGGACCGGAAGCACTCGCAGCTTGCGGTTTATCGAAAAGAAAAGCGGAGTATTTGCTCGACTTGGCTGGTCATTTCAAGTTGAAACGTGTGCATGCCGACAAATGGGTCGCGATGGGCGACGAGGAAGTGATCGCGGAACTGATCCAGATACGCGGCATCGGTCGCTGGACAGCGGAGATGTTTTTGATATTTAATCTGCTCCGTCCGAATATCCTGCCACTTGACGATTTGGGATTGCTCAAGGGCATCAGTATTAATTATTTCTCCGGCGAGCCGGTTTCGCGCAGCGATGTTCGCGAAGTCGCGGCGAACTGGGAACCGTGGCGTACCGTGGCTACATGGTATCTTTGGCGCAGTCTGGAGTCTGCGCCGGTCGTGTATTGAATTCATCTCGCGCTGACAGGAGGCACGATGACCAAAACAACTTTTCTCGCGTTTGAGCAACCCATCGCTGAACTCGAGTGCAAAATCGAAGAACTGCGTTTCGTGCAGGATGATTCTGCGGTCGACATATCAGAGGAAATCGACCGCCTTTCCAAGAAAAGCCAGCAGCTTACGAAGGATATCTACGCCAAGCTGACGCCTTGGCAGGTTTCTCAGATCGCCCGCCATCCTCAGCGTCCCTATACGCTGGATTATGTGAATGAAATCTTCACGGATTTTCATGAATTGCATGGTGATCGCACTTATGCAGACGATCTGTCGATCATCGGTGGCCTTGCGCGTTTCAACGGCCAGTCTTGCATGGTAATCGGTCATCAGAAGGGGAGAGATACCAAAGAGCGCGCCATGCGCAATTTCGGCATGCCCAAGCCTGAGGGATATCGCAAGGCTATGCGCCTGATGAAGCTGGCTGAGAAATTCGGTCTGCCCATCTTCACCTTCGTCGATACGCCGGGCGCATTCCCGGGGATCGATGCGGAAGAGCGCGGCCAGTCCGAAGCAATTGGCCACAACCTGTATGTCATGGCTGAGCTGAAAGTGCCATTGATCGCTACCATTATCGGCGAAGGCGGTTCGGGCGGTGCGCTGGCGATTGCGGTTGGCGATGTAGTGCTGATGCTGCAGTATGCAACATACTCGGTGATTTCCCCCGAGGGCTGCGCATCCATTTTGTGGAAAACCTCGGAGCGTGCAGCGGATGCGGCTGAAGCACTGGGCTTGACGGCGCATCGTCTGAAGGCGTTGAGCCTGATTGACAAGATCGTCAACGAACCCTTGGGCGGGGCGCATCGCGATCCGAAACAGATGGCAGCATTGCTCAAGCGGGCGCTGGCTGATTCGCTGCGTCAGGTGCAGGATCTCAAGCCGAAGGAGCTGATTGCGGCACGCCATGAAAAGCTCATGAGCTACGGTAAGTTCAAGGAAATCACATCGTCGGAATAAGCTGTGGCCGACAACCCGACTGCGTTGCTTGCCGACGCCTTCGAACGCGCGCTGGAGGACATTCAGTCGCGCGTTTTTACTTCTGCTCCGTCTGCAATGGCGATTGCGTATAGCGGGGGACTGGATTCATCTGCGTTGCTGCATTTGGCGAAGATTTATGCCGAGGCGCGAAGCATCGCACTATATGCGTTTCACGTTCATCATGGCCTTAGCAGGCATGCCGATTCCTGGCTTGCTTATTGCGAAGGGGAGTGCAGGCGGCTTGGCATTATATTTGACGCGCGCCGTGTATCGGTGGAAGCAGGCGACAGCATTGAACAGGCTGCTCGCCTGCGAAGATATGCTGCGCTTGGCGAGTTGTGTTCCAAGCATAGTGCGCCCTTGTTATTGACGGCCCATCATCTTGATGATCAGGCTGAAACGGTATTGCTGCAATTGTTGCGCGGTGCCGGCGTGGCAGGGCTATCAGGCATGGAAACTGTCAGCCGAGCACCGGATTTGCTTGGCAATCGTGAACTTGTATTGGGACGTCCGCTGCTTGGTGTTTCGCGTGCCGAACTCGAAAGTTTTGTGGTCGCTGCGAGTATTACCCACGTCGATGATGAATCGAACGCCGACCTACGCTACGCACGCAACGCTTTGCGGCATGAAATCATGCCCGTGCTGTTGCGACATTTTCCTGGTTTTGAACAACGAATCGCGCGGGGCGCACGTCATGCGCAATCAGCTCAGCGTTTGCTGGAAGAGCTTGCGGCACAGGATTTTGTCGATTGTGCGGATGGGGAGTGCCTCTCGCTGTCTCGACTTCGGCAGTTGAATGCCGACCGTATCGATAATTTGTTGCGCTACTGGTTCACACTGCGCGGCATGCGTATGCCATCGACCGCTTGGCTGGCCGAAATGCGCGAGCAGTTGTTCGACGGGAAAGAGGATGCGCAAATTCATGTCACGCATCCTGACGGCGAGGTTCGGCGTTATCGGGATCGTGTCTACCTGACAGCGCGTCAGCAAGAGCAGATTTCCAGCGGTGCAGCGTCGATCAGTTTTCGGTGGAACGGTGAGCGCAGCATCGAATTCGACGGTTTCCAGGGGCGGCTATACTTCGAACCGGCAGAGCAGGGGATCGATGCCCAATGGCTGCGTGCGTTGCAGCTCGTGTTGCGGTATCGCATCGGTGGCGAGCGTCTCAAAGCTGCTCAGAATCGTCCTACAAGATCCCTGAAGCACCATTACCAAGCCTTGCATATTCCTGCCTGGGAGCGTCTTCGGCTGCCTGTCGTCTGTACTGCAGATGGACGGCTGTTGTTTGCCGCCGGTATCGGCTTGAATTGGTGTGATCTGCCATCAGGAAAGGTCTCCTTGCGCTGGGAAGCTCAGTCGTAGCCGCTTGTCTATTCATTGCCCGAATCGACAGGCTGTCTACTTGCCTTCCTGCGTTGCAACAGGTAGACTAAGGGGTTGATTTTTATAAAAAATTCTTCATTTCTCAGCGCACTTTCCTTTCCACCCTTATGGCTTTAATCGTCCACAAATACGGCGGCACTTCCATGGGCTCGACTGAGCGCATCAAGAACGTCGCCAAGCGCGTCGCCAAATGGCATGACGCCGGTCATCAGATTGTCGTGGTGCCGTCTGCAATGTCAGGCGAAACGAATCGCTTGATCGCCCTTGCTAAAGAAATCATGCCGCAGCCCGATGCGCGCGAACTCGACATGCTGGCCTCGACCGGCGAACAGGTATCAGTAGCCCTGTTGTCGATGGCACTGCAAACCATCGGCAAGGATGCTGTCTCTTATGCGGGCTGGCAGGTGCCGATCAAGACTGATTCCGCTTATACCAAGGCGCGCATCCAGTCGATCGACGATGCGCGCGTGCGCAAGGATCTGGCGGCAGGGAGGATTGTCATCATCACCGGTTTCCAGGGTGTGGACGATGCGGGCAATATCACGACGCTTGGACGCGGCGGTTCCGATACATCCGCCGTGGCGGTCGCCGCAGCATTGAAGGCGCAGGAGTGCCTGATTTATACCGACGTCGATGGTGTGTACACGACGGATCCGCGCGTGGTGACTGAGGCACGCCGCTTAAAGACAGTGACGTTCGAAGAAATGCTTGAGCTGGCGTCGCTCGGTTCCAAGGTTCTGCAGATTCGCTCCGTCGAGTTCGCCGGCAACTACAAGGTGCCGACACGCGTGCTGTCGTCGCTCACCGATCCGCTCATGCCGCTGGAAGAAGAGGCCAACTCCGGCACCCTGATTTCGTTTGAGGAAGATACACACATGGAACAAGCCGTCATCTCCGGTATCGCGTTCAATCGCGATGAAGCAAAGATCACCGTTTTGGGTGTGCCCGACAAGCCCGGCATCGCCTACCAGATTCTCGGACCCGTCGCCGATGCAAATATCGAAGTCGACATGATCATCCAGAACCAGTCTGTTGAGGGCAAGACTGACTTTACCTTTACCGTTGCGCGTGGCGAGTATGCGAAGGCAATGGATGTGTTGAATAAGTCCGTCAAGGAGCATATCGGCGCGGCCAAGATTATTGGCGATGCCAAGGTATCGAAGGTGTCGGTGGTTGGCGTGGGCATGCGCAGCCATGTGGGAATCGCCTCGCAGATGTTCCGTACGCTTTCGGAAGAGGGCATCAACATCCAGATGATCTCCACCTCGGAAATCAAGATCTCAGTGCTGATCGACGAGAAATACATGGAGCTTGCCGTGCGTGCGTTGCACAAGGTATTCGACCTTGAAAAAGCTTGAGCAGGCACAGGTAAGTTGCAATGTCTCATTGACCAAGTCAGCACAAGCAGCTATCATTCTGAGCTTTAGCACTGAGACGGTTGTTTGACGCCGTTTCACGTGTGGAGACGTGGCCGAGAGGTCGAAGGCACTTCCCTGCTAAGGAAGCATATGGGCTTAAACCTGTATCGAGGGTTCGAATCCCTCCGTCTCCGCCAGAAAAACTAAACCCGTTGATTTTCAACGGGTTTTTTTATGCCTCTCGCATGACAGGTTTCTCGGACTGATATTCCATTTTGATAGGCAGCCTTGAAGCTGTTGTCGCACCTCGGTCAAATCCCGCCACGGTATTTTTTGTATAAATCTGGATGTGTTGCTCGCTATTATCTTTGTAGATATTGGTGTGCTTCAGCCTGCAGCTATGTCTAATGTTCTTTTATCGGACCTGTGCAAAAGTGCGCAAGCGGTAAGTTCAAGCGGTAGTTCTGGCATGACCATTGCTGGGATTGTTATGTGTAAGTAGTTTGCGTAATCAGCCAAAGGGCCATAGGTTAGATGGTGCGCCAGGAGGGATTCATCGTGTCAATCGATGAATTCTGCAATCTTGGCGTTATTTGTTGTGATGCCGATACGCCCTCATGGATTGTTTATCTTCATCGCCATGGAACCTACCACTCAATACTATGAATCTGAGTTTGAGAAATTTCTCAACGAATTCAAGCGGCAGCATCCAGATATTGTAAGCAAACAACGCGAAGCGCGTGCAATATGGTGGGACAAGCCACTGCCGAGCCCGGAAGAAATGGAGAGTGCAAGCATGTTTGAAGTGAAGTGGAAATCTTATTCGTACGATTAAGAACCTTTCGTCGGTTGAAACACTTTGTTACTCCACGGTAAGCTGTTTTTCGAACTTTACTAAAAAATTCCAGTCGGAACCCTAAATTCGTGGTTCCCGATGTCGATATCAGCTTCAGGAAGCCCCTCTTCCGAAACACTGAAAAAATTTTGGTGAACCCCTAAAGTTCCGTTTTTTGCTGTCGATATACAACACAAGAGCTTTGTTCTGCGGTTTTGAGTACGTCGTTGAACAAGTTTTTGTCATTCCTTGATGCTGGGATAGGTTGCGGAAAAGAGATTTTATCCGCCGAAAACCCAAGCACCACGCAAGTTTCCGCACTTCACCTGAAGTGCGCGTCCACGGCTGCCAGGTATTTGTAAGACAAATACCTACAGGCAGCGCAGTCGTTCTTCCGTCATAAAATACAGACGTTACCCAATTTCCCGTCGGCAATTCCCCAAGCAGAATGCATTTCACCAAGGGCGTAAATCTGCAACTTCGATGTTAAACGGATAGGGGGCTAGCAAAATGAACACGAACGACATGATTGCTGAAATTCGTGATGCCAATCTGAGCTACCTGATGCTGGCGCAGCAAATGATCCGCTCGGACAAGGCAAGCGCCGTGTTCCGTCTTGGCATCAGCAGCGAGATTGCTGACCTGATCGAGGGGATGAACAATGCACAAATCCTCAAGCTTGCAAGCACGAATATGATGTTGGCTCGCTTTCGCTTCGATGATGGTGCTATTCTTGGAATGTTGACTGATTACAACAAAAATCGCGAATTGGCGCATTCGCATGCCGCTATCCTCATGACTAAACAATCCGTTGAGGAACTGGCCTGATTAAAAGCAGTTGGCGTGAAGCTTGAATACAGGGGGGACGATGACAAAGAAAAGTGTGGTGACGGAAGCGCAGGAAATCCAGCTTGCGATTGAATTGATCAATCTTGGCGCCCGCCTGCAGTTGCTTGAATCCGAAACTTCGCTCTCTCGCGAGCGCCTGCTCAAGCTTTACAAGGAACTCAAGGGCGTGTCGCCGCCGAAAGGCATGTTGCCGTTCTCCACGGATTGGTTCATTACCTGGCAGCCGAATATCCATTCCTCGCTTTTCATCAATATCTACAAGTACCTCGTGGAGCATGCGCAAATCTCCGGCATCGAGGCGGTGATGAAGGCATACAAGCTGTACCTTGAACAGGTCGAGACGGATGCAAACGGTGAACCTGTGCTGTCACTCACGCGCGCTTGGACGCTGGTACGCTTTTTTGAAAGCAAGATGCTCGATACGGCCCCGTGCAGCAAGTGCGGCGGTGAATTCGTCGTGCACAAGCTCGATCTGCATCAGGATTATGTGTGCGGTTTGTGCCACATGCCGTCGCGGGCGGGCAAGACCAAGAAGGCCAAGGAAGAAGCATCCCTTGCACAGCCGCCTCTGACAGCTTGAAGCCTTAGTCGCATTCAATCGAGTATGAGCGACGATTCATTCGATGCGGATTCGCCGCGACAAGAAAAACAATTTGGTGCCCCGGTATTTCGAGCTTTGTTGATTCAGGTGCTTGCATTGGTGCCGGTCCTGTTGATTGTCGCCAGCCTGGAGGCGGTGGCCGAGCTACAAGTCCCAATTGCGGCAGCAGCAGTGTTGCAAGGCTTTATCGCCGCCGTCTTTTCACGGTGGTGCCGGCTTCCTTCATGGTGGCTGATGATCCAGTTCTTGTTCCCGGCCGGGCTGATGGCTATGCATGTATTTCAGCTACCGCCAGCCATCTTTCTTGCGGCTTTCGTCTTTTTTGTGGCGCTGTACTGGACGAGCTTTCGTACGCAAGTGCCGTTCTATCCATCCAACCCTACAGTATGGGCTGTCGTTTCCGCATTGCTGCCGGCAGATAAGACAATCCGTTTCGTCGATATCGGCAGCGGCTTTGGCGGACTTGTCTTGAAGTTGGCTGCGCAACGCCAGAAATGCACCGTCACTGGTATCGAACTGGCGCCATTGCCGTGGCTGGCGAGCTTTCTGCGTGCGCGGCTACGGGGCAGTCGCGGACATTTCGTTCGCGGGGATTACAACAAGCTCGATTTTGCCAAATTCGATGTGGTTTTCGCCTATCTGTCGCCAGCCGCCATGCCTGCGCTGTGGCAGAAAGCCAAGTCGGAGATGCGATTCGGTTCGCTTTTGCTGAGTTACGAGTTTCCTGTTCCAGATATGAAGCCGCAAGTCGCTTATGTATGTGGTTCCAGCGGCAAGATTCTGTACGGCTGGCGTATGTAGTCGTGGTTCTCAAGTTTTGTGAGATGCGGTCGTAACCGGCTTGAGAGCCTGTTGCAGTGGTAAGCAGATTCGAGTTGTGAATCGGCTTGCAAATTGGCAAAATGGTTGACGTACGGAAATTAAAAATTAACTACCGGAGCCATAAGCCTTGTTAATCATTGCCGGATACATCATTGTTCTCGCTTCGGTTTTTGGCGGATTTGCCTTAAGCGGCGGTCATCTGGGTGCGTTGTTTCAGCCTCTGGAATTATTGATGATCGGCGGTGCTGCTGCCGGCGCATTTTTCGTCGGGAACAACGGCAAGGCGATCAAGGCGACGCTCCAGGCGATCCCGGGCCTGTTCAAGGGATCGAAATACACCAAGGCGCTCTACATGGAGCTGATGTCGCTGCTGTTCGAGATTCTTGGCAAGGTGCGCAAGGAAGGCCTGATGTCGATCGAGGGAGATATCGACTCGCCGGAAGCAAGTGCGATTTTCAGCAAGTACCCAAGCATCCTCGCCGATCATCACATTGTTGAATTCATGACCGACTATCTGCGCCTGATGGTGTCGGGGAACATGGATGCGTTCCAGATCGAAAATCTGATGGACAATGAAATCGAGACCCACCATACGGAGGGCGAGATTCCGGTGCACACTATCTCCAAGCTTGGCGATGCCATGCCGGCCTTTGGTATTGTGGCGGCGGTGATGGGGGTGGTGCATACGATGGAATCAGTCGGACTGCCGCCGGCAGAGCTTGGCATCCTGATCGCACATGCGCTGGTTGGTACCTTTCTCGGCATTCTGCTGGCTTACGGCTTCGTCGGGCCGCTGGCCAGTACCCTGGAGCAGAAGCTGCACGAATCGACGAAGATGCTTGAATGCGTGAAAGTGACTTTGCTGGCCAGCTTGAACGGATATGCGCCAGCACTGGCAGTGGAATTCGGGCGCAAGGTGTTGTTCTCGACCGAGCGTCCGACGTTTAGCGAATTGGAAGATCACATTAAGCAGTCCAAGTCCAAGTAGGAAGAAGACGCGGAATACGGTATGGCTGACGAAGGGCTTCGCCCCATTATCATCAAGAAGGCCAAGAAGAGTGGCCGCCATCATAGCGGTGCCTGGAAGATCGCCTATGCCGACTTCGTGACCGCGATGATGGCGTTTTTCTTGCTGATGTGGCTGCTCGGTTCGACTACCAAGGGTGATTTGCAAGGCATTGCCGAGTACTTTCGAACGCCTTTGAAGGTCGCTATGTCCGGTGGTTCCGGCAGTGGCGACAGTTCCAGCGTGGTGCAGGGGGGAGGCAAGGATCTGACTCGCCAGGAGGGGCAGATCAAGAAGGGGGATGATCAGCAGGTAAGGAAAACCTACAACTTGCAGGCCGCCCATCTGAAAGAAGTCCAGCAGGAGCTCGAGAAGATGGAGATGGCGCGGTTGCGGGGCTTGAAGGAAAAGATCGAGGCGGCAATCGATGCTCGTGCGGCGTTGAGGCAGTTCAGGAACCAGCTTTTGCTCGACATTACCGCAGAGGGTTTGCGTATACAAATCGTGGATGAACAAAACCGCCCCATGTTCGAGCTGGCTAAGGCGGACTTGCAACCGTATACGAGGGAGATTCTGCTGGAGATCGGCCATGCATTGAACGATGTGCCGAACAAGATCAGCATCTCAGGCCATACCGATGCGACGCAATATGCCAGCGGCGAAAGAGGCTACAGCAATTGGGAGTTGTCGGCTGATCGTGCCAATGCATCGCGGCGCGTATTGGTGGCAGGCGGGATGGATGAGGCGAAGGTGTTGCGAGTGGTCGGTCTTTCGTCGGTGGTACCGCTTGCCAGGAACGATCCTTTTAATCCGATCAACAGACGTATCAGCATTGTCGTAATGAACAAGAAGGCGGAAGAATCTGCATTGAATGAGGGCGGAACCGTGGAGGTTTCGAGCGAGGCGCAAGCCAAACAGGAAATAACTGGCGCGGCTGCGAAGAAGTGAGCGGCCTCGTCGTCGGGGTGCAGGTAGCACTGGATGTGAGCTGTTTGTGAGATGGGAACTCTACATGACAACAGAAAGACATCTGGGGGGGCAGGTCAAGGACTTGCTTTCCAACTTGTCGGGTCACGGCACCCAGCATTTGAACGAAATCGAAACGGATATGGTGCAGACCAGCCTTCTGCTTGGCGAGGCGATCGGGAAGCTGGGAGCAAGCTTCATGGCGATTCATGAAGCGGTTGTGGCGCAGCGCGAAGCGATTGAACCACTGCTTTCCGGTACTCCGCCCACGCCCGAGATGGCCGAGCAGTTGCGGGCCAGGCAGGAAGAAATCGGGCGCCATGTCAGTGCCGCAGTCACGGGTCTGCAATTCCAGGACATGACCAGCCAATTGATCAGCCGCACGGTGCGTCGGGTGGTTGGCTTGCGCGACGTGCTTGGCGGCGTTGCCAACGGTACCTCGCAATTGCTGTCGGATAGCAATGCAGAAGAAGTCATCGAGACGCTTGCTACCCTCAACAAAGTACTGGAGGAGCAAAGCGTGAAATTGGAGAGCGCGCTATGGAAGGCGGTCTGCCAGACGCATATGGAAAGTGGCGACATCGAGCTGTTTTGAACATCGACAAATACTAGAAAAGCAGGCGCATGCCTGTCATAAATAATCGCGGGAGTAAGCAAGATGGCAAAAACGATATTGGCAGTGGATGACTCGGGCTCACTACGGCAGATGGTGGTGTTCAGCTTGCGTGCGGCAGGTTACCAGGTCACGGAGGCTGTGGACGGGCAAGATGGCCTG
>Ga0070660_100001534_pt1 | contig 15864 bp, 18 predicted proteins | sample KBSC33metaG_FD_64670 | JGI IMG/M metagenome (GOLD analysis project Ga0070660, IMG submission 64670) | Corn rhizosphere microbial communities from Kellogg Biological Station, Michigan, USA - KBS C3-3 metaG | ecosystem: Host-associated > Plants > Roots > Rhizosphere > Soil ... | reverse complement strand
GCTGGAGCGAGCGCCAGCTTCAATAGTGCCGAAGTCAATGTTCCGCCGGGCGGCGAGTATTTGACGATCACGGTCGGCCAGAAGGCCTGACACGCCAAACTACTGAAATTCAATGAGTTTCGCAGGCTTGGCTGTGCCGTCGCTTAGCCGCAGCACGGCGTTGCGCGCGTTCGGCGCCCCGGGGTTCACCGGCGCGTCGAGCTTCAGGCGAACCGCGGCGATTACGCGGATGGTGGCGGTGGCCTGCACGGCGACCCTCGGCGGCGGCGAAGACGTCGAAACAGTCGCGAGCGCGGCGGCGGCGATCAGGAACATGAACAACGCTAACGCCGGTGCAGGCAAATGGTAAACGGGGCGTTAGGAATTGTGCCATTATGGACCGGAGGCGGGTATCTGGAGGACGGCATTGCGCCCCTTCGGAGCCTTTGCTAGGGCCCGCGCCTTGCCAGTGCCGGCTGCCCCCTTTGGAGCCGGCCTTTTCATGACGTGCGGTCGTGGCGGAACTGGTAGACGCGCAGCGTTGAGGTCGCTGTGGCCGAAAGGCCGTGGAAGTTCGAGTCTTCTCGACCGCACCACCCCCGAAGATGAATCTAAGGAGTTGCAGCCGGCACCCTGTCCGCTGAGGCGATGCGCGGCAGCACTGGTGCCTGAATCGAGCCCAGTCGAACGATCGAACGCTCTGCGGTCACCCTGAGCGAAACACCCAAATCGGATGCGATTCCGGCCGCTGCGGCCGAGGCGGCGCTGACACGCAGGCGATAGTCGCCATAGGGAACGCGTTCAAACAGGAAGAAGCCGTCAAAGTCCGTTCGGGCGGTGCCGATGAGCTTGCCGGAGCGGTCGACCAGCTCAAGGTCGACGCCTTCGAAGCCAAGCTCGCCGCTCTTGATCAGCGCCCCCTCGACGTCGCCGCCCCCCACGAGCGCGATCGCGACGTCGGCGGCGACGCCTGGCCTCGGAACTACGACCTGGATGGCCTGCTTGGGCACCAGCATCGGATCGTCGAGGCTCGTCACGTCGATGCCGACGGGGACGGGGACGAATGCGGTCAGGCCGCCGACCGTCACGGAGCCCTTTTCGTCGGTTTTTGCCTGCGTCTGGCGCGAGCCCGTGGTGATCAGCGCGCCTTTCTCGAGCGGCTCACCGCGATCGAACGCGCCATTTCCATTGGTGTCGCGGAACACGGTCGCGTGCACCATGCCACCTTCCGCGAGCGGGCGCCGCGACACGGTCAGGCCGTGGCGCGGGTCCAGCGAGAAATTGAGGTTGAAGCCGAGCGCCAGGTCTCCCTTGGTCGTCGCTTCACCGGTCAGCGCAAGCGCGAAGGATTCGAGGCGCATGATGTGGGTGAGGCGCGCGCGGCCGCGGTGCTGGAGACGATCGTAGGCGAGGACGCCCTCCCAATCGCTCCGCTCGGAGGCGGACCAGTAGGCCGACAGTTCGGCGCTGCGGAAGCGGGCCGACGGCGCAATATCGAATTCGGTGGATCCGCGGACGCGGACCGGACCGATGTGGCCACTGCCTAGCAACCCGAGCTTCAACTCACCGGGCGGCGCCGGCCCCGCCGTCACATGATCCTTTCGGTATCCGAGTTCAGCGCCGAGACTGAAACGGTCGACCGTGGCCGATAACCGCGTCGCCGCCTCAAGGACACTCGAGCCGTCGGCACGCTTGACGAAATGCGCATCGGCGTGCGCTGGGATGAGCGCCTTGCCGATTCTGAGGGGTGCGTCGAGTGCAACACGCACTTCCCGGGAGGTCTGGGCCGTGCCGCCCTGCAAGTGAAAATCATTTGCGATAAGCGCGTCGATATTGACGTAGAGAGGCCCGAATTTGCCCAGTAGCTGTGCGTGCGCGGAAGTTCCGCCGGTCGATTCGCGAGCCGCGCTCACTTCCAGCATGGCGCTGCCGACCGAGCGGCGAACCGTGCCCTCGACGAAGGTCAGGCGCTGATCGTCGACAAGCATCGCGCGCGCGAGCAGTCCAACGCTCGTGCGCGTATCGAGGCCATGTTCGATAGAGAGCGCCGCCTGCGCTCGCGGAAAACCGGTGTCGGGCGGCTTTTCGAGCGTCACGAGGTCGCGCCCCGGCTGGTTTGCGCCGAGCCAATACCAGGTCTTGCCCTTGGGCACATTGTCCTGCGCGACGTCGATCAACTGCTCGCGTTCGCGAACCTGGCCCTGCGGTCCGTAAAGCACGACGCGGACCTGGTTTTCTCCGTACAGCAGCTGGATGTCGTCGAACGAGTAGCGCTGCGAAGAGTCTGACTTGGCAAAGCCTAGAAGCTCGCCATTGCGGTAGATTTCCGCCTCCCATCCCGTCGGAAGGTCACCCTCGACCCGGGTGCGGTCGAACGCCGTCCGTGCCGTCAACGGGCGGTTCGTCACGACCGCGCCCCGGCCGGCAGCAAGCGATCCGGTGAGCCGAGTGTCGAATCCCTCGACATCGCCGAAGCCGATGTGGGTCGCCTTGAGCGGGCCGAGGAGACTGGCGTCAGGGTCGGAGCGAAAAGCGCGGACACGCAAGAGGTTGGGTTTGCCGCTGTTATTCGTCGTCACCTGGGCGTCGTAGGACAGGCGCGCGATCTCGCCTGCGGCATAGACCGACGTCTGGCGGTCGACCTTGACGCCGTTGCTGGCACGGTAGGTCACGCCGCCACTGACGACGAAGTCGAGCGCCGGCGCTCGCCAGAAGCGGTAAGGCACCCGCACCTGCGGCAGGCTCGCGAGGTCGAACTTGGCCCGATGGATGCGAGCCGCGCGCTGCTTTCGTTCCATCGCAAGCTCGACGGGCAGCTTCGCTTCGGATTCGAGCACCAGGATGGCTCCTGACGTCAGCGGCCTGATGGTCACTCCGAACCAACGCCCCAGCGCAGTGGCCTGGACACACCAGCCCTCGGGGGTCGCCCGGATCGTTCCCGGCGCCAACCGCTCGCTCTTCGCGGCGTACGCCGCCGTGCCGGCCGCGACGTCGATCGTGATCTTGTTGCTCTCGCGAAATGCCCAGCCGCTGGCCTTATTGGCGGTGAGATCGATGCGGATCGGCACATCGAGCGCGGTCAGAAAGTCGCCCAAGACGACACATGTGCCTTCCGGCGGCTTGTACGCGCGCACCGTGTCCCCGAGCCGTAGCTGGTGGATATTGACGTCAAGAAGGAACTGTTCGTCCGGGTCAGCAGTCCACGGCTTGGCAGCAGGAGGGGACAGCGGGGCAGTCGCGCCAAGGCTGCCGGCGCTCAGCGCCAGCAGCAGCGCTGCCTTGCGCAGCCAATAGCGGCCGCCGAGCATGGGTCTCGTTCCGTGCCGGCCTGCGCGCCCCTAGCGGAGCACCGCCTGCGTCTCGGCGAGAAGATGCGTTCCGTCGTCGAAAGTCTCGACATATTCGACGGTCACCGGCCCGGTGAGGCCATCCTTGTAGGCGGCAACGAGCGGAATGCTAACATGACGCCGCCCCACCTCGGTGTAGATGGCCACGCCTTTCTGCAGCGCGACCGGATCCTTGACGCCCGCCTTGAGTACGCGAACCTCGCCATAGGTCGAGCGCGAGCCGGTGCGGGTCAGGTCGAGCCCGATCGCAGCGCCGCTGTCCCTGCGCTCGAGCTGGACGTTGGCGATCCCGGCCTTCGCCTCGAGATTGCCAAGCCGGACGATGACCGGGATGGTCACGCCGTAAATGGGGGTGAGCTGGAATTGCACGCCCTTGGGCGCCCCGGCGGCCGGCTGAACCACCGGCGTTGCCGGCGGAATGGCGCGGAACAGCATGTGCACGCGATATTCGCCGTCGGGCAGGCCCTGCGGCGCGCGGGCGGCAATGCGGATCGCCTGCGGCTCGTGCGGGGCAAGCGTCACCTTGCGCGGGGCGTAGACGATCATGTCCTCGGCGGTCTTGTCCGTCGGCGATGGCGTGGTGACGTCCACGAGGTCGCCCTTTTCGGTCATCCGCCGGAACTCCACGGAAACGCGGTAGGTCGCAGGCTCGTCCCCGATATTGTTGAGAATGATCTCTGCGCCGCGGCGACCGTCGAGGACCAGGCGCGTCGGCGCCACCAAGAGGTCACCGACGCCGGCGCCCGCCGAAGTTGGCAAAAGTGCCGCTGCAAAAAGCCCTGCGGCGAGGATGGACCTGGTCCACGAATTCATCACGACGACCCCCACTTGGCTCCATGCTGGAGCGGTCGTCGCCGGTATGGGTCCAGAATGGTTTATTTTCGGTCAACCATGAGCGGAAAATCGCTCGGCGGATGCTCAATAGTCCACCGTGACGTTGAAGGTCCCGACATAGGTTCCGCCGGACGTCGTCGAATTGATCGTCACCGACCCGCCAATCGAGAAGTTGACACCCGGGAAGCCGGAGTTGGTCAGATAGATGCTAGCGGGAGCATCGGTGACCAGGGTCAGCGTCTGAGTTGAATCGGTTTGGCTAACCAGAGTGACGTTCGGTGCGCTGATCCGCACCGTCTGCTGGTTGGATCCCTGAACATTGTAACTCGCTACGGCGGTCGCTCCGCTGCACGTCACATTCGCGTTTGCACAGCTGAGCACGCCGCCCTGCGAGAGCGCGACGGTGGCATTGCTCCAGACACCGGGGCCGAGGGTCACCGACCCGAGATCGAGGTTCGTGAGTTTGGTCAGCACCAGGGGCTTCACGTTGTTTGCCGTGACCGCGGCCATCACCGTCGCGGCACGCGCGGGCGCTCCGGCGGCCAGCAGGCTCACCAGCGCCAGGAGCATCGATGCACGCTTAGTGATGTTCAAATCCAAGTGCCGATCGTCCCGACTGATGGCTCAACCGGGCGGAGTACAACCGAAATGGTTGAATTTCGGTCAACCATCCCCGCACGGGTTAAGACTGAAGAGGGATAGCAAAGGAAAGGGGCCGCCATTTTGACGGCCCCTCCCCCCACTCGACGGCATCGCTGCCGCTAGCCGGTGACGGTTATTGGTAATCCGCAGTGACGGCGAAGGTGCCGCTGTAGACCCCGTCGGGCGTGGTCGACGCGATCGTGATCGAGCCGCCAATCGAGAAGTCGACGCCGGTCGTCGAGCCGGTGGCGCCCAGATTGACCGTGGCCGGTGCGCTCGGGGTGAAGGCCAGCGTCCCCGGGCCGGTCAGGTTGAAGCCGGGCGAGCTGACCGTCACGGTCGCATTGTTCGTCCCGACGAGGTGGTACTTCGCCACTTGCGGCGAGCCGCTGCAGGTGAGGTTCGTGCCGCCGCCGCAGGTGAGTGCACCGGCCTGACTGAGGCTTACGACTTCGCCGGCCCACGCGCCCGCGCCGAGCACGATCACGCCGAAGTCCAGGTTCTGTACCTTGGAGATGGTCAGAGGCTTGTAGATCTTGGCGTTGGCCGTCGCCTGGCTTGCCGGGCTAACGGCGGCGGCAGGCGAGCTGGCAAGGACCAGCCCAGACGCAGCGACGATGGCAAGTAGCTTGTTCATTTGGTCCCCACTTGTTCGTGACCGGGCCCGGTACACGGGCCGCTTATCGTGTCCGCCTCATTAACCAGAACCGCTTACGGCTTCGCTCAAGCTCATGGTTAATGCAGGCTTAGGGTTTCCCCCGAACCGGAGGTTCACAGATATTCGACGGTGATCGGCAGGTCGCCGCGAAATTGGCCGTCGGCGTTGCCGGTCACCAGCAGTCGACCGCCAAAACGGAAGCTGAGGTTTCCGGCCGAATCGAGGCGGGGCAAAGGCGGGAGGTCAGTGGTGACCTGGTCGAGCGTAATCCTGCCACCGGCGAGCGAGTAGAGTTCGACGCGCGGAGGCACCGATACCCTGAGGGTGCGCCCCGGTTCACCATGAACCACAACCGTGCCAACGGTCGCTCGCGGACCAACCGCCGTCACAATACCTTCCGCGGAATTCGAGCCGTCCGGCCTCACCGTGACCGCACCCATTCCCGACCCGGAGAAGACGAGCCGGTCGAAATCGAGGCCGGTCTCGACCCGGAGGTCGACGTCGCCATCGGCGCTGTCGGCCGGCATTTCGGTCGACGGCCGGTCGCAGAGGCGACATTGGGCGAGCGCCGGCACCGGCCGGGCTGAAGCCACGCCGATTGCGGTGAGCAGGATGACCACTGGTGCGAAGCGAGCCATGACATCCGCGCACCTAACAGCGACAGGCTAAGACAGGGTTAAGCCGCCGCTAACCTTGCCGCCGCCACGACTTGCTTTCAGCGGCTATTGTCGCGCCGCACGCACCTTTCTATCCCAAGGCGCACGAATGGCCCGACCCAGCACCCCATCCTCACGAGGCCGCTCCACGTTCAAGGGCATCATGAAGGGCGCATTCTACGCAGGCGTCCTGTCGCTGCTGGCGCTGATCGTCGCGGTTGCCGTCGCGACCGCCTACCTGCCGAGCTACGGCGATCTCACCAAGCGCTCCGACCTCGGGCAGATGATCCGCGTTCGCGCAGCGAACGGCCAGGTGCTGGTGTCAATGGGCCCTAGTTTCGGCCAGTGGCTGCCCTACGATCAGATCCCGGCCGAGATGCGGGCGGCAATGATCTCCACCGAGGACCGGCGGTTCCGCAGTCATATCGGCGTCGACCCGATCGGCATCGGCCGAGCGCTCGCGGCAGCCTTCGCCAGCGGGCACCGGATCCGCGCAACCTCGACCATCACTCAGCAACTTGCCCGCAACATTTTCCTGACCAACAACCGCAGCTTCGCGCGCAAGTTCAAGGAAGCGATCCTGGCGATGGCGCTCGAACGCAAGTTCAGCAAGGACCAGATCCTCGAACTCTACCTCAACCGCGTGTACTTCGGCGGAGGCGCCTATGGCATCGACGCCGCATCGCGGAAATTCTTCGGCCATGGCGCCAACCATTTGAGCCTGGGCGAAGCGGCGATCATTGCCGGACTGGTCAAGGCGCCGTCCAACTATTCCCCCTCGGCCGACGTCGAAGCAGCGCGGTCGCGCTCGGGCGTGGTGCTTCAGACCATGGTCAGGAACGGTTTCATCACCGCCGACACGGCAGCCTCGGTCAATCCTGCCGAGGTCCGGATCCAGCAGACCACCAGCCAGAACAGCGTCCGCTATTTCACCGATTGGGCCTTGCCACAGCTCGACACGTTGATCGACCAGACCAGCGAGCCGATCGATGTCTGGACCACGCTCGACCCGGGAATGCAGGTTGCCGCCGACAAGGCGATCCGCGCCAACGCGCCGGATGGGACGCAAGGCGCGCTGGTCGCAATCGACCGCGACGGCGCGGTTCGGGCGATGGTCGGCGGCAAGGACTATGTCGCATCGATCTACAACCGCGCGACCCAGGCCGTCCGCCAGCCAGGCTCGGCGTTCAAGCTGTTCGTTTACCTATCGGCGCTCGAATCGGGGATGAAACCGACCGACACCATCGTCGACGAGCCGGTGACGATCGACGGCTGGAGCCCGCGCAACTCGACCCGCACGAACCTTGGGCCCGTGACGCTCCGCGAAGCCTTCTCGCGCTCGATCAACACGATCAGCGCCAAGATCGGTGCCCAGGTCGGCTTCTCGACCATCGCCGACATGGCACGGCGCTTCGGCATCACGACGCCGATCTCGACCTATCCCTCGATGGTACTTGGCAGCAGTGACGTGCGACTGATCGACATGACTCGTGCCTTTGCGTCCGTTGCCAACAAGGGTGTTGCCGTTACGCCCTACGGGATCAGGCGCGTCGTCACCGCCGACGGGCGCATGCTCTATCAGCGTGAGGGAGACGAGGAGAGGGTGCTCGTCGCCCCGTGGGTCGCGGCAGAGATGACCGACCTGCTTCAATCGGCCGTCCTGTCAGGGACCGGGCGCGCCGCGCAAATCGGGCGCCCGGTAGCCGGCAAGACCGGCACGACCAGCTCGAACAAGGATGGGTGGTTCATCGGTTTCTCGAGCGGACTGACGACCGGCGTGTGGATGGGCCGCGACGATGCGCGCCCCGTCGGCGGCTTGCAGGGCGGCACGGCGCCGGCCCGCGCCTTCCACGACTTCATGAGCATCGCCGTCGCCAACCGGCCGGTCGAGACGTTCGAAACGCAAGTGCCGATACCGGACTGGCAGCTGACCCCCGAGGAAGAAATGTACGGCGACCAGGCTCTCGACGAGAACAGCATGCAACCGATGGTCGATGAAAACGGCATGCCGATCGGCACTCCGCCACAACCGGAATCCGGCTATCCGACGCCGATGGTCAGGCCCGACGGAACGGGCAGTCCCAGTCAGCAGGAGCTTGACCAGGCCTTCCCGCCGCAGCCGCAGCGACAGCCTCCGCCCCAACGGGTGCCGCAACCGCCGCCCGAATCAACGCCGCCGCCCGACACTTCTCAGCCGCGGCCCGGCGCGGCGTAACAGCGCCTTCGCCTCACTCACGCCGGGGCCGTAGAGGCGAGCCTCGAGCGCCTTGAACTCGGCGCTGTGGTCGAGATGGGCGAGATGGGCGACTTCGTGGGCGACCACGTACCTGCGCACCGCAGGGGGGGCGAGGATCAATCGCCAGCTCAGGCGAATCCGGCCCTGCGAGGAGCAGCTACCCCAGCGCGTACCTGCATCCCCGACGCTGACGGCGCCGGCAGTCACCCTCGCCGCGGCCGCATATTCGGCAACGTCGGCGCTCATCACGCCCAGCGCCTGCTGCTTCAGGAATCGCTCGATTCGCCTTGCAAAACCCTCGCGCGGGCCGCCGCAGCGGATTTCTCCGTCGGCAAGCACCGGTCTTCGCGGCGCCGCGGGGTCCCACACCAACCGAACTTCCTCTCCCTCCAGCGGAATGGTGGCCCCAGGATCGAGCGGCTCGCCGGGTTCGGCTCGAGCCAGCTGCGCGTCGATCCAGTCGCGCTGGTCGAGCGCCCAGGCAAGCGCGGCGCGACGGCCGGTCCGCCAGGGACAGGTTAGCTTCAGCGTGCCACTCGCTTCATCGAAGCGAAGACGGAGCCGACGAGCGTTACGCACGGGGCGTATTTCGATCGGAACTGGAAGTTCCGCCTCGAGAGAAGCTTCAGAGCGCGCGCTCGACCACATGATATTCGAGCTCGCCGGCATCCTCCTCGCTGACCGTCCAGCCGCGCGTCGACTGGCCCGCCTCATGCACGGTCTCACGGCTTCCGGAGATCAGGTAATGCCACTCGCGCAGCGGCTCCCCCGCGGCCCGCAGCCGGTAGGCGCAAGTAGTGGGTAGCCAGTCGAGCCCGTTCAGATTCCTGGGGTCGAGCTTCACGCAATCGGCGACGAGCGTCATGCGGTGCTTATAGTCGAGGCAGCGGCCGTTGCGCCGGTCGAGCAGCTTGCAGGCGACATTGGTCGGATAGAGGAGCCCGGTTTCCTCGTCCTCGAGCTTGTGGACGCAGCAGCGCCCGCAACCGTCGCACAGCGCCTCCCACTCCCCACGGTCGAGCGTGGCGAGCGGCCGTTCCCAGAATGGCTGGCTGCTGTTCGTGGAAGGCTCGTTCATTTGAAGTCGAGCCTTGCTCTGCTAAGCCGAGGCAATCAAGCGGGATCATTCATGCGTTCGGGGCCTAAGATTGTGAAACAGCTGGCTTTTGTTCTTGTTGCGGCAGGCGCCCTGATTGCCTCACCGGCGGCTGCGCAAATGGGCACGCCGGGCAACGACTTTGTGGAGGCGGTCAAGAAGAGCGACGGCGACAAGGCGATCGGGATCCTGCAGGCCCATCCCAACGGGATCGTCGACACCAAGGACGGCGAGGGAAACACCGGCCTGATCATCGCCATCAACCGCAGCGACGAGACCTGGACCGGCTACCTCCTCAACAAGGGCGCGGACCCCAATCTCAGCGGCAAGGGCGGAGACACGCCGTTGATCGCGGCCTCGAGGGTCGGCTTCATGCAGGCGGTCGAATGGCTGATCGCCGTTGGCGCGAAGGTGGACACGCCCAATCGCATGGGCGAAACCCCGCTGATCATCGCCGTCCAGCAGCGCGAATTGCCAATCGTCCGCAAGTTGCTCGATGCCGGCGCCAATCCGGACAGGTCCGATGCCGCCGCCGGCTATTCCGCGCGCGACTATGCGAAGCGCGACACGCGCTCGCGCGAAATTCTCAAGCTGATCGAGGACAAGAAGCCGAACGCAGCTAAGTGAAGTCGCCGAGCGACGGGTCGACCTGCGCGGCCAGGCGCCGGGCGGCGCGGCGCGCGAAGCGTAGCAGCTCGGCCTTGCGCCGCGCCGGAGCTAACGGGCGATGCGCGGCGTCACGGACGACCGCGGCATCATAGCGGTCGGCCACGATCAACCCGGCCTCGCCCGGCAGAAAGCGCTCCTCTTCGAGGATTCGCGCCAGGTGCGGCGGCACAGCCCAGTAAAAGCGGTCACAATAATCGAGATAGTCGAGCCACTTGCCGTCACCGACGAGGTCCGCCTTGGCGACCTTGATCTCGACGATGGTGAATCCGCCGTTGCCATCGATGGCCATGAGGTCAGCGCGGCGGCCGTTGGGAAGCGGCACTTCGCACACCGCAAAATGGTCCTGGCGGCAGAGCAGCCGTGTAACTCCGCGCGCGACATCGGCGGCGATTGGCGGAGCGTCGGCGAAGCACAGGGACTCGGACTGGGTGGCCATGCGATCAGGCTAGAACAATGTGAGAACGCAGCCAATCCGCAGATTGCCTAGAATCTACCGGTTCAAAAAGAAGCGGGCGAGCCGAAGCCCGCCCGCTGCCCGCCCCACTCCCGTGAAACTTTATCGGTAGAAGACGTGATTGCCGATCGAGGCGACGCGATGCATTGCCCATCCCGGCGAAACGTAGCGAGCGTGGAAGAACAGCGCGTTACCGACAGCAGATTCCTGCAGCCGCTGATGGACGATCTTCGCGATCGCGACGGCGGTCTGCCACTGCCGATTGGAATGGGCGACGCTCGGTAGCCGGCCACCGTGCACGAATGAAAACTGCCCGCGCTGGAAGAGCACACCGCAATAGGTGCCCGGGAAACGGCCGCCGCTGGCGGCGCGATTGGCAATCACCTTGCCGACGGCCAGCTGACCCGCGAGCGGCTCGCCCTTCGATTCGAAATAGATGCCCGTCGCGAGGCACTCGAGCTCGCGGCTGCCGGCTTCCGGCGCGCGTAGGTCGGCGACCATCGACGCCAGATCGCCGCTCGGCCGGGCGGCAGGTGCGGCGTTGGAGGCCGTATCGGGAAGAATTTCGCTGTCCGGAGTTTCCGGCGCCGTCAGGACCGGCTCATTGTTCGGATCGAGCAGGTCGGGGAGTGTGACCGTCGGAAGGGTCGCGTTTGCCGCCGAAAGCAAGGGCTCTGGGACAGGTCCCGCCTTGACCGGGGCAATAATCGTTGCGGTTAACGCCGCAACCATCAGCAACGCTGAACGAAAAGAAGCCAAAATTCACTCAATATTGTGCGGCAAATCAACCGTGAACGCTTACGCTTTATTCAACCGTTACTTCTGGTTGGCGCCCGATGATTCCCCGTCTCGCGTGGCATTTCCGGCAATGTTGCCTGCGGAAATGCCCCCCGCTCTTTGTGTTGGACAGAGCTTTTCCCGCAGCGCGGACGCGGGTCAACCCGCGGAGGTCGTTTCAGCGATGAACCGTTCGGGGTCCGCGATATCCAGTTCGATCGCCCAGATATCCTCGTCGAACCGTGCCCGGCGAGCGAGGAAATCAGCGATTTCGGCGGAACTCGCCGATTCGCACGGACCTGATCGTTGCCAGAGATAGCTGCCGTCCAGATTCAGAACCCGCTCGAGGCAGGCGACATGACGCCCACGGCTGGTCACGAACAGGAGCAGCGAGCCGCGCTCTTCGTCTCCTCTTTTCATTACTGTCGCGAAACCGCCGTCGTTGGACACGCGGCGCAGGATGCCTGCGACCTCGACGTGCGTCGGCAGGCGGCCGGTGCTCAGGTCGCTTCCCGTTCGTCGGCACCCATCAGGACCGCAGCAAGGGCGTCACGGCTGCGCGCACCGCGCAGGCGCTCGAGCGTCGCGGCGTCGCGAGTCACGCGGCTGATCGCGGCCAGTGCCTTCAAATGCTCGGCTCCAACGTCCGGCGGCGACAGGAGAAGGAAGACGAGGTCCACCGGACGCCCGTCGATCGCCTTGTAATCGACCGGTTCTCCGAGCCGCGCGAACAGGCCGTAGATCTGGCCGAGGCCGTCGATCTTGGCGTGGGGAATTGCGACCCCCTGGCCGAAGCCGGTCGAGCCAGCCTGTTCGCGCTCGCTCAGCCCGGCGCTGATCGTCGCGGCGTCGACGCCGATCCGTTGTGCGGCAAGATGAGCGAGCTGCTGCAGCAGCGAACGCTTGTTCCCGCCGGGCAGGGACGTCTTGATCGCGTCGCAATCGAGGAAATCGGCAAGCTGCATGGCAAAGAAACTCGTGACTGGTGCGACCGGTCGCACCTCGGCCGCTTCAGGATGAAATGGGGATCAGTCGGTATGCGGCTCGACCCAGCCGATATTCCCGTCCTCGCGGCGATAAATCATGTTGAACTCACCGGTCGCGCTATTCTTGAACATCAGCGCGGGCGTGTTCCGCAAGTCCATCAGCATGACGGCGTCGGATACGCTCGATTCCGGGATATCGACCCGAGTTTCCGCAACGATTGCGGGATAGTCCGCCTGCTCAGCCTCACCTTGCCCGCGTCCGGATCCGGCGAAGATGGTGTAGGCTGCATTCTCGATGAAAGGCTCGGCCTCGGACTCGTCGACCTTATGGTCTTTCAGGCGGTTGGTGTAGCGTCGGAGCTGCTTCTCGATGCGGTCAGCGGCGCCATTGAACGCGATCTCCGCCTCGCGGCCGCTGTATGAAGCCTTGAGGACGACGCCGTTCACAACCGGCGCGACAATGTCGCAGGTGTAATCGTTGTTGGGTCCTCGGCCGAAGGTTACGTTGGCTCCGACAGACCGCGAAAAATATTTCTCCGTGATCTCCGCGACTCGCCGCTGCGCATGCGCGCGCAGCGACTCGCCGGTATCGACCTGATGACCCGCGACCCGAACGTCCATTAGCGGCTGGCTCCTCTCGCTGCTGCGGGCGCTTAGGACCGTGCCCGATGCGCCGTCAACCGCGCTAGAGTTGCGGCGCGAACCGTTCCCAGAGCGGGTTGACGAGCTGAGCAATAAACGCGCGATGCCGTTCAAGTTCCTCCGCCAGCGGCGCATGAGGCCGTGGCGGCCTCGGCTCGCGGGTGGTGACCGGGCCAGAGGATTGCCGGACGGCGACCGTTCCGGTCTCGGCGACCAGGCCGAGGCCGATCTGGCGGCCACCAGTCAGTTCGACATAGACCTGCGCGAGCAGCTGGGCGTCGAGCAAGGCACCGTGCTTGACGCGATGGCTCCGGTCGATCCCGAAGCGCATGCACAAGGCATCGAGGCTGTGCTTCGCGCCCGGATGCCTGGATCGCGCGAGCATCAAAGTGTCGACCATGCGGCCCATCGGGACGGGCTGCCGTCCGCAGCGCTCAAGCTCGACGTTCAAGAACCCGAAGTCGAAGCCCGCATTGTGCGCGACCAGGGGGGAGTCTTCGATGAACTCCAGCAACTCACCGACCTTTTCGGAAAAGAGCGGCTTGTCCGAGAGGAAGATCGTCGAGAGGCCGTGCACCATCTCGGCCTCGAACGGAACGGCACGTTCGGGATTGAAATAGCAGTGGAAGTGGCGCCCGGTTTCGACGCGGTTGACCATCTCGACGCAGCCGATTTCGACCATTCGGTCGCCACCCAGCGGGTTAAGCCCCGTGGTTTCGGTGTCGAAGACGATCTCCCGCATGCGTAAAACTATCGTGTCTCGCCGACTCCGAGACAAGCGAGAATGTCGCGGACCTGGCTTTCAGTTGTGGATAGGTCGGTGCCAGTATCGACCACGAAATCGGCTCTGGCCCGCTTCTCGACGTCGGGCGTCTGGCGGGCCAGGATCGAGTCAAGCTTGGCTGCGCTCATACCGGCGCGCTCGAGCACCCGACCGCGCTGGATATCGGGCGGCGCGGACACGACGACGACCTTGTCGAACTCGCTTTCACCGCCGGTCTCGAACAGCAGCGGAATTTCGAACACCAGCGCCGGCGCGCGGGAATGATCGCTGATGAAATGCTCGCGCGCATCGCGGACCGCCGGATGGACGATGCCTTCCAAGGTCGCGAGCTTGTCGCGATCGGAAAGGACGATTGCGGCAAGACACTCGCGGTCAAGCGTGCCGGACCGGACGCAGCCGGGAAAGACCTCGCCGATTTTCTCGACCAGGCCGCCGCCCGGCGCCTGAAGAGCCCGAACCACTGCGTCGGCGTCGAACACGGGCACGCCAGCGGCCTCGAACATCTTCGCGACGGTGGACTTGCCCATGCCGATCGACCCGGTGAGCGCGATCTTGATCATGCCAGTAACAGGCACCGGTCGCGCAAGGCGCCGAGCAAAGGTATCAGCGGCATTCCGAGTATCGTGAAATGGTCCCCCTCGATCACCGAGAACAATTGCACTCCGCGGGCCTCCAGCCGGAACACGCCTACAGTGTAGCCGACCGCGGGCCATTCGGCATCGAGATAGTCGGCGATGAATTTTTCAGACAAATCGCGAACCTCAAGGCGAGCCGTCTCCACGTGCTGCCAGTCGAGCACGCCATCGCGCGCGAGCGCCACCGCGCTGACAAGGAGCATCGTCTTCCCGGAAAAAAACCGAAGATGCTTCGCGGCCTCCTCGCGATCGCGCGGTTTGTCGAACAACCGGCCGCCCGCGCAGACCACGCTGTCGCTGCCGATCACCCATTCGTCGCCGGTGATGCTGCAAGCCTTCGCAGCCGCGAGCTCAGACGCGATCATCGTCGCGTCGCTCACTTGCGATTTCACTTCGTTCTCGTCGACGATGGGTTTGACCGTCCGATACGCGACGCCGGCCGCGTCGAGCATCTGCCGCCGGATCGCGCTGGTCGAGGCAAGGACGAGGCTCAATCGAACAACCTTGTGGAAAAGGGGCCGGGAACAGCTAGCGCGAGCCTGGGGACGGGCTCAACCGGCGATTTGCGAAGCCCGGCGCAAGCGCTGTTCGAAGATTCATCCACGGGGAAAATTCTTGTCCCCAGACTGTGAATCATGGGTGGGAATCGGAGCGACCCGCGACCCTCCCGAGAGAACCTGGTTGAGCGGGCTTGTTGGCAATTTGGGAAAGCCTCCCTAAACCCCGCAACCCCGCGACCAACCACATCATCAATTTAGAATCTAAATATATATAAGGGAGAGAAGAGGGGTGGCTCTGAAGCCTGCGGAACCCATGTCGACGCAGGCGTCCAAGTCCTTGCTGACCGTGCTTCGCGGAGAGCCTTGCGACCCTCCGCCGATGTGGATGATGCGCCAAGCTGGCCGCTACCTCCCTGAGTACCGGCAGCTGAGGCAGGAGAAGGGCAGCTTCCTCGACCTCGTGTATGACGCGGAAGCAGCTGCCGTAGTCACGCTCCAGCCCTTGCAGCGTTTTGCCAAGCTCGACGCTGCGATCCTTTTCTCCGACATCCTGATCGTTCCTTTCGCGATCGGCCAAAACCTGGCGTTCGTGACGGGCGAAGGGCCGCGGCTGACGCCACCGCTGATCGGTGCCGAGCTCGATGACCTGACGCCATATCTCGCGCGGCTAGAGCCGGTCTATGAGACGGTGCGCAGGGTGAAGGCGGCGCTCGAGCCTTCCAAGACCCTGATCGGCTTTGCCGGAAGCCCGTGGACGGTTGCGACCTACATGGTGGCAGGACAGGGCAGCCGCGACCAGTCCGAGGCGCGGCGGCTCGCTTATGCCGATGCCGGCAAGTTCGGGGCAGTCATCGGCCGGATCGAGAAGGTGACCCTCGATTACCTCAGCGGCCAGGTCGAGGCGGGCGCTGAAGCGCTGCAATTGTTCGACAGCTGGGCCGGCAGCCTGTCGCCGGCGCAGTTCGAGCG
>Ga0070660_100001533_pt1 | contig 15867 bp, 12 predicted proteins | sample KBSC33metaG_FD_64670 | JGI IMG/M metagenome (GOLD analysis project Ga0070660, IMG submission 64670) | Corn rhizosphere microbial communities from Kellogg Biological Station, Michigan, USA - KBS C3-3 metaG | ecosystem: Host-associated > Plants > Roots > Rhizosphere > Soil ... | reverse complement strand
CGCCGGGCGCAGTCGGCGGCCGAATCCGGGCGTCCCTATGCCGAGCGGATGGAAGCGGTGATGGCGAGCCTCGCGGCCAAGGTCGCGCGGAGCCCGCAGAGCCCGAAGCTTCTGGCCGGCACCGGCGCCGATCAGACCCATCTGCTCGTCGTCTGCACCTCAGACCGCGGCCTCGCCGGAGCGTTCAACACCAACATCGTCCGCGCCGCGCGAAAGCAGGCCGACGACCTCATCCGCCAGGGCAAGACGGTCCATTTCTACCTGGTCGGCCGCAAGGGCCGGGCGGTGATCCAGCGCCTCTATCCGCGCCAGATCGTCCACCAGCACGATACCAGCGCGATGAAATATGCGAGCTTCGCCGACGCCCAGGCGATCGCCAACGACATCATCGCGCGCTTCGAGGCGGGCAATTTGGACGTCGCCCACCTCTTCTACGCGCAGTTCAAGTCGGCCATCCTCCAGGTGCCGGTGTCCCGTCAGATCATTCCGGTGCCGCTGCAGCCCGCCGACGCTTCCCTGGCGTCAACTTCGCGTGACCTTTCGACCGCCGGGGTCGAATATGAGCCGGACGAGGACGAGATCCTCGCCGCCCTCCTGCCCCGCAACATCGCCGTCCAGATCTTCCGCGCCCTCCTCGAGAACGCCGCGTCGGAGCAGGGCAGCCGGATGGCTGCGATGGACAATGCCACCCGCAACGCCGGGGACATGATCAACCGCCTGTCGATCGCCTACAACCGGCAGCGCCAGGCCGCGATCACCACCGAGCTCGTCGAAATCATCTCGGGCGCCGAAGCGCTCTAACCAGACCAGAAGGCAAGGAAAGAAGCCATGGCCACCGCCGCAACCGACCGCCCGCAGGGCAATGCCACCAACAATATCGGCCGGATCAGCCAGGTGATCGGCGCCGTCGTCGACGTGACGTTCGACAGCGACCTGCCGGAGATCCTCTCCGCGCTGGAGACCGACAATAACGGCACCCGCCTCGTCCTCGAAGTCGCTCAGCATCTCGGCGAATCGACCGTGCGCACCATCGCGATGGACTCGACCGACGGCCTCACCCGCGGCCAGCAGGTCCGCGACACCGGAGGCCAGATCCGCGTGCCCGTCGGTCCGATGACGCTCGGCCGGATCATGAACGTGATCGGCGAGCCGATCGACGAGCGCGGTCCGATCGGCCACACCGATACCGCTCCCATCCATGCGGATGCGCCGCTGTTCGTCGATCAGTCGACCGAGAGCTCCATCCTCGTCACCGGAATCAAGGTCATCGACCTTCTCGCCCCCTACGCCAAGGGCGGCAAGATCGGCCTGTTCGGCGGCGCCGGAGTCGGCAAGACGGTGCTCATCCAGGAGCTGATCAACAATATCGCCAAGGGCCACGGCGGCACCTCGGTGTTCGCCGGGGTCGGCGAGCGCACCCGCGAGGGCAACGACCTCTATCACGAGTTCCTCGAGGCCGGAGTCATCGCCAAGGACGAGAATGGCAACCCCACCCCGACCGGGTCCAAGGTCGCGCTCGTCTTCGGCCAGATGAACGAGCCGCCGGGGGCCCGCGCCCGCGTCGCCCTGTCCGGCCTCACCCAGGCGGAATATTTCCGCGACGTCGAGGGCCAGGACGTGCTGTTCTTCGTCGACAACATCTTCCGCTTCACCCAGGCGGGCTCGGAAGTGTCGGCGCTGCTCGGCCGAATTCCTTCGGCGGTGGGCTACCAGCCGACCCTGTCGACCGACATGGGCGCCCTGCAGGAGCGGATCACCTCGACCAACAAGGGCTCGATCACCTCGGTCCAGGCGATCTACGTCCCCGCCGACGATCTCACCGATCCGGCGCCGGCCACCTCCTTCGCCCACTTGGACGCCACCACGGTGCTGTCGCGCGCCATCTCGGAGCTCGGCATCTACCCGGCGGTCGACCCGCTCGACTCGACCTCGCGCGTGCTCACCGCCCGCACCGTCGGCCAGGAGCATTACGACACCGCCCGCGCGGTCCAGGAGATCCTCCAGCGCTACAAGTCGCTTCAGGACATCATCGCCATCCTCGGAATGGACGAGCTGTCGGAAGAGGATAAGCTGGTCGTCTCGCGCGCCCGCAAGATCCAGCGCTTCCTCTCGCAGCCCTTCCACGTCGCCGAAGTGTTCACGGGCATCCCCGGCAAGTTCGTCCAGGTCGACGACACGGTCCGCTCGTTCAAGGCGGTGGTCGACGGCGAGTACGACCATCTGCCCGAATCCGCTTTCTACATGGTCGGCGGGATCGAGGAAGCGGTCGAGAAGGCGCAGCGCCTCGCCGCCGAAGCGGCTTAAGACTAGCTCCCCTCCCCTTCAGGGGAGGGGCCGGGGGTGGGGCTTGTCGTCAAGCGCCGCGCCTTCCGGACAACCCCCACCCCAACCCCTCCCCTGAAGAGGAGGGGCTAAGGAAAACGACATGGCCGATCTCCACTTCGAACTCGTCACGCCCGAGCGGCAGGTCCGCTCCGAGAGCGTCTTCATGGTCGTCGTGCCGGGGACCGAGGGCGATTTCGGAGTCCTAGCCGGGCACGCGCCCTTTATGTCGACGCTGCGCAACGGCGACATCGCCATCTACCGCTCCGGCTTCGGCGACACGCCGGAGCGCATCCCGGTCGAAGGCGGGTTCGCCGAGGTCAGCGAGGCGGGCCTCACCGTGCTCGCCGAGCGGGCCGAGGTCGCCGCCGCCTGATCCGCCTCCCCCTCCCGGCCGCGAGGCGATCGGGAGGGCAAGGCGAGCTAGGGGCGCCTCAGTGCGCCTCCACCACCACCGAGAGGACCGGCACCTCCTGCTCCGCCGAAGCGCCGAGCAGCGCTCCCCCGGCCGCCGGAACGACCGCCTTGAACTGCAGCGCGCCGCCCGAGCGGAGCTGGTTGCGCGAGCGGAGCGCGGTAAGCGTCGGCGTGAGCGGCAGGGTCACCACCACGTTTCCGTCGATCATGATGTGCCCGAACGGCGTCAGGCTCCCGACCGGGACCCAGGGACCGCTTGCCCCTGTGCTCGCCAGGATGTCGAGCGACTGCCCCCGCATCAGATGGGGCGCCGGCACCTCTACCTTGACGATCAGCTCCTGGGCCGCGTTCGTCCGCGCGAGCTGGAGCAAGGCGGGCTGAAGGCGGACCGCGACCCGCGCGCCCTGCGCGCCGCCGAGCATCCCGGCGGCGGGAACGGTTTCGCCGACGAAGCGCCGCACCGGGAGGCGGCGGCGCCCGCCGAGCAGCTTCGCTCCGTTCACCGCCGCTCCGACGCTGCCCGGCTGATAGTCGTAGCTGAAGCCTCCGACCGTCGCATAGTCGCCGGCGCGGTTCTGCTTCACCGGGTTGCCGGCGGCATCGACGAAGAACAGGAACGGCTCGCTCGCCCACTGGTCGTATTGCGGGCCTTTGGGCGGAAGGTAGCTGGTGCTTCCGCCGGCGATCTGCGCCGCCGTCCACGCCGTCCACAGCCGCTCGATGTTGCTATGGTGAAGGTAGAAGAGCGGATCCACCGGCGACAGGAAAGCCTGCATGAAGCCGCCGACATTGGCCTGGGTGACGCACTGGCCCTGCGAGATCCCGGAGACGATCCCGCCCGTGTCGTTGTGGACCTTGTTGTGCGACATGTTCTCGAGGATTCCGAACGTCTTGGCGGCCTGGCTGTGATTGGCCGACTGCCCGCTCGAGAAGGTCATGTAGTCCTGCGCCGCCATCGCCGACTTGAGCACCGGCGGGGACACTGCGGGGCCGGCCTTGCAGTCGAGCTGCGGGTTCGGATTGCGCACCCGTGGATAGCTGCTTCCGCCGCCCGAAGCGGGGAAGAAGACCGGGAAATTCTCGTTCGTCGGGTCGGTGATCTGGGTCCACAGGACCGAGTTGGAGTTGATCCCGCGCTGCTGGAGCTGCTGCAGCTGGGCGCCCTGCCAGTAGGTCGTCGCGCCCAGCGCCGGCTGGAAGGCGCTCTGGAACGCTCCGAGGGTTGGGATGAAGGCCGGATTGGACGGGGTGAGCAGGCCTTGGAACATCGAGGCCGGCACCTGCGGGTAGGCCGTCCAGTCCCAATAGGGAAAGGCGAACTGATCGGACCCGCTGAAGCGCCGGACGATCTGCTCGGCCCAGCCGGTAAAGCCCCGGTGCCACGGAAACAGCCACCAGTTCATGTGGGGGCAGTCGAGATAATGGGTGAAGGCGAGCCGGTACCAGTTGCGCGGGTCGCTCGGCGGAAGCGCCAGCATCGCCTTGATCGCATTCTGATAGTAGACGAGCATCTGCTGGCCGGCGGAGCTCATCACGTTGTAGCGCCGCCAGCGGGCCGGCGCCTGGGCGCGCGCCGGAACCTTGGGCAGCGCCGCCGCCGCCGCGATGGCCGCGCCTCCGGTAAGAAGCCGGCGCCTGGAAAATACATTGCCGTTACTGTCGCTCATCGTCTCGCCCCTGTTGCTTCGGCCGTTCTTGACCACGCGGCCGCGACGCCCGCCCCCGGGCGCCTTCCGGGAGCCATGCTAGAGGGCCCCCGTCCCCGGCGCGAGCGCAGGCCGGTCCGGATTGCCGCCGTTCCGGACGATGTGGAACCGGGATATCGGGACGCCGGCGGCCGCTCCGCCGGCAGTTAGGCAATTGTCAAAGTTTCCCGCCTATTCACCCTTCCCGACACGAGACCGGCAGGGCGAAGGGTTCCAGACGAGATGAGTGCTTTCGGACGGCGCGGCGGTGCAAACGGCAATGGCGGCGGCAGGCCCAGCTTCGGCGTGGCCCGCCCGATGAAGGGCCCGGGCGGCGGCGGCGCTCCCCTGTCCCTCGACGGCGGAGACCAGTTCCCGCCGCTCGACGATCTTCCCTTCGCGGGCGACGACAGCTTCGGCGCACCGGCGCCCGGCGAGAAGGCCGACGCGATGACCCGCCTGGCCGAACGCCAGGCGCTTTCCTCCGAGGCTCCGACCTCGAAGAACGAGGGCTTCGAAGCCTCGATCCACCGCATCAAGGAGCAGGTCCTCCCCCGCCTGCTCGAGCGGGTCGATCCCGAAGCCGCGGCGACCCTTAGCAAGGACGAGCTCGCCGAGGAATTCCGGCCGATCATCGGCGAGGTGCTCGCCGAATTGAAGATCAACCTCAATCGCCGCGAGCAGTTCGCGCTCGAGAAGGTGCTGGTCGACGAGCTGCTCGGCCTCGGGCCGTTGGAAGAGCTTCTCAACGACCCCGAGATCAGCGACATAATGGTCAACGGGCCGAACCAGACCTTTGTCGAGAAGAAGGGCAAGCTCCAGCTCGCCCAGATCCAGTTCCGCGACGAGGAGCATCTGTTTCAGATCGCCCAGCGGATCGTCAACAAGGTCGGCCGCCGCGTCGACCAGACCACGCCGCTCGCCGACGCCCGTCTCCAGGACGGAAGCCGCGTCAACGTCATCGTCCCGCCGCTGTCGCTGCGCGGCACCGCCATCTCGATTCGTAAGTTTTCCGAGAAGCCGATCACCGTCGACATGATGCGCAACTTCGGCTCGATGTCGGAAAAGATGGGCACCGTGCTGAAGATCGCCGGAGCGAGCCGCTTCAACATCATCATCTCGGGCGGTACCGGTTCCGGTAAGACGACGATGCTCAACGCCCTGTCGAAGCTGATCGACCCGGGCGAGCGCGTGATCACGATCGAGGACGCGGCCGAGCTTCGCCTCCAGCAGCCGCACTGGCTTCCGCTCGAGACTCGGCCGCCGAACCTCGAGGGCCAGGGCGCGATCACCATCCGCGACCTCGTCATCAACGCTCTTCGTATGCGTCCCGACCGGATCATCCTCGGCGAGATCCGCGGAAGCGAATGCTTCGACCTTCTCGCCGCGATGAACACCGGCCACGACGGCTCCATGGCCACGCTCCACTCCAACAGCCCGCGCGAATGCCTGGCGCGTATGGAGAACATGGTGATGATGTCGGACATCAAGGTGCCGAAGGAGGCGATCTCCCGTCAGATCGCCGACTCGGTCGACCTCATCGTCCAGGTCAAGCGCCTTCGCGACGGCTCTCGCCGCACGACCAACATCACCGAGGTGATCGGGATGGAGGGCGACGTGATCGTCACCCAGGAGCTGTTCAAGTTCGAATATCTGGACGAGACCGCCGACGGCAAGATCATCGGCGAGTATCGCAGCATGGGCCTTCGCCCGTACACGCTGGAAAAGGCCAAGCAGTTCGGCTTCGACCAGCCCTATCTGGAAGCCTGCCTGTAAGAGTCAGGCCCACCGGCGCGAGGCTTGACTCGGTACGCGCGGCTTGAGAGCTTCCGGCGCGCATGCCGTTGCCGGCCTTTCTCCTCGGTGCCTTCGCGGCGCTTCCGCCGGTGGGGGACCCCCCACCCCTGCCGCCCGCCGCGGACGACATCGTCGTGATCGCCCGCCCCGGGCGCCGCGAGCCGGGGCCCGACGCCGCGGACCAGTGGCGCCGCTTCTGCCTCGATCCGATGCGCCGCGACGGCCGCTCCGCCGCCCCACCCGCCGACGATCCCGATTGGGCGCCCGCGCCGGAAGCGACCCGCCGCCGACTCGCCCTTGCGGCGGGAGCGCCCGCGTTCGACCGTTACGACTCGGTTCGCGACCAGGGCCTGGTGCTTGCCGAGCAGACTCTCGAGCGCCCCGCCGGCCTCGCCGAGACCCGCTGCACGCTGGTCATCCTCGGCGGCCCGGATCACGCCGCCCTCGCCACCCGGATATCGTCCCTGATGGGCGGCCCCGGGACCCAGCGCCACGTCGGCGAAAGCGCCGGAATTCCGGCCTCTCCGAACTGGCGGCAATGGGCCTGGACGGCCATGCCTCAACGCGGCTCGAAAGCCTGGCGGGTCGTCGCCGCTCCGGGCGCCGAGCGGGCGTCGGGCACTTTCCTCGTCGTCACCGACCCCGCCGGCTTCTACGCCAGCTACGACTACGTCCTCGCCGACCTGAAGACGAAGACCGATGCGCGCGGAACGGTGAGCGTCCTGACCCTCGCCTGGACCCGCAAGGCCGAGCCGGCGCGGAAAAGGCGGTGAGGCCGCGCGCCTATCAGCCGGGGCGCGACCGCGCTCTCTATCGCCGGCGACCGTCGTCCGAGGCGCGTTCGGCCTCCCTCGCCGCCGCGCGGGCGGCCGCCTCCGCCTCCCGCGCCGCGAGCCGAGCGATCTTCGCCTGGTCGACCGCCTGAAGCGCCTGACGCTGGGCCTGTTCCGCGACCGCTCGGATCGCGCCCTGCACGTCCTCGCGCTGCATCGCCGCCCTCACCCGCCGCTCGATCCGCGGCTGCGCGACGGCGAGCATCGCGCGCATCTCCGCATCGTCGATCCGCCGGCCGTCGCGGCAAACGAAGCCGCCGTTACGGGTATTCGCCTCGAACCCGTCCCAGCTTCCCCGCGCATAGCCGCACTTCGCCTCGACCAGTGCCCGCTCCTCAGGGGTGAAGAAGGGCCCTTCGCCCTTGATCGCCCGCTCGATCGCGGCGCCGAGCCGATCGCCGGCCGCCTCGGCGGCCAACCCCGGCCTTTCGGCCGAGGCCCCGCCCGTAAGCGCCATCGCCAGCGAACCGGCCGCCACCAAACCCAACGCCAAACGCATCGCGACTCTCCTAACCTGCTACGTTTGTAGCTGTTACAAACGTAGCAGGGGGAGTCAAGGCTGGATCGCGGGTCGCACCCTAGCGAGCAGGCAGCTCGATGTCAGTCGCCTTTGTCGCCTTCGTTCCTGGGCTTCTTCGTCTGCGCATGCTGGCGCACGTCCTGGCTCAGCGAGCGGGAGACGTCGTCGCTTTCCTCGAAGCGGCCGTTCTCGTCGCGGCGGACGTAGCGCTTATCGCCCTTGTGGGGCTCGATCAGTTCACGCTGGGACATGAGGATTCTCCTTTCCGTGCACGGCCCAGAATCCCTGGATTCCGGCTTCGTTCCCGCGAAGCGGGCGCTCGCCCTAGCTTTTGGCCGCCAAAGCCGCGGTCGCGACGGCCAGGATGAAGGCGAGGATCTGGATCAGGTGCCAGGGCATCAGGCCGGGGCGGTCGAGGTTGGCGCGCTTCGCTCGGCGGTGCTCCGCCCAGGCGGCGAAGGCGGCCACGGCGAGGAGCAGCGCGGCGGCGACCCAGAGCAGGTCGGCGGGTGTGAGGTCGTCGAGGTCCATCGTTCTTCGCCCGCTCCATTCCGGATGAAGCCGATCCCTATTTGGCCAGCTTGTCGACCTTGGACTGGAGCGCGGCGAGCTCGGCGCGAAGCCGCTCGATCTCCGCCTCCCGGTCGTTGCCCGGGGCCGCCGCTCCTGGCTCGCCCTTGGCGGCGCCGGGCGCGGCGGACTGGAACATCTCCATGTTGCGCCGCGCCATCTCGGCGAAGGGATTGGCGGTGAAGGCGCCGGCGAAGGCGTCGCGAAGCTGCGACTGGCCCTGCTGGAAGGCGTCGAGACTCGCTTCCAGATATTGCGGCACCATGCCCTGCATCTGGCCGCCGTACATCGAGATGAGCTGGCGAAGGAAGTTGACCGGAAGCATGGTCGCTCCGCGCGCTTCCTCGTCCATGATGATCTGGGTGAGGATGTTGTGGGTGATGTCCTCGCCCGACTTGGCGTCGACCACTTTGAACTCGCGCTTCTGGCGGATCATCTCGGCCAGCCGCTCGAGCGTGATGTACGACGAGCTTTCGGTGTCATAGAGGCGCCGATTGGCGTATTTCTTGATGATGACGACGTCATCGCCCGAGCCCGATACGGCCATGAGCGGCTCCTCCACGGTGGAAGGTTCCGCACTAGCACCGAAGCTTTCCGCACCGCAACACAAGCCCGCCGATCCGGCTCCCGCGGCGGCTCGCGACGGGCCTCGCCCGCTTCCCCTGTTCCTCGAGTTGCTGCGCCGCGAGACCGCCGGAGCGCCGGAGCGGATGGCGCGCGCGCTCGAGGGGCTCAGGCGCTATCAGGAGGCCGAGCGGACCGCCCCTCCGGAGCCGCCGCCGGCGCTCGCCGAACGGCTCGGGGCGAGCCTTCGCGACTATGGCGGAGGCGGAGCCCCCGTCCTGTTCGTTCCCTCGCTGATCAATCCTCCGTCCATCCTGGACCTTTCGAAAGAGAAGTCCCTGCTTCGCTGGCTCGCCGGTCGGGGGCGGGTTCGGCCGCTGCTGGTCGACTGGGGCGCCGACGTCGCCGCCCGGCGGGCGCTGGGCGTGGCGGGACATGTCGAGTCGCTTGTCGTGCCGTTCGCGCAGGCGCTGGGCGAGACTCCCGCCCTGGTCGGCTACTGCCTCGGCGGGACGATGGCGCTCGGCGCGGCCGCGCGGATCGAAACGCGGGGGGTCGCGACCCTCGCCTCGCCCTGGCGTTTCTCGGCCTTTCCCGAGGATTCGCGCAGGGGCCTCGAAAGCCTCTGGGCCGGGGCCCGGGCGACGGCGGAGCGGCTCGGAATGCTTCCGATGGAAGTGCTCCAGAGCGCCTTCTGGGCGCTCGATCCGGCGCGGACGGTCGGCAAGTTCGAAGCATTCGCCGGGATGGGCGAAGCCAAGGCGAGCGAGTTCGTCACCCTCGAGGACTGGGCCAATGACGGCCCTCCCCTACCCGCCGCCGCGGCCAAGGAGCTGTTCGAGGATCTGTTCCGCGACGATTCGACCGGCTCCGGCCGCTGGCTCGCGGCGGATCCGGCCGCGCTCTCCTGCCCTGTCCTGGAAGTCGTGTCGACGGTCGACCGGATCGTCCCCGCAGCGAGCGCCGCGGGCGCCGGAGAGCGGATCGAGCTCGCGCTCGGCCATGTCGGAATGGTCGTCGGTTCGCGCGCCCGCGATGCGCTTTGGGAGCCGCTCGAGGCGTGGCTTTCGCGGCTTTGGCCAAGCTGCTAGGGCGCGCTCAAATCCCCTTCAGGAGCCTTGCCCATGACCGCCGCCACCGACGTCGTGATCACCGCCGCCAAGCGCACGCCCGTGGGTTCGTTTCTCGGCGCCTTCGCGACCGTTCCGGCGCACGAGCTCGGCCGTATCGCGATCGAGGCCGCGCTCGCTCAGGCGGGAGTCGCGCCCGAAGAGGTCGGCGAAGTCATCCTCGGCCAGGTGCTGACCGCGGCGCAGGGCCAGAACCCGGCGCGCCAGGCCTCGATGGCCGCAGGAGTGCCCAAGGAAGTGCCGGCCTGGGGAGTCAACCAGGTGTGCGGCTCCGGCCTCCGCGCCGTCGCCCTGGCGACGCAGATGATCCAGACCGGGGACGCCGACATCGTCGTCGCCGGCGGGCAGGAATCGATGAGCCTTTCGAACCACGCCCAGGCGCTTCGGGCCGGGACCAAGATGGGCGGGCTCGAGCTGATCGACACGATGATCAAGGACGGCCTCACCGACGCGTTCAACGGCTATCACATGGGGATCACCGCGGAAAACCTCGCCGAGCGCTACCAGATCACCCGCGAGGATCAGGACGCGTTCGCGACCGCCTCGCAGAACAAGGCGTCGGCTGCGCGGGCCGAAGGCCGATTCGCCGACGAGATCGCTCCGGTGACCATCAAGGGCCGCAAGGGCGACACCCTGGTCGAGCGCGACGAATATATCCGCGACGGAGTCGAGCAGTCGGGGCTCGCCGGGCTTCGCCCCGCCTTCCGCAAGGACGGGACGGTCACCGCCGGCAACGCCTCCGGACTCAACGACGGAGCGGCGGCCCTGGTCGTGATGAGCCGCCAGGAGGCCGAGCGGCGCGGAGCGACGATCCTCGCCCGCGTCGCCAGCTGGGCGTCCGCCGGGGTGGATCCGTCGATCATGGGAATCGGCCCGGTCCCCGCGACGCAGCGCGCGCTCGCTAAGGCGGGGTGGACGGTCGCCGACCTCGACCTGATCGAGGCGAACGAGGCGTTCGCGGCCCAGGCGCTCGCCGTCGGCAAGGAGCTTGGCTGGAATTCGGAGAAGGTCAACGTCAACGGCGGAGCGATTGCCATCGGCCATCCGATCGGCGCAAGCGGCGCCCGCGTGCTGACCACCCTGCTCCACGAAATGGGGCGGCGCGGCGCGAAGAAGGGCCTCGCCACCCTGTGCATCGGCGGCGGAATGGGCATCGCCCTCTGCGTCGAACGCTGAACGACGCGGTCGTCGGTCGCCGCTGGAGCGACCCAACGTATGTTGCAGAACGGCTACAGTCGCTGAACTTTTGATGAACGGCAGGCCCCGCGCCCTTGCGCGCTAGGGTCGAATCGTATGTGGGTTAGTGCAGAGGTCGTGCGCGACAGGCGCGACCGTTCAAGAGGGATGATTTCGGATGAGAAAATTTGGCCTGCTGGGCACCAGCGCGCTCGGCTCCTTTACCTTCGTCGGCCTTTCCATGGCGCTCGCGGCCCCGGCCTATGCTCAGGACGCGCAGAGCGGCCCGGGCAACGTTCCCCCGGCCTGCTCCAGCCTGCCCGAGGGTGCGCAGCGCGATAACTGCATCTCCGGCGAGGTCGAGACCGAGTCCGGCACGAACGCCAACGCGTCGACCGACACCAACGATTCGATCCTCGTCACCGGTTCGCGCATCCGTCGTCCGAACCTCGAGTCGACGGTTCCGATCACCTCCGTCGGCGGCGAAGAGTTCTTCCAGACCGCCCGCGTCTCGATCGGCGACGTGCTGAACGACCTTCCGGCCCTCGCCAGCACCTTCAGCCAGTCCAACTCGACCCGCTTCCTCGGCACGGCCGGCTTGAGCCTGGTCGATCTTCGCGCCCTCGGAACGGTCCGCACCCTCGTTCTCGTCAACGGCCGCCGCCACGTCGGCCAGGACGTGCTCAACAACGCGACCTCGGTCGACGTGAACACGATCCCGACGGACCTCATCGACCGCGTCGACGTCGTCACCGGCGGCAACTCGGCGGTTTACGGTTCCGACGCCATCGCGGGCGTCGTCAACTTCGTGCTCAAGCAGAACTTCGACGGCCTCCAGCTGCGCGGCCAGGGCGGCGTCACCACCTACGGTGACGGCGGCTCCTACTTCGTCAGCCTTCTCGCCGGCCACAACTTCGCCGACGGCCGCGGCAACATCGCCGTCAACGCCGAATATGCGCGCCAGCAGACGATCTTCGCCGACGGCCGCCGTTACTTCCAGAGCCAGGACGGCTTCGTCGTCGTCGACACCGACCCGGCCGGCCTTCCGAACGGCAGCGACGGCAACCCGGATCGCATCTTCTTCCGCGACATCCGCTCGGCCAGCCTTAGCAACACCGGCATCATCCGCTTCGGCGGCACGGCGGCCACCGCCGCCCGCCAGGTTGCGGCCGGCCAGAATTGCGGCACCGACCCGACGGGCGCGCCGTTCACCTGTAACTTCATCTTCACCCGCGACGGTCAGCTGGTTCCGCAGACCGGCAACCGCATCGGCATCGGCCCGGCCGGAAGCTTCATCGGCGGCAACGGCGAGAATTTCCGCGACCAGGGCCAGTTCCAGCTGCTGCCGCGCCTCGACCGCTACAACGTCAACCTGATCGGTCACTTCACGATCTCGGAAGCGTTCGAGCCGTTCATCGAAGCCAAGTACGCCCGCACCGACACGTTCGGCGCCGGCTCGTCGGGCCCGGCCTTCATCCAGGGCACGACCCTGACCGCGTTCGGTGGCGACGCCGCTCGCGAGCAGGTCCGCCTCGACAACCCGTTCCTGTCCGCTCAGGCGCGGGCGGTGATCACCCAGCAGCTCACGATCGCCAACGGCGTCGCACCGACCGGAGCGACCAAGTTCTCGGTCCGTGAGAACCTGCTCGGCCTCGGCATCCGCAACGAGCAGGCCCAGCGCGAGACCTATCGCGCCGTCGCCGGCATCCGCGGCCAGTTCCTGGGCGATTGGTCCTACGAAGTTGCGGCCAACTATGGCGAGTTCAAGGAGTCGACGAAGGTTCTGGGCAACCTCAACGTTCAGCGCTTCCTCCTCGCCAACGACGCCACCCGCAACGCGGCCGGCCAGATCGTCTGCCGCTCGTCGATCGATCCGGCGGCGCGCATCGACCTGGTCGGAAACGCCTCGATCCTCGCCAACGACGTCGCGGCCTGCGTTCCGATCAACATCTTCGGCGGTCAGTTCACCCAGGCGCAGCGTGACTACCTGCTCGCCGACACGACGTCGCACGGTAAGATCACGCAGTTCGACGTCAACGGCTTCGTCTCGGGCAACACGGGTCGCTTCTTCAGCCTCCCGGGCGGTCCGATCGGCTTCGTGGTCGGCGCCGAATATCGCCGTGAGACCAACCGTTACGTCCAGGATCCGCTCGTTTCGGGCGGCTACACCTTCTACAACGCCCTTCCCGACTTCATTCCGCCGACGTTCGCGGTGAAGGAGGCCTACGGCGAAATCCGTATCCCGATCCTGAAGGACATGCCGTTCTTCCACGAGCTGACGCTCAGCGGCGCGGGCCGGATTTCGAAGTACAAGGGCCTGAAGAAGGAGGTCTACGCCTATAACTACGGCGTCGACTGGGCTCCGATCCAGGATCTCCGCTTCCGGGCCAACTACTCGCGCGCGGTTCGTGCTCCGAACCTGGGCGAGCTGTACAGCCCGGCCGGTCAGAATTTCGCTCCGGGCTTCCAGGATCCGTGCGCCAAGGACCAGATCGGTACCGGCACCACCAGCCGCGCCGCCAACTGCGCCGCGGCCGGGATCCCGGCGGACTACAACTTCCGCTACACCCAGTCGCTTCTGGTCCAGAGCGGCGGCAACCCGTTCCTGACTCCGGAAACGTCGGACTCGTGGACGTTCGGCGGCGTTCTGCAGCCCCGCTTCGCACCGGGCCTGTCGTTCACCGCGGATTACTACAACATCCGCGTGAACAACGTGATCTCGTCGGTCAGCGCGCAGTTCATCGCGAACCAGTGCTATGACCTCGCGGCGGGCAACTCCTTCTGCGACCTGTTCCAGCGGAACGGGACCGGGACCGGGCCGAACGAAGAGGTTCCCTTCCAGATCCTCGAAGGCAGCCTCATCCAGTCGAGCGTCAACTTCGCGAAGCTTCGCGCACGCGGCATCGACTTCGAGCTCGCCTACCGCCACCAGGTCGAAGGCATCGGCCGGATCAGCGGCCGCATCAACTGGACTCACCAGCTGACGCGCGAGAACTACACGACTCCGACCGATCCGAACTTCGCCAACCAGGTCCTCTACACCCTCGGCGTGCCGAAGGAGAGGGTCGTGGCGAACCTCGACCTCAAGTCGGGTCCGTTCACGATCGGCGGCCGCCTGCGCTATCTCGGCAAGCAGGTCCTGAATGCGTACGAGGATTACTTCTCGTTCCAGGGCCGTGCGCCGCAGAACGCGGACTATGCGGATCGTCGCTTCTACCCGTCGGTCATCTACCTCGATGCCCGTCTGGCGGTCGATGCCACCGAGAACTTCAACTTCTACATGGGCATCGACAACCTGGCGAACCGTCGTCCCCCGCTCGGTGCCTCCGGCATCGGCGGCGGCAGCGGCATCTTCGATGTCCGCGGCCGGACCCTTTACGCGGGTGCCCGCGCGAAGTTCTAAGACGCTCGAAGAGGTTTGAACTGGAGGCCGGGGCATTGCCCCGGCCTCTTTTTTTTCGCCGAGGCGGCGAGGCGCGCCTCGCCCCGCTCACCGCTCCCGCTAGTCCCGCCTGACGTGACGAAAACACGTCCGGCGCCCCAGGGCCGCTGCCTAGCCCCACTCGCGGGTGGACAAAGGCCGCGTCTTGGAGGAATCCCGACCGATGCCGCCGCCGGTCTCGAACAGAAATCTCGATCAGCTCGATCGGCTGGCGGAGGATCCTTCGGCCGGCGCGGAGGTGCACGAGGCCCGGGGCCTGCTCCTCGAGGCGCAGGCGCGCCTGCCGGAGGCGGCGCGGGCTCTGGATCGCGCCCTGGAGCTGGAGCCCGGCCGGCGCTCGGCCGCCGAGGCTCGGGCGCGAATCGCCCTCAACCTGCGTGCCGACGACGCGGTCGCTCATTGCCGCCGCGCGCTCGTCTTCCACGCCGCCGATCCGCAGATGCAGCTGCAGATGATCGAGGTCGCCTCGTCCTATCTCGGAACGGCCGCCCTGCCCCTGCTCGACGCGTTCGTCGACGCCCACCCCGGCGACCTGGCGGCGCTGGAACGGCTTGCCGACCTGCGCGCCCAGAATGGCGAAGGCGATCGCTTCGCCGACCATTTCGAAACGGCGACCGCAAGGCATCCCGAACGGCGCGACATCCTTCTCGCTTACGCTCGTACCTTGTCCCGATCGCTCCGCCACGAAAAGGCGCTCGACGTGCTGGACCGCGCCCGAGCCGCGTTCGACGGCGCACCGGACCTTGATCTGCTCGAAGCGCAGATCGCGCTCCATGCCGGGCTCGAGGCGCGCGCCGAAGCGCGCCTCGCCCGCCTCGGCCCAAGCCGCCAGGCTGAACTCGCACGCGCGCAATTTTTCCTCCAGACGGCCCGCCCGGAAGCGGCGGCCCCGCTGCTCCGCTCCGTCATCGACGGCAATCCCGACGATCTCGGCGCCTGGGCGCTGCTGGCGGTGGCCTGGCGCCTGCTCGGCGACGACCGCCATGCGTGGCTTTGCGAGCAGCCCGGCCTCTGCCGCGCGCTTCCGCTCCCGCTGGCGGACAGCGACCTTGCGGCCGTCGCCGGGACCCTGCGCAATCTGCACACGGCGCGCGAGCAACCGCTCGGCCAGTCGGTCAGGGGCGGCACCCAGACGGCCGGCTTCCTGTTCGCCCGCGAGGATCCCGATCTGGTGCGGCTAAGGAGCGCGCTGGCCGAGGCCGTGGGGACGTACATGGCCGGGCTGCCGCCGTTCGACCCGGCGCATCCGCTGCTCCGCCACCGCAATGGAAGGCTGGCCTTCGGTCCCAGCTGGTCGGTGCGGCTGACCGGCGGGGGCTTCCACGTTCCGCACCTTCACCCCGGTGGGGTGCTGAGCTCCGCCTGCTACGTCAGCGTGCCCGACGGCCTGGCGGAGAGCGGGACGGAGGAA
>Ga0070660_100001527_pt1 | contig 15890 bp, 20 predicted proteins | sample KBSC33metaG_FD_64670 | JGI IMG/M metagenome (GOLD analysis project Ga0070660, IMG submission 64670) | Corn rhizosphere microbial communities from Kellogg Biological Station, Michigan, USA - KBS C3-3 metaG | ecosystem: Host-associated > Plants > Roots > Rhizosphere > Soil ... | reverse complement strand
TCGTCTGCGGCGATCCAGTAGCCGATCTCGAGCCCGCCCTCGCCGAGTCGCGGATGCAGCCCGGTACCCCCGACGCAGCGCGAGTCGTCGGGCAAGAACACGCCCATGATCCAGTTCTCGTCGCGGTCGTACTGTGCGCGGAAGTCGCGGAGCCGCTCGTAGACCACGTCGAGCGGCTCAGGCTCGTCGGGCGTCCACGGCATCCACGGCCGCAGGTGGTCGAGGCTGCGGTCGACGGCCTCCTTCAGGAGCGGCGCGTCCTCCGGGTCATAGCAGCGGAGTACGAGACGCTCCGTCTCGATCCGGTACGGAGTTACTCCCACTCGATAGTGGCGGGCGGCTTCGACGTCACGTCGAGCACGACGCGGTTGACCGCGGGGATCTCGTTCACGATCCGCGAGGCGATCACTTCGATCAAGTCGTACGGGAGCCGCGCCCAGTCGGCGGTCATCGCGTCCTCCGACGTGACGGCGCGAATGGCGATCGGGTAGCCGTACGTCCGCGAGTCGCCCTGCACGCCCACCGAGCGGATCGCGGGCAGCACGCAGAAGCTCTGCCACAGCTCGCGGTAGAGACCGGCCTTGCGCACTTCTTCCTGCAGGATCGCGTCGGCTTCGCGCAGCGTCTCGAGCCGCTCCTCGGTGACGTCGCCGATGATCCTGATCGCGAGCCCCGGCCCCGGGAACGGCTGGCGCCACACCATCCGCTCGGGCATGCCGAGCTCCTCGCCGACGCGACGCACCTCGTCCTTGAACAGCAGCCTCAGCGGCTCGACGAGCTTCATCCTCATGTCGGCCGGGAGGCCGCCAACGTTGTGATGCGACTTGATCGTCTCGGCGACGCCGTCGGTGCCGCCGGACTCGATCACGTCGGAGTACAGCGTTCCTTGCACGAGCCAGCGCACGTCTCCGAGCTTCCGCGCCTCGTCCTCGAACACGCGGATGAACTCCTCGCCGATGATCATGCGCTTCGCTTCCGGCTCGGTGACGCCGGCGAGCTTCGCGAGGAACCGCTCCTGCGCCTGCACGTGCACGAGCGGCACGTGGAACGCGCCGCCGAACGTCTCCACGACCTGCTCGGCCTCGCCCTTGCGAAGCAGACCGTGGTCAACGAAGACGCACGTGAGCTGGTCACCGACCGCCTTGTGCACGAGCAACGCGGCGACGGCCGAGTCGACGCCGCCGGACAACGCGCACAGAACGCGCTCGCTGCCGACCTGCGCGCGGATGCGCTCCACCTGCTCCTCGATCACGGCCGCGGGCGTCCACGCGGGCGCCGCGCCGGCGATCTCGTAGAGGAAGTTCTTCAGCACGTCCTGCCCGTGCGGCGTATGCACGACCTCGGGGTGGAACTGGACGCCGTAGAGCTTCCGCGCGTCGTCCTCGAACGCCGCCACCGGCGTGTGCTCGGACTCCGCGACGATGCGCGCGCCCTCTGGCGGCGCGACGACCGTGTCGCGGTGCGACATCCACGCGGTCTGCTCGACCGGCTGCGCCGAGAACAGCCCTTCGCCGCTCGTTCGCATCGAGACCTTCCCGTATTCGCCCGCGCCGGTCTTCTCGACCCGGCCGCCGAGCTCGAGCGCGAGCAACTGGGCGCCGTAACAGATGCCGAGCGTCGGAATCCCCTGCGCGAAGATCTCGGGGTCCATCCGCGGCGCACCCTCCTCATAGACGGACGCAGGCCCTCCGGACAAGAGGATCGCGACCGGGTTGCGCCGGCGAATCTCCTCGACCGAGACGCGGTGCGAGACGAGCTCCGAGTAGACGCGCGCCTCGCGCACGCGGCGCGCAATCAGCTGCGAGTACTGACCACCAAGGTCGACCACGAGCACAGGACGTTCTTCCGGCGCGGCAGCCGGGTGCAGCTCGACGACCTCAGCTCCGACGGTAATTGGGCGCGTCCTTCGTGATCGTGATGTCGTGTGGGTGCGACTCGCGCAGCCCCGCGCCGGTGATGCGGACGAAGCGCGCCTGTTGCAGCGCCTCGATCGTCGGCGCACCGCAGTACCCCATCGCCTGGCGGAGGCCGCCGACGACCTGGTGCAGCACACCTGCGACAGGCCCCTTGTAGGCGACGCGCCCTTCGATGCCCTCGGGGACGAGCTTGTCGACGTCTTCGACGTCGCCCTGGAAGTAGCGGTCCTTCGAGTAGCCGCGGGCCTTCATCGCGCCGAGCGAGCCCATCCCGCGGTACTCCTTGTAGCGCTCGCCCTGCGAGAACACGACGTCGCCCGGCGACTCCTCCGTGCCGGCAAGCATCGAGCCGAGCATGACCGCATCCGCGCCCGCCGCAATCGCCTTCGCGACATCCCCGGACGACGTGATGCCGCCGTCGGCGATGACAGGGACACCGTTCGCGCCCTGCGCCACGTCGTAGATCGCGGTGATCTGCGGAACGCCCACGCCGGCGACGACGCGGGTGGTGCAGATCGAGCCCGGGCCGATGCCGACCTTGAGCGCGTCGACGCCGGCATCGACGAGCGCATAGGCAGCTTCGGCCGTCGCGATGTTCCCGGCGATCACATCGAACTCACCCGACAGCGCGGCGATGCGCTCGACCATCTCGATCACCCCGCGCGAGTGGCCGTGGGCGGTGTCGACGACGAGCACGTCGGCGCCGGCGGCGATCAGCGCCTGGGCACGCTCCAACGCATCAGGCCCGACACCGACGGCCGCGCCGACGCGAAGCCGGCCGTGCGCGTCCTTGGTCGCGTTCGGGAAGTCGACGCGCTTCTGAATGTCCTTGACGGTGATGAGGCCGGTGATGCGGCCGTCGCCGTCGACGATCGGCAGCTTCTCGATGCGGTGGCGGTGCAGCAGCCGCTCCGCTTCGGCCAGCGTGGTTCCAACGGGCGCCGTGACAAGGTCGCTCGAGGTCATCAGCGCCGACACGGGCTGCGTCAGGTCGCTCTCGAAGCGCAGGTCGCGGTTCGTGAGGATGCCGACGAGCGTGCCGTCCTCGCTCGTGATCGGCACGCCGGAGATGTGGTAGCGCTCCATCAGCGCGACTGCGTCGGAGACGAGCGCGCCCGGTGGGAGCGTGACGGGCTCGACGATCATGCCCGCTTCGGAGCGCTTGACCTTGTCGACCTCGGCGACCTGCGCGCCGATCGAGAGGTTGCGGTGGAGGACGCCGATGCCGCCTTCGCGGGCGAGCGCGATCGCGAGCCGCGCCTCGGTGACGGTGTCCATCGCGGCGGAGATGACCGGCACTTCGATCGCGATCGTGCGCGTCAGTCGCGTTGCGGTGGAGACGCCATTCGGGAGGACAGCCGACTCGGCCGGAACGAGCAGGACATCGTCGAAGGTCAGCCCTTCCCTGGCGAACTTCTCCGGAAGCTCCGTACCGGAGGGCGCCAGGTCGAGTTTTCCGACGTCCATTGCGGAAGGTTACCGACCGCGGCGGACTACGCTTCGACCGGTGCGAGCTCCGCGAGGTCGACCCCGGCCTGGAGCCGACCCGCGTGCCGCGGATCGAAGCGACCGGCTCCGACCTCGAGCGTCGATGCCGCGCCTGCGGCGACGGCCGCGCGGAGCGCTTCCTCGTTCGAGCGTCCCGCATGGCGCGCGGCGAGGAACCCGGCGAGCAGCACATCTCCCGCGCCGACGACCGAGACCGCGTCGACGCGGGGCGCCAGCGCCCGGTAGCGATGCGTTTCACGGTCCTCGCGCAGCAGCGCGAGTGCGCCCTGCTCGGTGGTGATCAGCACATTGCGCGCGCCCTGCTCGGCGATGCCGTCGAGCGCAAGGCGGAAATCCTCCTCGTCGTGGAACTCCTGACCGACGAGCGCCTCCGCCTCGGCCTGGTTCGGCGAGACGAGGAACGGCTCGGCTTCCACTCCGAGCCGCAGCGGCTCACCTTCGGTGTCGAGCACCGTCGAAACGTGGCGCTTTGCAAGCTCGCGGACAGCCTCGGCGTAGAAGTCGTCTTCGACGTCGCGCGGCAGCGAGCCGGCGAACACGACGAGCTCGGCGTCCTGCGTCAGATAGCGGAGCTTCTCGAGCAGCGTGTCGAGCTCCGCGGTCGTGACCGCGGGCCCCCACTCGTTGATCTCGGTGTACGCGCCGCCGGTCGGATCGACGACCGCGGTCGACGTGCGCGACTCGCCCTCGATGTGGACGAAGTCGTTGAGGATCGCATCGCGCGTCAGTGCCTCGATGATACGGCTGCCCGTCGAGCCGCCGACGAGCCCCGTCGCGACGACGGGCACGCCGAGCGTCTTCAGCGCCCGCGCGACGTTGATGCCCTTGCCGCCGGCGAGCATGACGCCGGCGCTCGCCCGGTGCCGCTGCCCCCGCTGGAAGTTGGGGACGGTCAGCGTCCGGTCGATCGCCGCGTTGAGTGTGACGGTGACGATCATCGGTTTAGAAGAGGTGACCCAGGTGGTGGAGCGTCCTGCCGGCGTACCAGGCTAGCCGCCGCGGCAAACCCGGCTTGTTAATCGTGCGGGAAGCGACGAGGTCGCGGGTGCCGACGACGCGGCCGCCCGCCCGGATCTCGACCCGGCCGAGCACTGCGCCTGCCTTCACCGGCAGTGAGACGACCGCAGGCGCCGTCACGGTCTGCGTCAGCGGACGCCCGAGGCGCGCGACCGCCAGCAGCGGCTTCGCGGCGACGAGTTTCAGCGGTGCCCGGCCGTACGGCACTCGAACTTCGGCGTACGAACGCCCGGTGTGGACAGCCGGAACGACGCGGAACTGCCCGAGCCCCCAGACGAGCAGCGACTCGAGGTCGGCGTTGCGCTCGCCCCGCGTCGGCGAGCCGAGCAGCGTCGCGTACACCGTCACGCCACGGCCACGCGCCGCTGCGACCTGGCACCACCCTGCCGCGTTCGTGTGTCCCGTCTTGACGCCGATCGTCGGCGAATAGAGCGACAGGAGGTCGTCCCACGTGTGGAGGGTTCGTCCGCCGGCGATCGTGTCGGTCTCCTCACCGACCGTCTCCCGGATGAACCGGGTGTGCATGAGGATGCGTGCGAGCTTCGTGACGTCGGCAGCGCTCGAGTACTCGCCGGGCGCGTCGAGGCCATCGGGGCGGACGAAGTGCGTGTCGACGAGACCCAGCGCCGCCGCCTGGTCGTTCATCAGCTTCGCGAAGGATGGGTAGTCCGGCGCGATCGACAGCGCGAGTGCATCGGCCGCGTCGTTCGCGGATTGGATCAGCGCGCCCTTGATCAGATCGCGGACGGTGAGCTGGTCGCCGGCGTCGAGCTCGATCGACGATTCGCCGACTGCGGCGGCGCGCGGGTCGACGGTGACCACGTCGGTCAGCTTGTGGTGCTGCAGCGTGACGAGCACCGTCATCAGCTTCGTGATCGAGGCGATCGGCACCCTGTCGTGAGCGTGCGACGAGGCGAGGATCTCGCCGGTGCGCGCATCCTCGATGACGTAGGCACGCGCGCTGACCGGCGGCGCGCCGGCGCGCGCGGGCACGGCAGCGACAAGCGCGATCGCGGCGACGAGCAGCAGCCGTCTCACTTGATCCGCACCTTCTCACCGATAAAGAGCGACGTCGACGTCACCTTCGGGTTCAGCCTCTGGATCCTCGCGACGGACACACCGGTCTTGGTTGAGATGACGCCGAAGGTGTCACCGGCTCTCACCGTCCAGTATTCCCGCTTGTTCGCGGTCGTCGATACCTGCGGCGACGGCGGGATGCTCCTCGTGGTCGTGGTCGCAGGCCCGTTGGACGAGCCGTGCTCCAGCCCCGACCGCACGAGGGCAACTGCGATGGTGACGGCAAGCAGGAACGCCGCGGGTGCGGCGTACCGACGCCAATCCTGTTGCCGGCGCACTCCCTACCAGCCGGACGCGGTCCAGATCTCCTTCTTCAGCCGCGCCGCCTCCGCCCCGGCTGCCTCACGGTAGTCGCCGCCGGTCTCGCGGAAGGCGTAGTCGATCGAGCGGGAGGCGGCGACGAGTGCGCTGGCCGGTCCGCTCTGGAACGCGCGCACGAGGTCGGAGACAGCGCCGCCCTGCGCGCCGACGCCCGGCAGCAGCAGCACGGCCTGCGGCATCAGCCGGCGCGCATCGGCGACCGCACGCGGATGGGTCGCGCCGACGACGGCACCGACCGATGAGAGCCCGACCTCGCCGACGACCTCTTCGCCCCATTCGGCGACGAGCGAGGCGACGTGATGCCAGAGCGGCCGCCCGTCGGTCAGCTGCAGGTCTTGCACGTCGCCGCCGGCGTTCGACGTCTTGACGAGCACGAAGATCCCGGTTCCGCTCCGTCGCGCGGCGGCGATGAACGGCTCCATCGACTCGCGGCCGAGGTACGGGTTGACGGTGAGCGCATCGGCGCGCGGCTCTTCCCCTTCGAGGTAGGCGTCCGCATACGCTCGCGCCGTGGAACCGATGTCGCCGCGTTTCCCGTCGGCGATCACGAGCAGCCCGGCGCGGCGCGCGTAGACGCACACCTCGTCGAACACTGCGAGCCCGTTGGAACCCAAGGCCTCGAAGAACGCGAGTTGCGGCTTGACGGCGACGGCGTGCGGGGCGACCGCGTCGATGAGACCGCAGCAGAAGCGCGCCGCGTCCCCGCGGAGCTCGACAGGCAGCAGATCGATGCGAGGATCGAGTCCGACGACGAGCTGCGACTGCTTGCGCTCGACCTCGGCGGCGAGGCGATCGGCGAAGGTCTGCACGGCCACGGCCATCGAGCCGAAAGGTAACCGCAACGACGGAGGGCGGCCTACGCCGCCCTCCGTCAGAACCTTCGAACGCCGGTGGCTAGTTGCCCTTGAGGGCAGCCTTGAGCTGGGAGCCGGCTGAGAACTTCGGCACGGTCGTCGCCGCGATCTGGACGCGCTCGCCGGTGCGCGGATTGACGCCCTGCCGGGCTGCGCGGGCGGACGGGGAGAACTTCCCGAAGCCGGTGAAGTTGACGGAGTCGCCTGATTTCAGCGTCTCGGTGACGGTCTCCATGAACGCATCCACGGCCTTGCCCGCGTCACGAGCCGAAAGCCCGCTTTTCTGGGCGACCTTCTGGATGAAGTCCTGCTTGGTCAACGAACATCCTCCTGCGTCGGGGACTGGGTGCTAGACCTCGGCGGACCAGGCTAACAGTGTGGTCGGATATCGCTCAACCATGCGGATTTGCGGGGTCTTTTCGCAGCTCGGATGACCGATAGAGCGGGCGGAGGCGCACTGCCTGGCGCGCGAAGGCGTCGATTCCGCCCTCTTCGCGGTCAACGACGCAGATGGCGCTCGAGACCTGGAGACCCGCTTCACGCAGCGCTTGAACCGCCTCGAGGGCGGCTCCGCCGGTGGTGACGACGTCCTCGATCAGGCACACGCGCTCTCCCGGCTCGAAGACGCCTTCGAGCCGTTTCGACGTGCCGTAGTCCTTGGCTTCCTTGCGCACGATCAGGAACGGCAGGCCGCTCTCGAGTGACGCAGCGGCGGCGAGAGCGACGGCGCCGAGCTCGGGGCCGGCGAGCCTCGTGGCTTCCGGCTCGTGATCGCGCACGGCTTCGGCGATCGCACGGCCGAGCGGCGCCAGTAGGTCGGGGCGCGTCTCGAAGCGGTACTTGTCGAGGTAGTACTTCGAGCGGCGGCCGGAGCGGAGGACGAAGTCGCCCTCGAGGTAAGCGGCGTCGCGAAGCGCGCCGGCGAGCTCGTCCCGCGTCACGACGCCGCGAGCAGGTCCTGCGCGATCGGCAGGAGACGGTCCGCCTCGGGCGATCCGTCGGTGAAGGAGTGCATCGAGCCGTCGGAGGCGTAGAGATCGACGTGCGCTTGCTTGCGCGCGGCGCGGCGCCGCACGAGCACCGAGCCGGCGAGCGAGCCTGCGGCAAGCAGGAAGCCCGTGACGACCTTACGCCGCGGCATCGTCGACCTTCTTCTTGGGTGCCGCCTTCGGCTTCAGCTCGTCGATCGAGCGCAGGCAGGTCTTGAGGTCGTAGAACACGAGCCCGACGGTCGGCTCAGGCGAGGTCGTGGCCGCGATCACGCGGTCGCCGTCGCGCACGACGAAGACGCTGCCGGAGACGGTCGCTGCCTCGAGCTGTGAGACACCGGGCCGAAGCTCCTCGGCGGCGGCGATCAGGTCGCGGGCGCCGGCGACGAGCTTCTTAGCCGCCGCGGGGTCGGCATTGGAGCCGACGAGCGAGCCGTCGGCGGCGATCACGGCGACGCGCTGGACCTGCGGCGAGATCTCGGTCAGATCGGCGATTGCCTGGGCTGCGTCCATCAGTCCGAGCATACTGGCGCGGTGATGTACCCGGTGACGTTGCGCGCTTCCTGGGCTGCGAGCACGAAGCGATGCAAGGACGCAGGGAGCGTCGATAGTGGAACTATCGACGCGACTGAGGACGCGGCAGCGCGCCGCGTGATCGCGGGCCAGGAAGCCCGCAAACGTGGCCGGGTGCATCACTAGGTGGGATCGGTCGTCCGCAAGTTCTTCGCCGACCGGGGGACGCACCTGGCGGCGATGATCGCCTACTTCGCGCTGCTGTCGTTCGTCCCGCTGCTCCTGCTTTCTCTTGCCCTCCTCGGGCTCGTCCACCAGGCGGATGAGGGCTCGTTCTTCGTCCGGCAGCTCGAGAAGACGTTCCCGAACACATCGCTCGACTCGATTCTGCGGGCGGTGCGGGCGATCCAGTCGAACGCCGCTGCGCTTGGTGCGGTCGGCGCCGGCTTCCTGCTCTGGTCGTCGCTGTCGTTCTTCTCGGTGCTCGAGAGCGCGTTCAACATCGTGTACGGGCGGCCGAACCGCGGCTGGCTGCACGGGAAGGCGCTCGCGACGATGATGATGGGCGGCTCGCTCGTCTCCCTGTTCGTGTCGCTCGTGATCGGCTCGATCGGGCAGGAGATCCTGAAGCGGTATCTCGGTTTCGACGGCAATGCCACGTCGGCGCGCGTGATCGCAATCGCCGTATCGACTGCCGGGCTGTTCTTCTTCCTTTCGACGGCGTACTACGTGCTCACGAACGCGGACGTGTCGTGGCGCGAGGTGCTCCCGGGCGCGGTGACCGCAGCGATCGTCCTCGAGGCGACGTTCCAGTTCCTGCCCGTCTACGTCGACATCTCGAAGCACAACCCGGTGCTGCAGACGCTGTCTGGCCCGGCGATCCTGCTCGTCTGGCTGTATGTGATGGCGAATGTGATCGTGCTCGGCGCGGAGATCAACTGGTGGCGCGCGGGCCGAGCCTTGCCGGCTGACGATCAGGCGTAAGGAGCTCGCGCAGTCGAGCGATCCTGCGGCGGCAACGGGTGTCAGACACCTGCAAGGTGTCTGACACCTTTTCGAGCTGCGATTCGCTCATGACGCCCGCGCAGTCGAGGGTGTGCGCTCTGCGTGATCGCACGCGGCTAGATTAAGGGTCGAGCGTCCGCCCGACCCAGCCGCGCTGGAAAGCACTCCGAGAGGAGCCTGAGGAGGCGGAGGACGCGCCCACCGAGATGGAGGCGCGTTTTGAACCGCATCATCCTCACCGTTCGTCGAACCGCACACGTTGTCGTCGCAAGCGTGCTTCTCGAACTTGCTCTCGACTTTGGTGCCGGCGCCGTTGCGGTCGTGATCGCGCCATACACGGGCCGCTGGGTCTATGCAGCTGCCGGGGTGATCGTCATTGGATCGCTCCCCGTGCTCGGCCTCAACATCGCCCGCGTAGCCCGCCGCGAGTGGCGTCGCCATCACTCCTCCCCGCGTTCGGACACAGTCAGCTGAATAGGTTCGGCCGCCGCCCCGGCCTCCGATCCGGATAGCCGATTCGCGGCGTGCCGTAGGCGAGACTTGAGGATCTCGGTTCAGGGCTACAGCGACGCCGGCAGGTACGTGGGTCTGACCCACACCTCGATGGCCGCGATCGACTCCGGCCTCAAGAAGAACGTCACGGTCGTGGCTGCGACGCTCGGCGGCTACTGCCTCACCGACGCCGTCGGTGGCGAGGCCGCTGTTGTCAGCCGCAACGGCGCAGCTACCGACGTGGCCGTACCCTTGCTGCATGTTCCGTCGCCTTCTCGTCGCAGCGGTCGTTCTCGCACTCGTCTCGAGCGCGACTGCAGCCTTGCCGGCGGCGGCCAAGCCGGAGAGGGCCGTTGTCACCCACCACACGCTGATCGTGGCGGTCAAGAAGAGCCTCTCTCCGGCGGCCGAGAAGAAGCTTGCAGTCTTGGTTCTGATCAGCCAGAACGGCCGCGCTCCTGCCGGAGCCGTGGCCACGGCGAGCAAGCCCCTCACGGTTCACCTCGGCAATGGCCGCCTCTACCGGGTGAAGGCCGAGATCGACTCCTCCTGCGACGGCACCTGTGCTGCGAGCTACAGCATTTCCGGCTCGGCCAACCACAAGCTCGAGATCGTTCCCAGCTGTCGGCCCAACGGCTCAGGCTTCGTCTGCAGCAAGGTCAAGATCATCAAGGTCTACTGACCGCCTGCGTGCGGGTACCCGAGCGCGTCGAACGAAGCCGTGTAGACGATCCGACCCGCGAGGTCGGGGCTGTAGCCCGGGAGCCGCTTGACCATGAACGCCTCGTCGGGGATCGTCGGAGACGGAGAGATGAAGCCGAGGGCTATCGCCGACTCGAAGCCGAAGCGTGGGTAGTACCCCGGAATGCCCTCGACCAAGACGGCCGGCTCGCCGGCCCGTTCCGCCCGGCCGAGCGCCTCCCAGATCAGCTGTGAGCCCACACCCATGCGCTGGCGGTCGGGGCGAACCGACATCGGTGTGAGGTTGAGGATCCTGGCTCGTGATCCGCCCTCGACGCCGACCCAGCTCAGCATCACGTGGGCAATCACGCCGGACGCATCCTCGGCGACCAGCGCCAGTTCCGGGATGAACTCTTCTGACGCACGAATGCGCTCGACGAACGTCGCGACCTCGTCCGGGTGTCGAACAAATGCCGCGCGGACCACCTCTGCGATCGTCGAATGGTCCGAGTCGCGCTCGAGACGGATGACGACGTCGCTCATCTCAACAGGCGCTCCTGCGCGATCACACTGTCTGCGATCACGTCCACGAGCCGAGCCTAGTCCGTCGACGGAAGGCGAACTGCTGTCATGCACGCGTGAGCCGCCGCGCAGTCATTCTCGTCGAGGGCACGAGCGACCGGAACGCGGTCGAGACACTCGCGCATCGGCGTGGGCGAAACCTCGACGCGGAACGTGTGACCGTCGTGCCGATGGGCGGCTATGGAAACCTGCCGCGTTATCTCGAGCAGAACCGCGACGTCCGGCTGGCAGGGCTCTACGACGCGGGCGAGGAGCAGCACTTCTTGCGCGCGCTCGGCTGCACCGACCGAAGCGAGCTCGAACAGACCGGCTTCTACGCCTGCACGCGCGACCTCGAAGACGAATTGACGCGCGCCGTCGGGCCGGACGGAATCGAGCGCGTACTCGACGAGCAAGGCGATCTGCGCTCGTTCCGGACGTACCAGAAGCAGCCTGCGCATCGCGACCGGCCGCTCGAGGAGCAGCTGTACGGCTTCATGTGGAACCGCAAGCAGCGATACGCCGTGCTGCTCGTCGAGGCGGTCGACCTCGAGCGAGTGCCACGGCCCCTCGAGCGTGTCCTCGCACACGTGGCGCCGCCGCGCTAGGTTCCGGCCATGGTGCTCGCAGCACCGCCAACCCAGCCGTCGGAGCGCGCGTGCCTGATCGCGTGGAACTCGCCCGCGAACCACGCGAACCGCGTCAAGCTGCTCGCCGAGAAGCCGATCCTCGGGCTCATGCTCCGTCCCGCCGTCGTCTACACCGTCACGTGGACGAAGACGTCCTCCAAGCAGACGAGCGGGCCTGCCTGTCTCCTGACGATCATGAAGCGCAACGAAGCGCGCGTCGTCACCGGCATGTGGAAGGCCGCCGCCGTCGATCGCTGGACGTTCGGCCGTCCGACCCCGACGAAGAACCGCGATCCACTCGGAGCGAACGTCCGGCTGCTCGCAGACGGCCGCGTCACGAAGATCTATCTGCGCTGACCGATCAGCGCAGGCGCACGACCTTCCTCAACGACGCCTTGTTAGCGACGGCATCCTCGGCTGCGAGGTCGAACCGCAGGAAACGCGTCCCGAGTCTCGGACGCACGCGCAGCGTCATCGCCAACGTACCGTTTGAGGTGCTCCCGTTTCTGGCGGCGAGCAGGTTCGGCGGAGATCGTCGGTCGTCCACGGTGAGAACGTATGACACGACGTTGACGTCCTTCAGCGAAAGGGACAGCGTCAAGCGGCGTGCGTTTCGCGGCGTCGTGAGCTTCTGAATCTTCACGACGTCTACCCCGAGCTGCGGCGGCGCGGCATCGAGATCGGCCGCGCCTTTCCACGTGCTTCGAAAGACGAGATCGCGCGGGTTCTGCAGGCTGCCGCTGACGAGCACACCCGTGAACGTCCCCTCGCCACGAAGGTCTTGAAGCGACCCGGTTCCCCCAACGATCTGCCACCGGCCGGTGCCGGTGTGCTCGGCCGCGAGCGGGCTCACCCGCGCCGTGAAGGTTGCACCCTCGGCGCACGTGAAGACGCGTGTTGCCGTAAGCGTCTGCTCGTCGATCGCTGCATCGACGGCCTGCCCGGAGGCGCAGAGTGGCGAAGAGCTCGTGAACGTCCCTTCGTGGAGGAGCGCGTCCGTGTGCCGCCCCTCGAAGACGAGCTGAAAGACACTCGCCCCGGCTCGACTGTCCACGCCTGATGCGCCGCCGGCCGGCAGCGCCCCGGCGACGACGACCACGAGAACGGCTCCGAGCCAACCCGGCACGCGCATGACGCCACTGTCCGAGGCCTGCCGGCGTGCAGCAATACGACATTCGTCGTAAGGTGGACTCGTGAGTCGGATGAGCATGGCCGACCACCGGAAGGTGCTCGACGTCCTCTGGACGGTCGGCGAAAGCTCGCGAGAGAATCCGTTCTCGGACGCCGCCCTGCACGCTCTCCGGGCACTCGTTCCGTGCGACGTCGTGACCTATCACGACCACCCAACTGGAAGCGAGCGCCGCATCGCGTACGTGGGCGAGCCTCTCGGCCCAATGACGGACGAACTGCGGATGCTGCACCGGCGGTACGACCACCAGGATCCGCTACGGAAGGTCCGCGGCGCCCGGACGCTCACCGATTACCTCAGCCGCCGGGCCTATCAACGGCTGGAGCTCTACCAAGAGGTCGATCGACCGATTGGAATCGAGTTCATGATGCGGGTGTGGCTGAACGCCGACGGCGCTCGCCCGCCGCGGCTCGAGTTCGACCGCAGCGATCGTGACTTCAGCGACCGAGATCGAACCGTCCTCGACCTCCTGCTCCCGTACCTCGAGCGACAGTGCGCACGCGCCTCAACCGCGTCCATTCTCACCTTTCGCCAGCGTCAGATCGTCGCGCTCGTCGCCGAGGGGCTCACGAACGGCGAGATCGCGACGGCGTTGGTCATCTCGCCCGAGACGGTCAGAAAGCACCTCGAGAACACCTATGCACGACTCGGGGTGCACACGCGAACCGCGGCAGTCGCCGCGCTGCGCGGCGGCCCCTAGAGGCGACCGAGCTTGTCCCGGAGTGCTTGCGCGGCGAGCGAACGATGCGAGTGAACCGCCTTCCACGCGTCGCCGAGCTCGGCAACGGTGCGCGTCTCACCGAGCGGGACGAACACCGGGTCGAACCCGAAGCCTTCTGAGCCCGCGGCGGCAACGGCGATCTCGCCGCGCAAGACGCCCCGACCGACCACCTCGTCTCCGTCCGGCGAGAGTGCGACGAGCTCACACACGTACTGCGCACGGCGATCGTCGACACCCTCGAGCGCAGCAAGCAGCTTCGCCACGTGCCGATCCTCGGCCCACCGCGCCGTGACCACACCGGGCGCACCGTCGAGCGCCGATACCTCGATCCCGGAGTCGTCGGCGAGCATCCAGCGGTCGACCGGACCGACGTCCCGGCCGAACCGCGCCTTGATCCGCGCGTTGTCGACGTACGTCGCGCCGTCCTCGGGCGGGAACTCGACGCCCGCCAACAGCTCCACGTCCCAATCACCGAACAGGTCTCGGAACTCCGCCAGCTTGTGCGGATTCCCCGAGCAGACCGTCGCTTTCAGCGGCGCCACTTGACGCCGATCACGAACTCAGCGTCGGACAGCCGCGCCACGAGCTCTTCGTCGGCGTCGGGAGTCTCGAGTTGGACGATGCGCCGGTCGATCTCGTCGGCCACCTCGATATGTCGCACGTTGTGCACGAGCGCAAGCAGCCGCGTCAGCGGTTCGCCCTCCCTCAACTCCACGGTCAGGCGGTTCTCCTCCGGCTTGATGTGCTCGATCAGCCGGTACGCGAGGAGGCGGAGCGGCCAGAGCGCGAGGATCGTCAGGACGGTCGCCGCGGCGGCCGGCCAGTAGTACCCGGCACCGCACGCCATGCCGATTGCGGCGACGACCCACAACGTCGCCGCGGTCGTCAGCCCGCGGATCGACAGACCTTCACGGATGATCGCTCCCGCGCCGAGGAAGCCGATGCCGGTGACGATCTGAGCCGCGATGCGCGTCGGGTCGGTGCGGACGATGTTGTCGCCGCTCGCGAGGAACGCGTGGAAGCCGTACGCCGACACGATCGTGAAAAGCGCCGAGCCGAGCGACACGAGGAGGTGCGTGCGAATGCCCGCTTCGCGGTCGCGGATCTCTCGTTCGAAGCCGATCGCCGCGCCGAGCGCGCACGCGATCGACAGCCGCAGCAGCGCGTCCCAGCCGTCAAGCGACGGGATGCTACTCACGAGGTGCATCGATCGCCTCCTGCTGGAACGCGGCAAGCTCTTCGATCCCGCCGGCGGCCAGGTCGAGCAGCTCGTCGAGCCGCTCGCGCGAGAACGGAACTTTCTCCGCAGTCGACTGCACTTCGACGAAGCGGCCATCGCCGGTCATGACGACGTTGACGTCGACTTCGGCGTTCGAGTCCTCCGAGTAGTCGAGATCGAGTAGCGCAATGTCCTCGACGACGCCGACGGAGACTGCGGCGACGGATCCGATGAGCGCCTTCGAGAGCCCGAAGCGGTCGAGCGCGCGGGACGCGGCCACGTACGCCCCGGTGATCGCCGCGCAGCGTGTGCCGCCGTCCGCCTGGAGCACGTCGCAGTCGAGGTACACGGTGCGCTCGCCGAGCGCCTGGAAGTCGACGACGCCGCGGAGCGCCCGGCCGATCAACCGCTGGATCTCGACGGTGCGGCCGCCCTGCTTCCCGCGTGCGGCTTCACGGTCGGTGCGCTCGCCCGTCGACGCAGGCAGCAACGAGTACTCGGCGGTCATCCAGCCACGCCCGGAGCGGTACAGCCACCGCGGCACGCCTTCCTGAATCGACGCCGTGCACAGGACTCGCGTCTTCCCCTGCGACCAGAGGACGACCCCGTGCGGCTGCTCGAGGAATGCCGGGTCAGCAACTACCGGCCGGAGCTGATCCGGGCGGCGGCCGTCGTTCCGCGTCATGCCGCCTCCTCGAGCTCGGCCACGCTCACGTGCTCGACGTCTCCGAGCGGCAGCTGCAGGAAGCGCTCGCCGAGCGTTCGGAACAGCTCGGGCTCGCCGGTCGTCAGGAAGCGGTAGCGACCCTCGCGCTCGCCGTCGTTCTCGAAGCCCTTGCGGGCGAGCGTCTCCGCCACCTCACGCGCGGTCTCGTCGGCCGAGAAGACGAGCGTGACGTCGCGTCCGAACGCGCGCTGGAACACGGGGCGCAGCAGCGGGTAGTGGGTGCAGCCGAGGATGACCGTGTCGCACCCGGCGGCCTTGAGCGGCGCCGCGTACTCGCGCACGGCCGCCATGACCTCGTCGCTGAAGGTGTCGCCCGCCTCGATCAACGGGACGAGTTTGGGACAGGCGACGGACGTCAGCCGCGCGCCGGCGTCGAGCGTCCGCACGAGCGACTCGTACCGCCCGCTCGCGACCGTCAGCTCGGTCGCGAGCAGCCCGATGCGGCGGTTACGTGTCGCCTGCACCGCGGC
>Ga0070660_100001524_pt1 | contig 15900 bp, 10 predicted proteins | sample KBSC33metaG_FD_64670 | JGI IMG/M metagenome (GOLD analysis project Ga0070660, IMG submission 64670) | Corn rhizosphere microbial communities from Kellogg Biological Station, Michigan, USA - KBS C3-3 metaG | ecosystem: Host-associated > Plants > Roots > Rhizosphere > Soil ... | reverse complement strand
GAGCAGCCCGATCAGCGCCGCGAATCGGGCGATCCGGCCGGGACGCGAGGTCGTGTTCGTCGTCGCCCTGTCGCCCGTTCTCACCGACTCAATCCCCGTCGCGCAGGGTGATGATCCCGCCGATCACCCCGAGGTAGGCGGTCCCGTCGGGACCGAGGGCGAGCCCGGCGTAGTTGTTGTTGAACAGGAGCCCCGAGCCGGCGTACTGGCTCCAGGCGGTCTCCCCGGTCCGGTAGTCGATCGCCGTCCAGAAGTAGCCCTGGTTGGCCGGGTCCTTGGGGCGCGAGTAGGTGTAGACGAGCCCGGTCCTGGTCGAGAGCTTCGGCACGACCGTCGGCGAGCGGACGTCGCGGTTCGTCCACTTCTTCGTGCAGCCCTTGCCGTCCTTGTCGATGTCGACGCGGGCGAAGCCGGCCTTGGTCACGGCGCCGCTGTTCGGGCCGAACGGGTCCTGGTAGCCATAGTTGTTCTCGACGATCAGCGACCGCTTCGTCCCCATCAGCGAGTTCTCGGTGGCGCTGGCGCCCTCCTTGAAGACCGGCACCTTGCAGACGGCGCGATGCTCGCCCTTGCCGAGCTTCTTCTCGGTCCGGTAGACGACCACGTTCATCGGGTCGGCGTTGTCGGTGATCGCGACGTAGCCGCCGGCGAGGTTCGTCGGGGTCGTGCCCGAGCCGGCGTCGACCTGACTCGGCTTGACGATCCCCGAGTTCGGGTACTTCGCCCGCCAGACGATCTTCGGCTTGCCGCTCTTGTTGGCCTCGAGCCGATACATCCGCTTGTTGGAGACGATGTAGACGCCGTCCGACGCGACCGAGAAGGAGTTCTCGATCTCCTCGTCGTCGTCGAGCTGGATCAGCTTCTTATCGCCCGACTTGCGGTCGAGGATGCCGATCTTCGCGTTCTGCTTCGAGACGAACCAGACGTTGCCGTCGAAGTCGGGCAGCGCCGAGGTGACCCGTTCGTTGCTCTCGTCGAGGACGTCGGTCAGGTCGTAGTCGCGCTTCACCTTCAGCTCGTCACCGGCGGTGCTGATCATGAGGATGTGGTCGGTCCGGGTCGGCACCCAGATCCGGTCCTTCTGGTCGAGGAAGAAGTAGCCGCCCCCGGCGAAGTTCTGGTACTCGTTCTGCCCGGGCGGGTTCGGGGCGGTCGGCAGGTCGAGCGTGTCGATCGGCGCCAGCGTGTCCGGGTCGATGATCCGGGCCTGAGGCGGGAACGGGATCGACGGGCAGACCGTGACGATGTTCCCGTCGGAGTCGAATGCGAGCGAGCCGCACAGCGACGAGGGATAGGAGTAGCTGTCGGTGACCGGGTCCTTGCCGAGCGGTCCGCGGCGGTTGTAGGTATCGGTCATCCAGGTGTCGTTGTGGATGTTCGAGCGCGGGTTCGCCGCCATGAACGGGTTCTGCTCGGGCGTCGTCGCGTTCTTGATCGGCTGCTTAGCCGCCGGCGCTCCCTGGTAGGTCGGAATCGACGGGTTGCCGGTATCGCTGATCGGCGCCGCCGCGGCGCTCGCGGCCAGCGTTCCGCAGACGATCAGGACGAGTACGGACGAAACGACTCTCACGGCTTGCACAACACTCTCCACTTCCGGGGGTGGACCTCTCCGCTATTGAGTCTAAGTCAGTAGCGGCTCGCCGTGTGCGGGTGCCGGTGGCGCTTACTGAGGTGAGACCAAGCCATCCGGGCCGGACAGGCGGGATTGAGGCTGAGAGGGGGAGTATCGCGTGGGCTCGTGGCGGCCACGTCGTCAGTGGGCGGGATTACTCCACCATGCGGGGGTGATTACGCCCAGTGGGCGGGACAGCCTCGCGGCTGCTACCGCTCGGCGGCCGGCTTCGCGACGCCGCTCTCCGCCTCACGGACGGACGGGACGAGGAACCGCCCGAGGAGCGGGAGCTCGACGAAGCCCTCGATCGACGCGTAGAGGATCGCGACCTTGAGGAGGTCGGCGGGGTCCTCGATGACGATCGATCGCGGCAGCCACTCGGGGTCGAACTTCTCGTTGAAGTCGCGCAGCGACTGGATCTGGAAGAACGGGTTGAGCGCCTTCGCGACCCGGCGCTGGATCCGGCCGCCGATCCCGAGGTCCTCGGACTCGTCGAGGAGGCGGCCCCAGGCGGCGAAGTTGAGCGAGAGGCGGCCGACGCCGCTCGCCCCGAGGCTGAGCGCGGCGTTGGCGATCAGGTACTCGGTGAGGCCGTTCGCGGAGCCGGGCCGGCGCCGCATCAAATCGAGCGAGTAGCCGGGATCGCTGCCGTAGCAGGGCACGAACCGGAGAAAGCCCGCGACCCGGCCCTCGCCGCTCCCCTCGCGTGCGATCGCGAGCACGAAGTCCTCCTCGACGCCCTCGACGTCCTGGCCGAGCTCCATCGTGAATCCGCGCTCCTCGGAGCCGTCGCGCCACTCCTCGCTGATCTCGTTGAGCTCGTCGACGAGCGGTCGCGAGGCGTCGCTCTCCTTGATCAGCTCGAAGCGGTGGTCCTTGCCGACCCGGTTGACGGCCGCGCGGACCGCCTTCATCCCGCCTCCGTCGAGGCTGAACTCGCGGCAGTCGAGGATCGCCTCGTCGCCGAGGTAGAGCGAGTGGAGGCCGCGCTCGCGGTAGATCGGCGTCGCGTCCTCGCGGACCGCCAGGAACGCCGCCTTCCAGCCCTGCTCGGCGCAGTAGGCGAGGAACTCGTCGAGGACCTCGCCGGTGTCGTCGGGCGGCCCGATCGGATCGGCGGCCACCATCGCGTAGCCGCGGACGTAGGCGTAGGCGATCAGCGACTGCCCGTCGGCTGAGAAGAAGTAGCTCTTGTCGCGGCGCAGCGCGAAGTAGGCGAGCGTGTCGGAGCCGTGGGCGCGGACGATCCGCCGCGCGCGCTCGCGCGCCTCCTCCCCGGGGCCGCGGCTGCGGACCAGGGGCCGGAAGACGAGGACGAGCAGCGTGATCAGCCCGACGATGCCGAGGACGACGAGCGCGTCGGAGAAGAAGTCGGCGAACAGGTGGTGCTGGAACGAGTAGGGACCGTCGAAGCCGAGCAGGCCGCCGTAGGTCGTCTCGACCATCCCCCCGAACGTCAGGTCGGGGCTGACGAAGTCGCGCTGGGTGAGCAGCGAGACGAAGCCGAAGACGCCGACGACGAGCAGGTAGAAGGGGACGAACAGGACCGCCTGACGGAGCGTCGCCGCGTCGCCGTGGGCGCGGAACTCGGTCCGATACGAGGCCAGCGCGACGAGCATCGCGACGTCGAGCAGCGCCGCGATCGGGTCCGGGCCCTTGACGAGGTGAATGACGGCGGCGAACGCGAACAGCGCCATCGCGATCGCCCAGGCCCGGCGCCTGCCGCGAGCGAGTTGCAGCGAGACCGTGATCAGGCCGATCCCGAGCACCGCCGAGACGATGAACAGGTAGGAGCGGTCGGTCCGCGAGAGCAGCTCGTCGATCCCGAGCGAGACGTGGACCCAGGGCAGCGTCGGCAGCAGCGAGGCGAGCCCGATCAGTGCCGTCAGCCAGGCGAGGACGCGGGTCACCCGCGAGCGCCCGCGCGGCCGCGCCCAGCGCGTCGGCGTCTGGATCGGCGGGGCCGCCGGCACCGGGGCGGGCTCGCCGACGTCGAGGTCGATCGCCTTCGTCCGCGCGCCGCCGTCGCGCCCCTCTTCGGGTCGCAGGGTCGGGAAGAGGATGACGTCGCGGATCGTGTCGACGCCGGCGATCAGCATCACCAGCCGGTCCATGCCGATCCCGAGCCCGCCGGTCGGGGGCAGCCCGTACTCGAGCGCTTCGACGTAGTCGTCGTCGACCGGCTCGGCCTCCTCGTCGCCGCCCGCCTGCAGCTTCGCCTCCGACTGGAAGCGCCGCGCCTGATCGACCGGGTCGTTGAGCTCCGAGTAGGCGTTGGCGAGCTCGCGGGCCGCGACGACGAGCTCGAAGCGCTCGGTCAGCGTCGGGTCGTCGCGGTGGGCGCGGGCGAGCGGCGAGACCTCGCGGGGATGGTCCATCACGAAGGTCGGCTCGATCAGCTTCGCCTCGCAGGTCTCGTCGTAGACCTCGGCCATGATCTTCCCGGCGCCCCAGACGTCGAGCCAGTCGACCCCGAAGCGGTCGGCGATCGCCCGCGCGTCCTCGAGCGGCATCGACGGATGCATCTTCACCCCGGCGTGCTCCTCGATCAGCTCCGCCATCGTCGCCCGCCGGTAGGGCGGCTTCATGTCGATCTCGCGACCGTCGACGTCGACGATCGTCGTCCCGTTGGCGGCCATGCACGAGGCCTCGATGATCGCCTCGGTCAGCTCCATCATGTCGTTGTAGTCGCCGAACGCCTGGTAGGCCTCGAGCATCGTGAACTCGGGGTTGTGGCGGGTGTCGAGGCCCTCGTTTCGGAAGACGCGGCTGACCTCGAAGACGCGGTCCATGCCGCCGACGATCAGCCGCTTCAGCGGCAGCTCGAGCGCGATCCGCAGGAACATGTCGATGTCGAGCGCGTTGTGGTGGGTGATGAACGGCCGCGCCGCCGCGCCGCCCGCCTGGCTGAGCAGGACCGGGGTCTCGACCTCGCGGAAGCCGCGGTCGAGGAGGACGCGACGGGTCGCGTCGATCACCGTCGAGCGCTTCGCGAAGATCTCGCGGGAGTCGTCGTCGACGATCAGGTCGAGGTAGCGGCGCCGGTAGCGGGCCTCGGGGTCGGTGAGCCCGTGGCGCATGTCGGGGAGCGGACGGAGCGCCTTGCTGAGCAGCGCGAAGCTCTCGATCCGGATCGAGAGCTCACCGCGGCGGCTCGTGACGACGATCCCCTCGACCCCGATCCAGTCGCCGAGGTCGAGCGCCTCGAGGCCGTGGAGGACGTCCTCGCCGAGCGCGTCACGGGTCGCGATCAGTTGGATCTTCCCAGTCTCGTCGCGGAGGTCGAGGAAGTCGAGGCCGCCGTGGCGGCGCACCGCGACGACGCGCCCGGCGACGGCGACCCGCTCGCCCGAGTCGGCTCCCGGCCCGAGGTCGGCGAAGCGATCGCGGATCGAGGCGGCGGTGTGGTCGCGGTCGAAGCGGACCGGATAGGGGTCGACGCCGCGCTCGCGCATCGCGTCGAGCTTGGCGAGCCGGTGGGCGCGTTCCTCCTGGAGGAAGCGGGAGCCCGCGCCGTCGCCGGCGTCGTCTCCCTGCGTGTCCTCCTCGGTGCCCAACTCGTCGCCTCCCGTCGCTTTTACGGGGCCGCACTCTGACAGGATTCGGAAATGGCCGGCGGCAATCTCGACGCAGTCGTCGCCCAGGCCAAGATCGACCGCAAGCGGCTCGATTCCGCTGCAATCGGGCCGTTCAGCCTGACCGCGATCGGGATCGCCAGCGTCGTCGGCGCCGGCATCTTCGTGACGATCGGCGAGGCCTCCGCCCGCTACGCGGGCCCCGGCGTGATCTTCTCCTTCATGATCGCCGGGCTCGCCGCCGGGGTCACAGCCCTCTGTTACGCGGAGCTCGCGGCGATGGTCCCGGCCGCCGGCTCGACCTACTCGTACGCCTACGCCGTCTTCGGATCGTTCCTGGCCTGGTTCATCGGCTGGGACCTCCTGCTCGAGTACCTGTTCGCGGCATCGACCGTCGCGGTCGGCTGGTCCGGCTACTTCGTCAGCTTCCTCGGCAGCATCGGGATCTCGGTCCCGCACGACCTCGTCAACCCGCCGTTCGGCGACGACACCGGGATCCTCAACCTGCCGGCGCTCGCGATCGTCTTCGCGACCTGCGCGCTGCTCTATCTCGGCACCCGCGAGTCGACCCGCGCCAACAACGCGATGGTGGCGCTGAAGCTCGGCGTCCTCGTCGTCTTCATCGGAGTCGGCGCCTTCTACATCTCGAACGCCAACTGGCACCCGTTCGTGCCGACCAACGAGGGCGGCTTCGGCGACTACGGCGTCACCGGCATCCTCCGCGCCGCCGGCGTCGTCTTCTTCGCCTACGTCGGCTTCGACGCCGTCTCGACCGCGGCCGCCGAGGCGCGGCGCCCGCAGCGGACGATCCCGTTCGGCCTGCTCGCGACCGTGCTGATCTCGACCGTTCTCTACGTCCTGATCGGGATCGTGATGACCGGGATGGTCCCGTTCCGGTCGCTCAACGTCGCCGACCCGCTGGCGCTCGCCGTCCGCTCCGGGGGCGGGGCGCTCGACTGGCTCGAGTCGATGGTCTCGGCGGCCGCGGTGATCGGCCTCGCCGCGACCGTGCTCGTCACCTTCTACGGGCAGACGCGCATCTTCATGCGGATGTCCTCGGACGGGATGCTTCCGGACCGGCTCGGGCGGGTGAACGAGCGCTTCCAGACGCCGACGGCCGCGACCGTCGTCTGCGCGGTCGCCGGGGCGGCGGTGGCGGCGCTGCTGCCGATCGACGTCCTCGGCGACCTCGTCTCGATCGGGACGCTGCTGTCGTTCACGATCGTCTGCTCGGGGGTGCTCTTCCTGCGCCGCACCCGACCCGACCTCGAACGGCCGTTCCGGGTCAAGTGGGTCTGGCTGGTCGCGCCGCTCGGGATCGTCTTCGCGGTCGCGCTGATGGCGACCCTGCCGATCACGACCTGGATCCGCCTCGGCGTCTGGCTGCTGATCGGCCTCACGATCTACTTCCTCTACGCGCGGCGCCGCAGCGGCGAGCGGATGGAGCGGCTCGCCGCCGTCGAGGCCGCCAACCCGGGCCCGGTCGCCTGAAAGACGAAGGCTGGGGGTTGCGCTCGCTGCCGCGAGCGGCAAGGATGGCGGTGGGCAGACCCGGTGCGACCCCGGTGGGGACGGCCGGACGACAACGGAGGCAGGGAAAATGCAGGGAAGGGCTGTGAGGGCGCTCGCCGTGTTGGCGACGCTCCTGACTGCGGGCGTGCTCGCGCTGATCGCGGCGGGGCCGGCAACGGCGGCGGGCGGCGCCTACGTGTCGCTCGGCGACTCCTACACGGCGGCGCCGCTGGTGCCGAACCAGCACGGCAATCCGATCGATTGCGCGCGCTCCGACCACAACTACCCGTCGCTGGTCGCGGCCGCCCTCGGCGTCGCGAGCCACGTCGACGTGAGCTGCAGCAGCGCCGAGACCAGGCACATGACCGAGCCGCAGACGGGCTTGCCGCTCGGCGGCACCAACCCGCCGCAGTTCGACGCGCTGAGCCGGAAGGCGAGGCTCGTCACCGTCGGGATCGGCGGCAACGACGCCGGTCTCGTCGGCGTCGCCGAGCAGTGCGCGCAGCTCGGCCTAACCGATCCGTTCGGCACCGCCTGCCGCGACCACTACGCGCCCGGCGGCAACGACACCATCGCCGCGAGGATCGAGGCGACGCGACCGCGGATCGACGCCGTTCTGCAGGGCATCCACCGGCGCAGCCCGAAGGCGACCGTCGCGATCGTCGGTTACCCGGACGTGCTGCCGATCGACGGCACGAACTGTTACCCGATGGTCCCGCTCAGCCGCGACGACGTCACCTACATCGACTCGCTGATCCGGCGGATCAACGCGATGATCGAGGACGAAGCGGCCGCCAACGGCGCGCTCTTCGTCGACACCTACGACGACAGCATCGGCCACGACGTCTGCAAGCTGCCGCCGGTCCGCTGGTTCGAGGGACTGGTCCCGACCGAGCCGGCGTTCCCGCTGCACCCGAACGGCAAGGGTGAGGCGAGCATGGCGCGATCGGTGCTGGGAACGCTGAGCGCGGCCCGGGCGCGCGTCCGGCTGCTCAGCGGCTGAGCGCGGGCCCGGCGGCTGCCTGGTCGGGCGCGGCGGCGGCGGACCCGAGTGCCGTTCCGGATCCCGGCTTCGTCGCCGCCTGGCCCTGGCTCGAGCGCGCCAGGAGCGCCATGCCGGCGATCGTCGCCGCGAGGGCGGCGAGCGTCGCCACGATCCCGGCCGCGTCCTCGTGCAGCGACTCCTCCATCAGCGTCGTCGCGATGACGACGCTCGTGATCGGGTCGAGGGCCATCATCGCCGCGAGCGCGGGGGCGAGGACGCCGGTGGTGAGGGCGAGCTGGTTGAACGTCATCGAGACGTAGCCGACGACGATCAGCGCGTAGAGGTGCCAGTCGGCGAAGACGCCGAGGAGGTCGTCGCCGATCGCGTCGCCGACCGATTTCGTCAGCGCCGCGCTGAGCCCGAAGAGGATCCCGGTGACGATGCCGAGCAGGGTCGCCTTGACCGCGGGCCGCGCTCGCAGCGCAGCCAGCGTCAGCGGCAGGCAGACGCCGGCGACGACGGCGCCGAGGACGAGCCACTCGCCGACCGGTGCGTCGTCGCGGCCGCCGCTCGGGTTCGCGATCGTCAGGAAGGCGATCAGCGAGGCGGTGACGAGGATCGCGGCGCCGATGTCGCTGCGGGTGATCCGCTGCGCGGTGAGCCGGTGGCCGAGCGGCAGCGCGAAGACCATCGAGGTCGCCAGGACCGGCTGGACGACGGCGAGGCGGCCGATCGTCAGCGCCACCGCCTGGCCGACGAAGCCGAGCGCGTCGGCGGCGATCCCGGCCAGCCAGACCGGGCGGCGGGCCATCCGCAACAGGAGCCCGGAGCTCGAGCCGGTGGCGGCATCGGGCTCGTCGAGTCCCGCCTTCTGCTGGAGGACGGAGCCGAGCGCGAAGAGGAGGGCGGCGGCGAGGGCGAGGACGACGTCCATCGCGGCTGCGTCAGCCCGACTGCGCGGCGTCGATCTCCGGCTTGACGACCTTCTCCTCGCCCTTGTAGCGCTCGCGCGAGCGCTCGAGCTTGGCGGGGTCGTCGTCGTAGCGCTTGCGCGCCCACCACGAGTTCGGCCGCGCGAGCCGGAAGGCGGTGACCATCGCGATCGGCGGCAGGTAGAGCCCGAGCACGCCCCAGATCAGCTTCCCCTTCAGGAAGCACACGATCACGAACGTCCAGCCGATCGCCAGCGAGATGACGATCCCGGCGACCGCCCCAACGCCGCTGCCGCTGTCGTCGAAGGAGACCGGATAAGCGCCGACGACCATGAAGCCGGAGACGATCGCGAAGACGATCACGGCGTCGATCGACTGCCGGCCCTGCTCGGACCAGTAGACGTCGTCGAGATGCAGCCAGAGCGCGAACTCGTCGAGCGTCAGCGCCGCGCCGATCCCGAACACGATCGCGACGACCTCCAGCGGCGGCTGCACCGCGATCGCCAGCAGCCCGGCGACCAGCAGCAGGCAGATCCCCCAGACGAGGTGATGGATGTGCGTGTCGCCGGCCTCGACGTTGCCGAGCCACGAGAACCGTTCCGAGCGGATCGAGTGGGTGATGAACCGGGTGAGCCCGAACGTCGCCCCGAACGACAACACCAGCAGCAGCGCCGGCAGCTCGCCCTTGTCGACGATCTCGCTGTCGAACGTGGCCTGCAGGCCTGCAAGGGGAACGAGCACAGGCGCCTTTCTACCGGACGCCCCCGCCGTTCACGTCCGGGCGATGGGCGCGGCTGGTTTCGAACCAGCGACCTTCCGCGTGTGAGGCGGACGCTCTCCCACTGAGCTACGCGCCCTCGGGCCCGGGGATTCTAGGCGCGGCGGCGCGGCGTGGGAGGCATGGGATCATCGGCCGGTGGCCGGCACGATCGTCTGCGCGGGGGTGACGGTCGGTGACGACGCGATCGTCGGTGCCGGCAGCGTCGTCGTCGCGGACGTGCCGCCGCGGGTGATGGCCGCCGGCAATCCCTGCCGGGTCATTCGCGAGCTCTGAGCGCGCCGATCGGGCTTCAGCGGAGCCCGACGCCACCGGTCTCGACGACCGGGTCGGCGGCGCGCTTATCGAACGAGCGCTCGAGGCGGGGCTGGAGGCCGCCGCCCCCGTCACCGGAGCCGCCGCCGCTCGGGCGGATGCCGCCGCCACCGCCGCCCTTCTTGCCGCCCCTGTCGCCGCCGCCACCGTCGCGGTCGCCGCCGGTGCTGCCGCCGCCTGCGGGCGAGCCCGGGCAGCGCATCGTGTAGACGGTCCGGGCCGGGTGGAACGGACGGGCGTCGGAGTGGTTCCAGGAGAGGTGGAGGTGGTTGCCGCGGCCGTGGCCGGCGTCGCCGTTGTAGCCGACCCAGCGCCATGGCGCGATCGGCTGGTTCTGCGTCGGCTCGGCGCGCTTGGCGAGGCGGGAGATCAGCTTCCAGCTACCGCCGCGTGACTTGTCGGGAACGATGTCGAGGGCGAGGCCGAGCGGATGCTCGCCGTTGGCCGCGTGAACCGGGTCCTTCGAGTAGCCGTCGGTGATGAAGATCTTGTAGCGGCGGACGAGGTACTCGATGTCGGAGAGGAGGCGGCGGTCGACCTTCTCGCCCGGGAAGCCGGGAATCGCCACGAACTTGCCCCCGCCGGTCGTCTTGCAGAGGTTGCGATTGATCTTCGTGCTCCGCATCGCCCCGGGCGCGGTGGCAGCCGCCGCCGCGAACGCGACGAGCGCCACCAGCGCGACCAGGAGTGTCTGTGAGGAGCGAACGGTCATCTCGCACCGTCTTGACTCGGAACCTCGCCCGGGATCCTTGAATCTCCCCTGGACATGGGTCCAATCCTGCGCTCAGCCCAAAGGAGTGCGGGCGGCGATGCGACCGCAGGTCGCGAGCCGCTCTGGGGCGCGAGAGCCAAGCACTCAAAGCAACAGGCCGGCGGTGTGGCCGTAGGCCACAAGCCGGCCTGGATCGCGAGAGCCAAGCAGATCAAGGAAGAGGGCGGCGAAGTGGCCTACCTGGCCATGAGCCGCCCGATGACGCAGAGATGCGAAGTGCTCTCGCGATCCAGGCAGGACCGTGCGGCCCGCCTTTGAAAGACGAGCCTCCGGGCGTGCCCGCCGTGGCTGGCTCTGGTCAGGCTGTTCCGCGGCGCTTGCGGGCTGACGCTTAAGGCTGCTTCCTTCCGGACCTGACCTGGTTCGCGGGCTCACATCGCGCGGGACCTGACCGTCAACGCTGCCCGCGACGTACTGGCCCCGAAGGCCGGATCCTCGGGCGGGCGTTCAGCCCCGCTGGAGCGGATTGCGGGTTCAGGGCTCCGCTAGGTCCCCGCTCAGCACGGTCCGCGGCGCATCGTAGCGCGACGTTCACCAGCATGGCTCGCGATCCCAGTCCGTGCTCAGCCCTCGGCCGCCGCCTGCCTGGAGGCAGCGAGCTCGGCCTTCACCGCGTCGAGCTTGAAGTCCGAGAAGCTGAGGCGCTTTTCGAGCAACGGGATCGCCGCTTCGGGGTCGCCGGACATCCTCAGCGCCTGGGCGTAATTGAAAAGCGCGTAGGCGTAGTCGATTTGGGTGCTGTCGCTGGGAAACGACGCGACGGACTTCCTCAATTTCGGCAACGCCCCGGCCACGTCACCCTGCTGGAGCAGCGCGTAGCCCTCGTTGTTGAGGGCGATGCCCTGTGCGACGTCGCCATCGCCGGACGGCGCGGATTCCGGTGGTGGGGTGGTGGCCGTCGGAGTTGCGGTGGTGGTCGCGGTCGTCGTCGACACCTCCTCGGTCGTCGTCGTAGGCTTCTTCGCCGCTGGGGCATCCTTGGCCGCCCGCCGTTCACCGCCGCCGTCCCCGTCCCCCGACGCGAGCGCGATCGTCGCCACGGCTGCGACGACGAGCGCTGCGAGGCCGATGACGAGGGCGCGCATCCGACCGGCGCCGGGTCCGGCCGGCGTCTTCCGTCTTGACGTGAGCGGGCGGCTTACCATCGGCTCCGTCGGCTCGAGGCTTTCCTCGACCGGGTTCACCGAGGTCACGAAGACATTTCGTCGCTCGAGGATCTCCTGGGCCGCCTCGGCGTCGGCGGGCCGATCTGCCGGCGCGGTGGCGGTCAGGGCGTCGATGAGCCTTCCGATCCGGTCCGGGTCCTCCGGCGAGTACTGCTCCGAGAGCAGGACCCCGAGTGAGTAGAGGTCGGACGCCGGAGTCGCCTTCCCGCCTCGCTTCAGCTCCGGCGCGAGGTAGGTGGGCGTCCCGACGACGAGACCCTCGCTGGTCAGGCCGGTCGCGTCGGCCGATTGAGCGATCCCGAAGTCGGTCAGCAAGATCCGTCCGCCGCGGTCGACGAGGACGTTGCCCGGCTTGATGTCGCGGTGGACGATTCCCGCGGCATGGATGTGCGCGAGCGCTTCGAGCAGCGTCGCCGCAAGCTCCGCAGTAACGGGTGGACGGCCGCGCTGGCGCAGCTCGGCCAGGCTCCAGCCGTCGATGTGCTCACTGACGAGGTAGGGGCGCTCGTCCTCGTAGCCGTAGTCGTAGACGGGGACGAGGTGAGGATGGGAGAGCGCGGCCGCTGTCCGGGCTTCGCGCTCGAAGCGGACTGAAAAGGCCTGGTCGGCAAGGATCGCCTCGGAGGGGATCTTGATCGCGACCCGGCGGGCCAGTCGCAGATCCTCGGCGAGCCAAACGGTGGCCATGCCGCCGCTGCCCAATTTGTGCTCGAGGCGGTAGCGACCGCCTGCGAGTTCGGTTCCCTCGCCGAAGGCCATCGGTCGTCACTTGCCCGAGCGCCGGGATTTCAATCAGCCCGGCGCGGCTCAGGCGATGCCCTCGACGAGGGCCGGGCCGCCCGTCCGGTACGTCTCACCGGGTCGCAGGCCCGCCCGCTCGAGCAGCCCGCGGAGCTCGCCGAGCGAGCGCTGCCGGCCGCCGTCGCACTGGGTCAGCATGTGCAGATCGACGAGGACGGCGATCGGGTTCGGGTCGTCGGGGTCGAGCAGCGTCTCGACCAGGAGCAGCTTCGCGCCGGGCGCCATCGCCGCACGCACCGTCTCGAGGATCACGAGCGACCGCTCGTCGTCCCAGTCGTGGAGGATGTCCTTGAGGAGGTAGAGGTCGGCGCTCGCCTCGACGCGTTCGAAGATGTTCCCCTCGACGAGCTCGACGCGGTCGCGGACGCCGGCGCCGCGCAGGTGGGCGTCGGCCTCGGGGAGCACGCCGGGAGCCTCGACGAGCACCCCGTTCAGCCCGGGTCGCGCCGCCAGGATCGCGGCGAGCAGCGGCCCGGAGCCGCCGGCGACGTCACAGACCGTTCCCCGCTCGGGCCACGGATAGCCGCTGACCACCCAGGCCTTGACGAGACCGGTCATCTCGCGCATCGAACTCGCAAACAGCCGCTCCTCGTCGGGATTGGCGGCGAAGTGGTCCCAGACCGAGCGCCCGTGGGTCGCCGGGAAGGACGGCTCGCCGGTCCTGATCGAGGCCGCGAGGTTGGCCCAGGCGTCCTGCACGGCGTCGGTGTTGATGTGCCGCGCCCAGAAGGAGATCGAGGGTGAGTGGGCCTCCCGCAGCGCCTGTCCCGTCGCCGTCAGCGACCAGGCGCCGCCGCGCCCGCGAGCGACGATCCCGTCGTCGGCGGCGAGTCGCAGCGTCCGCTCGAGAGTGTCGGCGTCGAGGTCGAGGTCGCCGCCCAGCTTCGCCGCCGTCGCCGGACCGGCCCCGAGGGCCTCGATCGCACCGACCTCGACCAGGGCACCGATCACGCGCGTCGTCGCGAACGCCATCAACCTTTCCCAGGCGAGCACCTCCGGCGGCAGCAACCGGTCGCCGGCGCGCCGCAGGAGCCGCCGGAAGCGAAGGCCGATCCGGACCGCGGCCGGCGGCGGCGTCTTGTCGAGGCTGATCGGGGCAGGCATCGCGCGGCTCCGACCCCGATCCGTCGCCTCAGCGCAGCGCCTGGCAGACGGCGTCGGCCTGGGCCTTGCGGATCAGCCCCGAGACTCGCGGCGAGCCCTGGCCGGGAACGATCTGCGAGTTGACCGAGAAGACGACCGAGCGGCGGCCGGTGGCGCTCGCGGCGGCGAACAGGCGGTAGCCGGGGTAGGAGCCGGTGTGGCCCCAGACGGTCCCGCAGCGGGTCCGATAGCGGAACAGCGCGAGCGTCGCGTCGTTCCGTCCCGGGCCGGGCGGGGAGGAGCGGCCGTGGACGTAGACGTCCTGGGCGCGGCCGATCTTCTTGCTGAACAGATCGCCGCCGACGTAGGCGCGGAAGAAGCGGTTGACGTCGACCGGCGTCGAGACGATCCCGCCCGATGCCCAGGCGAGAGCCGGGTTGATGAACTTGCTCTGGTCCTCGAACTCGCCCTGCTTGTTGCGGTCGTAGCCGTGCATGTAACCGCGCGGCATCTTCACCGTGTCGGGCAGGGTCGTGTCGCGGAGGCCGACCGGGCGATAGATCTCGCTGCGGAGCAACCGCTCGTAGCTCTTGCCGGTCGCGGCCTCGGCCATCAGCCCGACCATGATGTTGTCGCTGTCGGAGTAGTGGTAGTCCTCGCCGGGATCGAGGCCGGGCTCGAGTCCGTTGACGAAGTCGATCAGCTCGAGCGGGCTCATGTACTGGGCCGGATCGGCGATCAGCTCGTCGATGAAGGCCTGCTGGCGGATGTAGTCGGGGAGCCCGGCGGTGTGGCCGAGCATCTCCCTGACGGTGATCGCGTCGGCGAGCGGCCAGACGCCGGGGAGCCATTCGCCGACGGTGTCGTCGAGGCCGAGCTTCCGCTTCGATGCGAGCGACATCGCGATCGCACCGTTGAAGGCCTTCGCCATGCTCGCGATCCGCATCGGCGAGCGTCGCTTCGGCTTCGCGCCCGTCTCGAGGTTGGCGACGCCGCGGCGCCGGAACTCGACCCGCTTGCCGCGCTGGATCAGCACCGACAGGCCGGGCGGCCCCTGCGGGTCGTCGATGATCCGGTCGAGTGCCGCATCGAGCCTGCCGCCGTCGGCGGAGGCCTGCGGCGCCGCGGTCGCGGCAACCGTCGCGAACGTCGCGACCGCGGCGAGAGCGCCGGCCGCGATCGAGCGGATCTGTCGGGCCCTCGCCATCGTCGGCGGCAGTCTATGGGGATCGATGGGGACCGTCATCGCGACGGTCGGCTCGACATCTAGACTGGCCGCTGGTGGCCGAGCAGTCCCTCTACCGTCGTCATCGCCCGCAGTCGTTCGCCGACGTCGTCGGGCAGGAGCACGTCGTCCGCACGCTCAGCAACGCGATCGAGCGCGACCGCGTCCATCACGCCTACCTGTTCGTCGGATCGCGGGGAACCGGCAAGACGTCGATGGCGAAGATCCTCGCCCGCTCGCTGAACTGCGTCAACGGCCCGACCCTGGAGCCGTGTGGCGTCTGCGACTCCTGCGTCGCGATCGCCAACGGCAGCTCGATGGACGTGATCGAGATGGACGCCGCCTCGAACCGCTCGGTCGACGACATCCGCCTGCTCCGCGAGCGGGTCGGCTACGCGCCTCCGGAGGGGACCTGGAAGGTCTACATCCTCGACGAGGCGCACATGCTCACGCGCGAGGCGTGGAACGCGTTCCTGAAGACGCTCGAGGAGCCGCCGCCGCGCACCGTCTTCGTGCTCGCGACGACCGAGGCGCACAAGGTGATGCCGACGATCGTCGACCGCTGCCAGCGCTTCGACTTCGGCCGTCCCTCGCCGGACGAGATCGCGATCGTCCTCCGCCGCGTCGCCGACGCCGACGCCATCGCGGTCGAGGACGGCGCGGTCGGCGCGATCGCCCGCGCCGCCAACGGCAGCTTTCGCGACGCGCTCGGGACGCTCGATCAGCTCGTCGCCTACAGCGGCACCGAGATCGCCACCGACGACGTCCTCGCCGTGCTCGGCGTTGCCGACGCGGAGCTGATCTTCCGGGCGACCGAGGCGATCGCCGCCGGCGACGGCGCCGAGGCGCTCCGCGTCAGCGCCGCGATCTCGAGCGCGGGCCACGACCCGGCCCGGTTCGCGGCCGATCTCGTCGCCCACCTCCGCCAGCTCCTGGTCATCGCGACGCTCGGCGAGATCCCCGACCACTTCCTCGTCGTCGCCGAGCAGGAGGCGCGCCTCTCCGAGCAGGCCGGCCGCCTCGGCGAGGTCGCGCTGCTCCGCGCGATCGACGAGCTCTCGGCGGCGCTGACGGCGATCCGCGAGGGCGACGAGGCACGGATGACGGTCGAGCTCGCACTGCTGCGCGCCGCCCGGCCCGAGAT
>Ga0070660_100001512_pt1 | contig 15944 bp, 16 predicted proteins | sample KBSC33metaG_FD_64670 | JGI IMG/M metagenome (GOLD analysis project Ga0070660, IMG submission 64670) | Corn rhizosphere microbial communities from Kellogg Biological Station, Michigan, USA - KBS C3-3 metaG | ecosystem: Host-associated > Plants > Roots > Rhizosphere > Soil ... | reverse complement strand
CGCCGCGATGCGCACCGCGGTGCTGCTCGCCGACAAGACGAACGAGCGCAGCGATCTTGTCGCAGGGCTCAACGCCGAGCGTCTCGACCGTGTCGCCAACGACGCCGTTCGCCGCGCGCTCGTCGAGGTGCTGATGCACGGCACGCGCGCCGAGCTGGTCGAGGCGCTCGATGAGACGCTGCTCGGTCTCCGGCCGCGGCCGCAGTCCGTTCTGCGCGTCGCGTAACGGCCGTCTGTTCGTCGCACATTCGGCACAGAGCTGGAACAGACATGTGACGTGCCCCCGGCTACGGTCGATGCATGGACGAGACGGACGCGGTGCTTCGGCGCCTGGAGCGGATCGAGCGGTTGCGCGGGGCGGCGCAGCCGGCGGCGGTGCTCGACGAGCTGCGTCTCCTCGTTCCGGAGGCCGAGGCATGGGCGAGAGCGGAGGGCGACGCCCGCGCTCGGGCGGCAGTTCAGAAACTTCGGAAGGAGAGTGAAGGAATGCAGTAGAGCGACCCGAAACGGGGGTACTGATGGGTCTAGCGCGCCTTCTCCCGCGCCCGAATGTTCGCCCTGCGAGCATGCCGGCCCCTGCCGAAGCGCAGGTGATCGTCCTCGCCAACCAGAAGGGTGGCGTGGCCAAGACGACGACCACCCTCAACCTCGGCGTGGCCTTCGTCGAGTCGGGGTACCGCGTGCTGCTCATCGACCTCGACCCGCAAGGGAACCTGACGATGTCGCAGGGGCTGAACCCGGACTCGATCGAGCAGTCGATGTTCGACGTGCTGGTCCACCGGCTGCCGATGGAGCACGTCATCCACACGTGCGAGGCAGACGTGGCCGTCTCGTCGATCGACCTCGCCGGTGCGGACATGGCTCTGTCGAGCCAGATCGGCCGCGAGCGCGCGCTCGAAAAAGCTTTGGCGCCCATCAAGGATCGCTACGACTACATCTTCATCGACACGCCGCCCTCACTTGGGCTCCTGACCGTCAACGCGTTTGTCGCGGCGACCGGTGTGATCGTCCCGGTGCAGACCGAGTACCTCTCGCTGCGCGGGCTCGTGCAGCTCGAGAACACGCTCTCGATGGTGCGCGAGAACCTGAACCCGCGCGTCGAGATCATGGGGATCGTGCCGACGATGTACGACAAGCGCCTGACGCACTCGCGTGAGGCGGACGAGATCCTGCGCGAGAACTTCGGGCACCTGGTCTACAACACGCGCATCCGCAAAACGATCCGTTTCGCCGAGGCGCCGGTGAAGGGCGCCTCCGTGCTCGCCTACGATCCGTCCGGCGAGGCTGCTGCCATGTATCGCGACTTGGCGAAGGAGGTGCTCAGTGGCGAGAAATCGCGCCAGCATGCGTGAAGGCCCGCTCGCGGAGCTCTTCCGGGCGACCGAAGCCGCCCAGCGCGGCCAGAAGCACGAGCAGCAGGAACTGCCGACCGAGCCCGAGCCTTCGCCGGCAACAAAGGCCGGCTCCGAACCGCCGGAACCGACGCCGATCCGTGCCGTCGCTCCGGCACCCGCCACCGAGCCTCCGGCGGAGGAGCGCCGGCCGCTCGCACGGTGGCTCGAGCCGCTGCCCGACCAGCCGGCCCGCCTCGAGCGCAGCCGTGACAGCGCCTCGTACCTCGCCGTCATTCGCGTGGTCGGCGTCGGCGGCGCCGGGCTGAACGCGTTGGACCGGATGATCGACGCCGGGATCACGCAGGTCGACTTCGTCGCGGTCAACACCGACATCCAGCAGCTCCAAACGAGCGACGCGCCGACGAAGATCCATATCGGCAGCGAGCTCACCGAGGGGCTCGGCTCCGGCTCGGACCCGGAGATCGGCCGCCGGGCGGCCGAGGACGGCTACGACACGATCAAGCGCGCACTGCGCGGCTCCGACATGGTCTTCGTCACCGCCGGCGAGGGCGGCGGCACCGGCTCCGGTGCGGCCCCCGTCGTCGCACGCATCGCGCGCGAGCTCGGCGCGCTGACGGTCGGGATCGTGACGATGCCGTTCAAGTTCGAAGGCACACGACGGCGCAAGCAGGCCGACGAAGGGCTGCAGACGCTGCGCGAAGCATGCGACACGCTGATCGTCGTGCCGAACGATCGACTGCTCGAAGTGCTCGACCGCGGCACGTCGATGCTCGAGGCGTTCCGGATCGCCGACGACGTGCTCCGGCACGGCGTCCAGGGCATCTGCGACTTGATCACGAACCCGGGCCTGATCAACCTCGACTTCGCCGATGTGCGCACGATCATGGCGGAGTCGGGCTCGGCGCTGATGGGAATCGGCTACGCGACCGGCGACAACCGCGCCAAGGAGGCTGCCGAGCGCGCGATCCGCAGCCCGCTGATCGAGACCGAGATCACCGGTGCGCGCGGCATCCTGCTCTCGATCGCCGGCGGCAGCGACCTCACGCTCTACGAGGTGAACGAGGCGGCCGAGGCGGTGCGCGAGGCGGCGACCGATGACACGAACATCATCTTCGGCGCGACGATCGACGACCGGCTCGACGGGCAGATGTGGATCACCGTCGTCGCGACGGGGATCGGCCGCGCGGGCAAGCGGTCGTTCATCTCCGCAGGCGGGTCGGGCGACCTCGAGACGCCCGCGTTCCTGCGCGATCTCTAGCTCTAGAAGAGGTCGATCACGAAAACGCCGACGAGCGCGGCGAGCACCGCCGACGCGCCGACGACGGCGATGCGGACCGCTGCCCGGGTGACGCGCTCGCTCGGCTGCATCAGGTAGGCGAGCCCGAGCGACCCGCACGTGACGCTGACGACTGTCTCGACACCCTGGATGGCGAGCCCGGTCGCGAGTGCGTCCGTCATCCCGATCCCTCGGCTCGCGAGGGCGACCGCAACAGCGCCGCCGCCGATCCCGAAGCTGCCCGGCGTCAGCGGCACGGCTCCGGCGAGGTCGAGCGCGGGGAGGATGACGAGCGCGGCGAGCAGCGGATGCGGGAGACCGAACGCGTACACCGCGGCGACGGTGCCGGCGAGGCGGAAGAGCTGCATGCCGATCGTCCAGAGCGCGACGCCGCGGAGTGCACGGCGGTCCTTCGCGAGTGCCGATACACCCGCGAGGAAGCTCGCGATGCGGTGGTGGCTGCGGAAGCGGGTCGATGCGACCGCGATCAGCGCGACCACGGCGGCGGAGCCGACGAGGAGGAACACCGGCCAGATCGGAAGCGCATGCGTGGCGCTGGCGACGACGACGAGCCCCGCCAGCGTCAGCGATCGAGCAGCGGCGAGTGCGGTGTACGTCCCGGTCGCCGTCCACATTCGGTCGGGCGCGTCGATCGCGCGCGCGCAGAGCGTGATCTTGACCGCATCGCCGAGCTTCGCCGGCGTGAACGCGTTGACCATCGAGCCGATCCCGAGCCGCGCTGCGGCCTGCTTCGGGCAGAGCCGCGCACCGGCGGCGGAAAGTGCCGATCGCCACGCACCCACCGTGCAGGCGAATGCGCCGAGGAAGGCTACGAACGAGCCGAAGAGCCACGGGCGGCTCGCGTCGGTGAGGACGTGGAACGTCGAGGCGAGATGGTGGCCGAGCAGCGGAAGCGACAGGGCGCCGAGGGCAGCTGCGGCGGCGGCGCCGGCCAGCACGAGCGTGAAGGTCGGGCGAGAGAGGCGCATGATCGTGCGTTCATGACTCACTACCAAGAACCTTGCCTCCAGTTAGTGCCGAAATCGTGAAGATTCGGAGTGCAATGCACGGTTCTCCTTCATCGACAGGCAAAGCCGTTTCATGAAGGGTGCAATCGCAGCCGGTCACGCGTTGACCGCGCGGGCGGGCGCCCGCGTCCTCGAGGAGGGCGGCAACGCCGTCGACGCCTGCGTCGCGGCCGGCTTCGCCGGCTGGGTCGCGGAGAGCCCGCTGACCGGCCCGGGCGCCGGCGGGTTCGCGCTCGTCGCGCCCCGCGCCGGCGCCCCGCGCGTGGCGGACTTCTTCGTCGCCACGCCAGGTCTCGGGCGCCCAGAGCTGAAAGGCGCGGAGATGCACGCCATCGACGTCGGCTTCGGCGGCGACAGCGAGACGACCCAGATCTTCCGGATCGGCGGTGCCTCATGCGCGGTGCCGGGGACGACCGCCGGTCTGGAGGCGGTCCACCAGACGTACGGCCGTCTCCCGTGGGCCGAGGTGGTCGCGCCGGCGATCGAGCTCGCCCGCCAGGGCGTCGAGCTGACGCGGCCCCAGGCGCACCTGCACGCGATTCTCGACCTGATCCTCCGCCATACCGCCGAAGGGCGCCGCCTCTACAGCCGGCCCGACGGCTCGCGGCTGCAGCCCGGCGACCTCCTCCGCCTGCCGGATCTCGCCGTCACGCTCGAGCGGATCGCCGACGAAGGTGCCGCTGCGCTCTATCGCGGCGAGCTGGCCGTGGAGGTCGCCCGCACGGTGGAGGAGGGTGGCGGGCGCCTCACGGTCGCCGACCTGGCCGCGTACGAGGTCATCTGGCGAGAGCCGGTGCGCGTGCCGTATCTCGGCTACGAGGTGATCTCGAACCCGCCGCCGTCGTCCGGCGGGATCCTCATCGCGTACGGGCTCGCCCTTCTGGAGCGGACCGGGGCGGGAGGCCGCGGGACGGCCGCCGCGATCCGTGCGCTCGCCCAGGTGATGCGCGAGCAGACCCGCGTGCGTGATGACGCGTTCGCGGAGGCGCTCCACGCCGGCGGCCTCCAGGAGCGGCTGCTCGCGGACGAGATGCTCGCGGAGGCGGCCGCGCGCATCGCCGAGGGAACGTGGACGAGCGAGGAGACGCCTGCCGGTGGCACGACCCACGTCTCTGCCGTCGATTCCGACGGGAACGCGGCGTCGCTCTCCTCGTCGACCGGCTCGGGCTCGGGCGTGATCGTCCCCGGTACCGGCATGCAGCTGAACAACATGCTCGGCGAGTACGACCTCGTCGCGGGCGCGCCGGCCGAGTCCGGCCACCGGCTGACGAGCATGATGGCCCCGACCGTCGTGCTCGCCGACGGACGGCCGCGGCTCGTCCTCGGGAGCGCCGGCTCGGTCCGGCTGCGCGGCGCGATCATGCAGGTGATCGTCAACGTGCTCGTGCACGGCGACGGGGTCGCAGCAGCGATCGATGCGCCACGCGTCCACGTCGAGGACGCGCACGTCCACTGCGAGGGCGGTTTCGACCCTGCCGAGCTCGATCTGGTCGAGGAGTGGTCGAAGAACCTCGTCCGCTGGCGCCGCCGCAATCTCTACTTCGGCGGCACGAACGCCGTCGAGGTCCTGCCGGATGGCAGCCTCGCCGCAGCGGGCGATGCGCGGCGCGGTGGTGACGGCGTCGTCGTCGGATGAGCGACGAGGTTCCGCTCGGCGGCGGCTGGTCGACCGACGGCGTCGTGCGGGTCGGCGACACCGTCCGGCGGCCTCCGACCCACGCGACCCAACTGATGCGCGACGTGCTCGTTCACCTCGGCTCTGTCGGATTCGACGCAGCACCGCGCTGGCTCGGATTGGACGAGAAAGGTCGTGACGTCTTGACCTTTCTCGAGGGTGAAACGTTCTCGGATACCCGTCGGCTCACCTGGAGCGACGGTCAGCTGGCCGCTGCGGGCACGCTCCTCCGCCGCTACCACGACGCGGTTGCCGGGATCGATCTCGCCGGCAGATCAGAGGTGGTCTGCCATGGCGACTTCGGTCCGTGGAACCTGATCTGGGTCGACGGTGTCCCCTGCTTCGTCATCGACTTCGACAACGCCCACCCCGGCCCACGAATGGAGGACGTCGGCTACGCGCTCTGGAAGTTCGAGATCGAAACGTCGCCGGAACCGTTCCTGCGCGGATACGGGCTACCACTCAACGTCCGCGACGCCGTCGACTATGCGAAGCAGCGCGAGCGCGAGCGCTTCACGCGGAACGGCTGGCCGACCACCTTTTAGTGCGACCCGTCGCCGTTCAGCGGCGTGACCTTGCCGTTCTGACCGGCGCGCTCGCGGAGCGCCTGTTCGAGGCGGACCGCGTCGAGTGAGATCTGCAGCAGCTCCCCCAGCCGTCGCATTCGCTCGGGCGGCGACGTCGACGCGAGGATCTCCTGCTTCGGCTCGACGCCGAAATCGACGCGCGCCGCGAGCTCCCACACGAGATCCGGCGAGTCGGCGTCCGGGATGTCGACGTCGCTCTCTGCAACCGTCGCGAGCTCACGGAAGACCTTGAGCGCACGCTCGGCATCGTCCTCGTCGACCGGCTCGTCGTCGTCGAGGACGTCTTCGACGAGACCCGTCTGGAACGAGCGCCCGTCCGTCAGCTCGAGCAGGCGGAAACGGTCGCCGCCTTCGACCACGACGTTCATCGCTCCGTCGTCGAGGGTCTCGACAAGCGCGGCGACGCGCGCACGCGTCCCGATCTCGTGCACGGCTCCGTCGCCGGTGGCGAGCACGAGCCCGAACTCACCGTCAGTTTCGAGGCACTCGCTGATCAGCTCGCGGTAGCGCGGCTCGAAGATGTGGAGCGGGATCCGCTCGGTGGGGACAAGGACGATCGGCAGCGGGAAGAGACCGAGCTCGGGCACAGCAGCAGGGTACGGTGGATCGCGGTTCGGCGGGTGACGGCGATAGGGTGACCACGTGCCGAAAGTCGCCGCAGATCGTGACGATTCGTTCTTTCGCGCCAGCGTCAACGGGCTGAGCCCGTACCAGCCGGGGCGGCCGATCGAGCACGTTCAGCGCGAGCTCGGCCTCGAGCACGTCATCAAGCTCGCGTCCAACGAAGGACCGTTCGGACCGCTGCCTGCGGCGCTCGAGGCGATGGCGCAGGCTGCGGCCGACCTGAACCGCTATCCGGACGGCGGGGCGCATGCGTTGCACCACGCACTCGCCGAGCGACACGGCGTGCCGGTCGCCAACGTGTGCGCGGGTGCCGGTGCGGACGGCTGCATCGACTACCTGAGCCAGGCGATCCTCGACCCGGGCGACGAGATCGTCTGCGGCTGGCCGTCCTTCCCGAGCTACGTCATCTACGCGCGCAAGCAGGGCGCTCATGCGCACCTCGTGCCGCTGCGCGACCACCGCTACGACCTCGATGCGCTGGCGGATGCGATCACGCCGCGCACGAAGATCGTCTACATCTGCCATCCCAACAACCCGACTGGGACGATGAACACGACAGACGAGCTGGACGCGTGGTTCGACCGCGTGCCGGAGCGCGTGATCACGGTTGTCGACCAGGCCTACTTCGAGTACATCGATCGCCCCGACTACCCCGATGCCGTCGAGCGCTGTTTCAAGGCCGGGCGCGACGTCGTCGTTCTGCGGACGTTCTCGAAGATCTACGGGCTCGCCGGCCAACGCGTCGGCTACGCGGTTGGGCCTGCGCAAGTGATCGCTGCGATGACGAAGGTGCGGAGGCCGTTCGACCTGACGACGACTGCGCAGGTCGCCGCGCTTGCCTCGATCGACGGCGGCGCCGAGATCGAGCGGCGCCGTGCGATCAACACCAAAGGCCTCGAGCGGCTCACCGAGATCCTCTCCGAGCACGGGCTCGAGCCGGTGCCGTCGGTCGGCAACTTCGTCTACTTCGAGGTCGGCAGCGATGCGGCGGAGCTATTCGAGCGCCTTCTCTTGGAGGGCGTGATCGTGCGACCGCTCGCAGGGTTCGGGTCGCCCACCGCGATCCGTGTGTCTGTCGGCACTCCTGACGAGCTCGACGAGTTCGCGGGCGCCCTCGGACGCGCCCTCGCATGAGCCGTACGCTCGCGGGAGGCTCAGCGCCGAAGCGGGGAACTGCGTGACCGGGTCGGCCCACATCCGCAGCCGCGCGGCCGTCTTCGGGAACGGCATGTTCCGGCTGCTGTTCACCGCAACGCTCGGATCCGCGATCGGAACGTACGCGACCACGATCGCGCTTACAGCCGACATCGACGCCCGCACGCACTCGACGTGGTGGGTGGCGCTGCTGTTCCTCGTCACGTTCATGCCGAAGATCTTCGTCGGCCTCTTCGTCGGGCCCCTCATCGACCGTCTGTCACGAAAGACGTTGATCGTAGGCTCCGACGTCGCGCGGCTCGTCGTCTTCGCACTGCTGCCCTTCGCCCACCATCCGAGCACGATGATCGTGCTCGCGGCGATCTCCGGCGTTGCCGACTCGTTCTTCCGGCCTGCGGTATTCGCCGGTGCGCCGAACCTCGTCGACGAGCGGGACCTCGATTCTGCGACGACCCTCCTCCAGGGCACCGAATGGCTCGCCGCCGCGATCGGCCCGTTGATCGCCGGTGTCCTCGTGAGTCTTTCGGGTTCCCACGTCGTCTACTGGATGAACGCAGCGACGTTCCTCTTCTCGGCGATTCTGCTCCTCCGCATTCCCGGCCGCCTCCTGCAAAGCGAGCAGGGGATCTCGCGCGGCCACTGGCGTGACCTCCGTGAGGGATTCACGGCGTTTCGTTCGACGGCGCTGCGGATCGCGCTGTTCGGCTTCGGCTTGACGATCATCGCGTCGGGGCTCGTCAACGTCAGCGAGATCTTTCTCGCGACGAGGTCGCTCGGCTCCAGCCGCGGCTTCGGCTATGGGCTGCTCTGGACCGGATCCGGTGTCGGGCTGGTCGCAGGCAGCATCATCACCGGCTTCCTGCTCGAGCGGCACAACGTGCTCAACATCTACGCGCTCGCGTTTGTCCCGCTCACCGTAGGCATCCTCGGCGCGGCCGCCGCGCCGAACATCTGGGTTGCGGCAACCTCGATGACGATGACCGGGTTCGGCAACGGCCTGGCGTTCCCGATGACCATCCTCATCGTTCAGCGCTACACGTCCGACCGGCTTCGTGGACGCGCGTTCACGGTCATCATCAGCCTGCAGACCGCGTTCCTCGGGCTCGCACAAGCCAGTTCGGCACCGCTCACGGAAGCTGTGGGCGCCCGGTGGACGTACGTCGTCGCTGCGGGCTTCACTGCAGGCAGCGCACTCGTCGTTGTCGCGCTGCTTCGCGCCGACACCTCCCGCCTGCGGGCGCGCGAGGTGCCCGCCTGACGATGTCCGCCCGCCGCGAATGGACGCGGGAGCGTCTCGTCGAGGCGCTCCGCGCGGGCGATCGCCGCGCGCTCGCCCGCGCGATCACGCTCGTCGAGAACGGCGACCCGCTTGCGTATCAAGTCGTGAGCGACGTGTACCCGTCCACCGGCGGCGCGCACGCCGTCGGTCTCACCGGGCCCCCCGGCGTCGGCAAGTCGAGTCTCGTCTCGGCCCTCGTCCGCCGGGTGCGGGCGGACGGGCGCGAAGTCGGCGTCGTCTCGGTCGACCCGTCGAGCCCATTCACGCACGGCGCGCTGCTCGGCGACCGCATTCGCCTGACCGATCACTTCCTCGATCCGGGCGTGTTCATTCGTTCGATGGGGACGCGCGGGCACCTCGGCGGCCTCGCCGAGACGACGCTGCAGACGCTGCTCGTTCTCGACGCGGCGGGGAAGGACGTCGTGTTCCTCGAGACCGTCGGCGCCGGCCAGAGCGAGGTCGGGATCATCTCGATCGCCGACACCGTCGTGCTCGTCCTGATGCCGGGCTCCGGCGATTCGATCCAGGCGTTGAAGGCCGGGATCATGGAGATCCCCGACGTGATCGCGATCAACAAGATGGATCACCCGATGGCGAAGGCGATGCTGAACGAGGTGCGGCAGGTGCTCTCACTCGGGCCGTCCGACGGCTGGCGCCCGCCGATCGTCCTCACCGAGGCGATGCGCGGCGAGGGCGTGGACACCCTCTGGGAGAAGATCGAGGAGCATCGCGCCTGGCTCGAGGCGGAAGGCGAGCTCGAGGAGCGCCGCCGCCGGAACCTGGCGACGGAGGTGTTCCAGGTCGCGTCCTCGCGTGCACGCCGCCACCTCGAAGAAGAGGTGCAGGAAGACCCAGAGTTGCGGCGGCTCCTCGAAGATGTACAGGCCCGCCGGCTCGACCCGTTGACCGCAGTCCGTGAGATCCTCGACAAGGTGTTCAAGATTGATTCCGCCGACGGCACCCACCCTCGCTGACGTCGAAGCCGCGCGCGAGCGGCTCGGCGGCCGCGCGCGCGTCACGCCCGTCTACGGGTCCGAGACGCTGTCGAAGCTCACCGGCGGCCGCGTGTGGCTGAAGGCGGAGAACCTCCAGCGCACCGGCTCGTTCAAGGTCCGCGGCGCCGTCAACAAGCTCACCACGCTCGGGGAGGCTGAGCGCACCGCCGGTGTGATGGCGGCGAGCGCCGGCAATCACGGCCAGGCTGTCGCGTGGGCGGCACGCGAGCTGGGGATCGCCGCGACCGTCTTCATGCCGCAGGACGCGCCGATGGCCAAGGTCGAGGCGACGCAGAGCTACGGTGCCGAAACCGTCCTGACCGGCGCGATGTTCGACGATGCGATGGCGGCGGCGACGGCGCGTGCCGAGGAGACCGGCGCGACCTTCGTGCACGCGTTCGAGGACCCGCTCGTGATCGCGGGCCAAGGAACGCTTGGTCTCGAGCTCGTCGAGCGCCTACCCGATGCGACGACGTTCCTGATCCCGATCGGCGGCGGCGGCCTGGCCGCCGGGATCGCGACCGTTCTGCGTGCGCTCCGCCCGGGCGTCCGGATCGTGGGCGTGCAGGCCGGCAAGACCGATCGGGGCACGATCGCGGACGGCATTCTCGTCAAACACCCCGGTGAGCTGACGATGGCGATCCTGGACGAGCTGCTCGACGACATCGTCCATGTCGACGACGACGCGATCACCGAGGCGATCACGCTTCTGCTCGAGCGGTCGAAGCTCGTCGTCGAAGGTGCCGGAGCGGCGTCTGTGGCGGCGCTCCTGCACGGAGTGGCGAACGGCGAGAAGGTGTGTGCGCTTCTCTCGGGCGGGAACATCGACGCCACGCTCCTCGTCTCCGTCGTGCGCCACGGGCTGACCCGCGCAGGGCGCTACCTCGTGCTCCGCACCCGTGTGCCCGATCGGCCGGGCGGGCTCGTCAAACTGCTCGAGCTCGTTGCCGAGGAGCGCGGGAACCTCCTCGAGGTCAACCATCGCCGCGAGGGGTTCGGGCTCGACGTCGCAGAGACCGGGGTGGAGCTGACGATCATCACGCGGAACGATGAGCACTGCCGCACGCTGGTCGCCGCGCTCGAGGAGCACGGCTACTACATCGAGTCGATCAACCGCCGCAGCGCCTGAACGAGACGACGTCGCCGTCGAACGTGGCGACCCCGCCCGGCGAGACCGCGCGTGCGTCGAAGCCCTCGCGGGCGAGGAGCGACGCGGCGATTGCGGCACGAGGGCCGCTTTCGCACACGGTGACGACCGGCTTCGACCGGTCGAGCGCGCCGCAGCCCAACTTGCGGAGGAGGCGGTACGGGATGTTGCGCGAGCCGGGGATGTAGCCGGTGTCGCGCTCGGACGCCTCGCGCACGTCCACCACCTGGACGTCGGCCGCGGCGTCGAGCAGTTGCTTGAGCTCGACGACGTCGACCGTCGCGAGCGTCTCCTCGGCGCTGGGCTCGAGGACGTAGCCACCGACCTCGAGGATCCCGACTTTCCACAACGAACGCGCTGCGGCCATCGCCTCGTCTCTGGTTCGAGCGTGGACCACGAGGCGCTCACCCGGTTCCACAACGAAGCCTGCCTTCGTCGAGAACGATTCTCCGCTGACCGGCACGCTGATCGCGCCGGGCACGTGCCCGGCGGCGTAGTCCGCGAACGGGCGCACATCGAGCACCGTCGCGTCGCCGGCGGTGGGCAGCTCCTCCGGCTCCGGCGGCAGCGCCACCCACGGGCCGCGGTTCAGTGCGACGACACGCTCCGTCGTCGGCGGGCGCGGTGTCGACACCGACGCACTCACGAGCACGAACTCCTGCACGTCCCGATAGGAAAGCGCGTCGTTCGTCTCGCGCTCGCGGCCGATCGTCGACGAACGATCGCTCGACATGTTCCCACCGCACAGCGAGCCCGCGACGTGCCCCGGGAACACCTCGACGTCGTCGGCGAGCGCGGCGAGCCGTTCGAGCGAACCGAACAAGTCCTGCGCGCCCTCGCGCGCAGCGATCGCGAGGTCGGGGCGTGCGGCATCGCCGACGAAGAGCGAGTCGCCCGTGAGCACGAGCTTGTCCCCGACCACGAACGCGCAGTGCTCCGGCCGGTGACCGGGCGTGTGCAGGACGCGGATCTCGGTCGCACCTGCGCGGACGACGTCGCCGTCGGCCAGTGCCTCGGATGGGTACTCGGCCGCGGCGACTGAGTGGATCGCGACCGGGAGCCCGTGCTCGACTGCGAACCGGCCGTGGCCGGACACGTGGTCGGCATGGGTGTGCGTCTCGAGGACGCGCTCGATGCGAACCTGCTCTTCTGCGGCCGCCTCGACGTACTGCTCGATCGCGAGTGCCGGGTCGACGACCACCGCGACGGCGGCGTCACGGTCCCCGACCAGGTACGAGGCGCACCCGAGGTCGTTGTCGACGAACTGGCGGAAGACGAGCACCGCCGGCGCAGCTTAGATCGTCAGGCGGCGGGAGGTGGGCGAAGCCACACGTAGATCCCGACGAACAGGGCGATTAGAGCCAGCGCCGCCGCCACCAGAGCGACGGCAATGGCCGCTTTGCCGAGCGAGCGGGCGCCGTTGTCGCGCGTGGTGCTCTTGACCACGTCGAGGTCCACCCGGTAGGTGATCGACTTGCCTGTCCGGTCGCCGACGAGCACGTTGAAGGTAACCGTCCCCGCCGTCTTGGGCACCGTGCCCCGGATCCCGAACGTGGCGTACTCGCCCTTGGGGATCCGGCCGCCGCTCCAGGTGATCGAGTCGCCCGCCTTCGACTGCGTCCAGCCCGGCTTCGCCTCCGCGTCGTCGAGGTCGAACCCCGCCGGCACGGTGAGCGTGACGTGGTCGACGCCGAGGTCGTCGTCCTCGTTCGGCGCGCTGAACGTCAAGTCGACCGTCTCGCCGACGCTGACGCGTGTGGGAGACACGGAGAGGTGCGCCCAGGCAGACGGCACGAAGACGAGGGCGCTACAGACCGAGATGACGCGCAATGACCATGCGCTGAACCTCATTCGTGCCCTCTCCGATCTCGAGGATCTTCTGGTCGCGGTAGAGCCGCGAGATCGCATACTCGTCCATGAAGCCGTAGCCGCCGTGGATCTGCAGCGACCAGTTCGCCGCGCGGTGCGAGAGCTCGCCCGAGAAGAGCTTCGCCATCGCCGCCGACTTGCGGAAGTCGCGGCCCTGGTCCTTCTCCCACGCCGCCTTCCACACGAGCTGCCGCGCCGCTTCGATCTCCGTCGCCATGTCGACGAGCTTCGTCTGCACGGACTGGAACTTCGCGATCGGCTTGCCGAACTGCTCGCGTTCCTTTGCGTAGGCGTAAGCGAGGTCGTACGCGCCCTGCGCGAGCCCCACGCCCATCGCTGCGACGGAGATGCGTCCGCCGTCGAGGATCTCCAGGAACTGCCTGAACCCTTCGCCGCGCGGGCCCAGCAGGTTCTCTTCCGGCACGCGTGCTCCCTGGAACGACAGCTCGCGCGTATCGGACGCACGCCAGCCGAGCTTGTCCATCGGGCCCGAGATCACGTAGCCCGGCGTGCCGTTCGGGACGATGATGTTCGAGATCTCGCCGTCGCCGGTAACCGCCGTGATGGTCACGCACGCGGTGATGTCGGTGCCGGCGTTGGTGATGAACATCTTGGCGCCGTCGACGACCCACGCCCCGTCCTCGAGGCGCGCGGTCGTGCGGGTCGCGCCGGCGTCGGAGCCTGCGTTCGGCTCGGTGAGCCCGAACGCCGCGAGCTTCTTGCCTGAGGCGAGGTCGGGAAGCCATTGTCGCTTCTGCTCTTCGCTGCCGAAGTAGTAGATCGGGAGCGTGCCGAGCGAATGGTGCGCCGCGACGGTGATCGCAACCGACGAGTCGATCCGCGTCAGCTCCTCGACGGCGATCGCGTACGCGAGTGTGTCCGTGCCGCCGCCACCGTAGTCCTCGGGGATCGTCATGCCCATCAGCCCGAGCTCGGCCATCTCGGCGACGAGCTCGTAAGGGAAGCGCTTCTCGCGGTCGAGGTCCTCGGCGACCGGAGCGACCTTGTCGAGCGCGAACTGCCGGACAGTGTCGCGGAGCAGCTGGTGCTCGTCGCCGAGATCGAAGTCGAGGCTCATCGTGTGAGCTCCTCCGCGAGCTCGACGATCAGGCGCACGCCGTAGCCGGTGCCGCCCTGGTCGAGCGCGTAGTCGGGGCGGCGCCGCTCGAGGAACGCCGGTGCGATGTCGAAGTGAGCCCACGGCCCTTCGCCTGCGAACTCGCGCAGCAGCTCGGCCGCGAGAATCGCGCTGCCCTCGCCGAGATCGGACGCGTTCTTCATGTCGGCGAAGTCGGAGTCGATGTAGCGGCGGTAGCGCGGATGGAGTGGGAAGCGCCACGCGAGGTCGCCGCTTCGTTCCGAGGCGCGCTCGACAGCTGCCGCGAACGACTCGTCGTTGCAGAACCAACCCGCGTAGAGGTCGCCGAGTGCACGCACCATCGCGCCGGTCAGCGTGGCGAGGTCGGCGATGTGCGTCGCGCCGCTCGACCGCGCGTAGTGCAGTGCGTCGGCGAGGATCAGGCGACCCTCCGCGTCCGTATTGATGATCTCGATCGTCTTGCCGTTCGAGATGCGGAGGATGTCGCCCGGCTTGTACGCGGCGTTCCCCTGCACGTTCTCGGTTGCGGCGACGACGGTGAGGACCCGGATCGGCAGGCCGAGCTCGGCGATGGCGGCGGTTGCCTCGATCACGGCGGCGCCTCCCGACATGTCGCCCTTCATGTCCTGCATACGCAGCGGCTTCTTCAGGGAGATGCCTCCGGAGTCGAACGTGACCGCCTTTCCGACGAGGCCGAGGGTCACGCCGTCGCGCGCGCCGGGCGGGTCGTAACGCATGACGATCAAGCGTGGCTCTTGTGCGCTGCCGGCCGAGACGGCGGCCAGACCGCCCATCCGCTGCGCTTCGATCCAGTCGCGGCCGTGAGCGTCGACCGACAGGTGATCGCCGGCCAGGCCGAGCGCGTGGTTCGCGAGGGTGGCCGGAGTCAGGTCGTTGGCCGGGCGGTTCGCGAGATTCCTGGTCGCGTCGAGATGGCGGACGACGACCGCCTGCCGCTGCGCCAGCGCGTGCAGGTCCGGTGGCGCGTCGAGGGCGAGCGTCAGCTCGGGCCGAGCGTCGTAGCCCTGCTTGTACAGCCCGGGGTCGTAGGCGCCGTAGGCGGTTCCCTCGACGATCGCTCGCACCTCGTCGGCAGTCGTTGCGCTCCACGCGATCGTCCCGCCGTCGCTCCGGAGGGAGCGTGCCGCGAGCGCCGCGGCGCTCCGCAGTCCGTCGTGGCCGGGCAGGTCCGGGGCGCTGACACGGAGGTCGTTGCCGTCGCGGCGAACCTCTCCCGATTTCAGATCTGGCTCGAGTCGCGCGCGGACGTCGGTGTCCGCGGCCTTCCTGGTCTCGACCCGCACGGTGCGCGACTCTACCCGTTGGCTCAGGTACGGTTGCCTCGTGGCCGCCAAGGACTTCTTCGACAGCCTCGAGTCGCGCGCCGACCCGTCGAAGCTCGAAGGGATGTCGAACTCGTACCTCTTCGAAATCGAAGACGAGGGGCAGTGGCTGGTCACGGTCGCCGACGGGAACCTGACGGTGGCCGAAGGCGGGGGAGAGGCCGACGCGACGATCACCGCGTCCGGCGAGACGTTCGACAAGATCGTCGCCGGCGAGCAGAACCCGACGACCGCCTACATGACCGGCAAGCTGAAGATCAAGGGCGACCTTGGCGCCGCCATGAAGCTGCAGAAGCTCTTCTAGGTCGCCTTGGGTGTCAGACACTCTCGGTGTCTGACACCAGTTCGACGAGCAACGCCCCACCGGCGACGCGATCCCCTTCGGCAACGTGCACCGCACCCACCGTCGCGACATACGGCGCAACGAGCGGCGTCTCCATCTTCATCGCCTCGAGCACGACGAGCGGCTCGCGCGCGGCGACGCGGTCGCCGGCGGCGACGAGCACCTTGAT
>Ga0070660_100001509_pt1 | contig 15957 bp, 16 predicted proteins | sample KBSC33metaG_FD_64670 | JGI IMG/M metagenome (GOLD analysis project Ga0070660, IMG submission 64670) | Corn rhizosphere microbial communities from Kellogg Biological Station, Michigan, USA - KBS C3-3 metaG | ecosystem: Host-associated > Plants > Roots > Rhizosphere > Soil ... | reverse complement strand
CTCGGGACGAACGGTGAAAGAGCGCCATGCATCGCCCGCTCCGCCTGACCATCGACACGAAGGCCGTCCAGTCCAACTGGCGCTGGCTTGCGGGCTATGCCGGCGTGAGCGCAGGCGCCGCGGTCAAGGCCGACGGCTATGGCCTCGGGGCGCGCGAGGCGACCGAGGCGCTGATTGAAGCAGGTTGCCGCGACTTCTTCGTCTCGACCTGGGCCGAGGCCGAGGCGCTCGGCAAGCTGCCGGCGAGCGTCAGCCTGGTCGTGCTGCACGGCGTTGGCCCTGACGATGCGGAGGCCGCGCTGCGCATCTCGGCGCGGCCTTGTCTCAACAGCGTCGAGCAGGTCGCGCGATGGAAGGAGGTCGCTCCGGATCGGCCGTGCGACGTAATGGTCGATACCGGCATCAACCGGCTCGGGCTTCGGCCAACGGAAATCGATGCGCTTGGTGACTTGGCCATCCATACCTTGCATAGCCATCTCGCCTGCGCCGACGAGGACACGGCGATGAACGCCATGCAGCTCGAGCGCTTTCGGGCGGTGGCCGCCGCCGTTCCCGCCCAACGCTATTCGTTCGCCAATAGCGCCGGCATTTGCCTCGGCCGCGACTACAGCTTCGACCTCGTTCGGCCCGGCCTCGCACTCTACGGCGGAATTCCCCGCGTGGAGGCCGAGGGCAACATTCGGCAGGTCGCGCGTGTCGAGGCGCAAATCGTCCAGCGCCGGACGATTCCGGAGGGCGAGGCCTGTGGTTATGGCGCGACCTTCACCGCCCGCGAGGACACCGAGGCCGCGATCCTCAACATCGGATACGCCGACGGCTACCTGCGTGGCTTCTCGTCACGCGGGTGCGCCTTTGCGGGGGAATATGCGCTTCCGATCCTGGGGCGCGTGTCGATGGACCTCATTGCGGTGAGCGTCGACGCTGCGCCGGGCCTCAGGGAAGGCGACTGGGTCGAGATCGATTACGATTTGCCTTCGGCCTCGAAGCAGTCAGGCCTCGCCCAATACGAGCTTTTGACGACGCTGGGCTCCCGGTTCGAGCGCCGCTGGATCTAGCGCGCTCTTCCGGGGGCGGCGTCTTGGGCTTGTAGCGGCAGAGGTCGATCACCGGGCAGCGCCAGCATTCCGGCAGGCGCGCCTTGCACGTATAGCGGCCGTGCAGAATCAGCCAATGGTGTGCGTCCCTTCTGAACGGTTGCGGCACGATCTTCTCGAGCTTCGCTTCCACGTCGTCGACGCTCTTGCCAGGCGCCAGGCCCGTCCGGTTGCAGACGCGGTAGACATGCGTGTCGACCGCGAAGGTCTCCTCGCCGAAGGCGGTGTTGAGGATCACGTTGGCGGTCTTGCGGCCGACGCCAGGCAATGCCTGAAGCTCCTCGCGAGTCCGTGGAACGTGGCCGCCATGATGATCGACCAGCGCCTGGCTGAGCGCGATGACGTTCCTGGCCTTGGTGTTGAACAGGCCGATCGTCTTGATCGCATCGCGCAGCCGTTCCTCACCGAATTCAATCATTTGCCGCGGAGTCATGATGTGGGTGAACAGCGGCCGGCACGCGATGTTGACGCTCGCGTCGGTCGCTTGGGCGGAGAGCACAACCGCAACCAACAGCTGATACGGGCTGGACGATTCAAGTTCGGTAGTGGGCGAGGGGTTGGCTTCGGCGAGACGCCGGAAGAACTCGAAAACCTCGCCGCGCTTCACGCTTCGATCACGTCCCGCATCGCATAGAGGCCCGCGGGCTTGCCGACCAGGAACGCCGCAGCGGCCAGCGCGCCGCGCGCGAAGATCATCCGGCTTTCGGCGCGGTGCGACAGGATCAGGCGCTCGTCGGGTCCCAGGAACAAGACGTCATGATCGCCCGCGACCGTCCCGCCGCGGACTGACGCATATCCGACGTTGCCGCTTCCGCGCGCACGCCCGGCAACCGCACCCAGCATCAGTGCTGTCCCCGAGGGGGCATCGACCTTCTCGCGATGATGCGCTTCGCTGATCTGGATGTCCCAGTCGCTACCGAGGACCTTTGCCGCGCGCTCGACCAGGTCGGCAAGCAGGGTAATTCCAAGCGAGGTGTTTGCAGCGCGCAATATTGCGACGTTGTGCGAAGCGGCGGCGATCCGCTCGTCCGCCGCGTCATCGAGGCCGGTGGTACCGATGAGGATTGGCGTCGCGGTTGAGATGGCCTGCTCGAGGCTTCCCTCGAGCGCGGCCGGCACGGAGAAATCGACGATCACGTCGCCATGATCCTGGTCCAGCGCGAAGCGCGGGTCCTCGCCGACAGCGGCGGCAATAGCCTGGCCCATCCTGCCGTTGGGAGCAATCAGGGAGATGCGGATCGGCTGGTCGGCGGTGCGCATGCAGCCGTGTCATGGCGAAAGGCGGAGCGCCGCGCAATCGCACGGCGCTCCGTAAAGCCTTACTTCCGGTAGACCAGCTCCTGGAGAAGCATGTTGCCGCCGAGCTTGCGATACTTGGCGCGCTCGCCGCTGCGAGTGTCCTGCTGACGATCCGTGGTCTGAAGATATGCGTTGATCTCCTTCGACCGTGCCTCGTCCTCGGCCGGCGTCGTCAGATGATCGGTGATCGTCACAAGATAAAGATCCGGTTCGCCGGCCCGCTTGTTGACGTTCGAGAGAATGTACGAGGCTTTGATCCAGCCTTTAGAAAGCGCGAAATCCTGGGTCTTGCGATAAAGCCCTGCAAGGTGATCGGCGTAGTCGCCGAAATGACCGTCGTCGACCGTGATCTCCGAGACAGTCCAGTAATTCCCGCCCTTTAACGGAATGTCTTGGGCGACCGCAGGAACGGCCGACAGCATCATTGCGGCGCCGAGCGCGCCAAGCAACATCTTATGCATTGTTCGCATCCCCCGAAGTGCGGACAGCCATACTGTCCGCTTCCAAAGGGAACGGCGTCGCCGAGCCGGCGTGACGCCCTGCAAATGCGGCGTCGTTCCGGGACAGGCGTAGAGCAGAGATCGATAGTTAACGCAAATTAAAGTCCGAGGCGCTCCTGCAGAGCCAGCGCGGCCATCGGAGCGCGGACCTTCGCGCCGTTGATCATGAAGATGTAGGCGTCACCGCGATTCCGCCATTCCTTCGCTTTGGCCGCGAAGTCGTCCAACGACTTGCTGTCGTATCCGGTCGGCAGGTCTTCGCTCATCCGCTGTAGCCTGGCGTAGGAGAAATCGGCGGTTTCCGCATCGATGAGCGGGTAATCGTCCGAATCCTCGAAGACGATCGCGACATTCCGCGCACGGCACAGTCCGAAGAAGCGCTCGTCGCGGAAACTCTCGTTCCTCGGCTCGATCACGTGGCGCAGCGTCAGTCCGTTCAGCTCCTCGGGAAGCAGGTCGATGAACGCCGCGATGTCGTCGCGATCGAATTTCTTGAACGGCGCGAACTGCCAGAGGATCGGGCCCAGCTTCGGCCCCAGCCCATCAAAGCCCTGGCCGAAGAAATTTGAGACGCTTTCCGCGCCTTCCGCGAGCTTCGACCGGCTGACGCAATAGCGCGAGCCCTTCACCGCGAACTGAAATCCCTCCGGCGCGACCTTCTCCCAATTCTCCCAGCTCTTCGGCTTTTGCCGCCCGTAGAAGGTCGCATTGATCTCGATCGCGCCGAGGTGGCTCGAAGCATATTGGAGTTCTTTGGCCTGCGGCAGCTGGTCCGGGTAGAAGCTGCCGCGCCAAGGCGGGTACGTCCAGCCGCCAATGCCGATGCGGATACGGCCGCTGCTCATATCCGCCTCAACGCTGTCTCCGCCTACTTTTCTGCTTTCTCGGCTGGGCCGGGAATGATGACGTCTTCTACCGCCTTGAATGCGCCGTCCGCCTGCTTCTGGTAGACGGTCAAGTAGGTGCCGCTGCTCGTCACCGGCTTGCCGCTTGCCTTGTCGCTCATGGTGATCGTGTAATGGCCGCGGCTGGTGGCCATGTCGCCGGCGGAGGCCACGCGGACCCGGTCGGTTGCAAAGCTGAGCTTGAAGTTCGGGTCGTTGATCAGCGTACCGAGCGCCTTGCGGCGTTCGACGTCGGTGGTGGCAAGTGGGTCGCCCGGGCTCGCAAGCACTGCATCCTCCGCATATTCGCCGGCGAGCACGTTGATGTCCTTGTCCGCATAGCCTTTTTGCCAGCCAGATTCCTGAGCCTTAATGGTGTCGGCGATCTTCGACGTGTCGACGGCAGCCTCGGCGCCCTTCGTGCATCCATTCAGCGCGAACGCGGCGATGGTCGCCAGCATCACCGGAATGAGCTTTCTCATTTGGCTTCTCCCCCTGGAGCGGGCCGCCTCCAGCGGTCCCGGCGCGGAGTTCAATCACTCTGCGACGAGTCGCACAAGCGACAATCAGGCCCTAGGCAGAGATCATGCGTAGCGGCGACATTCGAAACATCGTGATCCTGACCGGCGCGGGCGTTTCGGCCGAAAGCGGGCTTGCGACCTTCCGCGGTCCCGACGGGCTGTGGGAAGGGCATCGCGTCGAGGATGTCGCGACGCCCGAAGCCTATCGCCGCGACCCGGCGCTGGTTCATGCTTTCTATGACGCGCGACGAGCCAGACTCGGGACGGTCGAACCGAACGCGGCGCACAAGGCGCTGGCTCGGCTCGACGCCGAATGGCCGGGCGAGCTGCTGCTGGTCACGCAGAATGTCGACGACCTTCACGAGCGCGCCGGCTCGAAGCGGCTGCTGCACATGCACGGCGAGCTGACCAAAGGCTGGTGCCTCGCCTGCGACGAGCGATGCGATTGGGCCGGGACGATGGGCGAAGGTGCCTCCTGCCCGAACTGCAGCGTGCAGGGACGGGTGCGTCCTGACATCGTCTGGTTCGGCGAAACGCCGTACGAGATGGACCGGATCGACGAGGCGCTGCAGCGCTGCGACCTGTTCGTGTCGATCGGCACATCCGGAGCGGTCTATCCGGCTGCGGGATTCGTCCAGAGCGCGCGTTATTACGGAGCGCATTGCGTGGAGATCAACCTCGAGCCGAGCCTAGGCAGCTATTTGTTCGACGAAAGCCGGGCCGGGAAGGCCGGCGAGTTGGTGCCGAAGTGGGTGGACGAGGTGCTTCAGTCGGCCCAGTCGAGCCCGATCTCGCGATAAAGGCCGCGATCCTCGTCCCAGCGGGGATTAACCTTCACGTGCAGGAAGAGGTGGACGGGCCGCCCGAGATGCTCGGCGATCTGAGCACGGGCAGCCGCGCCGATCGCCTTTAGTCTTTGTCCGCCCTTCCCGATCACTATTGCCCTCTGGCTGTCCCGCTCCACCAGGATCTGCTGACGGATTGCGGTTGTTCCGTCAGGGCGCTCCTCCCAGGTCTCGGTTTCGACCGCGGTTGCATAGGGTAGCTCCTGGTGCAGCTGGTTGACGAGCTGCTCGCGGGTCAGCTCCGCGGCAATCATGCGGTCGGTGGCATCGGAGACCTCGTCTTCCGGATAGAGCCACGGACCGTCCGGCATAGCGTCGGCGAGCGCCTGCTTGAGGTCGGCGACGCCGTCGCCTTGCGCGGCGCTGATCATGAAGACTCTTTCGGGATTGAGCCGCGCAGTGAGGTCCGCGGCAAGAACGAGCAGCTTTTCCTTTTTCACGAGGTCGATCTTGTTCAGCACGAGCAGAAGCGGGTGCTCGCGATTGTCCAACCCCTCGAGGATGTCTTCCCTGACCTTTTCGGACGCGTCGACGACCAGGAGGATGAGGTCGGCATCCTGCGCTCCGGTCCAGGCGGCGGCGACCATCGCCCGGTCCAGGCGCCGCCGGGGTTCGAAGATGCCGGGGGTGTCGACCAGCAGGATTTGCGCCGGGCCTTCAACCGCGATGCCCATGAGCCGCGCGCGGGTCGTCTGGGCCTTGGGGCTGACGATGGCGACCTTCTGGCCGACCAGCGCATTGACCAGGGTGGACTTGCCCGCATTGGGCGCGCCGATCACCGCGACGAACCCGGCCTTCATAAGGGTCTCGGTCATTTCAGCTGGGATAACAGCGCAGCGGCAGCCGCAGTCTCGGCTTCCTGTTTGCTCGTTCCCTCGGCGGTGGCATCGCCCAGCCTTGCGACGCTGACGCGCACCGCGAACCGGGGTGCATGATGAGCACCGGTCCGGGACACGACTTCGTAGACAGGCGGCTTCAGGTCGCGGGCGGCGGCCAGCTCCTGAAGCGCGGACTTGGGGTGCTGCGGCGCGCGACGCTGAACTTCGAGGTCAGGCTGCCACATCCTCAGGATGAATCGCTCGGCAGCTTCGAAGCCGCCGTCGAGATAAAGCGCGCCGATCAGCGCCTCCATCACGTCGCCGACGACATTGTCGCTTTCGCTGGCACGGTCCTCGCGCGCCTGCTTGCCAAGGCGAATGAAGGCCGGAATTCCAATTTCGCGGCCGTTTTCCGCGCACGTCGAGCGGTCGACCAAGCCGTTGTAGCGCTTCGAGAGGTTGCCTTCGGGTTCGTCGGGATAACGCTCGTACAGAGCTCTCGCGATGACGAGGCCGAGGACCCGGTCGCCGAGGAATTCGAGGCGCTCGTAACTGTCATCGCCCGCGACGCTTGAGTGCGTCAATGCCAGCTCGAACAGGCCGACGTCCTTCGGCTTATGGCCAAGCTGGCGGCGAATGAACGTCGCGACGTCCCCGGTCAATTCTGGCTCCCCGTATAGCCATTGCCGATGCGGTTCGCGCGCAGTGCCGAGAACCAGGTCCAGGGCTTGAACCAGGACGCGCGGCCGTCCGTCGACCAGAAGGTGAAGGAAGCGCGGCCGATGAGATTTTCGACAGGAAGCATGTCGACCCCGCCCTCGTAGGCCGGATAGCGGCTGTCGAGACTGTCGTCGCGATTGTCGCCCATCAGGAAGACGCGGCCCGCGGGCACACGGACGGGACCAAAATCGTCGGCCGGCCCGTGCTCAACCTGGTCCAGCACGGTGTAGCTTGGTCCGCCAGGCAGCGTTTCGAGGTAGGCGCGGTACACGCAGACCGCAGTGCCCGAGGCCATGATCAACGTGGGAGAGGCGGGAGGGACTGCACGGCATGGGCTGTTCGCGGTGACCGGCACCGTGGCGGCAGGCAAATGCCGCCGCGGCACGGGCCGCCCGTTAAGGACCAGCTGGCCCTGCCTGACTTCGACTGTGTCGCCGGGGAGGCCAATCACGCGCTTGATCAGGTCCGAGTTCTCGACCGGATGGCGGAAAACGACGACATCGCCGCGTTGCGGCAGTCGGCCGAAAATCCGTCCCTTGAACGCCGGCACTCCCAGCGGAAAACTGTAGCGCGAATAGCCGTACGGCCACTTCGACACCGCCAGATAATCGCCGATGTAGAGCGTCGGCAGCATCGATCCCGATGGGATGTTGAAGGGCGCGCCGATGAAGCTACGGAACGCCCACGCAATCATCGCCACGGTGAGGACGAAGCGCAGCAGCGAGCCGACGCTTTCCCGTCGCTCGCCTTTTGCTGAACCCGCGGTCGAGCGACCGGGGCGGGAAGAGCGCGGGGCCATCGCCCGCTTGTTTCCGGCGAAGCTCGTGAGGTCAAGTCAGGCTAGCAAATGGGCCCCCAGGCTTTATGTGCGGCGGCGATGCATTCATCGTCGATCAAGCGGCTCGATGAGCTGTTCGCCGCCGAGCCGGACCGGCTCGGCACACTGAGCTTCGAGCTTGCCGGGCTCTATTTCGACTGGTCGAAGACCCACCTCGACCGGGGGATCGTCGAGCAGTCGCTCGCTCGCGCCGAGCAGAGAGGCTTCGTCGCGGCGCGCGAAGCCCTGTTTGCTGGAGAGGTCGTCAACCCGAGCGAGGGCCGGCCGGCGACGCATGTCGCTGAAAGGGGCAGCGGCGCCCCCGATGACGTCGACGTCGCGACCGCCCGGCGTCAGCGCATGCGGGCACTCGTCGACGCGATCGAGGCAGGCGCGTTCGGCCATGTGACGGGACTTCTGCATATCGGTATTGGCGGCTCGGTGCTCGGTCCCGCTCTGCTCGTCGACGCGCTCGGGCGCTCGGCTTCGTCGCTTGAGGTCCGCTTCCTCTCGAACATCGATGGAGCGGCCTTTGACGACGCGGTGAAGCCGCTCGACCCCGCGACCACGCTGGTGATCGTGGCCTCGAAGACCTTCACGACGCTTGAGACGCTGACCAACACAGAAGCCGCGAGGGACTGGCTGCAAGTTGCCGGTGTCGAAGATCCCGACGGGCGGCTGATTGCCGTGACCGCGAAGCCTGATGCCGCCCTTGCCCAAGGCATCGACGAATCCCGCATCCTTCAGTTCGGCGAAGGTGTTGGCGGGCGCTATTCTCTGTGGAGCTCGGTGGGGGTGACGGCGGCGCTTGCGCTCGGCTGGGACGCATTCGAAGCCCTGCTCGAAGGTGCGGCGGAGATGGACCGGCACTTCCGCTTCGCCGAGCCGGCGCAAAATATGCCGCTGCTCGCCGCCTTCGCCGACCGCCTGTACGTCGAGGAGCTCGGCTGCCAGACGCGAGCCATCTTCGCGTACGACGAGCGGCTTCGGCTGCTGCCCTTTTACCTCCAGCAGCTAGAGATGGAATCGAACGGAAAGTCGGCCACGACCGACGGCAAGGCGGTCGAGCAGCCGACCGCGCCGGTAACCTGGGGTGGGACCGGGACCGACGCGCAGCACGCGGTTTTCCAGTTGCTCCACCAAGGCACGGTGCTGACGCCGGTCGAATTCCTCGCTGTTTCGGAAGCCGACGACGCGCAGGACCCCGAGCACCATCGGCTGCTCCTCCTCAACGCCTTCGCGCAGGGCGCCGCGCTGATGGAGGGGCGGCAGACCGACGATCCGCAACGCAGCTACCCCGGCAACCGGCCGAGCGCGACGGTGCTGCTCAACCGGCTCGATGCGCGGACGCTCGGCGCGCTGATCGCCTTCTATGAGCATCGCACCTTCGCCAACGCCGTGCTGCTTGGGATCAACCCGTTCGACCAGTTCGGGGTCGAGCTGGGGAAGGAGATTGCGAAAAAGCTGGCGGGGGATGGCGGCAAGCTCGACGCCTCGACGCGAGCGTTGATGGAAAGAGCGGGCATCTAATGGCTGACTTCGACCTGTTCGTCATCGGCGCCGGCTCGGGCGGCGTTCGCGCAGCCCGCGTATCGGCGGGTCACGGCGCGCGCGTGGCGATCGCCGAGGAGCATAAGGTCGGCGGCACCTGCGTGATTCGCGGCTGCGTTCCCAAGAAGCTACTCGTCTATGGAGCGCATTTCGCCGAGGATCTCGACGACGCTGCGATGTTTGGCTGGGACGTTCCGACCAAGCGTTTCGACTGGGCGGTGCTGCGCGACAATGTGCTTGCGGAGGTCAGCCGGATCGAGAGCGCCTACACCGACACGCTAACCAACCACGACGTCACCATCTTTCATGAGCGGGCCGAACTGACGGGGCCGAACTCGCTCCGCCTTGCAAGCGGCAAGGAGATCACAGCCGACAAGATCCTCATTGCCACTGGTGCGTGGCCGGTCATGCCGGAGATCGAAGGCGTCGAGCATGCGATTAGCTCCAACGAGGTTTTCCACCTCGAGGCGCTGCCAAAACGTATCGTCATTGTCGGCGGCGGTTATATCGCCAACGAGTTCGCCGGCATCTTCCACCAGTTCGGCAGCCACGTGACCCTGGTCAATCGGACCGACGTGATCCTGCGCGGCTACGACCATCAGATTGTCGACCGGCTGATGCAGATCTCCATTCGCAAGGGCATCGACTTTCGCTTCAACGCGATGCTCGAAAAGATCGGGAAGCGCGACGGTTCGCTCCAAGTAACCATGTCCGGCTGCGACGACATCGAAGCCGACCAGGTGTTGTTCGCAACGGGCCGCTCGCCGAACACGCCGGGCCTCGGCCTCGAGGCCGCGGGAGTCGAGGTCGGTGAAAAAGGGCAGGTCAAGGTCGACGCGGACAATCGCACGAATGTCCCCTCGGTATTCGCGGTGGGTGACGTGACCGACCGCATTCAGCTGACTCCCGTCGCGATCCGCGAGGGCCAGGCGTTCGCCGACACCTTCTTCGGCAACACGCCGCACCAGGTCGATTACGGCTGCGTCCCCTCGGCCGTGTTCAGCCATCCCCCGCTCGCCGGCGTCGGAATGACCGAGGCGCAGGCGCGCGAGAGGCTTGGGCAGGTCAAGACCTACACGTCGGACTTCCGGGCGATGAAGAACGTGCTCGCTGGCCGGAATGAGCGGTCGCTCTACAAGCTGGTCGTCGATGAAGCGACGGATCGGATCGTTGGCATTCACATGATCGGACCCGATGCACCGGAAATCCTCCAGGCGGCTTCGGTGGCGGTCAAGGCCAGGCTCAAGAAGTCCGATTTCGATGCCACCGTGGCGCTTCATCCGACAATGGCGGAAGAACTGGTGTTGATGCGGTGAATCATCCGCCGCTATGGCGGCGGATCATGCATGACGCGATTGTGATCGGGGCGGGGCACAATGGGCTGACCTGCGCGTATTACCTAGCCAGAAGGGGCATGAAAGTCGCCGTACTCGAGGCGGCGAACACGGTCGGCGGCGCCGCCGTCACCGACGAATTCCTTCCTGGATTTCGCAACAGCGCTGCGAGCTACACGGTCAGTCTGCTGCAACCAAAGGTTATCCGAGACATGGAGCTCGAGCGCCACGGCCTGAAGGTCGTGCTGCGCAAGACCGATAACTTCCTGCCGGGCGACGGCGACTATTTGCTGGCGGGCAGGGGGGGCCTGACGCGGAAGGAAATCGGACGCCACCACAAGCCCGACGCCGAGGCGTACGACCGCTATCTTCACGAGCTCGAAACCGTCGTTCGCCTGCTCAAGAAATGGCTGCTCCGCGCGCCGCCGAACGTCGGCCGCCGGGCGAGCGCGATCCCGAAGCTCTTGAGCCTCGGCCGTGACATGGCCGGTCTCTCGGTCGCGGAAACGCGTATCGTTCATGATTTCGCGGTTCGAAGCGCGTCCGAGATTCTCGACCGGCATTTCGAAGGGGAGCTGACCAAGGCGCTGTTCGGCTTTGACGGCGTCGTCGGCAATTTCGCTTCGCCGCAATCGCCGGGCACGGCCTACGTGCTGCTGCACCATCTTTTCGGCGAAGCCGCCGGCGTGCCAGGGGCCTGGGGCCATGCGATCGGCGGAATGGGATCGATTACGCAGGCCATGGCGAGAGGATGCCGCGAAGCGGGGGTCGACATCCTGCTCGGGCATCCAGTCGAGGAGATCATCATCGCCGGAGGGCGAGTGGCCGGCGTTGTAGCGGAAGGCAAAGCTTGGCGAGCGACAAATGTTGTCGCGGGGGTAAATCCGAAGCTGTTGTTCGACCGCCTGGTGCCGCAGGGGGCGGTTGACGCGGATGTGGCCGCGCGGATGAACGGCTGGAAGTGCGAAAGCGCCACCTTCCGGATGAACGTCGCTTTGTCCGAGCTGCCAAAATTCACCGTCTTGCCGAAGAAGGGCAATCACCTGACCGCCGGGATCATCATGGCGCCGAGCCTCGACTATATGCACCGCGCTTATCTGGACGCGGCCGTGGACGGCTGGGCGAAGCAGCCGATCATCGAGATGCTGGTCCCGACAACGCTCGATGCGACACTCGCGCCGAAGGGCAAGCACGTCGCCAGCCTGTTCTGCCAGCACTTTCGCTACGACCTCGGCCCCGGCCGGAGTTGGGACAAGGAGCGAGAGACGGCGGCTGACCAGATCATCGCCACGGTCGACGCGCACTCGCCGGGCTTCGCCAGGTCGGTGCTGGGCCGGCAGATCCATTCCCCGCTCGATCTCGAGCGGCGCTTTGGCCTCATCGGCGGCGACATTTTCCACGGGAAGATGGGCCTCGACCAGCTGTTCAGCGCGCGGCCGATGATCGGCGCGGCCGATTACCGAATGCCGCTGAAGGGCCTCTACCTTTGCGGTTCCGGCGCGCATCCGGGCGGTGGTGTGACCGGCGCGCCGGGCCACAACGCCGCGCGAGCGGTGCTCAGCGACCGTCGCTTCTGGAGCCGGCGGCATTGAGTCCGCTAGCCGGCATCAAGGTTTTGGACCTCAGCCGTGTGCTTGCGGGGCCGTGGTGCACGCAATTGCTCGCCGACCTCGGCGCCGAGGTCGTGAAGATCGAGCGGCCCGGGGCGGGCGATGACACGCGCCACTGGGGGCCGCCGTGGCACGGGGAAGGCGATCGGCGGGTCGCCGCCTATTTCCTCAGCTGCAACCGCGGCAAGAAGTCCGCGGCGGTTGACTTTTCCCGGCCAGAGGGCGCCGCGTTAATCCGCAAGCTCGCGGTTGGCGCGGACGTCGTAGTCGAGAACTTCAAGGTCGGCGGCTTGGCGAAATTCGGACTGGACGCGGCCTCGTTGCGGGAGACGAACCCGCGACTGGTTTATGCGTCGATCACCGGCTTCGGCCAGGATGGTCCTTATGCGGATCGCGCCGGCTACGACTTCATCATCCAGGGCATGGGCGGAATGATGAGCATCACCGGGCTGCCCGACCGTGAGCCCGGCGGTGGCCCCCTGCGCGCCGGCGTTGCGGTCGCCGACCTGTTCACCGGCATGTACACCTGCGTCTCGATCATCGCCGCGCTGTTCCGGCGAGAGAGAACGGGCGAGGGGGCGCAGCTGGATCTCGCGCTGTTCGATACGCAGCTGGCAATGCTCGCGAACCAGGCGGAAAATGCGCTCATCTCCGGCGAGAACCCGCCGCGTCAGGGGAACACGCACCCGAATATCGTTCCCTACCAGCCGTTCGAGGCGGACGATCAGCCAATCATCATCGCGGTCGGGAATGACCGCCAATTCGCGCGCCTTGCGCACATCTGCGGCCATTCCGAATGGATCGCCGATCCGCGCTTCGCCACCAACGAGGCGCGCGTCGCCAACCGGCGCGAAATTGTCGCTCTGGTGGCTGACGCGATCCGCGAAAAACCCGCGGGCGAGTGGCTCGACCAGCTCGAGGAGGCAGGGATACCGGCGGGACCGATCAACTCGATCACCCAGGCTCTGGCCGACGTTCAGGCTCAGCATCGGCAAATGATCCGGACCCTCGCGGGCGTTCCACTGGTCGGATCGCCGGTCCGTATGGACGGCGAGCGCGCGGACAGCGACCTCGCGCCGCCGGCGCTTGGCGAGCACACGGCAGAGGTGCTTGCGGCAGCTGGCATCGACTCAAGCGAGCTCGACGCCCTGAGGGCTGCGAACGTCGTCGGCTAAGACGCGATCGCGCTTACTTGCCGATCTTGCTCGCGCTTTCGACCAGCAGGTCGAGCTGCTTCTGGCAGCCGTTCTCGATCAGCACTTGCGCCGCCCCGACCAGGTCACCGGGTGTCCCGGGCACGCTGACGAAATTGAGGCTGCTCTTCTCGCCGGTCTCGGGCCACTCGATCTGGTAGCTCGCGCCATTCTTGACCGGGAGTGCCGCGGGCCAGGTGGTCAATGCGCTTCCAGCTGCCCAGCTGAGGTCCTGGGTCGCCCCGTCCGCCGAACGGATCTGCACCGTTGCGGCGGTCTCGCTGTCAGGCCGCCAGAGTTGCAGCTTCGACGCGTTGCTGACGCAGATCTTCCCGCTCTGGCTGACGTCGATGTCCCAGATGCTCGGATTGTGCGCGACTTCGGCTGCGCGAAGCGCTCCGAACCGGCCGCGCTGACCGGCCGCGGATGCGAGCGCGACCTGCTTGGCATCGAAGTTGCCGGGCCCGCGTAGCGTCTGCGCGCTGGCCGGACCGAGCACGGTGACCACGTCGCCGCCCTGGAGGTTGATCTTGGCGGTTTCGGGAAGCGTCTTGCCCGGCGGATAAGCTTTGGCCGACGGCCCGAGTGACTTCACGACCACGACATTGGCGACACCCGCCGTCGATACAAAAAAGATCGAGGCTGCTGCGCCCCACAGCAGTGCCTTACGCATCATCCATGCTCCTCGCTTCAAATCCGTCCAAAAAATCGAATTCCCGCAGCAATTTGCTGCAGCCGAGTCGGATTCAATGTCGCTTTGGCGACGGATTATGCCTCTATTGAACCCGGGTCAATCAACGCGGTTTGAATGCGTCTCGGAATCAGGCGGTGCGCGGCCGCCCGGAAGCCAGGGGTCGACCGGCCAGTAGTGCTTCAAGCGCCTCGATCCGGCGCGCGTTGTCGGCGATGAGCTCCGCAACCTGGAGCTCGCGCGCCTCGCGCTTGATCACGGTGCGAATGGCACGCGCAATCGACTCCTGCACTTCGGCCAGCGCCTTTTGCTCATCGCGCGCCGGGATCGACCCATCCGGTCTTGGACCGACCAGTAGATAGCCGATCGGCTCTTCCCTGTCGGAGCTCGGGATGAGCGGAATGCGGATCGGGAACAGCTTGTCGGTGGGCTCGCACATGTCGCTCTTATAGTCCTGCGCGAAGCGGCTGGTGCGCCAGGCTTCGACCTCGTCGATAGATATTCCGCGGGCGCGAAGGACGCAGCCGTTGACGATTGCAGCGCTTCGCACAGCGCGGACACCGCGGTCGACGCGGGCGAGGATTTCGTCGAGCATCTCGCCGAGCGACGCGGTCTCGCGCATGTCGCGAGCCACTTCTGGCAAGTCGTCGCGCAGCAGGAACAGGTTTCTCTGAAAACGCCGCTCGGACCAGCGCTGCACGCGCTCCTGGATCGGATTGATGAGCACCGTCGCGAGCGCCGCCGCGAAGATAATCGGCCCCTGGCTGTTGGCGTCGCCAGAATAGGTGATGACGATCTGTTTGAAGCCGTCAGCGGCGCCCGCGAAGATGGAAGCGACGGCGAGCGTGATCAGTGCGACGTTGGCCGACCGGCTGATGACGAACTCCGCGTCGTAGAGCCGATAGCGGACAAGGGCGATCAGGAGGCCGACCTGGAGCATCAGGACTGCGACCGCGAAGCTGATGCCGGCGATGATTTCGACCAGCAGCTGTTGCCCGAAGCTGTCGGTCGACCATTTGAGGTAGTCGCAGACGATCGAGACGCAGCGCAGTACCGCGTAGCCGGTGATTCCGAGCAGCGCCCAGTGAATCTGCTGTCGCTGCTCGCCCGACTCCGTCAGCCTCAGCGTCCGCAGGAGCGACAGGACGGCGAGGATCATGAAGCAGACGAAGAACGTCTGGTAGAAGGTTCCCTCGAGGAACATCAGAATTGGCAGCGAGGCGATCAGCGCAACTCGCCGCCACGACAGGTTCCCATGCGGGAAGAGCAGGATTCCAGTCAGCAGAAGGACATTGCCGAGGTCGAAGATCGCGACGTTGAGCCAGCGCGGGACGTGGATCGAAGCGAGGAACATCGACGCGGGCTGCTCCGCGGCGATCGTCAGCAGCACCGCGAGCGAGAGAATCGAGCTGACGGCGTCGCGCGAGTTTCGGTGGTGCAGCATCCACGCGGCCCACAGCAGGAACGGGTAGGCGAGCACGTGCAGCAGGTCGATGAAGTTCAGCCACCTGGGCGACATCCCGAGGGCGCGGGCGCCTTCGTCGATATGATTGTCGCCCGTGGTGACGACGACATCGCGCACCTTCCCGTCCGGACCTCGTACGGTCAGTGGGACGTCCGCATTGTCGGTGCCGAACAGAAGGTTGCCAAGCGCAATGTAGGCGGGGTCGTTAGCATGCGCGGCGAGTGTCCGTTCATTGACTGGCATGATCGGGGGCAGGGGGAGCCCATAGATGGCGATGATGTCGTCTCCAGCGACGACGCCAGCGCCAGCGGTCTGCGGGCCGACCGTGAAGCGCACCTTCGTTGCGTCGCGCGGCGAGACCGCGAAGCCGGCGCGGCTGCCGAGCAGCAGCTGGCTGTTGTTGCCGCGCTCGTGATAGCGCTCGTAGAGCCCGGCAAGCGGCCCGACGAGCGCAAGCGCGAACGCCACCATCCACAGCGCCGTGAACAGCCGATAGCTGAGCGTGTTAAATGGGGGGACGCTCGGCGGCAGGCGGAACCCGCCTGCCGGCACCTGGCCAGCACTCGGCAAGACAAGCTGCATCCCCGTCAGCTCCGGCCGCGATTAATCCGTTGT
>Ga0070660_100001504_pt1 | contig 15969 bp, 10 predicted proteins | sample KBSC33metaG_FD_64670 | JGI IMG/M metagenome (GOLD analysis project Ga0070660, IMG submission 64670) | Corn rhizosphere microbial communities from Kellogg Biological Station, Michigan, USA - KBS C3-3 metaG | ecosystem: Host-associated > Plants > Roots > Rhizosphere > Soil ... | reverse complement strand
TTATTATAAAATACGAAGTATTTTCCCTTTGTGTTCTTTGTGATTTTGTGGGATTTTTTTCTTCCCACTAAGACACGAAGGCCACGAAGTATTTATTTCTGCGAAATAATTTTATGAGAGACCAATTCTAAAAATTGCTTGAAAGCAAGATAAGCATTCTGTCTGCGAAATCTATTTTTCAGAAGAAGGCTTTTAAAAATTCACTGATTTACGCCTTGCGAGCTATAAATCCTTAGGAACATATACTTTGATACATCACAGTAAACCAGGAAATATCTGGAATTTCCATTCTATAACTGGCTTACTTACTTTTCGCCCCACAGATTTGCAGGCAGTTCTGAAAATTTACCGGGTTATATTTAATCTTAAATGTACGAAATAAGTTTCCGGGCGATTCGTTCTTTTTATTTATATCTCTTCAGGAATTTAAGATTGAAAATCGCTCTAATGAAAATAAAGAATTTCTTAATCTGGAAAATTTTTGTCAGTCCTACAACTTCTTCATTGCCTTTGGAATCATCCTGTGGCTTGATTATTGGAGTCTTTACTTCGTATTTTTTGAAGCCGGAAGGTTTCAAAAATCCAAAATTGTATTATGCTCACACCTGAATTACAAAAAAAGATTGACGAGAAATGGGAAGCCTGCTGGCCCATAAGTTTATTGAAACAGGTAGCAATACTTGATTTGATCAGCTATTTATTCTTTTTAAAAAAAATTAGTGAAAATCCTTTAATCACGGAGGAAACCGGGAATAAACCGGATAGTGGCCTTTTTCATTCAAAAGAAGAAGAAGAAATTGAAAGAGGCGCCTTTAGCGAACCGCAGCCTGACGACATACAGGCTTTATTTACTTCGGAAAAAGGAAGCATTGACTTGATAAAAAATTATGCGAAGAGTCTGGCATTTGGTGCATTTGTAAAAGGAGGTTTGATGATTACGCCGACTCAAAAATTATTAGCGAACGCTGTTGCTATTATGAAAATTATTGAAGAAGAAACGGAGGATAAAAAGGGAGTAATATTTGAATATCTTTTGAACAAGAAAGAATTGAATGGTCCTAACGGCCAGGCGTACCTGACAGAATATCTTGTTAATTTGATTGTTTCTATTATAGAACCCAATGGAAAAGACTTTATATTGGATGTCGCTGCGGGGAATGGAAGCCTGTTGGCGGCAAGTGCTAAATATATTGCGCCTAAAATTTTTAAATATAATAATCTGGATTCCCGAAGGTTCATGGGGCTTGAATCAGATTTGACATCTTTGCGTATCGCCGGTATGAATATGATTTTACATGGTATTAGCAATCCTGAATTAAAAGTTCTGGACACTTTTGCCGGCTTAGGTTCCGTCACTATTGAGAAGCCGACGGTGATTGTTGCTAATTTGATTTTTTCGGGCGGCGAAGGTAGAATGATTGTCGAAGGGGCTTCTATAAAAGAAACCGCAAGAAAAGAAATCCTTTATCTGAATTTCATTATTAAAAATGCCGGCTCCGGCGCCCGTATCGTTGCCGTTGTCCCTGACGCTATCTTATATAATAATGGGGCAGAATTTTTGGCAACGCGCCAGGAAATTATGGATCGTTTTAAAGTAGGAGCAGTTATTTCTTTGAGCGACAAAACTATCGCTCAATTTTTTGGCGCCAGTATTCTTATATTTTCGAAAGAAGCTCCGGCCATCGGAGACAAAGTCTGGTTTTATAAGATGGAACATTGTGGTGAGACGGCCAAAGATGAAAACATTATTTCCGGAAGCAACGCACAAAGTGATACAGACGGGATTTTAAAACAAATCGGTGAATTAGAGGATATCTTAAATCATTTCAGCAATGATGATGATAGAAAAAAGATTGAAAGCCCGGGCAGCTTTTATATTGATGCCAGGGACATCAGGGCAAAGAATTACAGTCTTAGCTATAGCGAATATAGCCTTTTCATAGACCAGCAAAACGCTATAGATCTTTCTGAAACTACTTCCGCCGAAAAAAAGATGGCGATAGCTAATTTAAGAAATCAAACACAATTCCGTGCCGCAGAACTATTGCCTGAACCCAAAAAAAGTTATGCAAAAAAAGTCGTTCTTATTATTTGTTTATCGCTGATCGTTTTAGGAACAGGTTTCGGAGCCTACTGGTTTTTGTATTTGAAGAAGGATTTTTTTACACTAAAGAAACATGATATTACAAAGGCTGTAATTATCAATTCTTCTAAATCATATCCCGCATCTATTGTAAAACCTGATGCATCGTCCGATGTAAAATCTGATACCGTAAGTTTGATTAGTAAAGGCAACACTAATAAGATTCCTAACAGTGTGAATAGCTTTAAAACCAGGTATGCAGTTGTCTCAGACAAGGCTTATTTTTATTACTCATCTGATACCAGTACACGCCGGGAAGTTTACATCAACAATCTTGTCCATGCAGTTTTAACGCCTGAAAAAGAGAAAAATGCCTTCATATACGTAATTTATATCAACAAGCGGGGAGAAAGCACCAGGGGCTGGCTCAATAAAAATGATTTAAAGCCATTGCCCTAATATTTGAAGAATGAGTAATTCAATATATTATTTTGACATGCATTAAATCCTATGCTGTTAAAGAAACTAAGATTTGAAATTTTCACCCACCAAACCAGTAGCCGCCCGGTTGAAACTTTTTCCACGAATTGATTGAGATAAATTGTCATTTTGATTCCGGCCACACACGGAACATGGCCACTCCGTGAGCCGCAACGGACGAGCGAATCAAATCATTAGTCGAATAAGTTCCAGCCTGCCGACGATTTCCCTGGTCCCAGAGATTGACTACTTTATAAGAAGTTGCTTTTGACAAACCAACCTCTTCAACAGTAGTCGTCATAAATGCCCGATCTTCTCCGCGATTCAAAAGCAAAACCGCAAAGCTGCCGTCTGACATAGGTTTTACCCAAACTTCCTGATCTCCATTATCCGAAACTTTATATCCTTGTTTCCCGGCAGGATCCTGGTCAACTGCTATCACGTCCTTGTTGGTTAAAATGTCACGGGTTGGTTCCGTCATGTGAAATAAATCATTACCGGCAATCAGCGGAGCTGCCAAAATCGCCCACATACTGAAATGTGTGCGGTATTCCGTGTTAGTCATTCCACCGTTGCCCACCTCCAACATATCAGGATCATTCCAATGGCCGGGGCCTGCATATTTTTCTAAGCCTACCTGCTGGTCAACGATGTTTATCATGCTGTTCCAGCTATCAGAAATATCGCCGGTTGTGCGCCACAAGTTGCTTATCGCAGGCGCCCACTGGTAAGGATCCTTTACGCCCCACTCGCAAATGCTGTACACAATAGGTCGGCCTGTAGCCAGTAAAGCTTTTTCCATTCCTTCATACCGCTGCATATAATCCACTCCTTCGTTGTTGCAATTATCCAGTTTCAGGTAATCAATACCCCATTTGGCAAAACTTTCTGCATCCGTTTTTTCATGATACAAGCTGCCCGGAAACCCGGCGCATGTCTTAGTACCTGCTGATTCATAAATGCCAATTTTTAAGCCCAGGCTATGTACATAATCGGCTAACGCTTTAATTCCATGAGGAAATCTTTTTGGGTCTGGCTGTAGCCTGCCCTGTGCATCACGAACGGTATCCATCCAGGCGTCATCAATATTGATGTATTCATATCCTGCCGCTTTCATTCCGCTGGACACCAGCGCCTGCGCCGCATCTTTTATTTTTTGTTCCGTAATATCGGTATGAAAAGCGTTCCAACTGTTCCATCCCATTGGAGGAGTTTTTACTAAATTATCAACGAGGCTTTTCTTAGAATCAACGAAACGTTCTTTGTTCATTGGTTGGCCTAAAGCGGCGGTAAACTGAAGCGTTAAAAAAATGAATAGTCCTGTAATTGCAGGAAAGAATAAAATGGATTTCTGTTTCATTAAAATTTATTTTTAGATATTTTGAGGATTGATTTACCAATTCCTGGAGTGCCTTCGACGGCGTTGAGCGAGTCAAATTAATTCAAATGTCCGTCATTTCATCCGCAAAATCAACATCTTTTTAAATAGAAAATTTTCTTTCAAAAGCTCAGCGAATATCAACGTTTACAACTTAGCGAATTAATCTGTGTTACTTTTTATTATGATTTAAAATAAAATTGGTGCTTTGATCTCATCATTAATACCTCTGCGACTCAGCCGGAGAGATGGCGTGAAACTTAATACCAGCAAGTATTTCATTAAATGATAAAATGATAATTTTAATCGGACAATAAAGATTAAAACCAAGGAAATTGAAATCTCCATTTATTGTTTGTTTACTGCATTCTTCAGATGAATTAAATGAATTTATCAAACCACGTCTTCTTCATTATATTTTTAAGAACAGGCGAATCATTTATATCCATGTTTTTATTGGTTAAAAGATACCAAAACAAAATTCATTTTCGGCAAACATTATTGCCGGCTTAGGAAATACAATTTAACAGGCTGATTCAATTTTTAAAATGTTCTAAAGAAGCAGGATTGTGTTATGCCTGCTCTTGTTTCAAGAAATCTCTCCGCACTATATCAGCGGTTTTGTGTTCGCCTGTGTGGCTCCAGCCGGGCGGCATAATGATGTATAATAATTTATTTTTTATCCCCGGAGCTTTTCTTATGTCGCGGAATAAGCAGGCAAATTCTCCAAAATAAACATCCCAGAAATTATTGAGATTTATTTTTCTGGTAATGCCATACTCAATAGGTACTTCCTTTTTTTCATCAATGTAAGTGCCAAATACTTTGTCCCAGATATTGAGAAGGTTACAAAAATTGGTATCTATATACAAAGGGTTTTTTGCGTGATGTACACGGTGGTGAGACGGCGTTAAAATAATACGGTTTAGAAAACCAAGCCGTCCGTCTTTCAGGATATTTTCACCGGCGTGTATGAAGGCTCCCCACGTACCATCTATGAACATAATAAAAAATAGCAACGCAGGGTTAACGCCTAAAACAATACATATTGAAGTGCGGATAACGTCTGCATAAGGACCTTCCAAAAAAAAGTGTGCATAGGTAACAGAGAGATTCATGGCTTGAGGTGCGTGATGCGTAGAATGAAGGCACCACAGCAGCCGTACTTTATGCGCGAGATAATGATATACAAAATGAGAAAGTTCCCAGGCAACATAACCATAAATTAACCAATACCAGGTGAATGTTGTTTTAATAATGGCATATTTTTCTAAAAGCCCGATACAAAATGCTACGGCCGCGATGGAAATAAAACGCCCGATAAAACTATTGAATACATAAGTGAAAAACTGTACTTTATAATCAATCACTTTGAATTTTTTATACAGCAATGCACGGAAGATTTCGATAAGCAACAAAAAAGGAATCAACGGTCCGATGGCCTGTTGTATGCCCTGTAAAGTTTTCAGCGAACTAAAATCACCGGACTTGTACATGTTAATTAATGGTCCGATTCCGAGAAATCCAATCAACTGATCATACAATATGGAAAAAAAATGTAAGATATCCATCGTGGTTTATAAATTTTTATTCAGAGAAAATTTATTAAAATAATAATTGCTGCTGTATTAATTTTTTTGATTTAAAAATAAGCATTTTTATTCGTCTGCAGCTTAATTTTTCTTCAATTTTTTGCTTTGTGATCGCTTCGGCTTTCCCCGCTTTTCGCGCCAAGTTATGGGATATATGTTTATAGTCCAATTTGATACTATTTCATAGCAACCGGCAAAATTTAAAAATAGCAAGCCCGAACTGCAACATTTTTGTTTAGCAAAGTAATACTGAGCGCCTTGCTAAATCAAAGACCGAAAAGTTTTTCTTCTTGTGTGTGAAAGTTTTTTTATTTTTATAACGTCGCGATTGCTCAAGGTAAAGATTCTCTTCTATTTTAAATTCTGCTTACTCAGATATGAAATCAAAAACTTTTCTATTTATCCTAACTTTTGTTACAGGTACCTGTTGCTGGGTATCATGCGATCAAAGTAACAATGAACAAGATCAGCGTTTACCCGGCACTGTTAGCTATGATTATGATATTCGTCCTATCCTTTCTGATAAATGTTTTAAATGCCATGGCCCCGATGTGAGCAAGCAGGAAGCCGGCTTGCGGCTCGATTATGCAAAATATGCTTACGCACCTTTACCCGAAATGAAAGGCGCTTTTGCTATTGTGCCCGGCCATCCGGAACAATCCGAATTATTTAAACGGATATCCTCCACCGATTCATCTTATATGATGCCGTTGCCTTCGGCTCATCTTGGCGCATTAACGCCTTACCAGATAAAAGTATTTGAAAAGTGGATAAAGCAGGGCGCCAAATACGAAACGCACTGGGCGTTTGTAAAACCCAAAAAAGCGCCTTTGCCCGAAGTAAAAGATAAGGCATGGCCCAAAAATGAAATTGATTATTTCATATTGGATAAACAGGAGAAAGAAGGGCTTCAACACAATCCTGAAGCAGGTAAAGAAACCCTGCTGAAAAGAGTTTCGTTAGATCTCACGGGGCTTCCACCTACTGAAGAAATGATGGATAAATTTATGGCCGATAAAGACCCGAAGGCTTATAATAAAGTAGTGGATGAATTATTAAACTCGCCTCAGTATGGTGAAAAGATGGCGCTTCACTGGATGGATGTGGGGCGATATGCGGATAGTTATGGCTACCAGGATGATAATATCAGGACGCAGTGGCCCTGGCGTGATTGGGTCATACATTCTTTCAATGAAAATATGCCGTACAACAAATTTCTCACCTGGCAGATAGCGGGCGATTTGCTGCCCAATGCCAACAAAGAAGAAATACTGGCAACCGCTTTTTTTCGCAACCACAAATACACTGAAGAGGGCGGGATTATTCCTGAAGAATACAGAGTGACGTATAATATTGATAAAGTAAAAACTTTTGGAACTGGCATCATCGGCCTCTCGGTGGAATGCGCCCAATGCCACGACCACAAGTATGATCCTATTTCGCAAAAAGAATATTACGAGATGTATGCTTTTTTCAACAATAGCAAAGAAGCAGGATTTGAGGGCGATGTGGGCCAATCCAAGCCGGCCAAAAAACCGATACTCCTTATTGATAGCAGCGATATTAAAAACCTGCTTTCTTTCATAAATAAAAAAGATACAGGGCAATTAATGGTTTCGGTTATGGGTGACCGTGATACGCTGCGCAAAACTTATCTTTTGGATCGCGGGATGTATGATCAGCCTTCTTTTGAAGTGAAACCGGCTGCGATAGACGCGGTAATGCCCTTTGATTCTGTAAAGCTTCCGCGCAACCGCCTGGGCCTTGCCGAATGGACGGTAAGTGAAAACAACCCGCTTACAGCCCGTGTGTTTGTAAATCAAATGTGGCAGGAAATTTTTGGGCGGGGGATTGTAAAGACCGCAGGTGATTTTGGTGCTCAGGGCGAAATGCCCACCAATGCTGCATTGCTCGATTGGATGGCGGTGGATTTTATGCAACACGGATGGGACATAAAAAGGCTGATGAAGCAAATAGTTACCTCGGCGACTTATATGCAATCTTCAACGGTTGATAAGGATAGTTATAAAAAAGACCCGGAAAATATTTATCTCTCCCGTGCTCCACGAATGAGAGTGAAGGCGGAAATCGTGAAAGATATTGTATTGGCGAGCAGCGGCCTTTTGGTAAAAACTATTGGCGGCCCGAGCGTAAAACCATATCAGACAAAAGGCCTGTGGGAAAGCGCCACTTCTGGAAGAGGCGTGCTGGCAACTTATAAACAGGACACAGGAGAAAGCCTTTACCGGCGGGGGATTTACACATTTATAAAATTAACAGTACCACCTCCGAACATGGCCATCTTTGATGCAAGCAATCGCGATTTATGCGAAGTAAACCGCTCTGTTACCTCTACGCCTTTGCAGGCTTTGATGATGATGAACGACCCGACTGTGCTGGAAGCTTCACGCGTTTTATCACAAAAATTATTGGAAGAAAAAAGTTCGGTGGATGCGAAAATTACACAAGCTTTTCACCGCATTATCTGCCGCATGCCCGATAAAAAAGAAATGAGTTTACTTAAAAATTATTATAATGAACAATTAGCGGCCTTTCAAAATAAAAAATTGAATGCGGCTGCAACCATAAATGTTGGTGAATATAAAATGGATAATACTTTGGATAAAAATAACACCGCAGCATTGATGAAAGTGATCAGCGCTATTTATAATATGGAAGAAGCCATTACAAAATCATAATTATGAACAAAGAATTATTGGAGCACAGTCTGAACCTGAACAGAAGAAAGTTTCTGTCTAAATTAAGCCTGGGTCTTGGAAGTGTCGCATTAGGCTCGTTATTGATACCCGATCTTTTTAGCGGTAAAAGTGAAGAAGATATGATGGTGACCGGGCTGCCGCAATTTGCGCCAAAAGCAAAAAGAATTATTTATTTGTTCCAAAACGGCGCTCCTTCGCAGCTTGATCTATTTGATTATAAACCAAAGCTTCAGGAAATGTTTGGGCAGGATTTGCCTGCATCTATCCGCCAGGGGCAGCGGCTTACAGGCATGACGGCTGATCAGAAGAAATTTCCTTTAGCAGGTTCAGCTTTTAAATTCAATCAATATGGTGAAGCAGGCGCATGGATGAGCGAACTATTACCGCATACCTCCAAAGTTGTTGATGATTTGTGTATTATAAGAAGCATGTACACCGAGGCTATCAATCACGATCCGGCGCTTACTTTTTTTCAAACAGGTGCGCAGGTAGGCAATCGCCCAAGCATGGGCTCGTGGCTGAGTTATGGATTGGGAAGTGAAAATAAAAATCTTCCTGCATTTTGTGTATTACTCTCAAAGGGAAAAGGGAATGGCCAGGGGGTATATTCAAAATTATGGAGCAATGGTTTCCTTGATTCCGTGCATCAGGGCGTACAATTCAGCAGCGGCGAAAATCCGGTGTTGTACCTCAATAACCATGATGGTATTGACAAAGCGGACAGGAGAAAAATGCTTGATGTACTTGCTCAATTGAATGAAGAATCTTTTAAAGAAACCAACGACCCTGAAATAAAAGCAAAAGTGCAGCAATATGAACTGGCATACAGGATGCAAACCGCCGTTCCGGAAGTAACCGATATCAGCAAGGAACCGGAAGACATTATCAAAATGTATGGGCCTGATTGCCTTGTGCCGGGAACGTATGCAGCCAATTGCTTGCTCGCAAGAAAACTTTCGGAAAATGGTGTACGCTTTGTTCAGCTTTATCACCAGGGTTGGGATGGCCACAACAATTTGCCTTTTGAAATAAAGGGCCAGTGCATGGATACTGATCAGGCTTCTGCTGCATTGATTACAGATTTAAAACAACGCGGCTTATTAGATGAAACGCTTGTAATATGGGGCGGTGAATTTGGCAGAACCAATTATTGCCAGGGTAAACTTGCAAAAGATAATTATGGCCGCGACCATCATCCACGCTGCTTTACAATATGGATGGCAGGCGGTGGCGTAAAACCAGGCGTGTACGGAGAGACTGATGAGTTCGGTTATAACATTATAAAAGACCCCGTGCATGTCCACGACTTTCATGCAACAGCTTTAGATCTTATGGGTATTGATCATGAGAAACTGACTTATAAATTTTTGGGCCGCAGATATCGCTTAACAGATGTGGCAGGGAAAGTGGTGAAAGGGATTATTGCGTAATATTCTTTTCGCCACGAATTGCACGAATTGGATGGATTGGAAAAGATTGAAATAAATAATTAACATGAATTGCTGTTACCACAAATCACGCAATAACTTAATAAACCAATAAACAAATTACCTAATAAACCAGTAAACCAATATGAAACGTAGAAACTTTATTAAAAACACGTCACTTGGAATGGCCGCATTAATGGTAAAACCAGGTTTTCCTTTTGCGCAGGATACCATTCTCGGACAGGGAAATAAGCGATACAGAATTGACACGCACTGGAGCCACGCAGATGTTGCCAAATATCCTGTTAATGATTGCCACGAAATGGTTCAGGACAAGAAAGGAAGAATTTTATTGCTCACCAACGAAACGCACAACAATGTACTTATTTATAATAAAAAAGGAAAAATATTAGATTCATGGGGACACGAATACCCGGGCGCACACGGACTTACATTGTTTGATGAAAACGGTACGGAGGTTTTATTTATTTGTGATAACAAGCGTCACCAGGTTATTAAAACAACGATTGACGGACGTGTATTAATGGTACTGGATTACCCTAAAGAAACCGGCCAATATGCCAAAGCGGACGAATACATTCCGACTGAAACTGCAATTACGCCAAAGGGTGATATTTATGTAGCCGATGGATATGGGAAAGATTTTATTATGCATTATGATGCTTCAGGAAAACTTATCAATTATTTTGGAGGAAGGGGCACGGAAGAAAAACATTTATTGAATGCACATGGTGTATGTCTCGATTTCAGGAACGGTGGCGAACCCGTTTTAATCGTTACATCGCGGCAGCAAAATGCTTTTAAAAGATATAACCTGGCCGGTGAATTTATCAATACCATTTCCCTTCCCGGCGCATGGGTTTGCAGGCCTGTAATCAAAGGCGATTATTTGTATTCAGCAGTGCTGCAAACAAATTCCCGGCAATGGCAACATTCTGGTTTTGTAACCATTTTGGATAAAGATTATAAAGTGGTTTCCAATCTTGCCGGCTCGGAGCCAACTTATGCCAACGATAAATTGGATGAAATGTATCAAACCATCAAATGCTTTTCATATCCTCACGATGTATGCATAGACGACGAAGAAAATTTATACATCGCTCAATGGAATTCCGACAAAGTATATCCTTACAAATTAACCCCTGTTGTTTGATGAAGAAAGCTTTTTTACCAATTCTGACTTTTTTATTCTTTTATAATTGTGATGCTCAAAAAGCATTTCAGTTAGCGCCACCAATGCTGAAATACCATTCGGTATTTTTTAAAACGTCTGAAACAGTTTCGATGCATTTTGCGCAACCCGGAACAAAAATATTTTTTACATTGAACGGAAAAGAACCTACCCAAAATGGTTCTTATTATAACAAACCAATTTTGATTCAAAAAACTTTTACCACTTTAAAGGCAAAGGTTTTTGGCAACGGTTTTCTTCCTTCCGAAACAGTAGCAGTTACATTTATAAAAGATGGATTAAAAATAAAATCAGTACAAGCTACGAAACCCGATGAAAAACATCCCGGCAATGGGCCGCAAACTTTATTTGATAACGAAGGCGGCATGCCGAATAGCCAAAGCAATAATTTCATGGGATATCAAACCGATTCTGTAATCATAAATGTTTCTCTTGAGAAGAAACAAAAAATAAATTCTGTGTTTTTGGATTTTCTTCGTGATTATGGAAGCTGGGTATTTTTGCCGCAATCCATCCGGGTCTATTATTTTGATGATATAAAAAATGAATTTCAATTTTTAGCAGAAAAGGAAATCGCCGCAGATTCAAGCCAACAAAGCAGCGCAACCGTTTTTGAAATATTAAATGCCAATAAAAAAGTTTTGAGTAATAAAATTAAAATAGTACTGAAGCCATTGTCTTCCATTTTGGCATGGCATCCTGGCAAAGGACAGCGTGGCTGGATGTTCATTGATGAAATAAAAATTTATTAGCAGATGCACCGTTGGAAAAAAATTGTTTTTGATAGTACCCTTGCGCTTAATATCCTGTTGCTGTTTCTTTTTATTTTCGACGACAGGCTCCATGTACCACCGTGGCTTCAGGTGGCAGGCAGGATGCATACATTGTTTTTGCATTTCCCAATCGTGATGCTGGCCTTATGTATTTTTTGGGAATTGTTTTCAGGTTATAATAAATCTTATGTAGTAGTGAAGTCGGAAATAGGCGATGATTTGTTATTAGCTGCCGCTTTTACTTCAGTGATTACGGCTTTAATGGGATTATTTCTTTCAAGAGAACCCGGCTATACGCCCGGCCTTTTGGTTTGGCACAAATGGGGCGGCATATTCATTTCGTTTCTTTCATTAGTTTGGTATATGTTTCGAACCAAAGTAAGGCAGGCACGCCCGGCATTGTTCATTACTTCATTTGGAGCAATGGTGATGATAATAATTACCGGGCATCTCGGGGGCAACATCACACACGGTCAGGATTTTATTTTTGAACCTGTGAATCCGGCTAAACAAATTCGCCCTGTATTGTTTGAAGATGCTTTCGTGTATGCAAACATGGTGCAGCCAATTCTGGAAGCAAAATGTATCAGTTGCCACAGCGCTCAAAAAGCTAAAGGAGAATTGGTAATGGAAACAAAAGAATTTTTGATGAAAGGAGGGAAAGATGGAAAGCTCTGGGATACCACTCAAGCCGATTTTGGCCTGTTGATGCAGCGTATTCATCTTCCTTTAGAGAGCCGCAAACACATGCCGCCACAGGGTAAGCCGCAATTGACAGATGATGAAATAGCCATTTTATACCACTGGATAAAAAACGGCGCCAGCTTTACTGCAAAAGTGGACTCACTACCGCAGAAAGATAGTTTACGGTTACTCGCCATGCCACTATTTCAAACTATAGAAACGGATGACTACACCTTTGATCCGCCTGATGAGAAAAAGGTTCAAGCATTAAATAACAATTATCGCGTAGTAAAACCTCTTGCTATTGGCTCGCCTGCTTTGAGTGTTGAATTTTTCAGCAAGGAACAATTTAAGTCGCAGCAACTGAAAGATTTGCTGGACGTAAAAAATCAGATTGTAACGCTTAATTTGACTAAGATGCCGGTAACGGATGAAGATTTAAAAACTATTGGGCAATTTACCAATCTGCGAAAACTGAATTTATCCTTTACAGATATTACGGGCGCTACATTACAGGAATTGAGTAAGCTGAAAGAATTGAAAATTTTGTCTTTGTCCGGTACTCAAATAAAGACCACCAACCTGCAGTCACTATCCGGCCTGACGAAACTTAGTCATTTGATTGTTTGGGACGTTACGCTGAGCGCTGCTGAATTAAATACATTGCAGCAGCGCCTGAAAGCAACAACGATAGAAACCGGATTCAGGGGCGATACTGTTTTGATAAAATTAAATCCGCCTATAATAGAAAATGAAGAGCAGGTGATAACCGTCGCTCAACCTCTTCAACTAAAACATTATATAAAAGACGTTACTATTCGCTACACTACTGATGGCACCATTCCTGACAGTATTTCTTCACTAATATATACACCCGGTGTGATGCTGGATAAGAAAGAAGTAATTAAAGCGAGGGCATTTAAAGCAGGTTGGATTGGAAGTGATGTAGTAGAAAAAAGATTTTACAAAGCCGGCGTGTCGCCTGATTCTGTGCAGTTACTGACAGCAACTGATCCGCAATATAAAGGTGAAGGCGCGCTGACTTTGCACGACGGCAAACTGGGAAGCAATAATTTTAGAGATGGCAAATGGCTTGCAACGCACGGAACACCAATGGAGGTATTATTTTATTTTAAAAATCCAACTTCGATTTCTTCTGTTAACATTAGCAGTGTAGTAGATATAAACAGTTACCTTATGCCGCCGCAGGAAATTGAAGTTTGGGGCGGTGAAGCTATTTCATCGTTGCGATTGTTGAAACGGCTTCGGCCGGCGCAGCCATCAAAAGAAGCGCCACTGTACACAACGGGCTATGATGTGGATTTTCAAAAATCAACTTTAAAGGTGCTGAAATTAATTGTGAAACCTGTGACCAAGCTACCGTTGTGGCATAAGGGCAAAGGAGATAAAGGATGGTTTTTCACGGATGAAGTATTTTTAAATTGAATAGGAAGAACTGATTAGGTTTGATGACATTGATTCTATCAGCATTGTTTTCATTTGATGTAATAAAGCGATTTGCTTTTATATTTTTAGCGCTGCATTTTTTCGCTTTGCAAGGGTAATTTTAATGAGTCTGTAAGACTATCTTTTCCAAACCCGAAGTGCATACTAGCGATACCGAAGATTCATAACCTGTCGCCGGCATTTAATGAAAATGCATTAACACACATTATTTAATAAACAGCCGGTTGAGTTATTTTTGTTGAAGCAAACGGATCATAAAATTCCAATAACTCAAAGAATCTATTTTCGATCTTCAAAAATCTAAATATAAAAAAATGGCTGACAATACGATTGCTGTAATTACTGGCGCTGCCTCCGGGATAGGCTTAGCTATTGCAAATAAATTGTCGGATTTAAAGATAAGACTTGCCTTACTTGATCTTGATGAAAGCAAACTTTTACAAATACAATCGCAGTTAAAATCTGAGACATCGGTTTTCCCGGTTGACGTTACCATAGAAGCCGATGTAAAGAATGTTATTGATGCGATTGAAATAAAATATGGTCATATTGAGATATTGATAAACAGCGCAGGCATCACAGGGAAAACAAACCTGAAAAGTCATGAGACGGAAACTGATAATCTGAAAAAAGTATTTGACATAAATTTCATGGGATCCTATTACACCTCAAAGCATGTTTTGCCCGTTATGATGAAAAATAACTATGGACGTATTTTACATATTTCTTCTATTGCAGGCAAAGAAGGCAATGCGGGTATGCTTGCCTATTCTGCTTCCAAGGCTGCTGTTATCGCGATGACAAAAGTGCAGGGAAAGGAATATGCAGAAACCGGCATCACCATTAACTCAATTGCTCCCGCCGTTGTTCGAACCGCGCTTGTTGATGCAATGCCTGAATCCCAGGTAGCATACATGACCAATAAAATACCCATGAAACGTTGCGGAACATTGCAGGAGGTGGCTGATCTTGTTGCTTTCATTATTTCAGAACAAAATAGTTTTACAACAGGTTTCACTTATGATTTGTCAGGAGGAAGAGCAGTTTATTAAACGACGTACAGATTTCTCATACATCTTCATAAAAAATAATAAAATATGGAAGATAAAAAAATGCAGGGCGAAGAAATATCAATTGGGATTGTTGGTTTGGGAATGATGGGATGCAGTATCACCACATGCCTTTTATTAGCGGGTCATAGAGTAGTGGCGATTGCGCCTATCAAGGATGATTTGCTAAATGCAGAAGAAAGAATCAGGGAACATCTGCAAAAATCTCTGATGGAGAATATGACGGAGCATAACCCTGGCCATTACTCGAAATATCTTATAATAACCGAAGATTATAATGAACTTAAAGATTGTAAGCTTGTTATTGAATGTACGATTGAGAATATACAAATAAAGGAATCGGTATATAGAAAAATTGAAGAATCAATTTCACCAGAGGCATTGCTTACATCCAATACATCAGCTATTCCTGTAAGTTTATTGCAGCAACATACCCAACATCCGAATCGTTTTTTTGGACTTCACTGGGCTGAACCATCTCATACGACCCGGTTTTTAGAAATAATTTGCGGAGACCAAAGCGATATTAAATTGGGAGAATGGCTTTATGAACTCTCTCACAAATGGGGCAAGGAGCCAACCCTGGTTCGTAAGGACATAAGAGGATTCATTACAAACAGGTTAATGTATGCAATGTACCGTGAAGCATTTTCTCTTGTTGAAAATGGCTATGCAACTGTAGAAGACGTTGATAGAGCCTGTCGCAACAATGCGGGTTATTGGATGACACTTGTTGGAGTTTTTCGCTGGATGGATCTTACCGGGCTTACCGCATATCATACTGTTATGAAAGACCTGTTTCCTACTCTGAATAATCAAAAAGATATTCCTTTGTTGATTGATAATATAGTTAAAGATGGAGGCAGAGGCATACTTAATGGCAAAGGGTTTTATGAATATACAGAAGAAGAGGCCAAACTTTGGAAAGAGACCTTTACTGAATTCAGCTATGAAATAAGAAAGCTTGCATTAAAATATCCGGGAGATATAGTCAAAAAAAAACTGAAAAAATAGTATAAACCAGATTGTAAGAATAGCAGCAATTGATTTCGCACAAACCATCCAAATAAGAAAATACAAAT